>ERZ772912.180-NODE-180-length-30704-cov-11.598225_pt1 | contig 30704 bp, 24 predicted proteins | sample MGYA00512119_ERZ772912 | MGnify/ENA primary metagenome ERZ772912 (study PRJEB29015, sample SAMEA2738048) | human oral metagenome | biome: human oral; feature: human-associated habitat; material: saliva | place: China | collected 2230 ...
TTCTACAACCCCCGCCGCATCCACACCAGCCTCGGCGCCAAATCCCCCATCGAAGACGAACGACACGAAGCGGCCTGGACAACAGCCGCATAAACAAACCGTCAACAACTTGCACACAGGCCCAACGAGTTCCCTAACGCCTGGTACGAGTACGTTGAGTACGGCACGGACAATCCCATCACCATCGGTCTACAACGATTGGGATTCAGTCGGGAGTCAGCTGCGTACCTGCGTACCCATGCAGACCGCGGCTACTACACCGTCAATGAGTCCAACCAAGTGGACCTCAACCCGCGCATACTCAAGTGCGACAACCCCGAAGTGCGTATGGAGGCAAGGGAAACCTAATTCAACGTTCCCGAGTTCATGCTCCCGGCCAACTAACTGAAAGTTTCCGCCGTTGGTTCACCCACTTGTATGCCGAGACCTCTACCTGTGGCGACTCAATGACCGACGCGAACAACGGCTACCGTTTCCCAGACCATCAGATGCATGGATGATGGCGATCTCCTCGTCAGCGAGAGAATGATCCGTAACTGTGAGGCGCTGAACCTGACGCTCCCACGAAACCCACTACAGGAAGGCAGTGAGGCCAGGGAGACGCTGCACCCGGATTAGAGCAACAAACTCAGATTTCGACGGCGCTTCCGCAATCAGCGCTGGCTTTGTGATGCTAATTTGAGATGCAGGATCCGCGTGCGAGCGCAACAACCCCAACAGCATCCACGCCGACGGCCACTCTTAGGTCTGCGGCCTAACTGAGCAGGAGTAGCGCCAATGTGTGACAACTACCTCGCGAGTTCACGACAACGAACGCCCTATAACTGCGCTTGGCCTCTTCAGTCCAAGACGAAGACATACGGACTCATAGACGCCGTTCAATCAACGATGTCGGCACACAGTTCGTAACCGCGCAAATATATCAAGACTCTTGGAATAAAAAGGAAAAGATGTAATGAACGATCAGACTGTGAATCGCGAGGCTACCGTTGATCCGATGTGGGATGACGCGCCGGTGAGCGTAGCCAACGAAGTTAGTTTCATCTGGTCAATCGCGAACAAATTGCGGCCCACCTATAGCTCAGACAAGTACAAGGACGTCATCATTCCGATGACGATCATTCGCCGCTTCGAGTGCGCACTGGCGCCCACCAAAGACAAGGTGGTTGCCCAGCACGAGAAGATGCCCAGCTACCCGTACAAGGCTATGTGCCAGATTGCCGGGTTCTCCTTCTACAATACCTCACGCTTCACCCTTGAGCGCCTGCTGGACGATCCAGACAACATTGCAGCCAACTTCAAGGCTTACATCGAGGGATTCTCACCCAACGTCAACGACCTGCTCATGTCTGTGGAGAAAGGCCTGGATTTCGCCAAGCAGATCGACAAGATGGATAAGGGCAATCGCCTTTATGGCGTGGTGAAAGCCTTCTCGGAATTGGACCTAGACCCGCGTACCATCGATTCGATCAAGATGGGATACATCTTCGAAGAACTCATCCGAAAGTTCTCCGAAAACGCCGAAGCCGGTGAGCACTACACCGGCAGAGACATCATCAAACTCATGGTGTCCATCCTGCTAGCTGAAGGATGCGACGACATCTTCGACGACGGCAAGGTCATCACCATCCTAGACCAAGCCTGCGGCACAGGCGGCATGCTCTCCACCGCCTTCAACTACATCCACCGCTTCAACCCAACCGCGGACATTCGACTTTTTGGCCAGGAGAACAACCCTGAGTCCTACGCCATGTGCTTGGCGGAGATGCTCATCAAGGACCAGGACGCAGACAACATCCGCTTCCAAGATACGATGCTTGCGGATTGCTTCACCGACATCAAGATGCGGTTCGTAATCGAAAACCCACCCTTCGGCCAAGCATGGGGCGGCAAAGACGCCGCAGATGGCGTTGAGAACGCCGTTATCGCGGAACACGAGAAAGGCTTCTCCGGCCGTTGGGGGGCCGGGACGCCCGGCGCGGGAGACATGCAGATGCTCTTCTTGCAGTCAGCCGTAGACAAGATGGATCCCGAGCGCGGCCGGGCCGCGATCATTGAGAACGGTAGCCCGCTCTACACCGGTGAAGTGGGCTCCGGTGAGAGCCAGATCCGCCGGTGGCTGCTGGAACAGGACCTCATCGAGGCGATCATTGCCTTGCCGGTAGACCTGTTCTACAACACCCCGATCGCCACCTACATCTGGATACTCTCCAAGAATAAGCGGGCAGAGCGCAAGGGCAAAGTGCAACTCATCGATGCCAGCCAGATCTTCCACAAACTGCGTAAGGGCCTCGGCAAGAAGAAGAACGAGATCACCCCTGATGACCGGGAACATATCACGCGCCTATACGCGGACTTCGCGGAAAACGATCTGTGCCAGATCTACCCGAACGAAGAGTTCATCTATCGCGAATACACCGTCATGCAGCCGCTGCAACGGTCCTATGGGATTACCGAGGAACGCATCGAAAACCTCATCAACGGTGGATACCTCAACTCATTGTTCAATCCAACGAAAGTGGCCAAACTAGAGCAGAAGGAAGAGCTTACTGCGAAGGAAGAGCGAGAACTCGCTAAGCACCGCCAGGGCGAACCGCTCTACACAGCCATCATCGATACCCTCCGTGCAGCAATCACTGACCAAGTATGGCTTGCTCCGAAGCCTTTCACCGCTCATCTAAAAAGCCTGCTTCGGCAGACAGTTGTGGACAGCAAACTTCTTGCTAAGATTGCCGACGGCCTCTCGCTCATGGACAAATCCGCCGAGATTCAACGCGATCGGAAGGGCAACACTATCTACGACACCGCAACAAAGGACTTGGAACGAGTCCCCGCCGAGGAAGACATCACCGAATACATGCAGCGCGAAGTCCTTCCCTACATACCGGACGCGAAGGCATTCTTTGAAGAGGATCTCTCCAAGAAAAAGCCAGTAGTGAAGACCGGCGCAGAAATACCATTCACGAGATATTTCTATTCCTACGAGACGCCTGTAACGGCAGAAATATATGCCCAAGAGTTTATGCGCCTAGAACAAGAAATCTCTGCCTCCATCGTTTCCCTCTTTGGAGGGCGACTGTGAAGACAGTTGGGTCTCACTGGATCGCCGAGGTGCCATCAGGGTGGCGAATTGACACTCCTCGCTTCGCATTTAGCGTTCGTGGTGAGCGTGCAAAGGCGGGTATGGAACAGATGACTGTCTCCCAACAGTATGGGGTCATTCCACAGTCTGAGTATGTCAAGAAGACTGGCAGTCACGTAGTAGTTGTCGAGAAGGACTTCACCATTCTCAAGGCCGTTTACCCTGGCGATTTTGTCATTCACATGCGCAGCTTTCAGGGTGGATTAGAACTCAGCGAAGTTAAGGGTTGCACAAGTTCCGCTTACGTAATGCTGATTCCTGGACCGCAGATCCACTCAGCACGCTATTATCGATGGGTTTTTAAGTGTGATGGCTATATCAATGAACTGAGAAGCACATCAAATCTAGTTCGCGACGGTCAGGCGATGAGATGGGCGAACTTTATCCAAGTTCCAATCCCATTCCCACCACCCGAAGTACAAGACAGTATTGCAAAATATCTCGACCGTGAAACTGAGCGAATTGAGGAACTGAAAGATTCGATCCGAGCGCAGATCGATGCGCTCGATTCCTACAAGCGTTCTGTGATTCTCGACGCTGTAACAAAGGGGCTTGATCCAAACAGAGACATGGTGGATTCCAAGATCGATTGGATCGATCGTCTACCCAGGAATTGGAACGTAGCTCCGCTTCGGCATTTTTTTCATGAACATAAAGCAAAGAATCTATTTCGGCAAGAAACAAACTTGCTTTCATTGAGTTACGGTCGCATAATTCGGAAAGATATCGGGACTGTTGATGGTTTGCTTCCGTCGAACTTCAACGGCTACAACATCGTTGGTCCCGGAGATATCGTCCTGCGTCTAACTGACCTTCAGAATGATCAAAAGAGCCTTAGGACTGGTCTTGTAAACGAACGCGGAATCGTTACTTCCGCATATATTGCTCTTCGCAAGCATCGTGAGCTGGACTCGACTTATTTCCACTACCTATTTCACACCTACGACATCTGTAGGGTGTTCTACAACATGGGAAGTGGTGTGCGGCAGGGGCTTACCTTCTCAGAGCTTTCACGTCTTCCATTGGTGGCACCACCGCTTGACGAACAAAGGCGTATAGGCAGGTTCCTAAATGAAGAGATTACCAAGATAGATGAAGTACAGCGGAAGAAACGGAAACAACTTGATTTGCTGGACGCATACAAAAAGTCTCTGATCTATGAGGTCGTGACAGGTAAGCGGGAGGTGCCGGTGCGATGAGGCAGATTCTCACTGAGCGGGATTATCAAGAGTTCATCGTTGGAGAGCTCGAGACACGTCATCATTACCTTGAGCGTGACGATTCTGATTTTGATCGCCGGTACATGATTGACGCCGGCAGTCTGATGGAGTTCCTCTCCGAGACACAGAAGGACACAATTGAGGCGCTGGCCAAGATCTATAAACAGGATCTTCAGGAAACTATCCTTGGGGCCATCAATAATGAAGCGACCAAGCGTGGCGGCAGTCTGCTCTCGGTTCTCAAGCGGGGTATTGAGCTGTCTAATCGCACGCTGACCTTGATGTACCCGAAGCCCGCAACAAGCTTCAATACCGAGTTGTCCGGGAAGTACCGGGCTAATCGCTTCACGGTCGTTCAGGAGGTGTGGACGACCGATGAAGAGAAAGAACGGATTGACCTGGTCATCTGCCTCAATGGTCTGCCGATTATCAGTTTTGAGCTCAAGTGCAACGCTTCCGGACAGTCCGTTGAGGACGCGATGTGGCAGTACCGCAAGGAGCGCGACCCTAAGAGCCGTCTCTTCTTGTTTAAGGCCGGGACCCTGGTCAATTTCGCGATGGACCTCAACGAGGTCTACATGACCACCAAACTCGATGAGGAGAAGACCTTCTTCTTGCCCTTCAACATGGGCAGCGGCGAAGGTGTCTACGCAGGCAAAGGCAACCCAACCAGCAAGGACGACTATCCGGTCTCTTACATGTGGAAGGAGATCCTGGCACCCGACTCCCTTATCGAGCTGATCTCCAAGTTCATCTTCATCCAGACCAAGGAGAGGGTGGATGAGGCGACCGGGAGGAAGAAGCGCAGCGAAGCGATTATCTTCCCCCGCTACCACCAGTTGCGCGCCGTCCGTCGCATTCTTGCTGACGTTGTGGACAATGGCTCGACCCGCAACTACTTGATCCAGCACTCGGCAGGTTCGGGCAAGACAAACTCGATCGCTTGGCTGGCTCACCGTCTTGCTTCGCAGCATGACGCGAACGATGAGGTCATCTTCAACAACGTCATCATCGTGACCGACCGTGTCGTTGTCGACCGGCAGTTACAGAAGGCCGTGATGGGGCTGGAGCACAAGTCTGGCCTCATCCAGGTAATGGGCGACAAGGCCTCCTCGGTAGACCTTGCCAAAGCACTGATGGGTAACACGAAGATCGTCGCCACCACGATCCAGAAGTTCCCCTACATCGTCGACACCGTCAGCGGGCTAAAAGACAAGCGCTTTGCCGTTATCATCGACGAGGCCCACTCGTCCACCTCCGGCAAAGACATGTCCGCTATCACCCAGACCTTGGGATCGGGTGATACGGGTGAAGTGGATGTTGAGGATATGCTCGCGGATGAGATCCGCAAGAACGGCAAGCAAGACAACGTCTCCATCTTCGCCTTCACCGCCACCCCCAAGCCCACAACCCTGCAACTGTTTGGCACCCAGACGCCTAAGGGCTTGTGGGAGGCCTTCGATCTCTACTCCATGAAGCAGGCCATCGAAGAAGGCTTCATCCTGGACGTGCTGACGAACTACACCACCTACGACACCTTCTACCGCCTGAACAAGGCCATCGAAGAAGACCCACGCTGCAAGACCAACGACGCCAAGCGGCAGATCGCACGATTCGTGGCACTGCACGAGACCAACATCCAGCAGCGCATCGAAGTCATCATCGAACACTTCCGCACCACCGTCGCCAGGGAGCTCGGAGGCACAGCGAAAGCCATGGTGATCACCGGGTCTCGCCAGGAAGCCGTGAAGTACCGGCAAGCCCTCGAAGACTACGTAACCCGCAAGGGATACCAAGACATTCACGCCCTCGTAGCCTTCTCCGGCAAAGTCACCCTCGAGGGAGATAAGACGGAGTACACCGAAGCTGGAATGAATGGCTTCCCTGAAGCACGCCTGACCAGGGAATTCGATAAGGACGACTACCGGGTCCTGCTGGTGGCCAACAAGTACCAGACCGGCTTCGATCAGCCCAAGCTGTGCGCGATGTACGTGCTCAAGACGCTGCGCGGCGTATCAGCAGTGCAGACCCTGTCGCGTTTGAACCGGATCTGCCCACCCTATGACAAGCGCACCTTTGTGCTCGACTTCGTCAACGACTACGAGGCCATCAAGAACTCTTTTGCCCCGTATTACACCACCACGATGCTGTCGAACACCGTCACCTCCGACGGCATCTACGAGCTCGAAGCCAAGATCGATGGCTACCTCGTCCTTGACCCTGACGATGTGGAGAAAGCTAACGATCTCATCTATTCCGGTAGCACGACTGCCAAGACGCAGCAGCGCGTCATCTACTACCTGCAGCGAGCAAAGGCGGCCATTGAGCGGCTCACGATTGAGGAGCAACTCGAGATCCAAGGCTTGATGAAGTCCTTCGTCCGCTTCTACGAGTTCCTCATTCAAGCCACCTCGTTCGAGGATACCGACCTACACCGCAAGTACAACTTCATCACCTATCTGCTGCGTTTCTTCGCCGTCAAGCACCCCGGTAGCGGCTTCGACTTGAAGGGGAAGATCCAGGCCAGCAACTTCGTACAGAAGAAGACCGGCGAGCACGCCACACCAAACCTGGTCGCAAAGCCTGTAGTGAGCCTTCCCCTGGCTGGGGGCCTTGGCATGAGTGAGGATGAGGAACAAGAACTGTCCAAGATCCTCGCTGAGATCAACGCACGCACGGGGCAGAACTTCGACCAGGACGTCGCCGTCAAGGCCCTGCTGCAAATCAGGGACCTGCTCCTGAAATCTGAAGCCCTCAAGACCAGCGCACGCAACAACACCGAGTCCGACTTCGAGTTCAGCTACTACTCGGCCATCGATGACGCCCTCCTGGCTGGCCTTGGCCAGAACCAAGAGTTCTTCTCGCATCTCCTCAACAACGACGATGTCAAGAAGCAACTCATGGGTCTCTTCAGCCGTGACATCTACCAGAATCTCCGAGGTGATGGCCAGTCATGACAGACAAAGCCATCCATCGTGAACTGGGGTTGCCATACTCTAAAACCGTCAACTTTGACGATGTCGCGCGCCTAGTTGAGCGGCGGGTGGCTGAAACCGAGGACCTCGACTTCAAACAAATTCTGGCTCTTCATAATTGGGGGTGTAGTTGGGGTTTGAATCCGCCGGTTTCGAGGAGTGCTCGGGTGATGTAGTTGGTGAGGTTTTGGAATCCGAGTGCGGATCCGCGTAGGTGTTCGAGGCGGCCGTTGATGGCTTCGGTGGGACCGCCTGTGGTGTGGGGGTGGTCGAAGTAGGCCAGGATGTCGCTGGCTCGGCGTTTGAGTGTCCTGCCCAGCGTAATGAGCTCTTTTGGCCTGGTCTGGTTTTGTGGACCGGGCGTTTTGAGGGTTGTTGGCTGTTATTGGTGGTGTTGTGCCCATTGGTGGGCTTCGGCAGGTGTTGTTGACACTTCGTTAAGCGGGTGCGTGATGCGGGCGGGGATACAAGGGGATTGCTGCGACACCGCGCCGTGGCAGTGCCCCGCTCGTTGTGGCTTACCCCTGCGCAACCTCGGCCCGGATGAGGGGGATCGGGTATGCCGCCGCCGAGATGGGGGAGAGGAACGAGTCCGTAATACCGGCCGTGAACGCGTCGATGCCGAGGACCTTGTACAGGGCGTTGCGGCCAAACTTCGTCGAATCCGCGACGAAGTAGGCGGTCGACGCGATCGAGCGGACCTTCTGCTGCAGCTCGATCGAGTAGCCGGTGGACGCGTAAATGCCGTCCTCCATCACCGAATTCGCGCCGAAAACGGCCGTGTTCACGCGGATGTGCTCCAGCTGATCGATGGCGGTGGGCCCCCACATGTGGGTCCGGTTCGGCAGCAGCTCGCCGCCCACGAACACCAGGTTGAGCGACGGCTTCTTCATAATCTCGAGGCCCACCAGCAGATCGTGCGTCACCACGGTCACGCGGCGCGCGTCGAGGGCCCGAGCCACCTCGAGGCACGTCGACCCCGAATCGATGAACACGGACTGGCCGTCGAGGATGCGCTCCGCCATGGCCGGGCCGATCGCCCGCTTCTCCGCGCGGTTTGGGGAATCCTGCAGGAACTCCTCGGTGTCCTCATCCTGGGGGATCGGGATCGCGCCACCGTGGGTGCGGCGCACGAGGCCGGCCTCGGCCAGGTGCTCCAGGTCCCTGCGGATGGTTGACACGTTCACGTCGAGAGCCTCTGCCAACGAGGACACGGTCTCGAAGCCTGTTGCCTCAATCATGGAGACAATGGTGTCTTGCCGGGTCACGATGGTTCCTTCTGCTGGCTATGGTCTACGCGGGGTGCGACGAGGGGTACAGATGATGCCTGCAATAGTGCATCGTGATCGCCGCCCGCTTGACACTGTACCGAACTTTCGGCGCGAATGTGCGCGATACCGCGCAACGAGGGCATTTGCCTAAATCACCAGTCCACAGGGGCGTTTTTCGCTCAGCATTTGCGTATAACCGTGCGTTGAGCTGCGCGCCCATGAGCAGTTATCGGCGAATCAAGCCGTCAGAAGTGCGCGAAAGCAAGTTGCCACTGCGCGATACCGCGTGTAATGTAAGTGATTGCGACGCGGGTCACGCCATGATGCGTGCGTCATCGCAGGAGATGGCGAACCCGGAACGTCCGACAACTAGATCACGAGGAAGTGACGACATGAAGATCGGAAGACTGACGGCGGCATCGGTGTCCATTGCATCGATGCTTGCTCTGACTGCCTGCTCGACCGTCGGAGGGACGACAGGCGACAACTCCGCATCAAACACCGGCTCGGCCGCGGGCGATTCCGGCAAGACGATGGTCACCGTCGTCAAGGTCAAGGGCATCGCATGGTTTGATCGCATGGACGTGGGCGTCAAGGAATGGGGCGCCGAGAACGGATACGACACGCGAACGGAGGGTGGAACCGACGTTGCGCCGGAAAAGCAGATCCAGATCATCCAGGATCTGATCGCGCAGAAGCCGGTCGCCATCACCGTCGTTCCCAACTCGCCCGAGGCCCTCTCCGCCGTCCTCGAACAGGCGCGCGCACAGGGCATCAAGGTGGTCTCTCACGAGGCGACCGGCATCAAAAACGTTGACGTCGACATCGAGGCATTCGACAATGCCTCCTACGGTGTCGACATCATGAAGAACATCGGGGAGTGCACGGGCGGCACCGGCAAGTACGTGCAGTTCGTCGGTGGCCTGACCGCCAAGACCCACATGGAATGGGTCGAGGCCGCCTACGACTACCAGCAGAAGAACTTCCCCGGCATGGAGCGCGTCGAGACGCCCATCGAGTCGACCGACAACGAGACCGCGGCATACGAAAAGGCCAAGGAAGTCCTCGGCAAGTACCCGGACATCAAGGCCTTCCAGGGCTCCGCCGGTAACGACGTGCCCGGCATCGCCCGCGCGATCGAAGAGGCCGGCCTGTCCGATCAGGTCTGCGTCATGGGCACCTCCATCCCCTCGGCCTCCGCGAAGTACCTGGCCACCGGATCGATCGACAAGATCTTCTTCTGGGATCCCGCCCTCGCCGGCAAGGCCCAGCTGCAGATCGCGAAGATCCTCGCTGACGGCGGCACCATCACCGAAGGCATGGACCTTGGCATCGAGGGTTACAACAACCTCCACAAGCTCGACGGCTACGACAACGTCTGGGTCGGCAACGCCCAGATCGCCGCGGACGCCGAGCAAGCGAAGAACTACGACTTCTGATCACGCAGCCCCGGCCTCGTGACACATCGGCACGAGGCCGGGGCGGGCGTCCCACGACAGCGCAGTCGACAAGACACTCGAAGGAGAGCACATGCGCAGCAATGTGGATGAAGCACCGCGCCCCCACGGAGAAGGCGTCAGCGTGCAGGAGAACCCCTTTCTAGAGGTTCGGGATATCGTCAAGAACTTCGGCGGTGTTCGCGCCCTCGATGGCGTCAACATGGCCGTCTGGCCGGGAGAAGTGCTGTGCCTGGCCGGCGAGAATGGCTGCGGAAAGTCCACTCTCATCAAAGTCATCTCCGGAGTGCACGCGCCCGATGCGGGACGCATCCTCATCGACGGCCACACCGTCTCCTCGCTGACGCCGCTCAGCGCCATGGACGCCGGTATTCAGGTCATCTACCAGGACTTCAGCCTGTTCTCGAACCTGACGGTCGCCGAGAACATCATGATGACCTCGTCGGTCACAGAGAAGAAGAAGTTCTTCAGCTCCACGAACGCAAAGAAGCAGGCCGCGCAGATCGTCGAGCGCCTCGGCGTCCCGCTCCCGCTCGACGCCGACGTCGAACAGCTCTCCGTCGCAGACAAGCAGCTCACCGCCATCTGCCGCGCCCTAGCCGGCAACGCGAAGCTCCTCATCATGGACGAGCCAACGACCGCCCTCACCCAGCGTGAAGTCGCGCGCCTGTTCATGGTCGTCGAAAAGCTGAGCGCGCAGGGAGTCGCCCTCATCTTCGTGTCGCACAAGCTCGACGAGGTCATGGCCATTTCGCAGCGCGTCACCATCATGCGATCGGGACGCAACGTCATCGATTCGCCGGTCGAAGACCTCGACCGCGAGAAGATCACCCACTACATGACCGGCAAGGAACTTGACCAGAGCCGACGCGTCCCGCCCCTCGCGGAGGAGGCCGAGGAGCGCCTGCGCGTCGAATCCCTCACCTCCCAGGGAGGCTTCGAGGACGTCAGCTTCTCGGTGAAGAAGGGCGAAATCCTCGGCATCACCGGGCTCCTCGGATCCGGCCGTACCGAAATCGCCCAGGCCCTCTTCGGCCTCCTGCCCATCGACTCCGGACGCGTCTACATCGATGGCGAACACGTCGAGCTGGGCTCCATCGGACAGGCCATCAAGGCCCACATCGGATACGTCCCCGAAGACCGACTCACCGAGGGCCTCTTCCTCGACAAGTCGATCGCCGACAACGTCATCGCCGCGTCCATCGACCACCACACCTCGAAACTCAACACGCTGCGCAAAGACAAGATCCGCCAAACCATCGCCCACTACTTCGAGTCGCTGCGCATCAAAGCCCCCGACGTCCTCGCCCCCGTGCGATCCCTGTCCGGCGGCAACGCCCAGCGCGTCGTCCTCGCGAAGTGGCTCGCGCGCAACCCCAAGGTCCTCATCCTCAACGGCCCCACGGTTGGCGTTGACGTCGGCTCCAAAGCCGAGATCCTCGACATCCTGCGCGAACAAGCGGAAGCCGGCATGGCCATCGTCATCATCTCCGACGACGCGCCGGAACTCGTCTCCTGCTGCCATCGAGTGCTCATCACCAAGGGCGGCCACATCGCCGCCGAACTGGCCGGCGAGGACGTCGATGCTCGAACGATTAGAAAGATGGTCGTGTCATGAACATGAATACCGTCGCACGGCGCGTCCTGCGCTGGATCTGGGGACCCAACCGTGAAGGAATCGTCCTGTCCGTCCTGGTCCTCCTGACCATCATCATGTCCGCGATCAGCCCCGCGTTCTTCACGGTCTCGACGCTCTTCTCCCTCCTGCGTTCCTCCATCGTCCCGATGATCTACGCCCTCGGCGTCCTCCTCGTCATCATCTCCGGCGGCATCGACGTCTCCTTCGCGGCCATCGCCTCGTTCGCCTCCTACGCCACGATCGTGTTCCAGCTGAGCCGAGGAATCAACATCGGCCTCGTCGGATCCTTCGCCATGGCGTTGGCCATCGGAGCGCTCCTCGGCCTGCTCAACGGCTATCTGATCTCCAGGTTCAAGCTCCCGACCCTCATCGTCACGCTCGGCACCCAGGGAATCTTCCAAGGCTTCCTCCTGGCGTACATCGGCTCGAAGTACATCGCCCAGCTGCCCGAGGGCATGGCGTCGGCCTCAACCGCGAACCTGGTCTCCGTCGAAACATCGACGGGCGTCGCGCTGCTGCACTCCATGATCATCCCGGCCATCATCCTCGCGATCGTTATCGCACTGGTACTCAGCCGGACCATGTTCGGGCGCGCAATCTACGCGATCGGCGGTGACACCGAATCCGCCCACCGAGCCGGCATCAACGTCAAACGCACCCAAATCTGGGTGTACGTCATCGCCGGAACCCTCGCCGCAACCGCCGGCATGGTCTACATGATCCTCGGCAGGTCCGCCAACCCCCAGGAACTTGTCGGCCACGAACTCGACATCATCGCCGCCGTCGTCCTCGGAGGCGCGTCGATCTTCGGCGGACGCGGATCGGTGCGCGGAACGATCCTCGGTGTGCTGCTCGTCCAGCTCATCAACAACTCGCTGATCCTCATCGGCGTCCCCAGCGCCTGGCAGCGCGCCGCCGTCGGCCTGCTCCTCGTCGCCGGTGTCGGCATCCAAGCGCTCGCCGCAAAGCGCAGCACGCGAACGCTGCGCGCCAAGAGCGCCCAGGCCGACCGTAGTAACGCCGTCCCCCAAGCTGTCGAAGGATGAGTCCCATGAACAACACACTCCGCGACACAAACTCCCGGATTGATCGCTTCAGCGCCTCGCTCCTCTCCCGGCTGCGCCGCGACCGGTCGATCGCCCGCATGGTCCTCATCCTCCTCGTGGCCATCGGAATCTTCTCGGTCCTCTCCCCGAGCGTGTTCCTCACGGGCCTCAACCTGCAGAACATGCTGCTCGCCGTCGCAGAAATCGGCATCCTCTCCATCGCCATGATGATCTCGATGGTCACCGGCGGCATCGACCTGTCGCTCGTCGCCATCGCGAACCTCTGCGCGATCACCGTGTCGACCCTGTACACCTCGAGCGCGCTGGGTGGAACCGAACAATGGGGCCCCGTCATCATCCTCATCGGGCTGGGCGTCGGACTCCTGTGCGGCCTCGTCAACGGCGTCCTCATCGCCTACGTCGGCGTCACCCCGATCCTCGCCACGCTCGGCACCATGCAGATCTTCAACGGCCTCGCCGTCGTGTGGACGGGCGGCAAAACCCTCTACGGATCCCCCGAAGCGCTGACGGCGTTCGGCAAGACCGCAGTCGCAGGAGTTCCCCTCCTCTTCATCGTCTTCGGACTCGTCGCCCTCCTCGTCGGATTCATCCTCAACCGCTCCCCGCTGGGACTGTCCCTCTCCCTCGAAGGATCCAACGGGACGGCTGCCCGATTCTCCGGAATTCGTTCCTCCCGAATCCTGCTGAGCTCCTACCTGCTCACCGGATTCCTCGGCTCCCTCACGGGCATCGTGTTCATCGCACGAAACCCCACGGCCTCGGCAGACTACGGTGCGTCCTACGTGCTGCTCGTCATCGTCATCGCCGTCCTCGGCGGGACCAACCCGAACGGCGGTTTCGCCACCGTCGGCGGCGTATTCCTCGCGGCCCTCACCCTCCAGGTCGTCCAAAGCGGCTTCACCTCTATGCGCCTATCCGCCTTCCAGTACGCAATCGCCCAGGGCGTCATCCTCATCGGCGTACTCGTTCTCGACTGCGTCGACTGGAAAGACGTTCGAACACGCCTGACATCGACGTTCAGGCGCCCACAACCAGCAGCCGCCCTCAATAGCGGCGCAACAGAAAGGAAATGATCATGAAGAAGATCATTAACAACCCCGACCAGTTCGTCGATGAGATGGTTGAGGGCATTCTCCTGGCGCACCCCGATCAGGTCCGCACCCCCGGAGACGACAGGCGCGTCCTCGTCCGCGCCGACAGCCCCGCACCCGGCCGGGTCGGCATCGTCACCGGCGGCGGCTCCGGTCACCTCCCCCTCTTCAAGGGCTACGTCGGCAAGGGGCTGTGCTCCGGCGTCGCCATCGGTAACGTGTTCTCCTCCCCGTCGGTCCAGCAGTGCGCCGACGCCGCCAAGGCTGTCGACGGCGGAGCGGGCGTGCTCTTCCTCTACGGCAACTACGGCGGCGACGTCTTCAACTTCGACCTGGCCGTCGACCTCCTCGAACTCGACGGCATCGAGACGCGCACCGTCCTCGGCTGCGACGACGTGGCCTCCCAGCCCAAGGAACGCGCCAAGGACCGCCGCGGCGTCGCCGGCATCTTCTTCGCCTACAAGGCCGCGGGCGCTGCCGCCGAGCGCGGCGACAGCCTCGACGAGGTAGCCGCCGTCGCCCAGAAGGTCGTCGACAACACGGCCACCATGGGCGTCGGCCTGTCCCCGACGATCCTCCCGACCACGGGCGCCGCATCCTTCGACCTGCCCGAAGGCGAAATGGAAATCGGCATCGGCATCCACGGCGAACCCGGCATCCACCGCGGCCCCCTCGGAACCGCCGACGAGATCGCGGACCAGATCCTCGACTCCGTCATCCCCGACCTGGGCCTGGCTGAGGGTGATCGTGTCGCCGTCCTCGTCAACGGCCTCGGCGCCACGCCCCTCGAAGAGCTCTACCTGCTCTACCGCCGCACCCACCAGAGGCTCGAGGAGCTCGGCGTCGTCATCGAACGCCGCTACATCGGCGAATACGCGACGTCCCTCGAAATGGCCGGCGCCTCGATCTCGCTGCTCAAGGTCGACGACGAGCTCCTCGAACTCCTCGACGCCCCCGCCCAGTCCCCGTTCTTCAGGGAGGCATGACAATGCGTTCACCCGAACTCATCCAGCGCATTCAGGATTCGATGACGCTGCTCATCGAATCATCGGACGAACTGCGTGACCTCGACCAGGTCCTCGGCGACGGCGACCTCGGCATCACGATTTCCGCGGGTGCCCGCGCGGTCATCGAGGCTCTCAAGGACATGCCGACTGAGCCCGAACCTGCTCCCTCCGACGTGGCGCGCGCCTGCGCGAAGGCATTCGCCAACGCCAACCCGTCGACGATGGCGGCGCTGGTCGCCGGCGGCCTCCTCGCCGGATCGAAGGTGTGGGTCGGCTGCGAGGACGTCACTGCCGTCGAGGCCGAGGCCTTTATCCGCGCGGCGGCAAGCTCCATCTCGCACCGAGGCAAGAGCCAGGTGGGGGACAAGACCATCCTCGACGCGATGGTCCCCGCCGTCGATTCGCTGGCCCGCAGCATCGAGGCCAACCCCGCGGTCGCTTCGGACAGCGCGCTCGCGGCGGCGGCCCTCGATAGCGCCATCGCCGACGCCGCCGAGGCCGTCGTCGCGACCCGCGACCTCCAGTCGCAGCGTGGCCGCGCCTCCTGGCTGCAGGACCGCTCGATCGGCCTCCAGGACCCCGGCGCCACCGCGTTCCTGCGGGCCCTCGAGGCCTGGCGCGACGCATCCACAGGCGAGCGCGGCCCCCGCGCAGCGGTCGTCGAAAATCTCTGAGGCTGCGGCTTAGCAGTTCGGTGAGGGGGTGGGGTTCCCGGATGGGAACCCCACCCCCTCACTGTTTGGTCGTGCGTTGCGGCGATGCTTCATGTCTGCCAAAGGGCAGCATTAAGGCTCTTCATCTGTTGATTCTGACTCTTGAGTGTGGGCCTGATCGGCTGCCGTAGTACCGGCATCCTCGGGTGAGTCTGGCGCTAGGCCCCACAGCTTGACGAGATCAATCGTCTCATTGTCGGGCCTGTGCCCCTCGGGCAATTCATCGATCTTGACGACAGCAGGAATCTGAACGCTGGTACCGGAGATAATGCAAGTGCCGCAAGGTAGCGATGGGATCGACTCAAAAGATTTGCTGTCGAGAAAACTGATTGCGCTTTGGATGCAGGCTAGATCTGTGGGATTGACCAGTCGATGAATTAAATAATGATGCAACTGTGATGTGATTCTTGTCGAAATTTCGGAGGGTCGTTGCGAAGAAAGTGTGAGAAAGATGCCCAAGTGTCTACCTTCAATAATGATTTGCTCCAGTGAATCGAGCAGCGCATTTTGATGGTAACTGTCTTCGATATGTTTTCCGTACGACAGCAGGGCGTGAGCTTCCTCAATGATGAAATTCAAATGGGTGGGATTGTTGGATAAAATGGATCGTTTACGCTGTTCTGTATATCGCGCGCGAATTGTGATAAGTGGGATTAGATAGCGTTCACTTTGAGTAGCTTGTTCTAGGTTGACGATCTGAAGGACTGGATATGACGAACTGTCAGATGGTGTAAAGATAAACCATTTTCGAAGAATGTTAGTGCGTTCAATGACACGAGTAAGTAGAGTGTTGATCTGCGCTTCATCTCTGTTCCCCGAAATTGTTGCTGCGATGTATATGAAATAAAACGCTATCTCAAATTTGTCGAGCGCCGTAAGTTCTTTAGTAAAAGTTTCGGAAAAAGCGCGATCGAAAAACGAATCTAAGTGATTCGTGAAAAAGGGTGAGCTTGTGTATAATGGATCGGATGGTTGATCAATATAGTATGTTTGATTTCTGAAGTCCTGCTTGATAGACTTTTCAAACTCATGAATCTCGTGTGAGAATGTCTCTTGGTTAGGGTCAGCAATTGTATGAATCCTACGTAATATTAGGAACATCATTGTTAGAGTGAGTGTACTCTGTGTGCGCCAGGTAAAGAATGTGTTCAGAAAATAATGTGTGAGGCTTCGAGTTGAGTTGGGACTTAATTCTGTCTCGAGGGCTCTTCTAATTAAATCGCGCTCCTTGGGTTCGGAGGCCTCAAGTATGCTGATCCAAAATTCGATATCCTGTATGGTTGTGACTGGTAGTGGGATGAGATTTGTCTGTTGTTCGATTGTATCGGAATTTGACTTTGGTAGACCATAAATGTGCCCGAAAATCGGGGTGCCCGATATGTTGGAGTGAGTTAGATGTTGGTATTCCCCATTCGTGTCGAATAGTATAAACTGGGAGGAATTCAGCGTGTGTCCATTAGTGCTGGATCGTGACGCTCTTTCAAAGAGTTGAGTGTATATTTGGGAAAGTGTGTACGACTTTCCTGAACCTGTGTTACCAAAAATGCCAATGTGGGTTGAAAAGAATGATGATATATCGATTGGAAATGGAATCGTGATGTCATTTGCTAAATGTCCAATTGTAATCTGTGTTCCCGCTGCAGACTCTGATACGTAAATCTTTGATGCTTGTTCTGCAGACGCAAGGTATGCGATATTGCCAATGAGCGGACTTGTTTGCGATCCTGAGACAAAGCGTGTGTGGAATGGTGAGACTGAAGTGTCAGTCTCGAATTCGCCGAGCAATGCGGTCTTGAGAATACGTGTGTTGCGGTCGACGTCCCGCTGGTAGGTGCTGTTCTCCCATGCATTGTTCTCGACGAGTTCTTCTTCCTCGACTTGTACGACAAGATGTGCGTACCCCCGTCGTACGACGAGAAATGAGCCGATCGAAACGTTACTGATGATCTTGCCCTGAAATATCAGGCTGGAGTCGTTTTTGTCGACGTCAACAGTGATGTCAATCCGCCGTCCACGTACCGCCGTCACCGTACCGATTCGCAGCGATGAGATCTCTTTCCCGGTATAGGAGGTCATGCGCTTGCCTTTCGCAGAATATCCGCGATCGCGCGGATATCAAGACGTTGATGGTCTTTCGCTTTGGTTCCGAGCGCTTGCCCAAAACGGGGGCCGATCACTAGCTCGATGTTCGGGTACTTCATGGGGGAGTAGCCCAGGTAGTCCGCGATCGTCGTCGTTGTGTCTTTTGAATAGCAGAAGATAATGACCTTCAGGGTCGGATTTGCCTTAGCGGCACGGGTGATGAGTGAACGGATGTGCTCGTCTGCGAATGAAAAGCCCATCACAAGAAGGCTCGTGTTAGGAAGCTCCAATTGGTTCGACAGGCGTCGTAGCTGGTCGTAATACGTCTCGTCGAGAACTGTTGAGGCGAACTTTCCTTTATTGGGAAGCACGACGGCCAACTGGTTCTGTGCGCTGTCTAGCTCATTGAGCTTTTTAACTAGATTTTCTTTGCCGCGGTCGTCCTGTTTCGTGCGCTCAAATATGGCTTCTGCTTGACTTTTTAGCATCTCGAAATCTGCAGGTATTTCGGTGCTTGCATCTGTTGCGTTTGCTTTGATCGACGCTGAGCCGTTTGGTGAGTCGGTAGGCTGGTGTTCGCCAAATCGGCTGACGTCCTCAAACAGTGCCTTGATATCTTTGAGTATTTTATAGCTATCATCTATGGTCAGCCGGTCGCCGTCGTTGCGCCACGATGCGCATCCGTGAATCTTCACGAGGTTTGCCGATGGGATTTCGGTTCGGTACCCGAGGCCGATACCGTTCGAGAAAACGCGATTGCCGAACGTCTGTAGTGTAACTCGTCGGGCAAAACGACCCAGGTATGCCGAGTTAGTCGGGATGTCGGCCTCGTCGAGTGCTAGGTCCATGCACAGATCGTAATTCGAGGTGAAGAACGTGACCTGTTTTGGCTTATCAACAGATTCTCGGTTTGCAACCGTCTGAATTGCCTCGGTACAGAAATCCTTGTAGGCAGCTTGGGTTCGTTGAATATCTTCTTCGGAACCCCTTCGCTGATCATCCACATATTCGACATTGCGGTAGATGGAACCCATGAAGAAACGACGATCTATCTTCGCCTTGATCAGGCGGTAGATGACGTCACTGTTTTCCCCGAGGCTGTCTTTCTTTTCTTCGAGTTCGACGCGCAGCTCTTCCAGATTGCCCAGGGTTCGGAACGCAGGCATCGAGCATCCTGCGCCGAGGAGAAAGTTGATGTTCGTGCTTTCCAAGGTCTTGCGCAAGTCACTGAGGAAGTCCTGGTCTACCTCCCTGTATAGAACGTGCGTCGTGTCGTTGGTTGTGTGATGTTCAGGCACGGCTCTTCCCTCGTTGGCTCGTTGGATCGCAGAATCTTGTTGCTGAGACGTCACCTAAGCGCGCGAGTCGGCCCGTGTTTGCCTCGCCGGTCATGTACGTCGTTGTCATGTTCCTCACGATAGCTTCTTTGTCAGTAAGTGTGTGCGTTGAGCCTCAGGGCATTGCACATACAAGTGGAATGCTGCTCACCTACGCGGCTCATGTCATCCACACACAACAAGGTGGGGGCTCCCGTTTGGGAGCCCCCACCTTATGCTGTGACTCTCAGCCCTCCGCTTCGAGGGCTTTCTGCTCCTCGGGCGTCAGCTTGGCGATGCCGATGCCCGTGGCCGCCCACACGAGGGCGAAGAAGATGGCGATCCAGTTGGAAATCGCCCAGGGCAGGTAGGCCAGGGTGGCGACGCCCAGCGTGCCGGCCATGTAGGCGCCCGCCGACGTCCACGGCAGGATGGGCTCCCACACGGTGGCCGCGTCCTCGATGGTTCGCGACAGGTTCTTCGGGTCGAGGCCTCGTTTGATGTACTCGCCCCGCAGCATTTCGCCCGGGATCAGCAGGGAGACCTGGCCGTTCGACGTGATGCCGATGACCGCCAGGCCAGTCACGATCGTCGACGCGATCAGCGCGAAGGTTGACTTCACGGGAGCCAGCAGGCTCGAAATCAGCACGTCCAGCGACCCGGACACGGACACGGTGCCCGCGAAGGCGATCGCGCAGAAACAAATCAGCAGGACGCTCATCATCGAGTTCATGCCGCCGCGCTCCAGCAGGCGCGTCACGTCCTCGATGACGGAATCTGCCTGGAAGCCGCTCTTACCAACCATGTCGACCTTAAAGCCGTTCACGGAGGCCACGACCGAGTTCGAGAAGGACACTCCCTGGAACACGACCGCGTTGAACATGGCGGTCGCGCACGACACCAGCATGACCGGAACGGTCGGCAGCTTCATCACCGAGCCAACCAAGACGACCAGCACGGGCACCAGGAGGAGCAGGTTCCAGTTAAACGCCGAATCGAGGGTCGCGAGGATCGTGCCGACCTTCTCGGGTACGGTCCCGCCTGATGACTGCAGGCCGAAAATCAGGTACACGACCGCCGAGGTCAGGAACGCCGGCACGGTCGTCCACATGAGGTGGCGGATGTGCGTAAACAGGTTCACGCCCGTCGCCAACGACGCGATGTTCGTCGTGTCCGACAGGGGAGAGAGCTTGTCGCCGAAGTAGGCGCCCGCCACGATCGCGCCCGCCACCATCGGCAGGTTCGCGTCCATGCCGACGGCAACGCCCATGAAGGCGACGCCGATCGTGCCCGCGGAACCCCACGAGGTACCCGTGCACAGCGACACGATCGCCGTCACGACCAGCGCGATGAGCGCCAGGAACTGCGGGTTAATGATCTTCAAGCCGTAGTAGATGAGCATCGGGATCGTGCCTCCCGCCATCCACGTGCCGATCAAGGCGCCGACGACGATGAGGATCAGAACAGCCGGCATGGTCTTTGCGATCTTCTCGGCGATCGCGCCGATGATCTCGTCCCACGTGTAGCCCAAGGTCATGGCGACAATGCCGGCGACCACGGCCGAAGCGATGAGCAGCGGCTCCACCGGGAGGCTCGCCGCAATGTAGCCGCCGCCCAAAAGGACGATCAGCGTGACCGCGGGAATCGCCGCGACCAGGAGAGATGGAGTGCGGTGAGCCCGCTTCTCCGAGGAGGTGACTGACATCGTCAATCCTTTCTATTTCATTGCGTCCGCGCGCCAGTGCGCGTCCGCTTAGTTCGATGCGAGCGCCGCGATCGCCTCGCACAAGCGCTCCAAAGCCCGCACCAGATCGCGCTCGGGAAGCGCCACGTTGATGCGGAAAAATCCCTCGTACTCGGAACCGAAGTCCTCGCCCGGGGACACCGCGACCCGGGAGGCGGCCACGGCCTCGTCGAGAGAAGCGGACGAGGCCAGGTACGAGCGGGCGTCCACCCACACGAGGTAGGTACCGTCGGGGTCGACGACGCGCGCCCGAGGCAGTGCGCGGCGCAGGTACTCGACGGCCACGCGCAGGTTCGCATCGATGCGATCGCGCAGCTTGTCTACCCAGGCCTCGCCGAGGTTCCACGCGGCGATCGTCGCGGGAATCGCGAAGAAATTCGGGTTGTGCAGGCCCATGAGGCGCTTGGCCTCCTCGAGGCGCTCCCCGAGTTCGCCGCGCACCGCGATCGCCGAGGCCTCCAACCCCGCGCTGTTAAACGTCTTCCCGGGGGATGCGCACTGAATGAGGCGCCCCGACTCCCACAGGCGCGGCGCGACGGCCGCGAGCGGCCGGTACCGGTTCCTGCCCGGCCGTTGGAAATCCGCGTGAATGTCGTCGGAAAGCACCAGCACATCCCCCTGAAGCGCGAGGGAAGCGACCATGTCCATCTCGCGCTCACTCCACACGCGCCCCGTCGGATTGTGCGGGCTGCACCAGAGCAGCAGGTCCGCGCCCTCCATCGCGCGGGCGAACAAATCCTCGGGAATCCGAGGCATCTCACCCGACAGGTCGAGGGGCACCCGGCGCAGCTCGCACCCGGCGCGCTCCACAACCTCGATGATCGGCCCGTACGCCGGATCCAGCGTCACCACGCTCGGAGGGCGCCCCAGAGACCTCGGCAAGATGATCGAGCACAGGGCCGACACGCACTGCACGATGCGCGGGAAAAAGTGCACGTCGCCCGGCTCGAGCGCCCACCCGTGGCGGCGCTCCTGCCAGAGGGCCGCGGCCTCGCGGAAGTCATCGAAGACCTCCGTGTACCCGAAAATCCCCTCCGCGCACGCGTCCACGATCGCGCGCGACACCTCCGGGCACGTCGCGAACTCCATGTCTGCGACCGATAGGGACAGCGCATCCTTGCCCAGGTGCGCGGCCAGTAAGTCCCACTTTGCGCTGTGCGTCCCCCAACGAGTGATGGTTTCGTCAAACATCGGAGCCGCCCGCCCCCAGGTCCGCCACGTTCAGGGCAGCCGCCTGCTTCGCCGCCCCCAGGGCGACGTACTCGGCGGGGGAGGGGACCTCCACCTCGGCCCCCAGGATGCCCGAGGCCAGGGCCCGCACCGCTCTCGAGCGCGCCCCGCCGCCGACCATGACCACCCGCTCGATGGGCACGCCCTGCGCACGCACCGCGTCCAGGGCCCCGCGCATGAGCGTCAGCAGCCCCTCGACCGCCGCGCGAGCCACGTGTGCGGGGTCGCAATTCGCCAGCGTCATGCCCTCCAATGTCGCCGTCGCGTCCGGCAGATTCGGGGTGCGCTCTCCCTCGAAGTACGGGATCAGCCGCAGCCCACCCGCATCCGGAACTGACAGGGCCGCCTCGTCGAACTCCTCGTACCCCAGGCCCGTCACCCGCCTCATCGCGTCGATAATCCGCGACGCGTTCAGCGTGCACGCCAGCGGCAGCCACCGCCCCGACGCGTCCGAAAAGCCCGTGACCAGGCCGGACGGATCCGACACGGCAGACTCCGAGACCGCCGCGACCACGCCCGACGTCCCCAGGCTCAGCATCGCCGCGCCCGGACCCAAATCCACGCCGAGGGCCGCCGCCGCGTTATCACCCGCGCCCGGACCCAGGGCGATCTCGCCCCAGCCGCGCGCCTCGTCCCCGTGCGCCACGACCTCGTACGGTTCCGCGATCCGCGGCAGCACGATGCTCTCGGCACGCTCCTCGCTGCAGCGCAGCGCCTGGGCCAGAATGTCACGCCGATACGCCGACCCCGACCGATCCACGTACCCCGTCCCCGAGGCATCCGACCGGTCCGTCGCCAACCCCTCCAACCCCAGGCGCTCAAAACCGCCCGCGATACGCCACGTCAAGTAGTCGTGGGGCAAGCACACCGCGGCCACGCGCTGGGCCGCCTTCGGCTCGTGATCCGCCAACCACCGCAGCTTCGTGACCGTTAACGACGCGACCGGAACCGAGCCCGTGGCATCGGCCCACCAGGCCTCGCCCGAGGACTCGCCCGCGCGCTCCGCGATCAAATCCCGAGCCGCGCCCGCGCTCCTCGTGTCATTCCACAGCAGGGCCGGCCGAATTACCTCGCCCCGCTCATCCAGCACGACCATGCCGTGCTGCTGGCCGCCCACGCTGAGCGCCCGCACGTCATCCAGTCCACCGGCCGCAGCCACGGCCTCGTTCAACGCGTCCCACCAGGCGCGCGGATCCACCTCGGTGCCCTCCGGATGCGGCGCGCGACCCTCGCGCACCACCTCGCCCGACACCGGATCCCACACGACCACCTTGCACGACTGCGTCGACGAATCGACGCCCGCAACGAAAGGCCTCTCGCCCATCACACAACCCCTCGTCGAAGAGACGATCAGCCGATCAGGTGACGCATCGCCTGCTGGTACAGCTCCACGAAGTGGTACTCGCGCTCGCCGGCGGCCTGCGCGTCGAAGTCCTCGTAGGAGCTGCGATCCGCCAGGAAGTCCTCAAGGGACTCGCCCGCGGCCAGCGTGGATTCGCCCAGCTCGGGAACCGACGCAGCCTCGAGCAGCTCCTGGGTGACCGGATCCTCGCGGAACGCGCGGGCCTTCTGGGCGAGAGTCAGGTACATCTCGATGTTCGCGCGCGCGGACTCCCACACGCCCTCCATGCCCTCTGTGCGGCTCGGCTTGTAGTCGAAGTGGCGCGGACCCTCGTAGCGCGGGCCGCCGCACGGGAAGCCGTTCTCCAGCAGATCGACCGTGAAGAACGCGCTGGCCAGGTCGCCGTGGCCGAACGCCTTGTCCTGGTCGTACTTGATGCCCGACTGGCCGTTGAGGTCGATGTGGAAGAGCTTGCCTGCGTTCAGCGCCTGCGCGAGCGCATGCGTGTAGTTCAGACCCGCCATCTGCTCGTGGCCCGTCTCCGGGTTCAGGCCCACGATGTCACCGTGCTCCAGCTGCGCGATGAGGGCCAGCGCGTGGCCGACCGTCGGCAGGAAAATGTCGCCGCGAGGCTCATTCGGCTTCGGCTCCAGGCCAATCTTGAGGTCGTAGCCGCGCGACTTAATGTAGGCGGCGACCGTGTCCAGGCCCTCCTTGTAGCGGTCGAACGCCGCGTTCAGGTCCTTCGACGAGTCGTACTCCGCGCCCTCGCGTCCGCCCCACATGACGAACGTCGTCGCCCCCATCTCCGCAGCCAGATCCACGTTGCGCAGGATCTTGCGCAGGCCGAAACGGCGGATCGAACGGTCGTTGTTCGTCAGGCCGCCATCCTTGAAGACCGGGTGCGTGAAGGTATTCGTCGTGACCATCTCGATGACGAGGCCAGCCGCATCGGCCGCCTCCTTCACCTTCATGACACGGTCGTGACGCTCCTGATCCGACGCGTCAAAGTCGAACACGTCATTGTCGTGGAAGGTAATGCCCCACGCCCCGACCTCTGCGAGCTTTTCCGTGTACTCCCACGGGTCCAGGACTGGGCGGGTCCCTGTGCCGAAGGGGTCGACCGCATTCCAGCCGACCGTCCACAGGCCGAAGGAGAACTTGTTGTCGGGGGTGGTTGTCATGGTGGTGTCCTTTCGAACGTCGGTGTTCAGTTGGAGGGGATGGTACTGCGTCGTCGGTGGCGCTGCGTGTCGTTGTGTGGCGGTGGATCTTGGTGCGTGTGCCGGTCCCACTTGTTTGGTCGCGCGGTCGTTGCGCACTGTGTTTGCGTCGTCACAATTTATTTGTTGTGGGGTAAAACTTAATACCTGTGTGCGCGTTCGTCAAGGCCCTCCGACAAGTCTGTGCGACGGGTGGGCACCGCTACCCCGACACGGTAGCCTGGGTCCATGCCGACCCGTTCCGACAGCGCCAACGACGCCGGCCGCATCAGTCGCGGCCCGGTCGCTTCGCCGCGCCCCTCGGAGCGGGGGATGGGCGCTCAGAACCGCGGCGTGAAGTCGGAAAACGTGCGCGCATCCAACATGTCGACGGTGCTGCGCAACATCCTCGCCTCGCCGGGTAAGGTCACGCGTGCAGGCCTCTCGCAGCGCACCGGAATGACGCGTGCGACTATCTCGCGCCTCGTGGACGACCTGGTGGGTGCTGGACTCGTACGAGAACTCGAACCTGGCGACGGCGGCGGCCGTGGCCGCCCGGCCAACCGCCTCACCCCCGCGGAGGGCAGCGCCGTCGCCCTCGGCGTCGAAGTGGACGTCGCGAGCCTCGATGTCACGCTCGTCGATATCGCGGGACGGGAGCTCGGGCACCGCCGGATTGAGCGCGATTTCGCCGACAGTGCGCCGGAGGAGACGATGGCGCTCGCGGCCCGAGAGGCCCACACTCTGTTAGAGGGCACCCTGCCCGATGGCGCCCTGTTCCTGGGGACGGGCGTTGGGCTGCCGGGCTTGGTGTCGCCGACCCGGCTGGCGCTCGCCCCGAACTTGGGGTGGCGAGACATCCCGCATGACCAGCTACTTGCCCCGCTCGCCGACCTGAACCCGGTGGTCGTCGCGAACGAAGCGGACCTGGCGGCCTATGCGGTTGCCTACACGCGACCGGGGGTGGCCGGTGGTCCGTCGACCTTCGTGTATGTGTCGGGCGAGGTGGGCGTTGGCGCTGGCGTCATCGTCGATCATCGACCGATGAGCGGGGCGCGTGCCTGGTCCGGCGAAATCGGGCACATGTGCGCGGATCCCAATGGGCCGCTGTGCCGATGCGGGGCGCGTGGATGCCTCGAGGCCTACCTGGGTGTGCGCGCCCTCGCCGAGCATGTGGGCGCCCCCGCGGGGTCCGGGGCGATCGGGATTCTGCGTTGCGCGGGCCTCGTCGACGAGGCCGGGGTGAAGACCTCCGGGTCTCTTGGTGTGGGCGTGGAGCAGGAGCGTGCGCGCGCCGTGTTGACGGAGGCCGGGGCGGCCCTCGGGCGCGTGTTGTCGGGGGTCATCAATGCGATGGACATCCCTCACGTCGTGCTGGGTGGTGCCGTTGCGGAGCTGAGTGGCGCCCTGCTGGATCCGGCGCGCGAGGAAATCGAGACGCGCACGCTGCAGGCCCCGTGGTCCTCGCCGATCGTTGAAGTGCTGCCGGATTCTGCGTCGCTGACGGTTCGGGGTGCGGCGTTCCGAGTGCTGGATGCACTCGTGGACGATCCCGCTGCCTTCCTGGGTTAAGCGCGTTCTATCGGAGCGCTCACCAGTTGCCCAAGCCCAAGTAGTACAGCGGGTGGGTGAGGACCGCGACGACGCGGTCGCGGTATTCGAGGGGCAGCATCGGGAAGATGACGATCGCGGCCAAGACCGCGACGATCAGCGTCACGAGGATGCGCTTCTTGGTGCTCATGTGTGGCTCCTTTGTGGGTTTGTGAGTTCCGTGTGGGCCTCGGCGAGGATGTCGTTGACGAGGTCGACACCTTGCGGTGTAGCCAGGAGTGGACGGTCCTCGGGGTGCTTGTTGAAGTGCCGCATGAGGGCGTCGAGGCCGGTGAAGGGGATGCCGATTGTCCGGCAGCACAAGCTCCATGGCCCGTCGTACGTGTCGGAGTCAGCGAGGAGATCAACGTGGTAGCTCGCCGTGCTGAGATCGTCGATCTTGACGTTCTGATCCCACCGGAAGGAGGCGTCGCTGCCGCATCCGCTAGAGATGGATTCCAAGTCTGCATCAACCGAAAGATGATGGACCATATGGAAGGTGATTCCCTCCGGGGCCAAGGTTGTCGTTGACCTGTCCGACAGAGTGGCTGTGAAGTCTCGCAGTGGGTTCATTGAGCAAAGAAAATAGGCGAAACAAGTGGGAATCAAGGCGAAGTGAAAGGTGCGCACCAGCTCATGCGTGATGAACCCGGAAATGATGAAGAACATAGCGAAGGCCAAGAAAAGCATGTAGCTCGAGAGATGCCCAATGGAGGTGAGGCGCTCACCTCGTATTGCGACATGCCCGTCGACAAAGCTGATTCGTGGACGTAGGAAAGGCGCAACGGAGTCGCACGCCATCTGGGGAAAGCCTGCTGTCAAGATGAGTGAGACCAATATGACGCCTGTGCGAAAGGTCTGAAAGTGCGTGAGGCGGAAGATTCCTTCAAGGATTGCGATCCCGAGAGCGACGATGACGGTGCCAACTAGTGCACGTTTCCACTCGCTGCGCCTCCACCGGTCTTCACCCGCGAGCGACTCGGTGCGATCGGAGAAGATGCTCGAGAGGAATCCGCCGATCCCCCGACGTCGCAATAGTGTCATGGTCACCAGTCGAATCCGATGTAGTACGGCAAATGCCAAAAGGTGTTGTCGATGCGTTCGCGGTATTCAAGGGGTACTTGTTCGAAAGCGACCTTTCCGAGGTATCCTGCACCAACGGCCGCGGCTGTGACTAGGAGCGCTTCTCCAGCTACCACAACAATTGTTGGAGCGGCGAGACTAATAGGTGCCAGGCTCAGCAGTGAAGATGCGGCGTATCCGCCGGCAATCCCCGCAATTCCAGATACAGCGGTTGTCGAGGGCTCGTCGCTCGTTGCCACGTTGTATGCCAACAGAGCGCTATCAAGTACAGTTATCCCTTTAGAAACTTTTGAAGCTACTGACGCAGCTCCTCGATAAGATTTTCTGGATTCAATCACTTCGGCTAGTTGCGCATCCATGGCGGGTCGGATCCGCCTCATTTTAGGATCTTGTAATGCGTTTGTGAAATTAGTAGTCGTTGCATTCAGTTGCTTCAAGCGCTCTCTTTGGCGGGTTCCGAATGAAGCATCAACTAATGACTCGCCAATTGTCCAATGTGCATCTTCGGCGATGTCGGTGGCGTCATCATAAAATTTCTCGAAAGGTGTCGGAGGTTGTGCCTGTACGCTTAGTAAGTGCTTATGCACCCACTGCTCGAGATCGTCTCGAACGAGGCGAGCTCTCTCACGGAGTTCAGCGAAATCTCTCTGGCGCTGCTTGTGTTGTTCGTATTCATACAAGTCGGCCCGGTAGATGTCATGCTCTCGCATTGGCGCGTCAGGTGCTGGCATTGTTGGCTCTGGACCGAGCATGGGAGGAGCTGCAATATCGTAGTCGTTGACTATCTCTAGGCCGCATGCCCTGGCGTTTCTGCGGATCGTCTCCATGTCGCGGTAGTGGTAGTCGAGCTGTTGTGCGTATGCGCGCATTGCTTCCCATGACCTGTATGCGAAATCGGAATTTTCTTCGGTTTTTAAACGAAAATCAAATAGTGCTTCTTCGTAGGCGTCAGCACTCTTTCCTGCCCAGTATTCGGGCATGGGAACGAGGGAATTCATCATCTCGATAAATGCATCGTAGAATGTATTATGGAGCTTTTCGATGACTGCCGCAGCTTCGCGGATCTCTTCGGGGTTTCCATAAATTCTAGTGTCAATGAGGCCGACGGCATCTTGAGGATGCCCTCCGTTTCCTGCCACCATTCCCATTAGCTGAGCTCCTCTTTCAAATTTAAGAAATAATTTGTTACTTCTTCTTCCTCTTCTTTATGTTGTGCCACCAAGGATCGTAGATTGTCGGCACTGCCTTGGCATTTCTCGGCGAATGTTGTTGCTGCAAAATCAAGAGTGCCTAATATGTCGATGATGATGTCAGTGGCAATGCCGGCATCAACAGATATGGGTAGTTTCGGTGGGATGCTTTTGGATGAATCTGCAAACTCCTCGTACTTCCTTGCCATGTTGAAGATCATGTCTTCGGTTATTACGAGATCTGCTGTCATTGTGGCTTCCGTTCGCGTGCTTCGGGTTCGAAATATCGATCTACTTCGATCGCGTCAAATCCAATTTTCTCTTTGAGTTCTGGGAGACGCTTCGTTTCGATGAGGCCCCATGGTTGTGTTTCTCCTAGTCCGTCCAGCAAACGGTCGAGAGATGTGTATGCCAGAAGCACGCGTGCTTCGTTGAACATGTGGGCCAAAGAGAAACCGTATTCGCCGTCAGGCCGTTGGTCGATCGGGACGTAAAGGACGGGAGGTGCGACCTCGGGATGTGTGTTCACGGACATGTGTTCCATGACTTGACGCTAGCAGCCGTGTGATCGGGGACGCAAGTATAGGCGAAGGGTGCAAGCAAGCATGAGCCCATGAAGCAACCCCGGCCTCGTCCCTGAGAAGAGAAGCGAAGCCTGGGTCAGCGAGGCCGCAACGGCGGTAGTCAGCGGCCCGACGCGAGCGCCGCGCGGGCGACCTCCTCGAAGGTGAGCGGGCCGCGGCCCGTCACGTCACGCACGGTCGTGGACACGACGTCCATCTCGCCGCGCGCGATCGACGTGTACGTTGACACCCACGAGTCGTACTCCCACTGGGCAGCCGGCCACTTCTTGCGGGACTCGTACGCCTCCTCGACGGTTTCGCGCACGTAGGTGACGGGCCGACCCTGCACGCGGGTGAGAATTGCAGCGATCTCGTCGAGGGTCAGGGCCTCGGGGCCCGTCACGTCGAGAGTCTGATTCTCGTAGCGCCCCGGATCGGCCAGGATCCCCGCGGCCACGCGCCCCGCGTCCTCGCGCGCGACCACGCCCACGCGCCCATCGCCCGCAGGCCCAAGGATGCGACCCTCCCCGTCCGGCAGCGCCACGAAAAAGTCCGCATAGAAGCTATCGCGCAGGAACGTGTACGTCATGCCCGACGTCTTGATGTGCTCCTCCGTGTGGAAGTGCGTGCGTGCCAGCGTAAACGTCGCGTCGGGTGCCGCATTCATAAACGACAGGTACACGATGTGGCGCACCCCGGAGGCCGCGGCTGCGTCGACAAAAGCGATGTGCTTGTCTAGGCGGTCCTCGCTCTCGGGCGCGGACACCATGAAGAGGATGTCAACGCCTTTCAGTGCGACGCGTGTCGTGAGGGTGTCCTCGTAGGAGCACTTCATCGCGATAGCTCCGGGCAGCTTGGGCGCGCGCGACGGTGTGTTCGCGAGGAGTCGCAGCGGCAGGCCGCGCTCGGCGAGCAGTCGGGCGGCGGCGCCACCGACATTCCCGGATGCGCCGGTGATCGCCAGGGACGGGAGGGACGAGGCCTGGGCCGGCTCGTTCGTTCGAGTGCGGGGTGCGGGGGCGTCAGTCATGTGGCCAGTGTGCCACCGGCGTCGCTATCTTTGCGCATGCCACGCGAGGTTTGGGCTGTGGGCGTAGCGTCCGGCGAGGGTAAAACCGTGGATGCTCGTGGGCGAGAGAAACTCGCCGAGCAGGGCGACTTTTGTCTCGCCTGTGGGGTAGGGCTAGGACTGGGGTGAAAGAAAAACCGCCCCTGCGTGAGGTGCTGTGGGGTGCCGTGAAATATTCTTCGCCCCTGCACAGTGAAAAGTGCTGTATTTTGCCCATTTTGAGCGAGCAGGGGCGATATTTCTTTCACTGAAGACGTGAGCCAAGCGGTGGAGTGCCCTGCTGGGGCGATATTTCTTTCATGGCGGCTCGCTGGAAGTGGCGGTGGCGGCCGTGGGGTGTGTTGACGAGGCCGAGGTCCCATGCTGTGCGTCAGGGCCTACCCTCCAGAAAAGTCGCACGTAATTCGATTGGGAGAAGTTTCAATATAGTCGGAAAACGTTGCAATTCCAACGATCGTATTTCAGAATTTGAAAGGGACATGGGGGAATTACGTGCGAAATTGCGTGTGGGTTCAGAAATGTGGGAAGTCAGGGCCGGGCGTGAGGGGTGGGGGCGAGGGACGGGGTCCCAGTAGGGGCCTGGCTGGGCTTCAAGCCGACGCGTAGAACTGCCGAACAGCGACCCGGCCCCACAGGTGTGGAGGGCGCCGGAGGGCCCGGAGGGCCTGGCTGCGGTGCCCGTGGGCGGTGGCGGGGCCTGGCCGGGCTTCG
>ERZ772912.182-NODE-182-length-30104-cov-6.073047_pt1 | contig 30104 bp, 21 predicted proteins | sample MGYA00512119_ERZ772912 | MGnify/ENA primary metagenome ERZ772912 (study PRJEB29015, sample SAMEA2738048) | human oral metagenome | biome: human oral; feature: human-associated habitat; material: saliva | place: China | collected 2230 ...
CTTAAAATTTTAATATATCTCTTTATTTTTTCTTTTAATAATTGTAGTTTCATATCTTCTACAATTTCCTTTCACATTCTTCCAAGGCTTTTTTTATATAATTTCCTTGACGAATTTTTTCTCCAATTTTTTTACAGTTATCTATCAACTGTTGGTACTTTTCTTCATTCATAGATTCTAAAATACCAGTAATTTCATACAATGAATCAATGATAATTCCACAATTATTTCTTATTACAAAATCAGCAAGAGCCGACTGCCTCCACACAATAATTGGAAAGTTAGATGCCAAGTACAAAGAGGCTTTATGAGGATTGTTAATTTTTAAATACTCCCCGTACATACCGCTACAAGTATCGCTACTATCACCATCCCAAACTAATCCAAAACCACCTTGCAAGTGATTAGGAAGTTCCTCCGGAGAAAATGCCCCCTTATAGTGAACATTATTCGGGAGATTATCATGTTCAAAATTGATTCCATAAATTTCAAATTCAGGTTTTTCATAGTTTAATTTTCCAAAGAAATATCCGCTCTGATATTTGTTATTATACAAATCTCCTTGCGGTTCAAGACCTTGAGGACATGCTGCCAGTATATCGACAACTTTTCCTGTTTTTTCATCCTTTAATTGAAAATAATCAGGACATTCCCACATGAATCCTAGATTTTTTTGTGAATAAATAGTTTTATACGGTTTAAGAGTATCTTTATAATATACTAATAAACATCCACAATCATTACTATCTCTAGCACCTAGCACTAGATATTTTTTTCCATTTTTTTCAAATATCTTTGGATCCCTAACATGATTTGACATATTAGGGTAATCATCTGTCTTAAGTAGACATTTTTTCTCAGTAAAATTAATTCCATCTTCCGTTTCAAAAGATATGGTATTATGACCACGTCCAGCATGAACATAGTCATAATCTCCTTTATATTTCACATTTCCTGTGTAATAGAAAACTAACTTATCTCCTTCTATATTGGCACTTCCAGAGTAAACACCATTTTTTTCTTCTTCTATTGTTGGTGTTAAGAATACGCCACGATCTTCATACTTTATAAGATCTTTACTTGTATAGTAATACCATAGTTTTAACCCACCGTTTACTTCATATGAGTATTGATGAAATATATGATATTTACCTTTGAAATAAGCTAGTCCGTTTGGATCATTTAGCCAACCTTTTTCTGGTTCTAAATGAAGATTTTGTTTCCAATTATTAGCTAGCATTTACAAGCTCCTTCTTAGTTTTGAAGAAGTATGCTGTTACTGAGAATGCTACGATGAATGATAATGCTATACCAATAGCAAATACTGACCAATGGTTTGCAGGAATTGAGATAAATCCTGGAAGTCCTGCTGCACCTAAAGCTGATGCAAATACTTTGTTAAATCCAATCCATGCACTACCTACTGCACTACCTGCTATAGCTCCATAGAATGGATATTTAAGTCTTAAGTTAACCCCGAACATCGCTGGTTCTGTAATACCTAGTAATGCAGAAATACCTGATGCTGAAGAAATTGATTTCATTTTTGTGTTTTTAGAGAATACTAATACTGCTAAAACTGCTGCCCCTTGAGCTACGTTAGACATAGATGCGATAGGGAAAATAAATGTTAATCCTGTTGCAGCTAATAATTGAGTTTCGATAGCTGCGAAACTTTGGTGAAGTCCAGTAATAACGATTGGTGCATATAATAGACCAAAAATACCAGCTCCAACAAATCCACCATTAGTGTATAGCCATTGTAATCCTTCTCCAAGTAAAGTACCTGCTTCACGAAGAACTGGCCCCATCCATGCAAATGTTACAAATCCAGTTACGAATAATGAAATTAACGGTGTAGTTAAGTTATCTAACCATGATGGTGTTACACGACGTAAAAATTTCTCAATAGTCGCAAGAAGCCATGCTGCTGCTAGAATAGGTAATACTGTACCTTGATACCCAACTTTTGCAATCTTAAATCCAAATACATCCCAATATTGTAGAGTTGTTACTTTTTGTAAACCTTCTACGGCTTGTCCACTTTGGTTAACAATATCAACAGCTGGAGCTAACAATTGGTTAGTAGCTGGATCTAATTTACCAAACACATAGAAATTCATAATATCTGGGTGAACCATTAACATTGCTAGTGCAGCCCCAAGATATGGATTACCACCAAAACGTTTAGTAGCAGAAAAACCAATTAATACTGGTAAGAATACGAACGGTGCATTAGCAAACACGTTAACCATATCAGCAAGACCAGCAATACTTGGATTTGCTTCAATTACTGATTTACCAGTATAGAATAAATCTTTAGCTGTCAATACGTTATTAATCCCCATTAATAGCCCTCCAGCTACAATCGCTGGAATGATTGGCACGAAGATATCACTTAACATTTTTACAAAACGTTGAAGAGGATTTCCTTTTGCTTTTTTTACTGTATCTGAAGAATCTTCTTCACTATTAACATTATTGCCTTTATAAGCTTCATTATATGCAGCATACACTTGTTGTACTAAACCACTTCCGAAGATTAATTGAAGTTGACCATTGTTAAAGAATACACCTTTAACTCCTTCAATATCCTCTAACTTATCTTTATCATATTTTTCCTCATCATTTAATTCTAAACGAAGACGTGTTGCACAGTGAACCACACTACGAATGTTGCTTTCGCCACCACTGTGTTCTACAACTTCATTAACAACTTTTTTTAAATCCATTATATTTTTCTCCTTTTTTAAAAATTTTTTATAATAACACTTCGGTAACAACCGATAAAATATAAATGGTAACGTTACTTTTCCATCTTATATCATTTACTATAATTTGTCAATAGAAAAAAGTAACGTTACCTAATTTTTTTATTTTTGTTTTTTAAAACTGAAAAACAATCATTATTTTAACGATTGTTTTTAAAAATAGTATATTTCTTGCTTATAGGATTTTAACTTTGGTATAATCATAGCAGCTTTATAAACTAGATAACGAAAGGATGTACAATGAAAATCTCTATTCTACGGCTTTTTGGTAAGATTTGGACTAATATCTATAAAAATAAATCAACCTATCTTGCTGTTGCTACTGTATTACAATTAACTTTGCTAGCTGGTATTTGGTTAATTTCCAATATATTTCGTTTAGCTTTAAATTTTGCTGGAGAAGACAATCTAGATAAAAATAATATTTATCATATTATTTCAAACCCTATTAGTTTTATACTACTTATAGTTTTAATTCTTACTGCAGCATTTTTTATGTTTATAGAATTTTCTACACTGACCTTTACTATTTATGGTCAATTAGTTGAAAGTACATACTCTATACGTAATATTGCTAGTAATGCATGGGAAAAGATGAAGAATTTAATCGGTTTCCAAATTATATTTTTTATTGGATATTTTATTTTATCTATTCCTGTTGCAAATATTGGTATAAAATCAGTACTTTCACAAAATTTTTATATTCCAAAATTTATAACCGATGAACTTTCAAAATCTAATTCAGGAAGTTTGATTTTATCAGTTGTTGTTGTTGTCGCTACATATATCCATATTAGGTTAATATTCACACTACCTCTTACAGCCATAGGAGACAAGAAAATTTTAGATAGTATAAAGGAAAGTTGGAGACTTACAAAAAAAGGTAAGTTGAAATTTTTTATCACTATAGGTATATTCGAATTAATTTATGCTACAATTTTATTATTTACTTTAAGTTTAACAACATCTTTCTTAGCCTTTATTGATCCAAAGGGTAATAACTTTATTATTGAAACATTATTCTTTACTATTCTAAGCACAACTGTCTTTTTCTTTGGAGCCCTTTCTAAAGTAACGAGTATAACGGCAATTATCACAGTGTTAATAGAAGAAAATCAAATATCTAAGGAATTAATTATAAATAAAAAAGAAGATAAGAAAAAATCTAGAGTCCTTCTTTTCTTATCAACAGTTTTAGTTTTAGGAATAATAGTCTTCAATGGTTTCACTTTATACTCTAATGGAGTTAATAATAATATAAAAACAATTGCGCATAGAGGCTATGTTGAAAAAGGAGTAGAAAATTCTATTGAAGCATTAGAAGCTGCAGCTGAAGTTGGTGTCGATTATGTTGAAATGGATGTTCTTATGACAAAAGATAATAAGTTTATAGTAATGCATGATTACAACCTAAAACGTCTTGCTGGTGTAAACAAAAAAGTTCAAGGTATGACATATAATGAATTAGTGGGCTTACCTATTTCTCAATCGTGTCATACAAGTAAGATTCCCTCTTTTGAAGAATATGTAAAAAGAGCTAAAGAATTAAATATAAAACTTGTTGTCGAGTTAAAACCTCATGGTGGTGAACCAAATAACTATGTTGATATATTTATAGAAAAGGTAAAAGAGTTAGGTATAGAAAAGGATTATAAATACATGTCTTTAGATTTAAAAGTTATGGAGGAATTAGAATCTAAAGCCCCTCAACTAGAAACAGGATATATAATACCATTTCAGTTTGGTAAGTTTTCTAATAATAATGTTGACTTTTTCGCTATAGAAGATTTTTCTTTTAGTAATACTCTAGTAGAACAAGCAAAATCTCAAAATAAATCAGTTTATGTTTGGACAATAAATGATCCTAGTTTAATTACTAAATATTTACAAAGCCCTGCAAACGGTATAATCACAGACGAACCCGTTCAGGTAAGAGAAACAAAAGAAAAATTAGAAAAAAACAACTCATATTTTGATAGAGTATTAAGACTAGTTGGGTTGGATAATTAGAATAAACCTATATAAGTTGGTAAATTAACTTATATAGGTTTAATTTTTTTATTAATCACTATTAAGAATTATCGTGAGCTTATTTCTCAGCTAAATAAATTTTAGCAAGTGGTTCTTCTGTACCTGATAGAAATGGTATTGCTTCCCCACCTTCATCATGAATTTCTATATCTTGTTGATAAGTGTACTTTTTACTGTTTTTAATTCTTAACGTATATTTATCCCCCATTTTGACAGGAACTTTAGATAACTCCCCTTTAACGCTTTTTACTACTATAACATCTTTAGGGTCACTTTTACTCACTAATTCAAATTCTAATTCATCTATTACTTGTTGTTCTTTACTCATTACTAGTACATTTGAAATAGTACCTATTTTTTCTTTTTGTTTATTTTTTACTTCTTCTTTAAATTCTACTACATCAGATGTTTTATCTGTAACAGCCTTATTATCTAAATTACTTATTCTTCCTTTATCATCAGTTGTAAATACCAAACTATCTCTACTAAATGTGGTATCATTTTTTTCTATTTTTAACTCATATTTAGTATTTGGTTTTAAATCACTTGATTTAACTGTCACTATTCCATCTTTTGAAGTTTTAGATTCTTTAATTATATTAGGTGTATTATTGTTAAATTCAGATAGTTTAAATGGTACACTATCTATTACTTGATTATTCTTATCTAGTACTTTTGCAGATATACTATCTAAAGATAAATGTTTACTTGTTGAAGTAGTACTCTCTTTTTTAACTTTTAGATCTAAATGATTTATAATACGTTCTGATTTTGCATTATATAGAATATAATAACCCTCTTCTTTTTTTAGTACTACATCCATTGGATCAAATGAGTATTTCTTATTATCTTTTATAGATATATTATATTCTTCATTTGTATACAGTTGAGAACTAGTTAACATACCATCTTTTGATGTTATTTCAACAACTTCTTCCGGATGATTTTTATTAACAAACTTAAATGTTAATGTATCAGAAATTGGTTTATTTGCACTAGTTAATACCAAGAAATCTAATTTTGCCTTTTGTCTTGTTGATCCATTATTATTTTCGGTTTGTGACGATGTTGCTTCTACTTCTCCTTCAGCATCATAACTTACTTTAGCTTTGAATATAGTATCATGGACTATTGCGCTTTTTTGTAATGATTTTCTAACAATAGCTGTGTTAGGTAATACTCTATATTTTTTTATCTTTTCAAGCTCATCTTTAGATATTTCCTTTTGCTCTATTTCTCCTGCTGATAGTTTATCAATATGATAATTTATAGTTTTTTTGCCATCTAATATTATTTTTACATCAATATTTTTTATGTCTTTAATAGCTTTTATTTCAAGTATAGCACCCTCATCATTCTCCATAATTCTAACTTGTGCATCTTGATTTACTTCTACTTCAATCTTTTCCTTAGCGTGAACTTCTACTTTCCCAAACTGCGGTACTCCAGATAGAACTAATACTCCACCCAAAATTCCACTCGATAATTTTAATATAATTTTTTTATTCATTGCTTTCACCCCGTTTAAAAATAACACAAAAAACATTTTCCCTAAATATATTTTTATCTCTATCTAATATTATATCACATTTATTGTCATTATATTTTATTTTATATGTACCATATTACAACAAAGTCTTATCATTTTCAAAGTTTTCTATACCATCTTATAAAACGCTTTATAATTATGCTGTGGATTATTTTTATAATTTACTCCTAAGAACAGCTATTCTCTTGAAATTTAATTACAAATAAATTTTTATTATAGTTATATTTAGAAAAATAAAAATTATATTAATTTTTAAAAAAAGAATGATAATCTTTTTTATTTAGATTATCATTCTCTCTTAATTTTTTTATTATTTAACTAATTTCACAAAATGTTTTAATGTTCTTATTAATTGTGCTGTATATGACATTTCATTATCGTACCATGCAACAACTTTTACTAATTGTTTATCTCCTAAACCTATTACTTTAGTTTGAGTAGCATCGAATAATGATCCATAACTCATACCTATAATATCAGATGAAACTATAGGGTCTTCTGTATAACCATACGATTCATTTGCTGCTTTTTTCATAACTTCGTTGATTTCTTCAACAGTTACTTTTTTCTCAACATTAGCGAATAATTCTGTTAATGAACCTGTTGGTACTGGTACACGTTGTGCAGCACCATCTAATTTACCATTTAATTCTGGAATTACTAGCCCTATTGCTTTAGCTGCACCTGTTGTATTAGGCACAATATTTTCTGCAGCTGCACGTCCTCTTCTAAAGTCTCCTTTATTATGAGAACCATCTAAAGTATGTTGATCTCCAGTATAACCATGAATTGTAGTCATTAATCCTTGAACAATACCAAAATTATCATGTAATACTTTTGCCATTGGAGCTAAACAGTTAGTTGTACAAGAAGCACCTGAAATAACAGTTTCTTCCCCTGTTAATATATCATGATTAACATTATAAACTATTGTTTTTACATCATTACCACCTGGTGCAGATAATAGTACTTTTTTAGCTCCAGCTCTAATATGTGCTTCAGCTTTTTCTTTACTATTGAATCTACCACTACATTCTAATACGATATCAACACCTAATTCTTTCCAAGGAAGGTTTTCTGGATCTGGTTCCCCAAATACTTTAATTTCTTTTCCATTAACTATAAATGCTCCTTCTCCCTCTTCTACAGTTCCTGGAAAAGCTCCTTGTGTTGTGTCATATCTTAATAAATATACTATCTGATTAATTGGTCTCATTCTTGATCTATTTACCGCAACAACTTCGATATCATCAGCATGTTGCGCTTGTATCTGTCTCAAGACTAATCTCCCAATTCGACCAAAACCATTAATAGCAACTTTTATTGTCATGTGTTTTTTCCCCCTAAAAATTTATTTTATTACTATAAGTTTCTTAAAAATTCATTTTGATTAAATCACGTTTTTATAGTAAAATAAACTTTTTAATTTTATTTAAATTCATAATGTACATTCTATAAGCAAACTTATAGTAAGCGTTTCAAAACACCTAAACACAGTATATCATATCAAAATAGTAATTTCAATATTTTAAAACTTAAATTACAGACTTTTATGATATAAATATTTATGAAATAAAAATTTATATTTTTCATTGAAATTTAAAACCTTTTATTATAAGGGAATTTTTTGTATCGCTAATATTTTAAATAAATTTTATATTAAAATATTTTTTTGTTTCTTAATTTTTGAAAGGGCTTGATTTTTGTATTTTCATGTTCTATACTTAATATTAGATAACATAAAAAGGAGTTAATAACTAACTATGAAAAGAAAAAAAGTTGTTGTCACTATGACATCATTATTAGCATCTGTTGTTTTAGCAACTGGATGTGCACAAAAATCAGAAAGTAGTTCAAAAGAAGAAAACAAAAATTCTGATAACAAGATTACTCTTTCTTACGATGAACTAAGATCTAGAGAAAACACTATGGGAACTCTGTGGTATCAAAATGCTGCAGAAGTAGATGCACTATACCAACAAGGTTATAACATAGCAACAGCTAAGTTAAAAGAATATTTAAAAACACCTTCAGAAAAACCATACTCAATTGTTTTAGACCTAGATGAAACTGTACTAGACAATACTCCATATCAAGTTCAAAACATTAAAGATGGAACTGCATTTAACGCCAAAGATTGGGATGAATGGGTTCAAAAAGCAGCTGCAAAACCAGTTGCAGGAGCTAAAGAATTCCTTCAATTCGCTGATAAAAATAAAGTTCAAATCTACTACATTTCTGATAGAACTGATTCTCAAATAGATGCAACTATTAAAAATCTTGAAGAACAAGGCCTACCTGTTCAAGGACGTGATCATTTAATGTTTAAAAAAGAGGGAGATAAATCTAAAGAACCACGTCGTCAAGAAGTTATGAAACATACTAATTTAATTATGCTATTTGGAGATAATCTAGTAGACTTCGCTGACTTCTCTAAAACTTCAGAAACTGATAGAGAAAAACTATACGAAGAATTAAAAGGTGAATTTGGTGAAAAATTCATTATCTTCCCTAACCCTATGTACGGATCATGGGAAACTGCGGTTTATAAAGGTGAGAAAAAAGATGCTAAAGGGCAATCAGAAGCTCGTATGAATGCTCTTAAAGGATATAAATAATCTATATTTTTTAAAAGGGGAGGTGTCCCTCACCTCCTCTTTTTCTTTTTGAAAACATTTTCCTTGATTACATTATTTTTCAGGAGTATAATACAAACTAGAAAATATTTCTATATACATTTAAGGAGCATAAAATGAAAAAAAACAAATTAAAATACGTACTTATACCTGCATTTACAACAGCAACAATGTTCCCAATATTTGCAGACAATAACGCTAAAGCAAGTGATGAAAGTACTACAGTTGCAGCTACTCAACCAGCCGCTCAACCAACTACTCAACCAACTTTCCAAAAGGAACCTAAGGAAATTAGTAATAAAATTCCTATGACTGTTTCTGAGTACAAACAAAAAAGTGCCTTGGAGCTTGCTCAATTAATTCGTGAGAAAAAAGTAACTAGTGAAGAACTAGTAAACCTTGCATATAAAACTATTGATCAAGAAAATCCAAAACTTAATGCTGTACTGACAACAGAAAACGGAAAAATCCCAACAGCTATTAAAGAACAAGCATATTCTGACGCTAAGGAAATTGATGGTCGAATAAAAGCAGGAACAGCTTCTTCTAACCCTGTTAACTGGGATGAACAACCATTTTTAGGTGTGCCTACACTTATTAAAGGTCTAGATCAAATCAAAAATGGTGATGCATCAAATGGTGTTTACTTTAACAAGGGGAAAGTATCAAAAAACGACTTAATGGTAGCAAAAGAATTCAGAAAATTAGGATTTGTTATTTTAGGTCAAACTAACTATCCTGAGCTAGGAACTAGAAATATTACAGATTCTAAATTATTTGGACCTGCTGGAAACCCTGCTGACCCATCACGAAATACTGGAGGTTCTTCAGGAGGAAGTGCTGGTGCTGTAGCTAGTGGTATGGTTCCAATTGCCAGTGCTAGTGACGCTGGAGGATCTATTCGTATTCCAGCTTCTTGGACTGGTTTAATTGGATTGAAACCAACAGGACATGTAGTTAAGTTCCCTCTTGTTAAAACTATTGAAGATGCTAAAGTTTACTTCGATAAAACTAAGATTAATAAACCTAAAACACTCGAAGAAGTACCAAGCGACTTAAAAAAACTAAAAGTAGCCTATACTCTTAAAACTCCACTTAAAGATGTTGAATTAAGTGAAGACGGTAAAAAAGCAGTTCTAAAAGCTGTGGACTTCTTAAAAGCTCAAGGTTTTGAAGTTGAAGAAGTTAATGAGTTTCCTGTTGATGGATATGAAGGAATCAGAACATATACTGTTGGTGCTATAGGTGGTGCATACGCCCAAGCAGCAAAACTTGTAAATGAGACAACAAAATATGAACTTGATCCTGCAACTTATGCTCTTGGAACATCAACTATTACAAAAGGAAAAGTGGTAGGTAATACTGATATTTCTTCTGCTAAACCAGCTAGCACTTATTTAAAACAAATGGATGATTTCTACAAAAAATATGATTTATTCTTAATGGCTACTAATGCGGTAACTGCACCTTCTAATGATAAAAGCATTGATCCTTATGTAGATCCAGAAGTTGAGAAAAAATTATATAACATTAATAGTATCAAAGACCCTAAAGAGAGATTTGATTTATTAGTGAAACAATGGGAGCCTATGATGAAGAGAACTCCTTTCACATGGTTATTCAACCTTACAGGTAACCCGTCTATTTCTCTACCTGTATATAAAAATGAAAATAATTTACCGCTAGGTGTTATGTTCGCAGGTAGAAATAATTCTGAGAAAATATTACTTGAAATGGGACAATTATTCCAAGATAATAAACAATTTGTTATGAATTCAAGCATCAGAAATACTGCATTGTCTGAAAATGGAAATAAAATAGGTGTTAATGATTATAATACTAAATTTGAATATAATACACCTAATTATGCTCCTGTAGTTGAAGAATTACCTATTTTAAATCTAAATAGTACTAAATCATCAGCTAATTCTGATACTTCTAAAGTAGAGAAAAATATTGTTAGCAATTATCCTAAATTTAGTAAAGTAGAAGCAAATAATAACTCTACTGTTAAAGCTTTACCAAAAACTGGGGTAACTAACACTACTTCATTCACTGCAATTGCTGCATTAGGTTTAATAGCCTTAATGCTATATAGAAATAAAAAGAATAACTAATTATAAAAAGAGTGACCTGAATTTGAAATTCAAGTCACTCTCTTATTATAAAGTTAATAAAAATTTAGTTAGCTTAATCTACCTTTTAGTCTCATATTTTTTACAATTTTCTCAATAGAGTTTACATAAGCTGCTTTTCTCATTGGGATAGTAAATCTTTCTTTTACTTCCCAAATATCATTAAATGCTTTTGTCATAACTCTATCTTGTTTTTCAACAACTTCTTCTTCACTCCAATAGTATCCTTGTAAGTTTTGAACCCATTCGAAGTATGATACAGTAACACCACCACTATTAGCTAGAATATCTGGAATTACAACAATACCTTTTTCTTGTAAAGCTTTATCTCCTTCAAGAGTAGCTGGTCCATTAGCACCTTCTGAAACAATAGGTGCTTTAATTAAGCTTGCTTCATGAGAATCAATAGCATTTTCTAAAGCACAAGGGCATAATACATCTACGTCAAGAGCCCAGAATTCATTTAATGTTAAGCGTTTTGTATTTGGTAGTGTATGGAATCTAACTTTAGTATCTTTACAATTTTGTAATTCTTCGTATGATAGTCCTTCTTCACGATATACCGCATATTGAACTCCATCATCGTCACGTTCTGTTACTGCAACGACTGTAGCTCCATATTTTATTGCTGTATCTACTGTATAACTTCCTACATTACCGAATCCTTGTACAGCAAATTTAGCTCCCTCTACTGTTTTACCAGTTTTTTCTAAAGCAAGTTTTGCAGATAATGCGACACCATGACCTGTAGCTTGTGTTCTTCCTAACGAACCACCTAATTCTAGTGGTTTTCCTGTTAATGTACCAATTCCCTGCTCACCAGTCAATACATTATACTCATCAATCATCCAAGACATAATTTGACCATTAGTATTTACGTCTGGTGCTGGAACATCTTGTTTTTCTCCTAAGTATTTATATAATCCTCGAATATATCCACGTGATAGTCTCTCTAACTCACCTTTTGATAATTCTTTAGGGTCAACTATAACCCCTCCTTTTCCTCCACCATATGGTAGATTAGCAACTGCACATTTGAATGTCATCCAAATTGATAATGCCTTTACCTCATCTCCTGTTACTAATGGATGGAATCGAAGTCCACCTTTTGTTGGCCCTATCGCATCATTATGTTGCGAACGGAACCCTTTAAAATACTTCACTTCTCCACTATCCATTTTCACCGGAATAGTAATCTCAATAAATCTTTGAGGATCTTTTAGTGATTCATAAACTTCCTCTTTATAACCTAATATATCACAAGCACTTTTGATTTGTTCTCTTGCGTTAATTAATGGATTGTTGTTCATAGCATTATCTCCTTATAATTAAATTTTACATTTAATAATGTATTCATTTACTATATTATAACAAATCTAGAACATTTTTGAAAAAAGTATATTTTCTAATAATTATAAAGAAAAATAATATTTTTATATATATTTTTTAAAAACGGAAATTTTTATTACTCTTAATATAAATATTACTTTATATTTTATTTCAAAAAATATATTATTTTTATTTAGGATTTTTTTTAACTATTACAATAAAAAACAGCCTTGATTTTCAAATCAAAACTGTTTTATTGTATTAATTAGTTATTTACTTCGCTTCATACCATGAAGGTCCACTGCTTGCTTCAGCTTTTAACTTAACGTCTAAGTTAGCCGCTTCTTCCATTATAGTTACCATTTTATCAGTAAATTCTTCTAAAATATCTTTACTTACATCAAAAATTAATTCATCGTGTACTTGTAACAGTAGTTTTGCATCAACTTTACTTTCTTCTATGTAGTTATATGCACTAATCATTGCTATTTTTATAATATCAGCGGCAGTCCCTTGAATAGGTGTATTCATTGCAATACGAGCATTAAGATTTGCGATTATTTTATTTTTTGCATTGATTTCAGGTAAACTTCTTCTTCTGTTATATAAAGTTTCTACATAACCATGTTCTTTAGCAAATTCCACTATATCTGTCATATATTTATCAACGCCTTTAAATGTTTCTAAATACTTTTCAATAAATTCTTTCGCTCGTTTTCTAGTAATTCCAAGGTTGTTTGATAATCCAAAGTCAGAAATTCCATAAACAATTCCAAAGTTTACTGCTTTAGCTTCCCTTCTCATAGTCGGTGTTACTTCATCTAGTGGAACACCATTGACATCACTTGCTGTTTTTGTATGTATGTCTACATCATGTTTAAATGCATCAATCATACCTTTATCTTGAGCAATGTGAGCTAAAACTCGCAGTTCTATTTGAGAGTAATCAATAGATAAAATTACTCTATCATTAGAAGCTGGTATAAATGCTTTTCTAATCTTTTTGCCTTCTTCTATTCTTGTTGGTATGTTTTGAAGATTTGGGTTTACTGAAGATAATCTACCTGTTTGCGTTAATGTTTGTTCATAACGCGTGTGGATTTTTCCTTCACGTGTAATATCTTTTACTAAACCTTTTGCATATGTTGAATTTAATTTTGTTAAAGTACGATACTCCATAATTAATGGAATAATATCATGTTTATATTGTAACTGTTCTAGCACTTCAACAGCAGTAGAGTAACCTGTTTTTGTTTTCTTAACTACTGGTAATCCTAAGTCTTCGAATAGAACTACTCCTAGCTGCTTAGGTGAAGCTATATTAAATTCTGAACCAGCTAAAGTATAAATACTACCTTCTAAGACTTTAATTCTTTCATCAAACTCATGACTCATTTCATCTAAAGCTTTTTTACTAACATGGATCCCTTCAAATTCCATATTAGCTAATACTCTAGCCACTTTAATTTCAATATTTTTATATAAGTCTAGCATATTTTCTTCTCCAAGCCTTTTTATCATTAGAGGCTTAACTTCTAAAATACTAGCTGCTATCTTGGCTATATATGAATTTAATACTTCTTGAGTAGGTAAAGATCGTTTAGCTCCTTTCCCATAGATTTCTTCATTACTACTAATTATCTCGCCTAAATAATTAAATACTATTTTATCTATTTCACTTTTTGATGTAACATCTATTAGATAATTAGCAATCTTAATATCAAAGACATCCCCATTTATTTTTTTATTATTCTTTTTAGCTATATAAATAATTTTTTTTATATCATAAACTGTTTTTTCTTCCTGGCTTTGCAGATATTCAATCGCATATTTATTATCAAAAAAATTCTCTTCGCTAAAAATATATGCAGTATCACCTACATATACTGAAACACCTAATACATCGGAATTTTGATAATCTTCTGTGTAACATTCAATATGTAATGAACTATTCTTAAAATCTAATTTAGTGTCTTTATCAGCTATTTGAATTTCTATATCTTTCTTAATTTTTTCTTCCTCAGTTTCAGTTTCACTTTCATCTGCAGCACTATTTTCTTTAGATAGTTTTCTTAAAAATGAAACAAACTCTAATTTCTCAAATAACTCTTTTTTCTTTTCTCTATCTTCTTTAAAAGTAAGGTCCTCTATTTTATTATCAACAGGAACATCAGTAAAGATAGTGGCTAGTTTTTTACTTAATATAGCATCTTCTTTACCTTCAGTTAATCTTTCTTTTAATTTTTTACCACTAATATTATCAATATTTTCTAGCACATTTTCTACAGTTTCATATTCAGTTAATAGTTTTATAGCAGTTTTTTCTCCAACTCCTGGAATACCTGGAATGTTATCAGATTTATCCCCCATTAATCCTTTCATATCGATTATTTGTTGAGGTGTTAAACCGTATTTTTCATTTATAAACTCTGGAGTATAGTAATCAATTTCTGTAACTCCACGTTTAGTATAGTAAACTGTTATATTATCACTAGCAAGTTGAGTTAAGTCTTTATCTCCCGATACTATAATTACTTCTAATCCTGCTTTTTCGGCTATTTTCGCGTAACTACCTATTATGTCATCAGCCTCGTAATCTAAGTGTTCTTCATATTTAATACCGTAAGACTCTATTAGTTCTCTAACGTATCCAAATTGTTCTACTAATTCAGTAGGTGTTTTATCTCTCGTTCCTTTATATGCTTCATAACTCTTATGACGAAAAGTTTCCTTCCCTTTATCAAACGCTACTAGAGCATACTTAGGCTTTGTGTCTTCTAAGATTCTTTCTAACATTAAAGTAAAGCCATATACACTATTTGTATATAAACCTTTCTTATTTTTCAAAGCAGGCATAGCATAAAAAGCACGATAACTTAAGCTATTACCATCTAATAAAATTATTTTATCCATTTTTTCCTCCTATAAAATAATTTTCATAACGATAAATGAAGTGACTCAAACACTAATTTATATATCATTAATGTTATTAAGCCACTCACATTTAATACATATTGTTTTATAATAAATTATGAATTGTTTCTATTTTTTTCTTCCAAGAATGACGTTCTATTTCTTCCATTAATTCTTTTGGAATCTCACGCTGTTTTCTTGTTCTTTCTATCATTAATTCTAATGCTTCTACTATTCTTTCAATAAAAGCAGGTTTCTCTTCTTCTACTGCCTTATCCGTATCATAAATAGTTGGCATAGCTATATATTCTATGATATCTGAGTTGTTAATTTTATCACCTAAAAACTCAATAAGACCTTCTATTTCAGTAGCAACTACTCTTAGTCCACTACCTAATGCTTCTACAGCAATTAGCCCTAAACCTTCAAAGTATGATGGTAAGATAAAAATATCTTTCTCACGCATTATTTCTCCAAGATGAACTTGATCCATGGCATTATATATATTTATATTTTTTGAATCCCCAACTAAACTCTCTATTCTATCCCTATCTTGTTCTTTCAAGTTACCAATTAACTCTATTTCAACATTATCAACCTTTGTTTCTAATATTCTAAATGCTTTAATTAATTCAAAAAATCCTTTTGACTCATCGAATTTTCCAGCATAAATAATTTCTACTTTATCTTTTTTAGGGTACTCTTTTAATGGGAAAAAGACTTTTTCATTATATCCCGCCCCAATATTTATTATGTTTTCTTTAGGATAATTGAAAACTTTTGCTATTTCATCAATTTGTCCACTACTTAAGGCTAATACTTTATCAAGTTTATCTAAATTTAATACGTATTTTTCCTTCATAACAGGATTTTTCTCAGCTTGTCTTATATCAGTATTATGACATACACCTAAAATTTTTCTATCATTAAAAATTTCACAAACTATTGAACTCAACATCCATAAATGATGAGTAATAATAACGTCTGGATTGAATTCTTCTTTAGCTTTTATTAATTTTTCTCTAAATGCATTTTGCCAATCATTAATCATTTCCTCAGTCATATCTCTATAAAGAGTGTTATTATAAGGCATAATATCACTCATTCCAACTATAGGAAAGTCTAAATCTTTCCCTTCGAATTCTACTTCATACACAGTATCTAATATATTAAAATTATGTTCGGGTGAAGTTCCATATAAAGCTGCTTGTTCATGATTAAAGCTTTCTAATCCCTCTATTACATTTGTAAAATAAACTCCACTTCCTGTTTTTGCAGGTAATTGTGCTAAAACGTGTAACACTCGCATAAATTTCATCCTCAACTTTTTAATTATTCTATCATATTATTATACCACAGAAAAAAGGAATTCTTAATCAAGAACCCCTTTTTATTTTAATAACGATAACCTATCGTTTTAATAATCTCTAACCTCAAGCGCTACACTCAGAAGCTTGTTCAGCCGGATTTACATCATAATCTTTTGGATTATAAAATGCATCACGATATTTTTTTGTATAAAATGGTTCTATTAAATTAATAATAGTATATCCATTTTCCCCTAATTTTTTACAGACTTCTTTACTTTCTTCCGGATTATTATTATAGATAAAAATTGTAGCATCTTTATCTAATTTTTCTAAAACCAAATCAATTTCTTTAGGTGAAACTTTTATTTCGTCATCTGACAATACTTCTTCTCCTAAATTTAATAATTGTTTTTTTGAAGTCTTTGTAATTCTATATTTAAACTCAGATAGTAAAACATTTGTATATATAGCTTTTCCATAATCATACTGTTTTACCCCATCACCTATATGTAATTTCGTAAATCCTCTTTCACGTAATAATTTTTCTGTGTTTCGTGAAGTAACATCTACTACACAATATAGAATAATATCCTTATCTTTATAATCATCTAGAATATCACTACCATCTTTAAATAATTTAATCGGTAAACTTACTGCATTAATGGCATGAACCCTATCATACTCTTTTTTCCAACGAGTATCGACTACTAGTGCTTCTTCATAAGTTTTTTTCTCTACTTCAGCACCCGGTACTCGACCTGGTTTTCCTTTTAGTAGTTTTTGCCAAAATGCGTATAGTCCGATTACTATTATTAATAGAATTGCACAAATAATTAATAATACATTCATTTCTATACCCCTTTCTGTTACTTTTAATTTTAACATATTTTATTATATATTTGTACTAAAAGAAACAAAATATCTTTGATTTTTTATATAATTAGGAGTAAAATGATATTAGTATTTATTTTATTATCATTAATTTAATAAAATAGTAATAATTAGATATCTAATTTTCTAGAAAGGAGGTATTTCATGAAAATCAGTAAAATTAACAATATTGACAATAAAAATCTTAAAACAGAAGCAACTCTACTTCTTAACGGTATTTTAGTCGGTATTTTTGCTGGTATTGTTGGAGCAAGCTATAGGTTACTTATTGGTTTAAGTGAAAAAATAGTTCATTTCACTGCAGATTTTATTAAAACTGGCTTTATTTGGAAAGTTATTTTGTTAATTGTCCTTATTTTACTTGGGCTTATTTCTGGATTTTTACTAAAAAGAGAACCGATGGCTAGTGGAAGTGGTATTCCCCAAGTTTCTGCAGAAATTACAGGTAGATTAGACTCTAATCCACTTAGAGTCCTTATTTATAAGATTACCGGTGGTTTAGTTGCCAGTCTTGGTGGTTTATCATTAGGACGTGAAGGTCCATCTATTCAACTAGGTGCCATGAGTGGTAAACTCGTTTCAAGAGTTTTAAAAAGAAACCCAGTCGAAGAAAAATATTTAATAACGTGTGGGGCTAGTGCTGGTCTTTCTATAGCATTTGGAGCTCCTCTTGCTGGAGTTTTATTTTCAATTGAAGAAGTTCATAAAAACATTACTAAGAAGATTATTATTTGTTGCTTTAGCGCGGCAGTTGTAGCAAACATAATAGGACAATACATTTTTAGTTTAAAGCCAATATTTAATTTTCCTAGTATAGATTATGTAGGTCCAGAAATATATCCTGCCGTTGTTATCTTAGGGATTCTTCTTGGAATTTTTGGGACATTTTATAATACTACTATTAAAGTTTTATTTAAAATTTATGAAAAACTAAATCTAAATATAGTATTCAGACCTCAGGTTGCATTTTTAATTTCATTTATTTTATTTATAGTTTATCCAATAGTCCTAGGAAGTGGGCATAGTTTAGTAGAATTTCTTATTGAAAATAAATTTAGTATCTCATTTTTATTAATCCTATACTTTATTAAAACATTATTCTCATTAGTGTCATTCACTTCAGGAGTTGCAGGAGGAATTTTCCTTCCTATACTTATACAAGGTGCAGTATTAGGCGCTCTATTTAGCAATTTTTTTGATGCTAAATATACTGCATTGTTTATTATATTATCAATGTCAGGTTACTTAACTGCCATTGTGCGAAGTCCTATTACTTCTATTATTTTATTATTTGAAATGACTCAAAAACTAAATTACTTCCTTCCTATTGCATTATGTTGTTTATTAGCTTATTTTACAGCAAACATATTAGGAACAAAACCTGTATATGAGTACCTATTAGATCGTATACTTACAAGCAATAAACTTAAAGACAATGAGTTAGAAATGGAAGTTGAAATAATTACAAATATATCAAATGATAGTAATCTAATTGGAAAAACTATTAGTGAAGTACCATGGACTAAAGGAATATTAATTTCTAATATCGAGCGTTCAGGACGGGAAATAGTACCAAAAGGATCAACTAAATTAGAGGCCAATGACAGACTTACTGTAATTATGTATAAAGAAAGTGTTGAGGAGTTTTTAAAGAAATTCGGAGAGTAAAAAACACATAGGGAACGAATCTGTTCCTTATGTGTTTTTATAATACATTATAGTGTTTTAAAGCGTTAGTAATTCCATCATCATCTACACTAGTTGTGATAAAATCTGCAATTTCTTTTACATCATCTCTGGCATTTTCCATGGCAATACCTATTCCAGCGTGTTTTAACATATCTATATCATTACCACCATCACCAAAAGCCATAGTTTCTTCTAGTTTAATTCCAAAGTGATTGATAATTGCATCAATTCCTTTATTTTTTCCACCATCCTTTGGTATTATATCCGTAAAATGGCTTGTCCAACGAGCAGTTTTTGAATTAGGCATAAGTTGCATAAAGTCTCCTTCTTCCTCTTCAGATACAAAAACATTAAGTTGATAGACTTTTTCGTTTAATGCTCTTTCATATGCATCTTCTACAACAACAAATCTAGTTGGATCTCCTAACTCATCTTCCAACCATTGGACCCTTTCATTTTTTAAATTTAAAAATGCTCTATCTAATAATGCAAAATCACAAGCTATATTATGTTTTTGAAAATATGGTAAAGTTTGCTTTATATCTTCTTTTGATAGAACTTTATCGTTTAAGACCTCTCCTGTATTTAAATAACAGTACTGTCCATTTATTGTGATATATCCATCAAATTTGAAATCAAGTAAGTCATCTAAAAATTTTGTATGAAACGGTGCACGACCTGTTGCCACAAAAATTTTTATTCCTCTTTCTCTTAATTTTTTTAAAGTCTCCTTTGTATTATCTGGAATTGTCTTAGTTTTAAAACTTCTAATAGTTCCATCAATGTCGAAAAATATTGCTTTTATTTTTGTCATGTCTTCTCTACTTTCTATTATAATTATTAAGATCTACTACACTCTTCCTTGTTTTAAGTTCATAGCCTATTAGTATTTTCATTTCAGTTTCTTCTTCTTTTATAATTTTCAATAACATATCTACCGTATTTTTAGCAGCTTCTTTTAAATCAAATTTAATAGTTGTTAATGGTGATTTTAATAGTGATGAAGAGGCATAATCACCAAACGCTGCAACTGAAAAATTATCCCCTACACTTAAACCATGTTCTTCAAGTGCTTTTATAGCACCGTAAGCTAGATTATCTGTAGCACATATTAAACATGTATTCTCTCTAATTCTATCTATATTTTCGTTGATAAGTCTATAACTATTTTCTAAACCAAAGTTTGTTATAAATACATCTTTAAAATCCAAATTATAATTTTCAAGAGTGCGCATTACTCCTAGTTTTCTATAATATCCTACTGCTATATCTTCTTCTCCTACTCCCATATATGCTATTTTTCTATGACCACTAGCTAAAACAAAATTTGTTAAGTCTCTTGCTGCGTTAAAGTCATTGTATTCTACACTATACGTATATTCCCCTTCTTGTCCTAAAAGCACTACAGGTACATCAATAGATTTTATAGTATCTTCATAACTTTTACTCATAGTTGTTGGTAATAGAATTATTCCATCAACATTCATACGAGCAAGTTTCCTAATATATTCAAGCTGTTTTTCTTCATCAAAATTTGCATTCATAATTAAAGTTTCATAATTATTTTTCTTCAAATTTTCATCAATATATTTTAGAGTATTAGAACTAACATATGAGTGTAAACATGGAACAATTACACCTATTATTTTACTATCTGTACTTTTTAATGCCTTAGCAAAAGTATTTGGTGTATAGTTATATTTGTCTACAACTTCTTTAATTTTTTCTTTTGTATCTTTTTTTAAATTACCACCATTAAAATATCTTGAAACAGTAGTAGTTCCTACCCCTGCCATTCTGGCTATATCCACTATAGTCAATTTTTTCATAAAAAATTATAGCCCCCTTTTTCACTTCTATCATTATATTTACAACCATATCTAATTATAAACTATCCTTTAAAATAAATAAAGTCGAAATAGGGGTAATTTTACTAAAATTAAATAAATTTTACACTATTTGTTATCTGTGTTATCCTGAATCTTGTAGGAGTATAGTACAGTTTCGAAAAGTGTTGATTTACCTGCTTTGTTTAATTGGGGGTAATTTTAAAAAATACTGAGACAGAATAAGCATTTATCTTGAAATCATTTTCTAAAAGTGATATATTTTTTTTTGGAGGTAATTATGCTAGTTCAATTAAAAAACGTATCTAAACAATATAAAAACGCTAATTTTAAATTAAATAATATTTCTTTTGATATAAACAAACAAGAAGTTATTGGTATAATCGGAAGAAATGGTACTGGGAAAAGTACAATTTTAAAAATGATTAATGGAATTGTTAGTTTTGATAGCGGGGATATCCTCTATAAAGGAAAATCTTTAAAATCAATGACAAATAAAGAACTTAGAAGCACAAGGAAAAACTTAGCATACATATTTCAAAACTCTAATCTTCTAGATAATAAGAGTGTCTATTATCATCTTAGTCTTGTTTATAAATTAAACAATGTGAATGTAAATAATAAAAAAATAGATGAGATATTGGAATTTATGAATATTACTAGGCTTAAAAATAGTCTTTGTGGAAGTCTTAGTGGTGGGGAACAACAAAAAGTTGCTATAGCTATGGCTCTACTTCAAGAACCTGAAATTTTGTTATGTGACGAAATAAGTTCTGCTCTTGATACTAATAGTGAAAAAGAAATTTTTTATCTATTAAACAAACTTCGAGAAACCACTAATATTTCTATATTAATGATTTCACATAGTTTATCATTATTAAAAAACTTTTGTGATAAAGTTATTATAATTGATGACTCTACTATAATAGATGTCATTGTACCTAAAAAAGATAATGAAAAAGATTATGATGAAAACTACTATAATTATGTAAAGGAGTTTTTGCTAAATGATTGATTTATTAATTAAAAACTCTGATGGGATTATAAAAGCATTTTGGGAAACTAACTTTATGATGGCAGTCTCAATGTTAGTATGTCTGATTTTTTCTTTACCATTGGGAATACTTTTATTTTCATTAGAAAAAGATTATTTATTAAAAAATAAGTTTATTTATCAAATACTTAGTATATTACTTAATGCCTTACGCAGTGTACCTTTTTTAATATTCATATTTATATTAATACCAGTAAATAGATTTCTATTTAAAACTGCATTCGGTAATCTAGCTGCGACTTTACCATTAGCATTGGTTTCTATAAGTATATATTCACGTTTTGTTGAACAGGCTTTGCTTAATGTTCCAAAAAAAATAATTGATAGAGCTATAAGTATGGGGGCAACTAAATTACAAATAATTCGTTACTTCCTACTACCATCTATAAAAAGCGATCTAATCTTGTCGTTCACATCTGTAACAATAAGTTTACTATCTTATTCAACTGTAATGGGTGTTATTGGTGCAGGAGGACTTGGTGAATTTGCCTATAGATACGGCTATCAAGAATATGACTACAATCTTATGTATCTTGTAGTTATTATATTTGTTATCTATGTTTTCATTATTCAGTCCATTGGTTATGGATTGGCAAAAAATTATATAAATAAAAAGGAGAAATAATAATGAAAAAACTAATTTCAATTTTTACAAGCTTATTAGCACTTGTACTTGTTCTTACTGCTTGTTCTAGTAAATCAGACACAAAAAGTGAGAAAAAAGAAAATGTTACTGTTAAAGTAGCTTCACATACTGCCCCAATGACAGATATGTTAGAAATGATTAAAGATGACCTTCAAAAAGAAGGATATAATCTTGAAATCGTAAAAGTTTCTGACAACGTTCAAGCTAACGTTGCATTAAACAATAAAGAAGTTGATGCTAACTTCTTCCAACACAAACCATTTATGGAACAATTTAATCAAAAAAATGGTGCTAACTTAGTAGCTGTTCAACCTATATATAATGCTACAGTAGCTTTTTATTCTAAAAACATTAAAGATATTAAAGAGCTTAAAGATGGTGCAGACGTAGCTATTCCTTCAGATCCTACTAACCTAGCTCGTGCTTTACGTTTATTAGATAAAAATAAAGTAATCACACTTAAAGATCCTAATAGTTATACTGTAACAACAGCAGATATTAAAGAAAACCCTAAAAATCTTAAATTTACTGAAGTTGCATTATTAAACCTTAACGAAGCTTATAATGAAAAAGACTTAGTATTTAACTATCCTACTTACATTGCTAAATTAGGACTTACTCCATTAAAAGATGGTATCATAATTGAAGATCAAAATGATTCTACATTTGCAGTAAGTTTAGTAGCAAGAGAAGATAATAAAGACAGCGATGCTGTAAAAGCCGTTAAAAAAGCTTTAGCTAGTGAAAAAATTAAAAACTTCATCAACGAAAAACTAAAAGGACATGCTACTCCAGCGTTCTAATATACTAATCATAAAAGAGCGAGTTGAAAATATCAACTCGCTCTTTTTATATTATTTTAATAATTTTTCAAATGATTCTCTTACTTGACCTACTGAGAATCCGATAATAACTTGAATAGCTTTACCATTACGAGCTACACCAAGAGCCCCTGATTTTTTCAAGAAGTTATCATCTTTAACTAGACTTTCATCTTTAACGTTAACACGTAATCTTGTTACACAGTTAGTAACATCAACAATATTGTCTTTTCCACCTAAACCTTCAAGAATAATTACTGCTTGGTCATCATGTGTTGCAGCATCATCTCTAACTTCTGGTTTAGCTTCAGCATTTTCTTTTCCTCTCTCACGGTATTCTTGTTTAGAATATAGTTTTGTTTCAGCATCGTCATCCTCACGACCTGGTGTATTTAAATTGAATTTCAGAATCATAAATCTAAATACGAAGAAATAAATTACTGAGAATGTTAAACCTACTGCTATTTGAACAAACATTTGTGATGAGTGATTTTTGAACATTGGTATCCAGTTAAGTGCTAAGAAGTCGATTAATCCACTTCCGAAGTTACCTACTACTCCAAATCCATACATAGTTGCTGACATTGCTGCACCTAAGAATGCATGCGTAGCGAATAATACTGGTGCTGCAAATAAGAATGTGAACTCGATTGGTTCAGTAATACCAGTTAAGAAGCCTGTTAAAGCTGCTGGAAGTAATAGCCCTGCTACAACTTTTTTCTTTTTATCTTTAGCAGTAACATACATAGCTAAAGCTGCTGCTGGTAAACCGAATACTTTAGAGTTACCGTGTAATGAGAATCCACCTTGAGGGAATAATTCTTTTAATGGAGTTGTGCTTTGAGAGAACTCTTGAATATGTTGTACCCAGAAAGCTGTAATTCCATTTTCCACTACTGCTGGTCCAAACATAAATGGTCCATAGATAAAGTGGTGTAATCCAGTAGGAATAAGAATTCTTTCTAGGAAAGTATATGAAAATACTCCAATTACACCTGATGTTTTTAGGAATCCTTGTAAGGCAACTATTCCTAATTGAACTTTAGGCCATAATAATGCTGTTAAGTATGCCATAGGAATCATTAATAAGAAACCAATAATAATAACAAATGTAGTACCTTGGAAAATTCCTAATAATTCAGGAAGTTTTTTATCAAAGTATTTATTGTGAATCCAAACGGCAATTGATGCAATAAGGATAGAACCGATAATTGAAGTATCTAGAGTGATTACTCCTGCAATTCTAGTTAAACCTGTTGGTAATTTTAAAGCTGGTGTTACGTCTACTCCAAATGATGGGAATGCTGTTAAGAATCCGTTGATGAAGTAGTTAAACGCCATGTAAATTAAGAATGCTTCAAGTGCTGCACGACCATTTGCTTTTTTAGCAAGACCAATCGGAATACCAAGTGCGAATACTACTGGCATTTGATTGAAGATTGTCCATCCTCCTTGCTCTACTACGAACCAGAAATTATACCATAAAGTACCTTCTGTCGCGATGCTCCCTACTAAGTTAGGGTTTTTAAATATTGAAGTTAAACCTACTACTAATCCAAAGAATGCGAAGATTATCGATGGCATTAGCATAGCTCCTCCAAAACGCTGAATCTTTTGTAACATAACATTATCCTCCTTTTTATTTTTATTTTTCTGCTATTGTTACTTCTAAACCATTGTGATCTGATATTATTGGATAATTAGTATTATTAAAAATAACACTACTTTCCGTAACATTAAGTTCACGATTACTAAATATATAATCTAGCTTTTTCTTGTTCATTGAATCTTCCCAACCACTAATGTTTTTATATACTGTTACACCATCATCTTTTTTCTGAGCCATTTCATAAGTGTCAAAAAGTCCCATTTCTATAATCATGTTGTAATCTTTTTTTTGATTAAAATAATCTGTATTAAAATCACCCATAAAGATTTTTAAATTAGAGTCATCTGTATGGTTAACTAGATTATAAAGATTTTCTCTAATATTTTCATCTTCACAAGTAGGTAGATTCATATGGCAACTATAAAATTCTATTGTCTGATTATTTATTTCTAACGTTACCTTTAATATTTTTCTTGAAGATATAGAGTGGATATCTTGGTGTGATGTACAGTAGAAATCCTCTACATCACACACTTTACCCTTAGCTAGTATTGCTAGACCTTCCTCATATTTGTCAAAACCAATATGAGAATAAGTCCAGTAATAACTATAGCCGCTTTCCCCATAACTATTTATTTTATCTAATAACATCTTTCCAAAGTTATCTTTTTTTATGTTTGAATAAACATTTTCACTATTAATCAGCTGATTAACTTCTTGCATTGCGATAACATCATATTGTTTTTCTACGATAGTTTTTGCTAAGATATCGAGTTTCTCAAGCTGATTGTTTTCTAACCAACTATGAACGTTAATCGTTAATAGTTTCATATTCTTTCCCTCTTTCATATAGTTATTTATTCCAAATTTCTTTGTTATATTGATCTATTGTGCGGTCAGATGAGAAGAATCCGGCTTTAGCAATATTAACAATTACTTTTTTAAGCCATAATTCACGATTTTCATAGTCTGCTAACATTTCTTCTTTTTTAGCGTAATATTCTTCAAAATCAATTAGAGTCATAAACCAATCTTTATTTAATAACTCGTTATATAGTCTTTCTAATCTTTCTTTATTTCCTAGTTTTACTAAGTCATCAGAAATGATAAAATCAACTACTTCTTTTACACCAGGTTTTTCGTAGTAATCTTTAGATACGTAACCACTAGTTTCATAAAGTTTAATAATTTCATCACTTTCTTTACCAAAGATATAGATATTTTCACGTCCGACTAACTCATCGATTTCAACATTTGCTCCATCTAGAGTTCCTAATGTTAGTGCTCCATTTAACATAAATTTCATATTACCAGTTCCACTAGCTTCTTTAGATGCTAATGAAATTTGTTCACTAATATCAGTTGCTGGAATTAATTTTTCCGCAACACTTACATTATAGTTTTCAACTAGGAATACATTTAAGTATTTGTTTACTTCTGGATCATTATTAATTAACTCTGATAAACAAAGAATTAAGTGAATAATATCTTGAGCTATAATATAAGCTGGTGCTGCTTTACCACCAAAGAATACAGTAATTTTTCTTTCTGGTAGTTTACCATTTTTAATATCTAAGTATTTTTTGATTACATATAAAGCGTTCATTTGTTGACGTTTATACTCATGGAATCTCTTGATTTGAGTATCAATAATACTATTTTCATCTAATTCGATACCTTGAGTTTCTTTTAGATACTCTTTAAGAACTAGTTTATTTTCATGTTTGATTTCTTCTAGTTTAGCTGCTACTTCTTTGCTATCAACATATGCTAATAGTTTTTCTAATTTTGTTGCATCTGTTAAGTACTCATCACCAATTAGTTCTTTTAAATAAGCTGCTAACGGTCTATTAGAGAACTCTAACCAACGTCTAAAAGTAATACCATTTGTTTTGTTATTAAATTTCTCAGGGTATAACTCATAGAAATGTTTTAACTCAGAGTTTTTAAGAATTTCAGTGTGTAAGTATGCTACTCCATTTACACTATTAGAGAAGTGGATATCCATGTTTGCCATGTGTACTTTGTCATCTTTATCAATGATTTGAATATCTTCACCTTCATATTTTTCTCTAATAACAGCATCTAATTGTTTGATGATTGTTACTAAGTGTGGCACTACTTCTTCTAAATATTCTAACGGCCATTTTTCTAATGCCTCAGCTAAGATAGTGTGGTTTGTGTAACCAGTCATTTTTTGAACGATTGTGTATGCTTCTTCAAATTCAATTCCATGTTTTTCAGTTAATAATCTAATTAATTCAGGAATTACCATACTTGGGTGAGTATCGTTAATTTGAACATAAGCATATTCATATAAATCATGAACATTACTTCCTTTTGCAATAGCTTCATCTAAAATTAATTGGGCTGCATTAGATACCATAAAGTATTGTTGGTAAATACGTAGTAACTCACCATTTTTATCACTATCATCTGGATATAAGAATAGTGTTAAGTTCTTCTCTATTTCTGTTTTATCAAAGCTAATTCCATCTTCAATAATACTACTGTTAACTGAATCAATATCGAATAAATTTAAATAATTCTTTGTATCTTTTTTATATCCTAGAACATCTATTCTTTTTAGTGTAGATGTTAGGTTGAAGTTTTTGAATGGAACAGTATATTTAATATCAGTATCTCTTAACCATGAAGAGTCTTCAATCCAGAAGTTTGGTTCAGCATGTTGTTCATTTTTTACAAATACTTGTCTAAATAAACCACAGTGATAGTTTAATCCAACTCCATCACCATTAATTCCTAATGTTGAAATTGAATCGATAAAACATGAAGCTAGTCGACCTAGACCTCCGTTACCTAATGATGGTTCTAACTCCTCTTCTTCTACCTCACTAAGACGCTTATTAGCTGCTGATAATTCTTTTTCAATCTCTTCATAAATCCCTAGGTTTATTAAGTTATTTGATAATAATTTACCAATTAAAAACTCAGCAGAAATATAATAAACTTTTTTCTTATCAGTATTTAACGACTTCTTATCAGCTTCTTCTTTAACAAAGTTTAATAATTGCACATAGATTTCTTTATTATTTAAGGAACTTAATTCTTTACCTGTTTTTTCTAATACATAGTTACTAAATTTCATCATTATCCTCTCTCTCTTGCATATCTATTTGTTATTGCTTTTAAAAATTCTTTCTTCTCTTCTGTAAGATCTTCCGCAAGCATTCTCCATTCCCAGTTTCCTCCAACTGTTGATGGAACATTCATTCTACTGCTTGCATCTTTATCTAATAGATCCTGCATTGTTACAATTGAATAATCACTTACTGATGAATGAATACCACGTATCATTGCTTGTGTGATAGTTTCATCATCTCGTTGATTTAAATATTCAGCTACTAGTTTTTGTTCATCTTCACTTAGTTTTTCATACCAACCATTCACTACATCATTATCATGTGTACCAGTGTAAGCCACACTATTAGCTGTATAATTATGTGGTAAATCTAAACTATCGTGATCAGGAAATGCAAATTGAAGTATCTTCATACCTGGATATCCTGAATCTTCTAATAATTTTTCTGCTTTCGCATCAATAAATCCAAGGTTTTCTGCAATAATTGGTAAATCACCTAATTGTTCTTTTATTTTTTCAAATAATTCGATACCAGGACCCTCTTCCCATGTACCATTAACAGCGTCTTCTGCATCTCTATCGATTTGCCAAAAATCTGAAAAACCTTTAAAGTGATCTATTCTTAGTACATCATAAATTTTAAAGCTCTCTTGTACTCTATAAACCCACCAAGAATAATTTTGTTCTTTGTGTTTTTTCCAATCATATATTGGATTACCCCAAAGTTGACCAGTAGGACTGAAATCATCAGCTGGACATCCAGCTACATATAGAGATTCATTGTTTTCATCAATTTTAAATAACTCTGGCATTGTCCACATTTCAACACTGTCACCACTAACGTAAATTGGCATATCTCCAATTATTTTTATACCTTTTTCATTTGCATATTTTTTAAGTTCTAACCACTGTTTAAAGAAGAAATATTGAGTTACAGTATAATATCTTATACTATCTTTTAATTCCGCTCTATATCTTTCTCTAGCTTGTTTTTCACCACGTTTTATATCTTCATCCCAATGATAAAGGCTTTGATATCCAAAACTTTCTTTTATAGCCATATATTCTGCATAGTCAGGTAACCAACTTGAGTTTTCTTGTTCAAATTTTTCTATATCTTGTAAAATATCACTATTTTGTTTTGTGTTTTCTACTGCTTTTTCTAAAATAGGTCTTCTAGCCTTAAACAATAATTCGTAGTTAACTTTTTCTTGGTTATCTCCAAAGTTCACTTCTTCATAATCACTTTTATCTAACAGACCAGCTTGACTAAGTAATTCGAAATCAATTAAATTTAAATTCCCTGCTACTGCAGAAAAACTTTGGTAAGGTGAATCTCCATAACTTGTAGTTGTTAATGGTAATATTTGCCAATATGTTTGATCTGTTTCTTCTAAAAAGTCAACAAATTCATAAGCACTTTTACCAAAAGTACCGATACCAAATTCACCTGGTAATGATGTAATATGCATTAAAATACCACTTGAGCGTTTTTTCATCTATAAATCCTCCATAAGTTTGCTATTAACATAATCTTATCTCTCAACATTAATTATTATAATTAAAACGTTTTAATTTGTCAATACATTTATGTAATTCTTTTATTATTTTTTTTATACATTTACGTATATGTTTGAATTTTGCATCAACTTTTTATTAATAGTTGATTTTTTTAATAAAGACATTTATAATATTTAATTGATAAATATAAAGGATAGAAATAAGATGAGTAAATATAAAATAGTATATAATGATATAAAAAATAAAATT
>ERZ772912.183-NODE-183-length-30040-cov-8.931066_pt1 | contig 30040 bp, 22 predicted proteins | sample MGYA00512119_ERZ772912 | MGnify/ENA primary metagenome ERZ772912 (study PRJEB29015, sample SAMEA2738048) | human oral metagenome | biome: human oral; feature: human-associated habitat; material: saliva | place: China | collected 2230 ...
CCATTTTTAGCAGGCTTTAATCCTTTCCACTCTACACTATTTAATTTTGCTTCAATATCTGATTGTGAGTCATTTGCAAACGCTGGTTGCGTACTTAACAAACTACTTGCTGATAAAGTTAATAAAAGCAATTTCTTTTTCATGATATCTCCTTCTTTCAAACGTTTATTTTTTTGTTATCTTCATAAATTCGATATTATTCCTTTACATTATACCTCTCCATTATAGCACAATATATCCCTACTTATCAATAAGAATTCCTATCAATAAAGCGATTTCTATAACTTCCATATTTAAATCTTAAACTTTTTTAAATAAAATTTGTAAAATATGTTCTTTTATATAAAACATTATTCTTTCCAGTTAATTTTCTTTATAATTGGAAATTCTCCTTCATTAAATTCAGTTGTAGCTATTATATTTACATCCAAATCACAAATATATGAATTGTTATATGACTGCATAACATAAGACCAATCTCGAGGAACTTTAACATGATTCACATGGAGACCTGTACATAAATCACCTCTCTTAATCGGTATGTAAGGATTCTCTTCTGTTTTTTCTACATCTTCAAGTAACTTATTGTAATCTTGAACAGCTCTACCCTCTCCATAAAATCTTTCAACAAACTGTTTGGCATTTTCCCCTAATGTATCTATCTCATCTTTCGTTAACGTTAGTAGCTTATTTGAAAAATCAGTATACATAGCTATTTGTTCAAAATAAATATCTACTTTTGATTCTATACTTACAACTGAATAAGGTATAAGATAGCCATTATAACCATTTTTAATATAGTTTTTATTCGCAAATAACACATCTAAACCTATAACCGGTAAGCCTAATGACATCGCCTCTAATAAAACTGTCGCAAAAGCTTCATTTGGAGAAGTACTAACATAAACGTCATATTTTTTTAAGATAGTCGCATCTTCATAATGCCCGTGAAAATAAATATTATTACTAACACCTAGACTACTAGCTAAATCTTGTAAATACTCTAACTGCGTCCCTTGTCCATAAATATTTAAATAAACATTAGGGTTTTTATTTACAACTAAACGCATTATTTGAATCAGATAGTCAATACACTTGTTATCCTCTAGATAACTAGCTGTAACTAATTGTAACGTATTAGTATTTCGAGATACTTTGTCTTCAGGCAACACTAATTCGTCTAAATAAAAAGTATCATAAGGAACTATCGTTAAGATTCTATTAGCTTTTTTAGGAAACCTCTTCTTGAGATCTTTCGTTTGAATATCATTAGTAGTTATATAGTAATCAAACTCTCTATGCCAAAGTTGATGATTATTTGTTACTGTTGGCACATAACTACAAATATGATTCGAATGAACTACACCTATCGTGCGAGCATGTTTAACTCCTTCAAACAAATAATTTATAGGTTCTCCAAACCAATCAAAAAAACACAATGCATCATTTGGAATAAATACCTTTAATAAATGTGTTATTAAACTATAGTATGATGAAAACTCTACACCATTAAATGTGTAACTCCCATTATTCATATCGATAATTATCTCGTTATCTTTATTAGTTATATAAAGCTCTTTGTTCTCTTTGTTAGTTGTATTATATCCATTTGAAAATAAATAGTTTAATATGTGATTTTCTTTTCCTATATTTTTCTTTAAGGTACTTACTATATTATGAGTGATACCTATTTTTTCTAAATACTCCGTTCTTTTTACTTGTAGCCTATCTATTCCATTTAGGACTTTTCCCATATATGAATTAGAAAAAGAAATAGCTATTCTTGTCATAATAATTGTTCCTTTCCATTATCTCTCATCTATATTATATACTAGATTAATACTATATTTAAATGATATCCTAGATAAATTAATTTTTTAATATGATTTTGTTTTTCTATGTACAATATAGTATTTTTCGAATTTTTTTAGACAAAAAAAAGATAGAACCCTAAGATTCTATCTTTCTAGTTAATTATTTATTTCTTCTTTTTAGAATAGTTTGTTCTTCTTCTGGTTTATTTAACTTTTGAAGTCTTCTACTCTTAACTCCACCTTGAACACTTGGAGTTTCATTTACTTCTTTTTTCACTTCAACTGACTCGTTAACTTCTGGTGTTTCTTTAACCTCTGGAGTTGGAACCTCTTGTTTTTGCACAGTTTCTTGTGGCTTTGGAGCTTCTTTTACAGGGCTTTGCTCTTGGTGATTCGGATTTACACCTGGATTTACTGGCCCTTGGTTAGTCGGCTGTTGTGGTCTTGGTCCGTTTGGGTTTTGACCTTGATTTGGATTTACACCTTGATTCGGTTGACCTTGGTGAATTGGTTGTTGTGGTCTTGGTCCGTTTGGATTTTGACCTTGATTTGGATTTACACCTTGATTTTGTTGTCCTTGGTGAGTTGGTTGTTGTGGTCTTGGTTCATTTGGATTTTGACCTTGATTTGGGTGCCTTTGGTTTACTGGTTGTTGTGATCTTGGTCCGTTTGGATTAAACCCTTGGTTTGGGTGCCCTTGATAATTTGGATTTATTGGTTGTCCATATTGATCAAATTGAGGATATCCTTGATTTTGATTATTATAACTTTGGTATCCATTATTTCCTTGGAAATTTGGATTTTGTTGGTTTTGATATCCATTATAACCTTGTTGGTTTTGGTTAAACTGTTGTTGTCCATTTTGGTAATTTTGTTGACCATATTGATTAAATTGACCACCATTTTGACCTTGATAGAACGTTTGTCCATTATTATTAAATTGACCATAGTATTGTTGAGCTCTTCTCGTTTGTCTAAATAAAAATTTAGAAAAATCATCATTTTTATCTGTTTCTAGACAATTTGATGGTAATGACATTAAAACAAAAATAAAACAAATATCATATAATGGTGTTACAATATAAATCGAAAAGATATTTAATAAATAGAATATAACTATCGCTAATACTATTCCCCATGCAGCAAACCCTACATCACGTAATCTTCTAGCAAAGCTTGCTGTTGTAGGAATTGCCAAAATGAATAAAATAATGTAGAAAATAACTAGGAAAATAAGTGCATTTGATGCTGTACTCAATAAATCATATCCCGCTGATCTAGTTGTATAATAATAACTGCTAGATGCTCTATTTCCTATTCCTATTATCGAACTAAGTACACTACCAAAAAAGATAATAAATATTAATATTACTGCTCCATAAATAGTTCCAAATGGAAACCAGTGACCCGCTCTTGTTGAGTATCCTGTAAAATCTACAAAACCTCTAAAATAATCACTAAAAGCAGAACCATAAGTAACTTGCTTTTCTCTTTGATTAATCATAAAAACCTCCTTTTAATTGTAAAAAAAATACATAAATTTATAATATATTATTCTGGACTTTTAGTCAACTTAATTTATAAACTTTGTTACATTTTTTTAGTATATATACTATTTCTCAATTTCCTTATTATTAAGCATACTTTTTTATGTCCAAATCCTAATTTTCATTTATTCACCTTTACTAATAATTAAAAAATTATTCTGTTTTTAAAATATTTGATAAACTATTAAAAATAGAGACTCTGATATTCTAAAATTTTATCTTTTTAAAATTTTTAAAAAAAATCTGAAGCATTAAATTATCAGCTTCAGATTTACTCTTTTTTATTTAATATTTTAAATCTTTATATAATTAAAATGGAAATGCATTATTTAAATACCATCTACCATCAATTTTTTTCACAGTTACACTTACTGTACTGCTATCATCTATTGATACTCTTACTCTCGCTTCCGTATCACTTTTTTCTTTCACTTCAACAATTTTAGTATTTTTTACTCTATCAACAACAGATAACTTCAATATATTAGTTTTATCTTCTTTTAATAATTTTTCTATTTTCTCATCTTTTTCTTTTCTCTCTTCTTTACTTGAATAATAAATATAATTATTTGCTTTTACATAATCATCTTTTTTAAACGCATCTATAAATCCTTGAACCGCCCCTTCTGGACTACTTGCTCCTTCTTGATTATTAAAAAACATAAATATTGCTGCGACTACTATTAATAATGCCGCTGCAATAGAACTTATTATTATAAGTTTTTTATTGCTTTTATTTGATGAAATATTATTTGTTGTAGTATTATATGGAACATTATTTTGATTTTGTTGATTGCCAAATTGTACATCTTGTTGATTATAATTTCTGTATTGTTGGTTATTATATTGACCATTCGGTTGATTATAATTTCCATATTGTTGGTTATTGTATTGACCGTTCGGTTGATTGTAATTTCCATATTGTTGGTTGTTGTATTGTCCATTTGGTTGATTATAATTATCATATTGTTGGTTATTATATTGTCCATTTGGTTGATTATAATTACCATATTGTTGGTTATTATATTGTCCATTTGGTTGGTTATAGTTACCGTATTGTTGGTTATTATATTGACCGTTTGGTTGACCATAGTTACCGTATTGTTGGTTATTGTATTGACCATTTGGTTGATTATAATTATCGTACTGTTGGTTATTATATTGTCCATTTGGTTGATTATAATTACCGTATTGTTGGTTATTATCCTGGTTATCTGTTTCTAAATGTATGTCTTTAGAATTATTATTTCTCTCCATACTACTATTTTCTCCTTTGAATTACTTTATACTTAAAATATAATTAAAACATATCTTAAGTATTATACTTAAATTAGAATAACTTGTCAAAATTTCTTGTATTATTTTTATAGTTTTTATAAAAAAGAGAGTTTTTATAACCCTCTTTTTAAACGTCCCTATTATTCTATATTTACATTAAAGTTTTGCACTTTCCATATCTTCATCAGTTATTGTAGTTATATCTGCATTTATATCATCCAATAAACGTAATGCTAGTTTTTTTCTTAACTTTTCATTTTGATTTCTTATCCATCTACCATTACTATTATCATTACTTATATTATAGTTATGCTTTACAAACTCTGCATATTTTTCATGGTTAAGTTTATAACCTTGGTTTTGCAATTCTAATAAACCAATTTTATATAATTGATCTACTGTATAATCTTCAAAATTAAAATGATTTGGTATTCTACTTCTTAAACCTTCGTTCGTTTCTAAGAAGTCCATCATACTTTTCGTATAACCTGCGAAGATGATTACTATATCTTCACGATTATCTTCCATAAATTTCAATATTTCATTAATTGCTTCTCTACCAAAGTCATTTTCTCCACCTGTCGCAAGAGTATAAGCCTCATCTACAAATAACACTCCACCTAAAGCTGATTCTAGTACCTCTCTAGTTTGTTTAGCTGTATGCCCTATAAATTTTCCAACTAGATCCGAGCGTGAAGTTTCTACAAACTTATCAGATTTAATAAGACCTTTTTGATATAATATTTTTCCTATTAATCTTGCTACGGTTGTTTTCCCTGTTCCAGGATTTCCTAAAAATAGTGAATGAAGTGTTAAAGGCGCATCCTCTAATCCTTTTTCTCTTCTAAGTTTATTCATCTGAGCTAACGCAATAAACTCTCGAACTTCAGATTTCACCTTAGTTAAACCAATCATCTCATCTAATTTTTCAAAAGCAGTTTTTTCTCCAAAATATTCTATTTCTAATGATTCAGCAACAACTACAGGTTGTTTCCTTTCATCAATTTCGAAACTTCCTGATTCTTCTTTATACTGTATTTGTCTTAGTTTTGCTACATCAAATGATGAGTCCCTCTCTACTTTTATAGGAGGTACTGATAATCTTCCCATATTGATAAGATTAAACTTAACTTCACTATTTTGAGCAATATATAAATTTATCTTTCCATTCATTCGACCGAAAATCGATATTACTTCCCCTGTAAATCGTGAATTTTCTTCAACAAAGATACTTTCTTCAAAAATAGAGTGTTCATCAACCCTCACTACTGCTCTATCATAAATTTTAGCTGAACTAGTTGCTATATTTGTAAGGTTTACTATTGAATTAATTACACATAGCGCACTACTGTAGTTTGGTTGAAAAATCGTCGATGAGTTTATTGATACTTCCGACTCTTTAACAAATACGCACGGGATATTATCTTTTACATCCCCACCTTTTATAAGGTTATTGTACATACTACCTTTTGATTTTTCTTTTATAGATAAAGTATTAGAAGCATTATAATCTACTGTAGTATTATCTATTTTAAATTTTGTATTGTACATAGTTATACTTGCATAAATTACTGAAGCATTTATTTCTAACTTTGCATCTTTTGCATAAACTTTATGTACTTCTAGAGAAGAGGGGCGCACTACTGATTTAGATAGTTTTATACTTGCATTATCATCTGCATATATGATTGGATAATTTTCACCCGTTTTAACAGCGTTCTCTATTATTAAACCTTCTCCAACAATAGCCGCCAAATCTTTTACGTTAAGTGCGTTACTTTTTTCTCTATTTAGCCTAATAGCCACATTTTTTAAAGTAACTTCCGCTCCTTTTCTCACAAATACCCCTGTTCTTATTTCTGGTATAAATTTCGACTTGTCTTTTGATTCAAAATCAAAATCCCCTACAATTTTAATATTTTTTGTAATTACTATATTTTTGTCACTTTCATAACAATATCCACTTGATATCATTATAGTATCCCCATCTTTAGCCTCTTCTATCGCTTCTAATAAGGTCCAGTGTTTTCTCTTTTTAAAAAAAGATGAATTATTTGGTCCAACTATAAATTCCGCCATATATTCACAATCCTCTACTTTTTATTTATTACAGTCATTAAATATTATAATATTGTTATTATAGACTTGTCAATCTTTGTCATAAACTATAAAAACACATATTACCGTTAAATAAAAACAGCAATAATTACTAATTTATTTACTAGTAACTATTGCTTATTTTTACTTTTTTATTTATACATTATTAGGTATATTATTAACCTTCTATGCCTATTCAAGGTTAACATACCATCTATTTTTTACTTTTTTCAATAATAACCAGTTTCCTGATCTATTCCTATTAGAATCTGGTTTCTCTTTCAACAAAGCATAAGGTTCTTTCCCATTTTCTTCTACTATTTTTTCTACCATTAAACCTTTAGAAAAAACATACACACCTCTATATACGGCCTTGTTTACGTACCTTTTTCTTTTATCATCTTTGTTTATTTCTTCTTGCAATTCTTTTCTGACTTCTTCCCTTCTTTCACTACAAGCATAGTAAACATAATCACTAGCTTTTAAATAATCTTCTTTTTCTATCGCCTCTAAAAATTTTTGAGATACTTCTTCAGGTGTTTTTGCCCCATAAACATTAGATGGACGAATAAATAAAAATATTCCCGCTATTATAACAACCAATAACGTTAAAACTATAGTTATAGTTTTTTTATTTACCCATTTTGGCTTTTTATTGTGTTGCTGATTATTGCTTCCTTCACTTAATTGTGAATCATTACTTATATTATCTTCTCTTTGGATACTGTTATCTTGATTTTCCATAAATATTTTTCTCCTTTGGTATTTTTACATAAAATTACACTATGTAGCAGTACCATCTGTTATCTACTTTTTTCATTAAAATACCTCTAATAAGTACCTTTTCTCTGTCTCCATCCTCATATTCTAGTGTTACCCGAGCTTCATCTCCTCTTTCATCGATAGAAAGTATTTTTAATTTTTTGTAGATTTTATAGTGATAACTATAAATAACTCCTTGTTTATCTTCTTTATCTTTTAATCCCTTTTTTACTTTTTTTCTTACATCATTATTTTCAAAGTAAACATAGTCACTAGCCTTCTCATAATTATCTGTATTTACTGCTTCTAGAAATCCTTGAACTGCTTCTTGAGCAGTTTTTGCCCCATAAGCATTAGATGAACGAATAAAGAAAAATACTCCCGCTATTAAAACAACCAATAACGTTAAAATGATTGTTATATTTTTTTTATTTACCCATTTAGACTTTTTATTCTGTTGTTTATTATTCTCTTCACTTAACTGTGAGTCATTATTTATCTTATTGTCATTTTTAATATTATTATCTTGATTTTCCATGTATACTTATCTCCTTTAGTATCCTCACATAAAATTACATTATGTCGCAATACCACCTGTCGTCTACCTTTTTCATCTTAAAATCACTATAGACTATTTTTCCAGGTTCGCTCTCTCGTTTTAATGTTACTCTCGCTTCATCGCCTAATTCATCTACACTAACTATCTTATAGTCTTTATATGTCTTATACATATGTCTATGTAAACTAGTTTGTATTTTATCTTTATCTTTTAATTCCTTTTTTACATCTTTTCTTATATCATCATTTTCATAATAAACATAATTACTAGCTTTTTCATAGTCGTCTGAATTTACCGCTTCTACAAATCCTTGAGCCGCTTCCTGAGATGTTTTTGCTCCTACAGTATTATTCGAACGTATAAAGAGAAATACTACCGCTATCAAAACAACCGCTAAAGTTAGCACAATAGTTACTGTCTTCTCATTTAAATATTTTGATTTTATTTTTTTGTTAGACTGTCCATCGTTGCTTTCTTTTTCGAACTGAGAAGCATTTTCTATCTGGTTCTCAAGTTCATTGCTTTTATTTTCATTATTCTGCACAATACTATTCTCCTTTATTTATTTTCGTAAAAATACCTTAAAATAATTATAGAGTGACTTATACAAATCACTCTATATTCCTTTTTTAATACATTTAACTAAAATTCTATTTTTGTTTCTTCTAGAACTTTTTGAGCTTCTTCAAATATACCTTCTATTACATCTTTAACTGGTCTTATTTCATTTACTAAACCAGCGATTTGCCCTGACATTATAGATCCATTTTCCACATCACCTTCATAGGCTGCTTTTCTTAATGAACCTAATGTTAATTCTTCTAATTCCATTAGAGTTGATGATTTTTCCTCTAATTCATGATATCTCTTAGTTAATTCGTTTTTAATTCCTCTTACTGGCGCTCCAAATTTTGTACCAGTTAACGTTGTTGAAGTATCTACCGCTTCTAAAATAGCATTTTTATAATTTTCTGAGACTGGACATTCTTCTGTAGCTAAGAATACTGTTCCCATTTGAACTCCACTTGCACCTAAGCAATATGCAGCAGCTACTCCTCTTCCATCCGCAATACCACCAGCAGCAATAACAGGAATATTTACAGCACTTGTTACTTGTGGTAAAAGAGCCATAGTAGTACTTTCACCTACATGTCCTCCCGCTTCCATACCTTCTACAACAACAGCATCACAGCCAAGCTCTTCCATTTTTTTAGCTGCTTTTACAGATGGGATAACCGGAATAACTTTTATACCTGCTTCTTTTAGTTTTGGCATGTATTTTCTTGGTGTTCCTGCACCTGTTGTTACAATTCCTACACCTTCTTCAATAACTACATCGATAATCTCATCTATATTATGCATCATTAACATTAAATTTACCGCAAATGGTTTATCTGTATGTTTTTTACAATTAACAATTTCTTCTCTTAATTGTTCTGGACTCATTCCACCAGATGCAATTATTCCCAGTCCTCCAGCATTAGACACAGCTGATACTAGTTGATATCTTGCAATTTGTGCCATAGCACCTTGAAATACCGGATATTTTATCCCTAATAATTTTGTTATTGTCATAACTATTCTCCTTTGTGCTTTTTAATTTTTTATTGCTTTTTTCTATGTCTTTATATTATATCAAGTTTTACTTGTTTTTTAAAATAGTAACCTAAAATATTGAATAATTTGTATAATAAAAGAGAGTAATTCTTATTTAATATGAATTACTCTCCCAGAGTGTATTAAAATACAAATTTAGCAATTAAATAACATACTATCATTAAAATAGTTGATGATAAGAAACAAGCTACAAAAACTCGCATACCTCGTTCTTTTATAACTTTAAAATTAACACTCATTCCTAATGCTGTCATAGCCATACCTAAAAAGATATATGCTGCATCAACAAAATATGGTGCTAACGGTTTTAAAAAGCTAACGTAACTACCTAAGATACTCATAAAAACAAAACCAATAATAAAATATGGCATTGGCATCTTACCTTGAGCTTCGTCGTTACTACGGCGATTAATCACAAATAAAACTATTGCAACTACAATAAGCATAAGTACACGAGATAATTTGGAAAGTATAGCAGCATCTAGACCTACCTGACCTCCTGCACCTCCTGCAGCAACAGCGTGGGCTATTTCGTGCAAGCTACTTCCTGCGAAGATTCCATAGTTATAGGCTTCTAATCCTAAATATGGTTTTAATGCCACTTCTATTAAGGTAAATACCGTTCCTAATATAGCTACTACTGCAACAGCTAGGACACTGTCATCTGTTTTAGCTCTTAGTTGACCACTTACACCCATTACTGCAGCAGCTCCACAAATACCACAACCACATGATGATAATAAAGCTAGCTCATGATCCACTTTGAAAATTCGACACATTGTATAAGTAAGTACTATCATAAATAAAACTACAAAAAAGGCTAAAAGTAATGTTTTCTTACCTTCTGTAAGTAATTTATCTAATGCTAATTTAAAACCTAGTAAAATAATTCCAAGACGTAAAAATTTATTACTTATAAAAGGTATATCTCCTTTAGTTTGAGCTTTTAAAGATTTTGATAGCTGCAACACCATACCTATTACTAAGGCTATAACTAAGTGCCCAAATAATTTTAAAGCAGGTAATGTAGCTAAATATTTAGCACCGACTGATACTACTGCAGTTATCAGTAATGTATAATAAAAATTAAAACTCTTAAATCTATCCACTTATTTTTCCCTTTCTTTTATTCTAAAAAACTTATTAAGTCTTTTCTGTTTTTATTATACTGCTCATATTATTTTGAGTCAAGATACTGAAAAAAATTATATTTGATTCTTAATATTTTCTATCGTAACTCTTCTTTTTCTAACACCAATATACATTTCGTATTAAAAGGTACTTCATCTAATATAAAATATTTTTGTAAATACTGTAAATAACTCTCATCTTTTTCTTCTATTACGCTAGATACTTTGAAGTTTAATGGCTTAAGTAACCACTTTTCTAAATAATCTTGAATATTGTATTCTTCTTTACTTTCTCTTTCAAGTGATTGCAAGCCCCAAACCACATGAAATATAACTTCATAAGCTTCTTTCTCTGTAGTTTTGTATTCTTTATTATTAATCTTTTCGACATTTTGTATAATTGAATTTTCTTTAAGTTTTTTAACCCATCTATCAACTTCTTTGCTAGCTTTTTCACTTTTCGTATTTATTGTATATGGGTTATCAGAATTATTATTGGCCCAATCTCTTATAATAAGTTTCCCATCTTTTTTTAAGTTTCTATATATTTGTTTTAATACTTTAGTTCTCTCAGGACGAGACATATAACTTATTACTTCATGAAAGACACTCGACATAAAAATAATGTCATATTTTTCTTTACTTTTCTCTAAATTCTCATCAGTAATAACATCGATATTTAAATTAGCCAATTCATTTTGTACTGTAGGTGAAATATCATAAGCATAGTATTTCGCACCTGTTTGTTGAATACTCTTAATAAACTCAGGTGAAATTCCTGAACCATAATCAAGTACCTTAGTTTTTTTCTTTAAATAAGGTTTTAGTACATCAAATTTAGATAAGGCTGTTTTGTTCATACGTGTGATATATGTATTTTTATCATTATTATAATTTTCCATTTTTCTTACCTCTTATTTTTTTCATAAATTATATTTAACTACCTTACTTCCCTTTTTTGTCTATAACCTCTAACTCTACAATAGAATTAATTAGTTACTTTTCTTTATTGTTTTTGGTTAATTATACTATAACTTATTATATTTATCAAAATTTAGTTTTTTATTATTTTATTAAACGTTTATAATATGCATACAATAAAAAATACCAAGCACACTAAGCACTTGGCATTCATTAATATATTTTTACTGAATTATTTTTTCTATCCTAATAATAAGAATAAGTAGTGAGCTACTATACCGGCTACTATACCACCGATTGTATGTGAAATTATAGCTTTTGAAGATAATTTTCTTACTCCTAAAGCATCCATCATACCGATATGTGTACTTAAGTATCCACTCCAACACATACCCATAGCTGTAAATACTGCAATATCATTAGCTCCTATAAGTCCGCTTTTCAGGAACTCTGGTACTAGTGAAATAGCTCCACCAACCGCTCCTAATGCAGTTATTGGGAAGGCTATTGCTTCTGCTGATTTGAATCCAAATAATGGTTCAAGAATAAATGTTAATTTTTCTCCTAGCCATGGTAAGAATCCTACACCTTCATAAGCTGCACCAGTATAACCATCTGCTGGCATCTTGAATGTTAACATCATTACAAATGTACAAACTATAAGTACCCCTGGTATAATTGCTAATCCCATTTCAACCCCTGTTTTACCACCTTCTAGTAAAGTGTCTAAAACTCGTTGGAATGTATTTCCATCTCTTATTATTCTTACTTTTTCTGGTGAATCATCATCATTTGTTACTTCAACAACTGGATCATTTGCTTCATCACCGTAATATTTTTTAGTTTCTCTAAGCATTAAGCGTACACTGACAATACTACCAATAATTGCCCCTATATTACCTATAATAGCTGCTTTAATATATCCATCACCTTGCCCCATCATAAACATTGTTACGATAAGCCCCATACCGAAAGCTGTACCTAAGTTACATAACGCTGGTACTTGGTATTTTTTGAAAAACGAAACAAATCGTTTATCTTTCGCAAATGGAATAATCGCAGGGTTGTCTGATAAATATGTTGCAATCGCCCCTGTAACACTTGCCCCTGGCATTCCCCAAAGCGGTTTCATTAGAGGTGCGAAAATTTTATTAATTAAAGCTATTGCTCCAAATTCCGATAAAAGTGCACTTATTGCTCCTGCTATAACAGCCATAGCCATTATAAAGAACACTGTATTTAGTAATAAATCATGGGCTGTCGCCATCATGGTTTTAAACATTAATGGTGTTCCCATTTTATGAGCCATTAATCCGAATATTAAAAAGAAAATCCCTAAGAAAACAAAAGTTTCCATACTAATCGCCTTTTTAACTATCCCTTTATCTTTCCGCCTATCATTGTTGTCCCTAGACATAAAAATCATCCTTCCTTGATTCATATAAATATGAATTTTTTTAATTTTTATAACTCTCTCTGTTCTATTACAACCCTTTTATATATTATACCATTTTTCACATTATTCTGGCAACTATTTTAATATTATGTCAGATTAACTGACATAACTATAATTATATTTTTTTACATACTGAAAACTACACTTGCTTTTACTTTAATGTTTCAGAAGTATATATATTATTAAACCACTTTATTTTTTATTCATTCCGTAACCTTTGGCTACTTCAAGATTATTGTTTTCCATAATTTTTAAATTATATTACAGTAACCTTGTTTGTTTTATAATTTTTTCTATATAATTTACAGGCTAATTCTCACTTCTTTTATTTTAATATTTTATCCTAAAATTTATGTTACTTTCTTTGCATTAAAGCGCTCTTTTTGATAGAATATAATGGCAATAAAAGACAAACTAGGAGAAAAGGTATTTTATGAAGAATAATAAAAATAACAATAAAGTTTTAAAGTTTTCTATTAGAAAGCTTTCTTTTGGTGCGGCGCCTGTTATTATTGGTGCCTTAATTTTTGGTAGTTTTGTACCAACTGATGTTCATGCTGCTGAAACAAAAAGCACTAATGTTAAGTTCACTTACTTAGCGGAAAATGAATTAACAGAGGCAGAAAAAACCTTAATTAAGAAAAGCGTCCCTAACGATATAAATGAGGGCGAAACTTATTATATGGTTTATAAAAAAGAAGCTAACTGCACGCACAAAGAAGATAAAAATTCAACAGAGGTAAAAACATTACCTAACACAGGTCAAAACTCACTTCCTCTAGCTGGATTAGGTCTTGGCTCTGCTGTTCTTATAGTTCTTTTACTTTCTAAAAAACATAGAAATAAAGTACTAAGTGTTGTATTAATTGGGGCAATGGGTCAAAGTATAGTTTTACCTTATGAGTCATTTGCTTTTGAGAATAAACAACTTGTTCAATATAATAATCAAAAAGTTATTAATAATTCTAATGAATTAGCTAATGGTGTTATAGATATTGAAGGTTATTGTTATGTTGGTTACTTTACTCTTAAAGATTTAGACACTTTACCTAATTCTTCAACTAAAGAAGAAAATAAAAAATTAGGAACTAAACCAACTACTCCATTCCAATATAAAACAACACCTGATACTGGAGATAAAATATTAGTTGAGAATAAACCGGAATTGAAAGTTACTACAGAAGCTATTCCTTTTGGAACTGTTACTCAATATGATGCAAATCTACCAAAAGGACAAAGCAAAGTAGTTCAAGAAGGAGTTAACGGTGAACGTACTATTTTAACTGAAGTTGCTGAAGTTAACGGTTCAAAAACTAGTAAAATTATTAGTAATTCTATCACTAAACAACCTACTAACAGAGTAGTTGTTGTTGGAACTAAAGTAGTTGTTGCTCCGCAGCCAACTCCGACTCCGCAACCAACTCCAACTCCAACTCCAAAACCGAGCCCAACTCCGACTCCAACGCCGAGCCCAACTCCAGCTCCAACTCCAAAACCGAGTCCAACTCCAACTCCAACGCCAGCTCCAACTCCAAAACCGAGCCCAACTCCAGCTCCAACTCCGACTCCAACTCCAACTCCGACTCCGGCTCCGTCTCCAACACCAACACCGACTCCGACTCCGAGTCCAACACCAACTCCGAGCCCAACACCAACTCCGAGTCCAACACCAACTCCGAGTCCAACGCCAACACCAACTCCGAGTCCAACACCAACTCCGACTCCGGACACTAGTACTAAACCTGTAGTCACAACTAAAAGTTCTACAGAAGTTGTTCCTTTTGAGACTGTAACTCAAAACGATGCAAACCTACCTAAAGGGCAAACTAAAGTACTTCAAGAGGGTGTTAACGGTGAGCGTACTGTAACAACAGAATTTACTACAACAAATGGAGTTACAACTAGCAAAGTAGTTGAAAGTTCAATTACAAAACAACCTATTAATAAGATAATAGCTGTCGGTACTAAGGAAGAAGTTGCTCCACAACCTACTCCTACTCCAACACCTAAACCAGAGGACAAACAAGAAGAAAAAATCGATAAAGCAGCCCTAAAAGCACAAATAGATAAAGCTAAAGCTATTGCGAATGGCGATTATTCTACTACTAGTTATGAAGCTTTACAGCCTATCCTAGACGCTGCTAAAGGTATTTATGACTCTGAGTCTACTAAACAAAGTGATATTGATGCTCAAGTTGCTAAACTTAAAGCTGCTATCGATGCTTTAAATGTTGATAAATCTGATTTAGCAAAAGCTATCACAAACTCTAAAGCAAAAACAAAAGAAGACTATAGCTCATCTAGTTGGGAAAACTTACAAAAAGTTTTAGCTGAAGCTGAATTAATCAATTCTAATAGCAATTCTAAACAAAGTGAAATTGATCGAATTAACACTAAACTTCAAGCAGCTATTGAAGGTCTAAACACTGATAAAACTGCGCTTGAAAAGCAATTAACTGATGCAAGTTCTAAAAAAGATACAGACCACAGTAATGATAGTTGGAATGAATTAGAAAAAGTTAAAAAAGCTGCAGAAGATGTTAAAAACAATCCAAAAGCTACTCAACAAGAAATTGATGAAGCTGCTGAAAAACTGAAAAAAGCAATAGATAATTTAACAGTAGATAAAACTGAGCTGAAAAATCAATTAAACATTGCTGAAACTAAAAAAGAAGCTGATTACAGCAAAGAGTCTTGGGGTAACTTCCAAAAAGCAGAATTAAAAGCTAAAGAAGTCAATGACCAAACATCTCCGCTTCCAAAACAAAGCGAAATTGATGAAACTGCCAAAGCTTTAGAAGATGCAATAAAAGCTCTTGCTGTAGATAAAACAGCTTTACAAAATGTTATTAACTCTGCAAACAGCAGACGTAAAGAAGAATACACTACTCAAACATGGAAAGATTTAGAAAATACTTTAGCATCTGCGAATACTATCTTTAACGATAGTGATGCTACTCAAAGCAAAGTGGATGAAGCTACTAAGAGTCTTTCAGAAGCTATTGAGAACTTAGTAAAACTTAGTGAAAAACCTATATTAACTTTTACTAATATTGAGAAAAAAGACTTAGACCGTACTGCTACAGCTAAGTATACTCTAGATAATCCTACTAACACTGAAATTAAATCTATTAAAGCAACACTGAAAAAAGGTGATACTATTGTAAAAACTGTAGATTTAACTAAAGATAGTCTGGATGCTCTACTGGATAATCTTGAATACTACAAAGAGTACACATTATCTACTACTATGGTTTATGACCGTGGAAATGGTGAAGAAAGTGAGACTCTTGCGGATCAACCTATCCAACTAGATCTTAAGAAAATTGAAATCAAAGATATTAAACGAACTGATTTAATAAAATACGAAAACAACGCAGAAACAGATGCTACTCGTTTATCTTCTATTCCTGAAGATTTAAGTAATTACTATCTAAAAATTACTTCAAATGATCACAAAACTAATTTACTAGCTGTTCAAAAAATTGAAGAAGCTACAGTTGATGGAAAACAAGTCTACAAAGTAACTGCAGTAGCTGATAATTTAGTACAACGTAATGCAAATAATAATTTTGCTGAAACATATACTTATCACATTGCTAAACCTAAACCTAGCGAAAACAATGTTTTCTATGACTTTGGAGAATTAGTAAATGCTATTCAAGCTAATCCTTCAGGCGAATTCAAACTTGGTCAAAGCTTGAGCGCTCGTAACATTGTTCCTAACGGAAAATCTTATATTACTAGTGAATTTACTGGTAAGCTTTTAAGTGATGGTGATAAACGTTTTGGTATCTACGATTTAGAACATCCTTTATTTAATGTTATTAACGGTGGTACTATTAAAAACATTAACTTTGAAAATGTTGAGATAGATAAACCAGGTCAAAACCAAATTGCGACTATTGGATTTAATATTAAAAACAACGGTTTAATCGAGGACGTTAAAGTTTCTGGTTCAGTTACTGGTAATAACGATGTTGCTGGATTAGTTAATAAAATAGATGAAAATGGTAAACTTGAAAATGTAGCATTTATTGGAAAAATCAACTCTGTAGGTAATAACTCAACAGTTGGTGGTATTGCTGGTTCTAACTATATGGGATTTGTTAATAGAGCCTATGTTGATGCTACAATCACAGCTAATAATGCCAACGCTAGTATGCTTGTTCCTTTTGTTACATATATGCTAAATAGCTGGTTATCAGGTACTAAAGCAAAACTAACAAACTCTGTTGCCAAAGGAGTACTTGATGTTAAAAATACTAGAAATGTTGGTGGTATTTCTGCTAAAACATGGCCATATGGAACTGTCCAAAATAATGTAACATACGCTAAAGTAATCAAAGGACAAGAGATATTTGGTTCTAATGATGTTAACGATGAAGATGGTGGACCGTTTGTAAAAGAATTATTCGGAGTAATTGGATATAGTTCTGAAGAAGATGGTACTGGTAAAGATACTAAAAACCCTAACAAACTTAAACATTTAACTAAAGATGAAGCTGATACTCGTGTCGCTGGTTATAACATCACAGCCGATAAATTCGAAAGTGAACCATATTGCATGAATACTATAAACAATGTAACTACTAGCGAAACAGCCTACAATAATATTCAAGACTATAATCCTGAATATAAACAAGCTTATAAAAACATTGAAAAATTACAACCATTCTACAACAAAGATTACATTGTATATCAAGCTAATAAACTAGATAAGAACCACAACTTAAATACTAAAGAGGTTCTTTCAGTTACACCTATGAACAACAATAGCTTTGTAACTGACTTAAGTGATGCAAACAAAATTATCGTTCATTATGCAGATGGAACAAAAGATTACTTCAACTTATCTTCTAGCGATGAAGGATTAAGTAATGTTAAAGAATACACTGTAACTGACTTAGGTATTAAATATACACCTAATATCGTTCAAAAAGATCACAGTGCTTTAATCAATGGTATCATGGATATCTTAAGCCCTATCGAGCTTCAATCTGATCCAATTTACCAAAAACTTGGTAGAACAGGACCAAATAAAGTAAATGCGATTAAAAATCTATTCTTAGAAGAAAGTTTCGACTATGTAAAAGCTAATTTAAATACATTAGTAACTAAACTAGTTGAAAATGAAGATCACCAACTTAATAATTCTCCTGCAGCTCAACAAATGATTCTTGATAAAGTTGAGAAAAATAAAGCTGCCCTATTATTAGGTTTAACATACTTAAATCGTTACTACGGTGTTAAATTCGGTGATGTTAACATTAAAGAATTAATGTTATTCAAGCCTGATTTCTACGGTAAAAATGTTGATGTTCTAGATAGATTAATTGAAATTGGTTCTAAAGAAAATAATATCAGTGGTTCAAGAACATATGATGCTTTCGGTGAAGTTCTAGCTAAATATACTAAATCTGGAGATTTAAATAGTTTCCTAGACTATAATAGACAATTATTCACTAACATCAATAATATGAACGATTGGTTCATAGATGCTACAAAAGATAAAGTCTATGTAGTAGAAAAAGCTTCTCAAAATGAAGGTGTTGGCGAGCATAAATATCGCGCTTACGATAACTTAACTCGTGGATTACACAAAAAAATGATTCTTCCGTTACTAAATCTAGATAAGACAGAAATGTTCCTAATTTCTACTTATGACACTATGTCTTACGGAACAGCTAATAAGTACAATACTACTTTAGAAAAACTTAAACCTGAGATTGATTTAGCCGCACAACGTCAAATAAATTACCTTGACTTCTGGCATAGATTAGCTCTTGATAAAGTTAAAAATAGATTATTCAAAGATATAGTATATCCTGTATGGGAAGGATTCTATGTTTGGGGTCACGGTTGGCCAGGATGGCCTGAACGTTACGGGCAATTCAAAAACAGTACTGAAGTGTACGCTCCAATCCGTGAAATCTACGGACCTGTAGGAGAATACTATGGTGATAATGGAGCTGTCGCTGGAGCTTATGCAAGTATTTACGATAATCCATATGATAATCGTGCTAAAGTAACTTTCGTTATGTCTAACATGATTAGTGAATACGGAGCTTCTGCTTTCACTCACGAGACAACACACTTAAATGACCGTATTGTTTACTTCGGTGATTTCGGTCGTCGTGAAGGTACAGACGTTGAAGCCTATGCACAAGGTATGCTTCAATCACCTGCTACACAAGGTCACCAAGGTGAATATGGAGCCTTAGGATTAAATATGGCATTCGAAAGAGCTAACGACGGAAACCAATGGTATAACACTAATCCAAACGATCTTAAATCACGTGAAGCTATCGATAACTATATGAAAGGTTATAATGATACTCTTATGATGCTTGACAACCTTGAAGCTGATGCAGTTCTTAGTCAGAATAATAAAGAACTAAATAATTTATGGTTCAAGAAAGTCGACAAACAAATGAGAGGAAACTCGAAAAACCAATATGATAATGTACGTGCTTTAAACGATGCTGAAAAAGAAATTCAACTTAACTCAGTTGATGACTTAGTAGATAATAACTTTATGACAAACCGCGGACCAGGTAATGGTATCTATAAACCAGATGACTTTGCTTCTGCATATGTCAATGTTCCAATGATGACAGGTATATTCGGAGGTAACACAAGTGAAGGTGCTCCTGGAGGAATGTCATTCAAACATAATACATTTAGATTATGGGGTTACTATGGATACGAAAAAGGATTCCTAGGTTACGCTACTAATAAATATAAACAAGAAGCTAAGAACAGTGGTAAAAATACTCTAGGTGATGACTTTATCATTAGCAAAATCTCTGATGGTAAGTTCTCAACATTAGAACAATTCAAAAAAGCATACTACAAAGAAGTTAAAGACAAAGCTTCAAATGGATTATCAACATTTGAAATAAATGGAACAACAGTTTCTTCGTATAATGATTTACTTGCCCTATTCAAAGAAGCTGCAGCTAAAGATACCGCAACTATAAAAACAAATAACAATGGTAGTAAATCAGTATCTACAAATAATACAACAAAACTAAAAGAAGCTGTCTTCAAGAAACTTCTTCAACAAACAGATAGTTTCAAAACTTCTATTTTCAAATAGGATTAAAAATAAAGGCTAGGAATAAATTTTCCTAGCCTTTTTAATAAAAAAACTAGCCTATGGACTAAACAAATCCAAAGACTAGTTATGTTTATAATATTGATACTTCTTTTTTATATTGTTCTTTTATATTTTCATCAAGCTTATCATCACTAATAATCGCAGTTAAATCTTTTAATCTATAAAATGAATAAAAAGCATGAGTTGAAAACTTACTGTGATCCGCAAGCACATATCTTTCAGTTGCGTTATTTAATATAGTATCATTACAACGCCCCTCTTCCTCATCAGATATCGTTACTTTCTCTAAATCAATACCATTAACCCCTACAAAAGCCTTATTTACACTTATTTTACTAAGAGCATCTTGTGTAAAATATCCTACAAAACCTTTTGTTTTTGGTCTATACCTTCCTCCGATAAAGATAAGATCACATGATGGATTATCTTTAAATTGTTCAAATACTGTCATAGAGTTAGTTACGATATTTATATTTCTATCTTGTAAAAATTCCGCTAAATAACTAGTAGTACTTCCTGCTCCGATAAAAATAGTTTCATTATTTTTAATTAATCCAGCTACTTTACGAGCTATTTCTTTTTTCTCATCAACATTGACAGATATTTTTTTATTAAAATTATCTTCTTGATAAAAGTTTTTCGGTTTTAATTTCGCTCCACCATGAATTCTAGTTAAATGACCATAATCTTCTAATTCTTTTAAATCACGTCTAATAGTCATTTCAGTTACTTTCATATCAATAGCCAAACGATTTACCCTAACTAAGTGTTTTTTCTTTAATTCATTTAAAATATAACTATGTCTATCTATTTTTAACATACTTACACCTCTTTTCTTAGATAAAATTATAGTCATCTAAATCATATATAGACTTAGACAACTATAACAACTTTATTTTTCTTGTGCTTTTACTATTCTTGTATTAAGTAAATTATCATGTAACAAAATAGGATTTACTTCTCTTGCTACATATTTTTGATACAAGAAATAGAACGATACTAACGGTATAGTAAACCAGAATAAAACTACTTTTGCTAAAAATTCTCTAATTAAATATTTAGAAAAATCTATTTTCTTACCATCAGTAGGAACTATTCTTATTTTACAGATTTTTTTACCTATAGTTTGCCCTTTCCAATTACTTGGTAAGTATCCATATAATAATATTGCAAAAATTATTATTGAAATCATCATATACAAAGCATTTCTTTCATTCTCAGGTCCACCTATATTTCGAAGATTACGACTTGTATATTGGAATAAAAGTGCTATTGGTAAATAAATAGCTAAATCTATTACATAGGCAATTATTCTCTTTACAGGTGATGCATCTTCTCCTGTTAAATCAGGTACTTCTTGATTAGTTTCTTCAGGTACATTTGCTGTTGATTTTGGAGCTATATTTCTATCATTAAAGCTATATGAATTATTCTTTTTTATTTTTTTTACCATTAGCTCTACCTAATCTTCTAAGTTTACATTATGATATACTTGTTGAACATCTTCACAGTCATCAAGCATTTCTAACATTCTTTCAAATTTAGCTTTATCTTCATCACTTAAAGTTACTTCATTTTGAGGAATCATTGAAATTTCAGCAACTTCAAATTCTTCAATACCTGCAGCCTTTAATGCTTCTTGGATTTCGTGGAAGTGTTCTGGATCACCATAAACAATTGCTAATTCATCCTCTTCAACGATATCACGAGCGTCAATATCAGCTTCCATAAGGATTTCTAATAACTCATCTGCACTTTTTCCTTCAACACCGATAACTGCAGTATTATCAAACATATAGTTAACTGAACCCGTAACACCTAAGTTACCTCCATTTTTACCTAATGCTGTACGTACTTCTGCAGCTGTACGGTTAACGTTGTTAGTTAGGGTATCAATAATTACCATTGTTCCGCTAACTCCAAAACCTTCATAGCGTAATTCATCGTAGTTTTCTTCACTACCACCTTTTGCTTTTTCAATAGCTCTATCTATAATATTTTTTGGTACACGGTATGTTTTTGCTCTTTCAAGAACAACTTTTAGATTTCTATTACTTTCAGGATCTGGTTCACCACTTTTCGCAGCTTGATAGATTTCACGACCAAATTTAGCGTATATCTTACTAGTGTTAGCGTCCTTAGCGGCTTTTTTTTCCTTAATGTTATTCCATTTACGACCCATAATAAATCTCTCTTTCTTTTATTTAATTTGTTTTGGTTTTTTTAAAACTCTTATTTACTTTATAAATATCCTTAATTTGTATAAATTTTCCTGTGATTCTATACTTAATTAAAAACATTATACACCCTACTATATTACAATATATAAGCTGTTTTTTCAAGAATTTTATTATCGTTTTTACTTGTATTTTGTTATATCAAACAATTTTTTTATAAATCAAACATATTATTTTGAACACGTAGTATGTTTTATTTATTATATATATACAAATATTCTATTTGAACGTATTTCTTTGTTATTATTAGCGTATATTTCTCCTAAAAAATAGAGTACTATATTATTTATAGTACTCTATATCTATATAATTAAATTCATTTTTAGTAAGCCAATATGTCTTTATTTCATCCTTATTGTAATATACTTCATAAATATATTCACCTATTCCTTCATCTTTAAATACAATTCTATATTTATCATTTAATTCTATTATACCTCTCCATGCATCTGTTCTCCATGAATCAGTCATAAAAACTTTTTTATACTCAACTACTTTTATTTTGTTTATTTTCTCATTATTTCTCAACTTATAATCTTTAATCACGTGATTAACTAATCTTTTTTCGGCTTGTCTTATTTTTCGTTTTTCTTCATCGCTTTTATCTTCATACTTTTCTAATATATATTGAATCTTTTGATTTTGTTCTACTTTCTGCTTTTCTCCATACAATGTCAAAGCAGTTAAACAAATCATACTTAATAATATCTTTATTACTTTTTTCATTTTTCTAACCTACTTTATTCTTTGTTCATCATCATTATATCATACTTTTTCACAAAAAAAATAGAGTATAATTACTCTATTTCTAATAGTTTTACCTGCGGTGTTATTATTCCCGCTTCACTTTTCAAATATAAACCATAACTATTTGGTAAATAATCTATAAGGTTATCTTTGTCTAACATCATTTCATAAAATGAAGGATATCTAATTTCTCCTAAATTTGTTTCAAAGCTCTTATCATACTTTTCTTCATCAATATTTTTATCATTTTTTAAAACTATTAACAATCTATACTTTGTATAATCTTGACAGTGACAACCTATCATATCATCATTATATGGACTCTGTCCATCTGTATAATCTAATATAAATCTATAGTCTACTATATTCTTATTCTTTAATCTATTTTGTAAATACTCTTCAGCACTACTTGTAAAGTTAATATTCATTTTTTCACCTTCTTTTTTATATTATACATATATTTCCCCTCATTTAACAAGGAGAAAGGCCCATCTTTCGATGAGCCGTATATTATGAAAAAAATATTTTAACTTTAAAAATTATTTCCTTAACCACTTTGTTTTAGAATATAATCTTTATGTGTGTTATGTTTATTATTATATAGGCACGACTTTACATAAAGTTAAAGCTATAATTAAAGCGTAATTAAAAATTTCCTATGCTACTAATTCACATAGGAAATTTTATTTTAATATACTCTTTGTAATTTTTTTGCTTTTGTTTGAACTACATTTAGTGGTACTGATTCTTTTGTTATAACACTTGTATCTAATCCAAACCATTTTTCTGGAGTTACAGTTATACGTTTTAATTTTAATCTTAAACTCATAATAAATGTATCAAATGAAGATAAACCATTGTTATTACCTAATACTTCATTTATTAATACAAATCGGAAATCCCCAACTGTTTCTACTTTACCTTTTAGATTATATTTAGTCGGTTGCAAGTCTAACTCTTTATTTTTTAATAAATCATCTATTACTTGATGCATAAACATATTTATTCGTTGATGCTCTCTAAATCCTAGATTAAAAGTAATTTTGAATATTTTTTTATCGCTATATTTTGTTACTTTATATTCGCGTTTATAAGGTTTATCTAAAACATTTATATGAACAAAAAAGTAAACATTAGCTCTTTTCGGTTGTTTATTTAAAATTGAATATAATATCGCATAATCGACATCTTCTTCTCTTTTTGCACCTGTTAAATAAACTAAGTTAGTCGCATATTTAGGAATACTCTTATCACTACTTAGTTGTAATAATTGTTTTTTATAATTATCAACAGTTAGATATTGTGATTCTCTTTCTTTAATTTCCGTTCCTTTATACCAAATAAACATTATTGTAAAGATAAATAACGCTATAATAACAGTAATATATCCACCATTAACAAATTTTAAACTATTTGCAAATAGGAATAATAATTCTTCTGCTCCAAAGAATGATAAGAATATTATTGAAGCTACTTTATTATTTTTAATTTTGAATAAATATATTGATAATAGTATTGTCGTTACAAACATTGTTATACTAATACTTAGTCCATACGCCGCTTCCATATTACTACTTGTTCTAAAGAATAATACTACTGAACTACTACATATAAACAGTATAATATTTACCGTTGCAACATATACTTGTCCTTTTAACTCTGTAGGATATTTAATTATTAATTTAGGGAATAAGTTTAATTTTATCGCCTCTGAAATTAATGTAAATGATCCAGTAATTAAACTTTGACTAGCTATTATAGCAGCAAGTGTAGCTAATAGTACTTGTAGTACTAAAAATTCATCAGGAACTATCGCAAAGAATGGATTTTTACCTGCGTCAAACTTATCTGATAGTAAATATGCCGCTTGACCAAAATAATTAGCTACTAAACATATTTTTACCAGAGTCCATGCCATTCTAACATTTTTTCTACCACAATGTCCTAAATCAACATATAAGTCTTCTGCTCCAGATACACATAAAAATACTGTTCCTAATAAAACAAAAATACCTGGTTGGGTAACTAATAAGTTATAGGCATAATAAGGATTTAATGCTTTTAAAATAGTTGGATTAGCTAATATTTGTCTACTACCCCAAAATAACAATGATAAAAACCATAAGCTCATTATTGGACCAAATAGCGATCCTATTTTTTTAGTTCCAAAACGTTGAAATGAGAATATGAAAATAAAAATAAGTAATACCATTACTATTACATCATCAGTTTCTAATTTTGGAAAAATATCATGTAGTCCTTCTACCGCGGAAGTTACTGTTATGGCTGGTGTTATTATTCCATCAGCTAGTAATGTAGCTCCTCCTAACATCGCTAAAAATACTACGCTTTTTCTCGTTTTATTTTTTATTAATGCAAAAAGTGAAAATACTCCACCTTCACCATGGTTATCTGCTCTTAGTGCTATTAATACATATTTGGTTGTTGTTTGTAAAGTCATTACCCAAAATATTAAACTAACAAACCCCAGGATTAACATTTCATTTAGTGCTCCATCACTGTTTTTAACAAATGATTTTATTACATATAGAACTGATGTTCCTATATCACCAAAGATAATCCCAATAGTTATTATTACACCAAGAAAAGTTAGTTTTTTCTTATCCATAATATTACTCTATCCTTCACATAAATAAATTAAAATAAAGATAATCTACTAAAAACCATCTTTATTTTCATATATTATTATAGACCTCTTATTTTTAAAGTCAAGAGGGTATTTTATTAAATTTATACTATTTTAGACTTAATATTATAGCTATTTATATATTTTCTATATTTTGCTGTTTATAAAATAAGTATAATTGATTTAATAATTAAAATTTCTTATTTTATATTTTTGATACCTATAGGGATAACCCTAATCTAATAATTTAATAAATTAAAATTAATTATTTCTTAATCTTACAAGGTTAGTTTTTATTTTTTCTCTTTATCTTTTTTATTAATTTTTCCCTTAATCTTTTTTTTGAAAACATTTACTTTTCTACTTTACAAAACTACTTTTCTTGTGTTACCATAAGTATAAAGGAAAAATTTAACACATTAAATTTTAATAGTAAATGTTTTTTGTGAGGCTAGAGTATTTTCCACAATAGAAGGGGTGTTATTATGTTAATTAAAAGTAAAAAAGTTTGGTCAAGTAGCCAATTTCTTCCTCTTATTTTAGAAGTTGAAAATAATAAAATAGTTGCTGTTTATGATTATGATCACTTCGATAAAGTTGATTATGATTTTGGTAGTAATCGTGTTCTACCTGGTTTTATAGATATACATACACATGGTGCTTACGGTTATGATACTAATGATGCCACAGAAGAAGGTTTACGTAACTGGACAAAAAATTTACCGAGTGAAGGAGTTACATCTTTCTTACCTACTACTATTACTCAAACTGAAGAAGTTCTTCTTAAAGCTGTAGCTAATGTTGCGAAAGTTTATCGTGAAGGTTATGAAGGCTCTGAAATATTAGGAATTCATTTTGAAGGGCCATATCTAGATGCAGAAAAACGCGGTGCTCAACCTCTTAGCTGTATTCAAACTCCAAGTGTTGAACAATTTAAAAAATTCCAAGAAGCTAGTGATAATTTAATTAAATTAATTACTATTGCTTGTGAAAAAGACGTTGATTACAAATTAACTAAATACTTAGTTAGCCAAGGTATTCGCGTTAGTCTTGGTCATTCTGCATGTAATTATAAAGAAAGTTATTTAGCATTTGCTAATGGTGCAAGTTCTCAAACACATGTTTATAACGGTATGGTAGGTTTTCATCATCGTGATGGTGGTCAAGTTGGTTTTGCCTTACGTGCTCATGATGTATATGGTGAAGTTATTTGTGATGGTATTCACTCTACTACTGATGCCTTAAACACTTATTTTACAGCTAAAGGTAGACATCATGGTATTATGATTACTGATTCACTTTGTGCTAAAGGTTGTGGACGTGGTTCTTACATCTTTGGTGGTGAAAATATGGAAATATATGAAGATGGTAGTGCACATCGTGATGATGGTCGCTTAGCTGGTTCTACTCTTCGTGTTATCGATGGTTTAAGAGTTCTTATCGAAGATGCTCTTGTTCCTGTAGAATCTGCGATCAACTCTTGTACAAAAAATCCGGCAGAAATGCTTGGTTTTGGAGATAGAAAAGGGAAATTAAAAGTTGGATATGATGCCGATTTTGTAGTTATAAATTCAGATTATGAAGTATTAAGTACTTTTTCACGTGGTAAAGAAGTATTTAAAAAAGACTAATTTTAAGAATTTAAGGAGTTTTATTTATGAAATATTTAGTATTCGAAACAAAAAAAGAAGCTTCTAAAGAAGCATACAAAATTTTAAAAAGTTTAATTAATGAAAATTCTACATTAGGTCTAGCTACTGGTTCTACACCTACGGATCTTTATGAAGAAATGATTAAAGACTATAAAGAAGGAAACTTTAGTTATAAAAATATTAAAAGTTATAATTTAGATGAATATGTAGGTATTAGCTATAATCACCCAGAAAGTTACCATAAATTTATGGATGTAAATCTCTTTGATCATATTGATATTGATAAAAACAATACTCATGTTCCAGATGCTAGTGCTGAAAATCTAGACCAAGCATTAGAAAACTATCAAAATGAGCTAAATAACACTACTATAGACGTCCAAATACTTGGTCTTGGTGGAAATGGTCACATAGGTTTTAACGAGCCAGGAACACCGTTTAACAGTGGCGTACACGTTATTGATTTAAAAGAAGAAACTATCAAAGCAAACTCAAGATTCTTCAATAATGATGTAAATTTAGTTCCTAAACAAGCTGTTACTATGGGAATTAACGATATTATGAAAGCTAAACACATTATATTATTAGCTTTCGGTAAAGAAAAAAAAGCTGCAATTAAAAATCTAATAGATAGTGATATTGTTGATGAAAGCATTCCTTGTACTGTATTAAAAAAACATCCAAGTGTTTATGTATTAGTAGATAAAGAAGCTGATTTTAGAAATTAAATATAATAAAATGCTGCAATTTGTAGCATTTTATTTACCATAATAATGTAAACGTTTTATAAAATTTAGGGAGGTACATTATGTATAAATTACAATGGAATAAAATTGGAGTAGTTGCTCCTCAAGAAGGTTATGAAAAAAATATTGGAACTGCTGGATTACTAAAAGGTGTAATCGATAATAAACTTATCTTTGGTGGAGGTGCTAACTTTCCTGGTGGTTTGCCAGTAGATGGTGGTACTAAAGTAACCCATAAAGATATCTACTTATATGAAATAAAAGATAATGAACATGTATTACTAGATCAAATTCAATATGATTATCCCCTAGCTTATGGCCCTAGTGCTAACTATAAAGATAAAATATATTATATTGCAAATAAAGATGAATCTTCATCTGATATATTGGAATTAACAATAAAAAATAATAAAATAAATATCAATGTTATTGGAACATTACCTCTAACTGTAGAAAATACTGTAGCTGAAGTGTATAACAATAAACTTTATTTCGGTATTGGTTCTATAAATGGAAAAAATACAAAAGAACTATATTCATATGATTTAGAAACAAAAACATTCGAAGTTGAAACGGAATTTCCTGGGGAATTACGCTCACAAGCTTTAAGTTATGTTTACAATGACTCACTAATTGTTTATGGTGGCGGTGCAGCCGAAACTTATAGTGATGGGTATAAATACGTCTTTAAAGAAAAAACTTGGACTAAACTTCCAGATGTAATAGTAGATAACTATGAATATTCATTATTAGGCGCCGATTGGTGTAAACTAAATGAAGATGAACTTTTAGTTATAGGAGGCTTTGATAGAGACGTCTGGAAAGATGCAGTGTTTAAACTTAGCACACTTACAGGCGAAGAACATGCAAAATACCGTGATGCTTACTTTAGACGTCCTGTAGAAGACTTTAGATGGAATAAACATGAATTAGTTTATAATCTCAAAAATAATACATGGACTAAACTGGACGAAATAAACTTTGAAGCACCATGTGGACACGCCTTACTATCAACAGATGCTCACATATATTCTATTATGGGAGAAATAAAACCAGCAGTAAGAAGTCCATACATACATCAAGCTAAAAAATAAAAATATAAATCCTCCTTATTAGAAAATAATCTAGTAAGGAGCTTTATTTATATAAACTTTAAGTACAAAAAAAGACCTTCCAAAAGGAAGGTCACTGTTGCCTGGCAACGTTCTAGTCTCGCAGGGCGTAAACCCAACTACATTCGACGCTAAAGAGCTTAACTTCTGTGTTCGGTATGGGTACAGGTGTGTCCTCTTCGCTATCGCCACCAGACGAAAACTTCATACATCTATTATATCATCATTTATTCCTTTGTCAACCTCTTTACCTAAAGAACTTCACTTGATTAAGTCCTCGACCTATTAGTATTAGTCAGCTGAATGTGTTACCACACTTACACTCCTAACCTATTCTCCTTGTCGTCTTCAAGGGGTCTTAATATCCGTGGGAAATCTCATCTCGAGGGGGGCTTCATGCTTAGATGCTTTCAGCTCTTATCCCTTCCGTATTTAGCTACCCAGCTATGCCACTGGCGTGACAACTGGTACACCATTGATACGTCCATCCCGGTCCTCTCGTACTAAGGACAGCTCCTCTCAAATTTCCTACGCCCACGACGGATAGGGACCGAACTGTCTCACGACGTTCTGAACCCAGCTCGCGTACCGCTTT
>ERZ772912.194-NODE-194-length-29096-cov-7.735925_pt1 | contig 29096 bp, 10 predicted proteins | sample MGYA00512119_ERZ772912 | MGnify/ENA primary metagenome ERZ772912 (study PRJEB29015, sample SAMEA2738048) | human oral metagenome | biome: human oral; feature: human-associated habitat; material: saliva | place: China | collected 2230 ...
CAACAGCACGCGCCACATCCGCCAAAATCGGGGTTGTCGCCACCACCTGAAGACGCCCCTCGGCATCAAAACCCAAGGACGTATTTTGTGCGGTGCAGGCGCTTAACGCCGCGCAAACGGGCAGGAAACCCAGGAAAGCGCGGCGGCTGAGCCCATTACGCGGCATGACGCTTGCGGCGGCGCACGGTGTACACGATCATGCCGCCTAAAGCGACAGCAAGCACGGAGGTGCTGACCATAAACGGGTTGAAACCGGCCCCGGTGCTGGCCAGCTGACCAGCAGCAGCGGCCTGCTGCGCATCCTTAAGTTCCTGGTTGGTGAGGGCGCAGTCCTTACCCGAGGCGGTCTTACCAACGATGCGTACCTTCGTGCCGTCCGGTTTCGTCACAATACCGCTGGCCGCATCCACGGTGCCGCGCCCCGCCTGCTTGTCGGGGGTTTTGCTCTCGCCAGCGGGTGTATCATTGTGCGCACCTCCGCGGTGGCCGCCGTTATCTGCGGGTTTCTGCGCCTCCTGCTGCTTATCACCGCCGGAGGCGTTTTCCCCGCTGCCGTTACCCACCGTGAAGTTCAGGGTGGAGGTGCTCTCAACGGTCTGCCCGTTCTTCAGGCGCACCTGCCAGCCGATCGTCACCCGGTAGCGGCCCTCCGCAGTAAACACCCAGTTGCTGTGCTGGTGCGTATTCAGCGGAACCTGAAATGAGCCGCCGCGGGAGGTGAACACTTTCTGCCCGGCGGAACCGAAGTTACCCGAGAGGAACACCGACATTGAGCCGGGGCCGTCGAACCCCTTCAGGCTCATGGTGACCGGCCCGTCGGCCTGCTTGAGAAGCTCAGGATCCTGGGTGCTCCACCCCAGCCACGGCACGCCCGCCTGCTGCGTAGCCCCAATCATGTGCACGGTACTTCCCGCGGGGGCAATATCTTCCATGCCCGCCGGGAATTTCAGCTTCGCAGCATCACCCAACACGAAATTGAGTGAGCCGGGTGAGACATGCTTGGGTGGGCTGAACCGGTCATCTTTCACAGCAGAGCTCAATGTGGAGCCGTTCAGCACCGGGCCCACATCGAAGTGCCCTTCAGAGGCGCGGTCTGACCCGCCGTATTCAGCCACGTTCTGCACCGTTGCCGTGTGCAGCGCGGGCTCAACACTCGGGACGGATGCGGGGCTGCGCAGGGACTGTTTGGCGCCTTTGACCTGAACCTCGGTGGCGTAGCATTTCTCGCTGCCTGACCCCGCCGAATCCGACCCGCCTGAACCAGCCCCACTGGAACCCGCTCCGCCCCCGGCCGAACCCGACCCGGCTGCCGCACCCTGATGAGACGCACCGGGGGCCACATTGGCGCTATTGGAGCCGCGCACGCTTTTACCGCCGGATGCGCCCGCCGGCGGGGTGATGCTCTGTACAGTACCACCCGTTCCGGTGCCGCCTGAGTCGGCAGCGCTGGCGGCACCATTACCCCCAGAAGGTTCCGCCGCGTTGACCGCCTCCGGGGTGCTGCGATCGGCAGCCCCCGACCCCTGGCTGGCACTGTTACCAGCCTGCTGCGCTTGGGGCTCTGGCGCGGGCCCCTGCGCGGCAGGGTGCTCGGCTCGTGGCTGCTGCGATGCACCGTTCGAACCCCCGCTGGCGGGGGCACCCGCCTGCCGCGCATTGTGGGTGTTGGCCCCCGAAATATTGGCTGGGGTTTTCGGCGCGCCTGCACCGGCGGGGGAGGCCGCGCTCGCGGCTGCCGAACGGTCAGCGGCTTCGGGTGCGCCGCCGTGCCGCTCGCCCTCCTGGGCGCGCATCTGCTCAAAAATATTGGCTGGAACATCGCCCACCGCCACCGTGTAGGTCTGCTCGGCACTGATCGGCGTGCCGTCGGCGCGCTGAGCTGTCGCCCGGAAAGTAAGCCGGTAAACACCCGGTGCGGTAAATGCCCACCCGGGGTGCGCCTGCTCACCCGCGGTTATGGTGTGGGCGGGCAGATTCTCGCGTGAACTGAACAGGCGCGTGGGGCCGCTGGGGTCCTCATGGAAAACCTCAACGGAGCCACCATCGGGGGCCTGGGTGCGCACAAGTTCGAGTGATATTTTGTTCTCTTTCAGTGCGTCGCGGGGGATATTATCAGCCCCGAAGCCGGGGTGAAGAATCCCGCCGGTGCCGGTGTGCGGGATATACCAGATAGGGGTGCCTTTGGGAGCAATAAATTCATAGCCTGCAGCCACAGTGCTGCGGGTGGAGTCAGTATTTGGCAGGTGGAAAACAGTTCGTGCGGGATCGTAAATACCTTCACCGTCGTGTGTGCTGGCCCTCGAACCCAGTGTGAGGGCACCGTCGCGCAGGGAGAGATCTACCAGGTTGGCGTGCACCCCGGCAACAGTATTTTCCCCATCAATACGGTGGGTTCTCTGGTTGCTAGTGGTGTCCGATGCGCTCGCGGTGCCGTGTTCTTCGTGCGCGAGGGCTGGTACTGCGGGGGTGAGGACAAGCCCGCAGGTGAGCGATGCGGCACTGAGTAGGGTCAGGGCGGATGTGCTTCGTTGCATGTGTTCCTCCAGGTGCGTGATGCGGTGACTGGGCGCGGTTCGGCGCGGGGGAGTACGTTCGCCCCCGCGCCGTTGGCGTATTCGGGAATCACTATACAGAGCATTTTTGTTAATGACAATTATTCGCAAAAATGCTACGCTATTGCCCGTAAAAATTAGAAAGGAAAGCATGAACACGCACCTCCGAACCCAACGTCGGGCACCCGGAAAACCCCTAGCGCGCCTCTCAGTCGCGGCGCTGATCATCCTCACCGGGTTAGCCCCCAGCATCACAGCCCACGCCGGGCCTGACGACGGGCGCATCATCACCACCAAAGGCCACGTGGACGCCCCCAAAGCCTACTGGGAAAACGGCACGTTCGTTCTCAAAAATGAATCCAACCCCTACAAGACCGGCGCAGACCTCTACGACCTCGACAAAACCGTCAACTGGGTCGGCAAAGGCTGGGACGGGCGTAACGGCGCCTCACAATACACCCTCACCCTCCCCAACTCACCCAGCCTAGGTTTTCTAGGTGAACCCGGGCAGACCCTCTACATGGCGCCCACCCTCACCTGGGGCAACCACGACCCCATCTGGGCGGGTCTGGGTGCATCCGTCAAAATCCCCACCGAACAGTTCCGTGACGGTGTGTTCGCCACCGACATCCTCTCGGTGGACGGCCCCGGGCGTATGGAGCTGTTCCGGTACAACCCCGACGACGGCCCCGCTCAGATCAACCGCATTCTCTCAAGTACCAGCACCGGCTGGCACTCCTGGCTGCTGAGCAAAGGCAGCCACACCCACAACACCACCACCTTCACCCGGCCCGGGCGGTACGAAGTAACCTACCGCACTGTGGCCCGCGGTACCGACGGCAGAATCATCCAGTCCGCGCCGCAGAAACTCGTGTGGCAGGTGGGCGGTAATAAGCCTATTCTTGGTGACGGAACCCCCACCGCCGTACCCACAGAAGAGCGCTATAACGCCGCGAATGTGGGGAACCTGGACACCGCCAAATATGTGCTGTCCGTGGCACCGCACACCCCAGACCCGGACCCCGCCAAGAGGAGAGACGCCGACGATAAGCTCAGCGACATCACCTTCACAGCGGGCGATAAAAACCTCAAAGGCAAGCTCACCCTGTACAACAACGGGTACTTTCTGACGGATCTTGATGTCACCAACGGCACCGCCACCTGGAGCGAAATGATGGGCGGCGAATCATCCCACCTGCAGGCGGTGTTCACCCCTGAAGGTGACAGCGGTGCACGCTGGATCTCGCATCAACTCGCGTATGAGCCTGGGCGGGCTGAGAGCGTGTACAGTGACGACGGCAACGGCCAATGGCCCGTAAAAACCCCCGAAGAGCGCAACACTACCCTCAATACCGCCACCTACACCCCCACCAGCGGCGACTACACGGTGCGCACCGTACCCTCCACGCAGGAAGGATACCGCACGATTGAGGTGACCTTCGCTGACCCGAACTTCCGCGGGTTTATTCGCGGCGGGTTCTACGCCCCCAACGACTACGAATACCCCAAATTCGATATTGAAACCACGGTCGAAAACGGGGTGGCGCGTTTTACCTACCGGGAAGACAGCTACTTTGAGAACAGTGAACTGATCGCCAAAGTACTGCCGCACCCAGATATGAACGCGCGCGCCTCGAGCGTGAAACTCACCGGTGACTACCGGCGCGGCGGCGACTATAGCGCATCCGGCGCATTCACCGTGGAGGGAACCGCCGGGCAGGCCCCCGCCGACCCCGCACCCAGCGCCCCCGCCAGTGAAACGCCCGCCCCATCGTCCAGCCCGAGCGCCACACCCGCTGCGCCTATTACCCCCGCCCCGTCCCGCACAGAACCAACCAGCCCAGCACCAACCGCCTCCGGGCCAGCCCAGGGTGAGCCTACCGCATCGGCTGCAGCGCCCCCACCCGCCCCGTCGCACCCCACCTGTGATGCCCGCACCCTTGATGGCCGCCGCAAAATCCACGACGGGCACCTCGACATTCAGGGGCAGCTGCGCGACAAGCAGCTTCACGTGGGCCTGAAAGACGATAGCGGTCTGATCGACCCGGACTCGACCGTGCGCCCCCTTGATTCGGTGGTGCTCACCGTGAGCGATCGGGCACGCCGCACCCGTAATGAACACATGAGCAGCCCCGCCCTGAACTTCATCGGCCCGGTAGGCACCGCCTTCTACGGGCTGCCCCAGACCCAGATCAAGGGGCTGCCCTGGCCGGGGTACAGCACCGAGAATATTGACTACTCCCAGCTGTCGGGCGGGGTGAAACTGCACGTGGTGCCGCGCACCATGCCGCGCGGCGCCCGGTTTGGGGTGTTCACAGAGTCACTGACCGGAGCGGATGTGCTTCTTGACTCCACCACCGGCAAAGACACGATTGATATTGCGTACGCCACTCACGCGCACGCGAACTGGGTGTTTACCGAACCCGGCCGGTACGGGTTTGACGTGTACTACACCGCCACCCTCAAAGACGGTACGGAGGTAAAGAGCGAGGTGCAACGCATGCAGGTTGCGGTGGGGGATGAGGCCGCGAACGGCTGCTCAACCGGCGACTCCACCGGATCTGCAGCCCCCGGCGCGTCTGAGAGCGGCACCGCTGCACCCGCCGGTTCTGACCGCGCCACCCCCGGCGCCGGAACCACCGACGACACCACTTCTGCGCCCTCCTCCGCTGATGAACCTGAGGCCACAGCACCCTCGTCCGGGGCAGGTGACTCATCACCCGGTGCCGCACCTGCACCCGCGAATAATGGCTACGGTGCCGGTGCTCATGGCTATACTGGGGCCGGCACCGGTTCGGATAGCAGCTCATCAGACGGTTACGGTGCCTCAGCTGATGGTGGTGCTGGCGCGGCCGGATCGTACGCTGGCGGCTCTGGCGGATCTGGGGCGGCATCCGGCGGGTCTTCCGGCGCGGGCTCCTCTGCTGGGGCGCTGGCACACACAGGGTTCGCGGCCGCTGGTGTGGCTGCTGCGGGTGCGGCTGCCTTAGCAGGCGGCATTATTTTAGTTGTCATTCGCCGCAGCAGCTCACGCTGATTCTTTGCAGCAGCATACTCGCCCCACGAGTGAATAACGTTCCTCTAGGGTTATCGTTCCACTAGGGGTATATGGCGTCCCGGCCTGTAGAACAATACTGACAGGCCGGGACGCCATATTTCTGAGCAATATCTGGCTATTTACGTATGAACCTGAATGTATTAGAGTACAGTGAACGATAAATGTGGGTTATTGTATGGAGTCCTCACGCAGGTGCGTGCTAAAAATTATTCGGAAGCACTCTTTGAAATTTCACGAAATATATAGTGCAGGGTGCCTGCCCAATAATTGTTTACAGATTTTCGTTTATAGGGTCACACAATAATAGGTCAGCATAGTGTGGTGAGTCTCCTCATAATTGCAGCCGTACTTTCCTGGCATCCTAGGTACACTTAAAGACGGCAGTTACACGGTAATCACAAAAACACCGGCAGTACGGGGTGAGGAGGCACAATGCAGGCAGCGTATCAGGGCGCGCCGCTGGGTTCGTCCTACCGGCTGGTGGAGCCCGTGGGGGAGGGCGCGGTCGGTACCGTGTGGACGGCCACCCGTTCCGATACGTCTGCGTTATTCGCTGCGAAGCTGCTTAAACCTGAGTACGCGGACAGCCCCGAATTCCTGGAGCGTTTTGTCCGGGAACGCACCGTGCTCATGCAGCTTCAGCATTCGAGTATCGTGCCGGTAGCGGACATGATCGTTGAGGGCGGTAACCTGGCGATTATTATGGAGTACCAGCACGGCGGTACTCTGCGCGATATGCTCCGTACCCTGGGCACGATTGCCCCCGGCACGGCTTTGGCAATGATGGAGCGTGTGCTGCTGGCCCTTGAACAGGCGCACCGTAAAAAGGTGCTGCACCTGGACATTAAACCTGATAACGTGCTGCTTTCCGGTAACCCCACCGAGACGTTTCCTGAGCAGGTGCGGGTAGCTGACTTCGGTATCGCCGAGCTCACCGGTGACGGCCCCGCATCTAGTACCACCGGGCGCGGCAGCTACGGCACGCCCATGTACATGTCGCCTGAGCGTAAACACTATGGCACCGCCGCAGAATCCGCTGACGTGTACTCGGTGGGGGTGATGCTCCATGAGCTTCTGATTGCCTACCCGCCCACACCGAACAGCGGCAACCCCGCCGGTGTGCACGAGAGCATCCCAAACGACCTGCGCACTGCTCTTGAGGCGATGCTCGCCACCTCCCCAGATGCGCGCCCCACCGCCGCACAGGCTGCCGCGTCGCTGCGCGCCCTAGCAGCCCGGTACGCCCCGGCCCCGCCAATGCTGCCGGTGAATCCTCCCAGCAGCCCCCAGCACACCCCGCCGGGCACCGGCCCGGGGGAGCGGATGGCGACGGTTGTGCGTGGGGCTTCAGCTGCCTCCCAAGACACCGTGATGGGCACCCAGATGCCGGTTGAGCCTTTGCCCCACTTGGGGGAGGCATCATCCCAGACGGTGCTGCGTCCGGTGCGTGTGAGCCCCGAACCTGAGCAGCAGGCACAGGAGGAAGAAGAGGAGGAGCCAACGGGCGGCTTTACGCGGCAGCTGCGCCGCCCGATCGTGTGGGGGTCAATCCTGAGCGTGCTGCTGATTGTGGTTGTGATCGGCGTGGTGATTTGGAACCCTGTGGCTCCGAAGAAGACCGAAACCACCCACGAGAAGTGGTCTGCGCAGGGCAACGATTCTAAACCGTTGCCCTCGGGGCTGGGCACGCAGGTTTCAGCGGAATACGATTCATCCTCGCAGAGTGCTTCTCTTACGTTTAAGTTCTCGTCGCAGAAGTCGGCGCTGAAAGGCGATATTCTGCAGGTTATCCCCGGCACTGCCGAGGGCGGCACCTGCCCCGAGACGACGTGGAGCCCCTCTAAAGGCCAGAAAGCGCAGAAGAACCACGCCACAATCACCGGTATTGATAAGAAATGTTCGTGGTCTTTGCCGGAGGTGGAGATCCCCGCAAACTCGACGGTGTCGATGACTGCCACAGTGAAGGTCTCAATTTCGGATCAGAAGGACTTGCAGAAGTGGGTTTCTGAGATTGAGCGTAAAACCCAGGAGGCCATTACCGACCGTGAGGTGCGCTCCACCTCGTACCCGCTGCAGCGGTTGCAGGCGATTGCGGTGAAGGTGCCGGATAAGGTGGTTAATCAGAGTGCCCTGCCGATTACGGTGGTGCCGGTGTGGCCCAGCGGGCAGGACGATGTGCACCCCATCCTGCGTTCGCCAGCAACGGGGGACCCGTCACAGGTGGTGCAGGCGGTGGCCCCGGATCAGTCGGCGGTGCGTTTCACGGATAGCTGTGCGGGGCATATTTCGGTCTCCGCGGATGGTAAGACTGTGACGACCCTATCGATTGCTCCGCAGTGTACTATCACCGCGACGGTGGGTAATTATACGGATATTCGGAGTAACCAGTTCAGTATCACTGCCCGTTAGCGCCCCGGTCAGGTACGCCCCAAGCCCCGAATATGGCGCACCCTAAGATCGGGTAGTACCGGCAGCCCTCATTATTGGGGCATAGGAAACCCCCAGAAGCCGCGGTATGTGTACCGCGGCGACGGGGGGTGAAGTGATCTTCCCTCTCATCCGCAGGGCTGCGGTATGACAGGGTGGCGACCTCACAGCATATTTTATAACTATGCGTTATTGTGTATGGCTAGCCTGCGAACCAGGTGATAGAAGCATCAGCTGCAGAACCCGCCGTTTGCGGACGCAGCCCCAGTGACTGTTCGGAGGCGTGCAGAAGCGCGGGCTGGGCGGTTACCGCATTGGGCCGCGTAAAGTCTAGCGCCGGACCCGCAAGCCCCTCGCCGGAGCGCATCTTCACCGTTGTAAGAGTCTTAAGCACCGACTCGTTATTCATATCAAGGTTCAGCGCTGAGGCGTAGGCAAGGGCCACCACAGCATCATGGGAGCGGGAATCCGCATAAGCAGCCACGGTACTGAATTCCTGGTCGCCGCTGAGGGTCTGCACATTGGAGTCTGCGCTCATAATCCCCACCGCTTTCAAAAAGGCAGACATGCTCCGCCCTTCATCTGTGGACTGCAGCGCCACCGAGTCGGAAGTATCCACTCCGCTAGTGGCCAGCGACGAGGAGATGGCCCCACCCTGTTTCACCAGCTCTGTGCTAAAGACCGGGCTTATCGCCTGGGGCGAGAGCAGTATGGTGGTTTTGACGGCGGCCTCTTGAAGCGCCTTCACAAGGCTAGCCTGCATAGCGGCGGGCGCGGCAACTGTCACCGTCGTCCCAGGGCCAAGCTCCGCAGTTTTTTCTGCTACAGAACGGGCCAGCGCAGCCGGGTCGTCCCCGGGCTTATATGTGAGAGTGTGGGCTGCCAGAATACCGGTGCTGTACCCTTGGGCCTCAACCGCTACAACCTTATTCGGGTCTTCCACCCCGGATTGCAGGGCCACGAGCGACGCCTCAGCGTTGGGTGCAAACGACCACACCCCATCGCCGGTTCCAACGTTGTCGTACACCTCAATCATGGGGATACGGTACTCTTTCGCCGCTGTCACAGCGCCTTGCACGTGGCTTCCGGAGGAGGCCATGACGATGCCCTCAACCCCTTCGGCCTTCATCTGCTCCACGGCTTGCCGGGCGCCCGTCTCAGTGCCCCTATCGTTGAGGGTCACCAGCTCTACAGGCACATTACCCATGTGCAGACGGTACGCGGCCACCGCCGCACCCTGAGCGGGCTGCAGCCACTCCGAGCCTTCAGCCTCCTCACCATAGGTGACAATCACCCCGAGCTTAATAGACTTACCAAGCGTGGGAAGTTTAATATCTAACGGCACACTGGGAGCAGCGGCCGCACCGGGTTTTGGGGACTCGTTTTTAAAGGTCGGCAAGGGGCTGCGGCCCGAGGTGAGCCACATGCTGGTGGCCACAACCAGCGCCAGCACCCCCGCAATAACAGCCCCGACGGTCAACACGATTTTCACGCGTGACCGCCGAGGCGTCTGCTGCCCTTCGGGGTTAGCCATTCTGTGCTTCTCCCACGCGGAAGGTGTACAGCACCCGAACTTCGGCGTTACCAGCATCCGAAAGGTGGAACGGTTTCATCTTCTCCAGGGACTTGAGCGACTCCTTGAACTGCGCCTGACGCAGCTGAATGTTAGCAATATCTTCAGAACGGATGCTCGTGTACCCCTGCGCGTTCTGGGAGGCTAAAGCCAGCTGATAGTCGGCCGAGCCCGCCTTCGCAGAATTCGATTTGAGCGAGCCAAGCAGGCCAGCCCCTTCAACTTTACTGTCGCCAAGGTCAAGCATGATCTTATTCAAATCGCTGTACAGCAGAGCGGAGGAGCCTTCCAAGTCTCGGGTCGCTGCAGAGGTGCGCTGATCAAGCAGCCCCAGCGACTGCTGGGTGGCCCCGTCGAGGGCGGCCCGCACATTATTGGTACGCTCCGACAGGTCTTTACGCTGGTTCTCAACCGAATTGCCGGCACCCACCACAATATTGTCGGAGGTCTCTACCAGCTGGTTAATGGAGCGTGAGAACGCATCCTCAACAGCACGGTTGCCGCTCTGCCCACGGTCCGAGATCACACGGATCTGCTTGCCAATGAGGTCGTTCACCTGCTGCGCGGTCTTATCAGAGGAGTCTTTGAAGGCTGCCTTCACGGTCTCCGAGATTTTATTGTGCTGCTCCGCCAGATCTTTGAGGTTCTGCCCCAAATCGTCGCTCTTGCGGGTGAGAGCATCCACCTTCTGCTTGAGGGCGCTGATGTTCTTCTCCTGCTCACCGTTACGGTCACGGTTGGTGTCGCCAAGCTTGTTCGCTTCATCCTCTAGGGCTTTGAGCTGCCCGTCAAGATCATTCACCCGAGCGTTAACCCGCTTAGCGTCTGCGGCCAGGCCTTTCTCCGCGTTCGGGTCGGTTTCAGCAGAGACGCTCCTCCACCGGCCCTGCTGCTCAACGATACGCTGATCCATAGGCTTACCGTGGTGCGGCTTCACCTCGTTAGCGTTCTCCACTACCGCTGCGGGGGTGGTAGCCTCACCGGATGCCCCCTCCGAGGGGCTCGCGCTGGCACTTGTACTTGCGGATGCTGAAGGCTCAGCACTTGTGCTCGGTACCGCTGAAGGCTCAGCCGAAGGCTGATCGTTGGGGGTATTAGGTTCGGGCGCAGGTTGCGGCTGCTGCCCACCACCTGCACCGCAGGGGGTAGCCGTGAGGTAGGAACGTAACCGCGCCACCTCATCGGGGCTCAAATGCCCGCCGCGTTCGGTAGAGAGCTCACACAACTGATCTGCGAGCTTCTGATTCTGCTCCTGGGCAGACCCTTCACCGGTAAGCTCTGCCTGAGCCTCCTGAGAAGTCTTATAGATGCGCCCGATACCTTCCTGCAGGCTGTTAGAGGACTCCTTGAGCGAGTTCACGTTGCCACGGATATTCTTAATGGTTTCTTGAACTTTCGCGGTGTCTGCGCTACCTGAATTTTGCGAGTTCAGATAGTCAGAAAGCTGCTGAATAGACGCCTGCAAGTCGCTGTAGTTCTTATTGGCGCCCTTAAGATAATCCGGTCGCATATCGTTAAGCAGCGAGTCGCTGGCCACGGTCAGACCAATCAGATTAGCCTGCACAGAGGCTGAGGTGCCGTACAGGGCACAGGTCACCGAATCCCCACCGTGATCACGGCACTGTTCGGGGCCGGGGTCTTTCGGACCGATAATCTGCGAAAGGGTCCCCGACAGTTCCCGCTGGCATCCTGCGTTGGCTTGGGCGTAACTGCCAAGCACATCCGCAAGCTGCACCAGATTGGAATAGACAGAGCTGCCGCCATGGGGGGTGGACCGATCCACCGTGCAGGAGTTGCCGCTGGCGTTAACCTTCACGGAAGGGTGCACGGAGGTATCCCCCAGCGCCGAGTCGAGGGAGCCCACGGTGCGCTCCAGCTGGGTTATCAGCTGAGAATTATTGGTCTGAGCAGTTTTGGAAAGATCAGTTTTCAGATCACGGATCTGATTGCTGAGCTCCTCCATGCGTTTGGTGAGCTTCTCGTTGCTGCCTTTAAGGTTTTCGGCGGTGCCATTACCCAAAGAACCAGCAGTGGAATCCAGGTTTTTGCGCAACTCATTAATCTGGTCACTAGCCGAGAGCAGGGTGCCGTTCACATCCGAAACAACCTTCATGGTGCGCTGCAGCAACGCCATCTGGTTCTGGTCGTTCTTATTAAACCCGTTAGTGAGCACGTTTTCACTGGACAAAGAGTCAGCAAACCCCGGCTGCACCGCGATATCGAAGTTAGGAACCTTAAAGTCCTTCGCATCCATCTTTAGCACCAGGGACGCGTTCGCCTCAGTGGTGGGCGGAGTGATGATAGTACCCCACTGCACCACCGCCTTGCCGTCCGAGTTGGAACTAATCACACCGTTAGTGGCGTTAGGGTCCTTAGCGTCAAGGCTACTGCCGGCAACCACCTGATTGGGGGTTGAATTTTCCAGCACTGTGGAAGCGGCAACAGTCAGCGGCACACCCACAAGAGCTTTTTTCTTATGGCTGCTCCCGCCAGCATCGTAGGTAATTTCCTGCGGTTTAACACTCAGGTTTTCAACCGAAATTTTAATGGTTAGCGGCCCGGAATAGCCCTTAAGCTCATTCAAGTCCGTGCCGTTGCCTTTATTGCTCTGGTACTGCACCGACACACGCACGGGCACATCGTTCACCACATCGCTCACCTTATACTTCACGTCTTTAGTGGAGCTCTGATGGGTGTGCTCATTCACATAAATATTGGTGCTATTGATTGCTTTAACCGACCCGGTGTGGTCAACATTAACGTTCACATTCTGCAGGATATTTGTGGGGTCACTTACCTGCTGTTCGCTTCTGCGGGTCTCTGTGGGGCCATCATCAGCCGAAGGGGAGTCGGAAGAACACCCTGCGAGCAGCAGCATTAACGCTACCCCCGCCGCCAGAGGTGCCTTGAGCAATCTAGATGCGCGGCGTTTCTTGAGCGTATGGCTGACCGGAGCGTAAATAGGCACCTGGTGAGCTTTCATAGTTATACTCCTGGTAAAGGCACACGTTTTGGTGGGCCTTTCGTCTCGGTGATAAGCAAAGTAACTTATCCTATCTTACGACTACTCACAATTGTTTTAAGCCAGTTGAGATGTGATAAACGGAATTAGATGGATAATTGGGTAGTGAGATCAACTACCCCAGCTAGTTAGCGGGCAGTATAAAACACACCGATAAAACTACCGGAGAGGATATCTCAGGGTGAAAATTCTGGTTGACCTGCACGGGTTCACGCGTACCTTTGAGTTGGACTATTGGCAGGATAACACCACACTCAGCGACCTTATTCTTGCCGCCGGTGGGCCTCACATCGCCCCCAATGACCCCCTGTATTTGGATGCCCAGCCCCTACAGGGCGCCTCACAGCTGGGGTCAGTTGCGCTGCTGGAGGGCAGTATTATTAGCCAACGCCCCATACCCGTGGCCCAACCGGTACGCGGCTGGAACATCACCCTCGCTGGTGGCACCAGAGCAGGGGACGTAGTGCCCCTTCCGAAGGGCAGGCCCCTCATAGTGGGCCGCTCACCGCAGGCAGACATTGTGCTACCCACCGAAAGCGCCTCATGGGAACATTGCCGCTTTGAACGCACCGAAGAAGGCGTGAAAATTACTGACGCCGGCTCCACCAATGGAACCTTCGTCAACGGTATAAAAATACCCGAAGAAGGCGTAGAAACCGACGAGCTTACAGTCATCTACACCGGCGGTGCCGTACTCCTGCTGAGGCCACAACTGGTGGAGCACCCGGCCCCGAAACCCGGAACACTCCCAAACCTCACCCCCGCACGAACCGCCCCGTTTAACCGTCCGCCACGCCCCGGGATGCTTCCCGAGGCGGACCCTATTAAACTCCCCAAACGCAAACAAATCACAAAGCCCTCAAAATTTAGTTATGCAACCGCGCTTAGCCCCCTCGTCTTAGCTGTCGCCATGATCGCTGTTATGGGTGATATTAGGTTCGCTTTTTTTGCGCTTCTAAGCCCTATCGCGATTATTGCCATGTGGGCGGAGCAGCGATGGCGGTATAAGCGTGATACCCGCGAAGAGGAAGAACGTTTCGCCAAAGACTTAGAAAAACTGCGGCAAGAACTTAAAAATAGTTATGGGTACGAACGTACCCGTCTGCATGAGCAGGCCCCCGACCCTGCCAGTGTGCTACGTCGTGTGCAGCTACCTAGCACTGAGCTGTGGCAACGCCGTTTCTTGTCCCGTGACTTTTTAAGCTTGCATGTGGGATACGGCAACTTTGGCTGGGCCCCAACCCCTGATAATAGTTCGCACCAAGACCGGGAGAAAGAAGTCACCGAGCTTATAGACGCCTCCACCCTTAGTGGTGCACCTGTGATCGCAGACATTTCAAATGCCGGTGTTATTGGTATTGTGGGGGAACGACAGGGCGCGCTGGCACTCGCTCGTAGCCTGCTCATTCAGGCTGTCACCCATTGCGGGCCTGCTGACACTACTGTTGGTGTGTTCTTTGATAAGGGCAAAGAGGACGAATGGGCCTGGACCTCGTGGCTGCCGCACACTCGGCAAAGCGGCTCCGCTGTTGGGGGCCGCTGGATTTCCAATGACCGGGAGCAATCAATGACGATGCTCAAAAGCTTGCGTCAAGGTATTGACGGGTTGCTTTCCCCTGGGTTGCTATTGCTTATTGACTCCGAAGTCCTCACTGAAGGCCGTGACGCTCCTGCACGTGAATTACTCGGATACGGGCGCAATATAAAGAACGGATCCTCGTTTTCTATAGGCAGTAATAACGCAAAGGACAACCATCGTGTCTCGGGTATTGTAATTGCCACCTCAGAAGAGCAGCTGCCTGCTTCCTGCACCGTGGTGATTAACGTAGAGGAGGACGCTGCCGCCGCTTTTACCGAACCCGAGAAACGCCGTACCGTTGAGGATGTCATTATCGGCGGCATTACCTTAGAAGCCGCGACCACCACTGCACACCAGCTCGCTCAGTTCGATGATCCTGAGCTTGTCATCCCTGGAGCAGGACTGCCCTCGCTGGTGCGCCTGCCTGAACTCACTGGTGTCGGCACCCCCACACCTCAGAAAATTGCTGAAAAATGGCGGAACGCAACCGGGTTCAGTACCGAAATCGGTGTCGGTGACCAAGGCGTGTACACCCTCGACCTCGTCAAAGACGGCCCGCACGGCCTCGTCGGCGGTACCACGGGTTCGGGTAAGAGCGAATTCCTGCGCTCCCTCGTGGCGGGCCTAGCAACCCATAACGACCCCACCCGCCTGAACTTCATCCTCATCGACTTCAAAGGCGGTGCGGCCTTCAAAGCCTGTGAACGGCTGCCGCACACCATCGGCACCATCAGCAACCTTGACGAGCAGCTGGCAAACCGCGCCCTCATCAGTCTTGAAGCCGAAATGGAGAGGCGGCAGCGGCTCTTCGCCGCCGCCGGTGAAGGCGTAGACAACATCACCGAATACCTGGCCACCAACCCGCCAGAACCCATGCCGCGCCTGCTCCTGGTCATCGACGAGTTCGCCATGCTCGCCAAAGACTTCCCCGATGTGCTCAGCTCACTTGTGAGTGTTGGCGCTGTGGGTCGTACCCTTGGCGTGCACATGATCCTGGCAACCCAGCGGCCCGCCGGCGTAGTGAACAACGATATTCTGGCAAACACCAACCTGCGTGTAGCGCTGCGTGTGCAGTCCAAAGAAGACTCCTCCAACGTGATTGAGGTGCCGGACGCCGCATCTATTGAGCGCTCGCAGATGGGCCGCGCCTACATCAAACTGGGGCAAACCGACATCACCCCCATCCAGACCGCGCTGGTAACCGGGTTCAGCGGCGTCGTTGAACGTGCACCTATTGAGCTGCGTTCCACCAATATTTTTGGGGTCCCTGAAGCACCACGGGCTCTCCCGAAGCCGAAGAAAACCGATGCGAACGATCTTGACAACCTCATTGATGCCATCATCAAGGCTGGTACTGAACAGGGTGTAGGGCAGCCCCGTAAGGTCTGGCCTAATGCTCTGGGGGAGCGCGTGCCCCTTGCGGGGTTCACTAACCCTGATGATGATCCTGAAACGGCTGACACTGATACCCTGGATATTGGCGCTGTTCAGGGCACTACTGTGTTTTTTGCACTTGCTGATATCCCTCATGAGCAGAGGCAGATTCCACAGGGCTGGGATATGGAGCGTAGTAATCTGCTGATGGTGGGTGCCCCCGGTAGCGGCACCAGCACATCTCTCATTTCTTTGGCACTTACTTTGTGTTTGCATTCCCACCCGGATGAGTTTGATATGCTCATCCTTGATATGGGCGCGGGTACTCTAGCGCCATTGCAGAATTTACCCCATGTGAGTTCCTACGTGGGCCCGGGTGAGGGCGCTAAGGAGCGGCAGACGAGGTTCCTAAGGCACCTGATGGTTGAACTTGATCGCCGCCGCTCCAACCCGTTTGGCAATCGCAGGATTGTAGTTCTGGTGGACGGGTTTGGCACGCTTAAGGATGAGTTTTCTGAGTACACGGGCACCGATTATTTGAGCGCTTTTTACCGTATTTATTCTGATGGGCCTGCCTTGGGAATGCATATTGCGATGACCAGTAGTCGTATAAAGGGTATACCGTCAGTGGTGGATGATGTGTCATTGCAGCGGTGGTTGTTTCACCTGGCCGATCCGTACGATTATTCGGGGTATAAGATTAGGGGCACAGATATCCCTGCACCAGTACCGGGTCGGTGTGTAGAGAGCTCCACCATTCGACAAATGCATGTGGCGACCCCCGTTTTGGGTACTGAGTCTGCTGTTAAACAGGTGCAGCAGCGTTGGGGCGAGGCAGATAAGCCGGACGTGATTGGGCAGCTCCCATCGCTGGTGCCGCTTTCGACGTTGGCAGCCCAGCCGGAGATTACTCATGATCGCTGGGTGATTCCTGTGGGTATTGCTGAGCATAATTTGCAGCCGGTTTCGCTGGAACTGTATGAAGGAGAGCACGCCCTGATTGGTGGTTCGCCGCGTTCGGGTAAGAGCTCCCTGCTACAGGCGATCGGTGATTCAGTGGTACGTTTACGTGAACAGCATCCGCAGGGGGTGAACGGTTTAGGTACTCCGCAGGTGTGGGTAATTTGTGGCAGGCGCTCCCCATTGTTGAACCATCCGTTTGATCGGATTGCCACGAAACCTGAACAGATTGACGTTATGATCTCTGATGCGGGTATGACGACGGCCCCGCTCCTGCTGCTGATTGATGATGCTGAGCGTATTGATGATAGTAAGAATTCTATTAAGAGCTTGGTGGAAGGTGACTACCCCTTGGTTCATGTGGTAGCAGCTGGTAAACCCGACGAGATACGCACCATGTATTCGCACTGGCTGAAGGATGTACGTAAGTCACGTACGGGTGTGCTGCTGCAACCGAACGTTGACTATGATGGAGATATTTTCTCGATAACATTGCCGCGCCGTTCCCCCGTTGCTCTTACGACTGGGCGTGGGTACGTGGTAGTGGGAGGGTCGTCGGTACTTGCACAAGCGGTTAGCCCGGACGGCACAGAGTAGCCCTAGACTTTCAAAGATGTTAAGGGCTATAGGCAAGCGGTAGAGGGCTAAGAGCTGCTGTTAGCTAACCTATAGCTACCTCTGCCGCTGCTTTACCCGAGATCACTGCCTGATGTTACAGATAAAAGGCTGTTACCGTCGTTGTGTTTTTCGGCGAACCGACCCTTGAAGCTCCCGCGCATACACACCCAACGAACTCACTAACACATCCCCTAACCCAAACCCTAAAACACCCGAAGGCACTAACAAATACCCCACAGGCCACCCCACCACAACCAGCACACCCGCCAAACCTATCACCACTACTACAACCAGCCACGCCCGCACTTTCAGAATCCGTTTAAACACCACCGAAAGCACAATCCCGCCAGCAGTCACATTAACCACTGGAACAATCAACGGCGTCATATCATACGCCCCTTGATGCCCAAAAGGCGGTGTACTAATCGCCAAAAACGCAACAATAGCAAGCCCGAGCAGAATTAATAACACTAACGCTAACGCATCCCCAGCCACCGCGTTCTGCTGTTCTCGTTTCTCTTCAGCCCGCTGGCGCGCTAAATACACTACGTACTCGGCATCACTCATCCGGGACTGCCGCCACATATCAATATACCCCGCCACTACAACCCCCGAATAATACCCTGCTAAAATCGAGGTTAATGCCACCACGTACAACCCATGATCCGGGCCCGGTAAATGCGAGAAAAATGGTGGTACCAGTACAAACGATGCATAATACAACCAAAACGCCGGAGTTTGCCGTAGTTTTAAAAACAAAAACGCGCACCAGGTGATCCCTGCTGGGGGTAAAAGCACTAAGAGCACATAGAAGACCAGCGGTTGTGGTGGCTGGTTGAGTGTTCCCAGGAAAAGCCATACCACAGGAAACGCGACCAGTGTTTGTCCTGCCGCTACTGTAAGGCAGAGCCGCCATAGAAATTCGCCTATGGTAAAAGGCTCGTACCGTGGCAGCTGCGGGCCGATCGGGACGTTACTGATACTGCTTGGGTTGGTGGGGTATAGGACAAGTTCCGGGACAGGGGCAGAGGCTTCTGCAGAGACAGAACTACTGCTGGTGCGGGCCGGGGTTTTGGGGTGTTCTACATGCTCCAGACTATGAGCATGATCTTTTCTACGGCTCACGAGACACCACCATTTGGGTGCTGCACAGGTGCGTGGTTCGCTACAGCTTCTTCCTGGGGATTAGAAGGCTTTATTATTTCAGACTCCTGCTGCTGTGATTGCACAGGCCCTGCCCCGGAAACAAGATCAGCATTTTGAGCAGATGAGGGGGAAGGAACATAATCGCCCCACGGCCAATATTGCTCCCACAGCCGATACATGTCCTTCATCGGCTGCGGCCACCGTCGTATATCTCCCACCTGCGGGCCAACCTCCTGCACATACCTCACTGCCGGATCCAATAAATAAGCCTTAAAAGCATCCGTACCGGCCATTACCCCAGCATTCGCAGCACCATATCCACCAACACGTTTCCAGCCAGGAGTCTGAAAACCAGGATGTCCGGTAGCCATTGCCCCGTATGAGTTCATATACGATGGAGCTTTCAAAGGTGCGCCAAGTTTCGTATCCTCAAACGCAAGTCGTTTACCATCCGCGCCCCTTAATGGAGTCTTAAAGCCGCCAACTTGGCTTCCCAAACCGCCAGCCAATAAGGCATACGCTTTATCCCCGTTCGATAGGTCGCCCTTACCTGTGGCCAGGTTCCAGGCTTCAGCGTTTGCAAGGTTAAGCGCGCCCGCACCAGATGCCTCTAAACCAGTACGCAGCTTTCCTTCCGGGTTGATGGTAAACCGAGGGGTGCCACCATTACCCCGCACAGAACGGTTATTAAACCGTTGAATACCTGACCCCACCATTGGCTTTACCGACCCGCCAAGCACATTGCCTGTACCGCCGCTCAGAATATACTGTTTGGCTTTATCAGTATCCCACTGCTCTAAGCCAAGACCAGCCTCAACACCATAGACCACAGCATTCGTACCCGCACCGGTGGCGAAATTAACCCCGGCGTTTTTCGTCCCGTTCCACACCACCGGAGTATACCGCTGACCGGCAGCCTTCCCAGCTTCCCACGAGGACTTCGCCATTTCTTTAGTAGTGTTCCAGCCTGCTTCGACCGCGCCTTTAGCGCGTGCCCCACCGGCATACGCTGCCGAGCGCGCGTACTGCACCACCGGGTACTCTGGAATAGCACGCACCATCTTGGGTATCTGAGAGATCTCACGCTGAGCCATTTGCTTCGCCCCCTGCCATCCCGCAGATACCGTCTGTGTTGCAGCCTGGTATATCCGAGACTGTGTCGCCGTCGTCTTCAGCGAATTACCTGTAGAGATTGCATACTGCCCCATGCGCGTATTTTTAACATACTGTGCCCCCATGGGAGTGTACTTCATAGCACCCCTAAAAACAGTAGCTTCAAGGGCGCCAACACCAAAGCCAACAGCTCCATCACGAGCGACATTACCCCAATTTACCCGACCGTTTTCGTCCATATTGGCATCAATAGAATTTGCTGCCGCGAAAGAACCAGCTGCGACTCCGCTAAGACCCACAAAACCAACAAACGCCACCGTACTACCACCAGCAGTCAGAGGAATAGCAGCCACCGCAGCAACCGCTCCCACGATGAGAAGACCTACCTTAATACCATCGGCATTTTTATCAAGCCACCCTTTAAAACTTGTATCATTCGCTACCTCGTTCGGCACCTCTTGCGTTCCCCACGGGTCAATTAGTCCCACTGGGTTATTCCCACAAAACGCATACGTATCCGCGAAAAACCCTGTCCCAGTAACTGCTGGGAGCGGGTCTGCTGACAGGAACCGACGTGAAGCAGGGTCCACCACGCGTGCACCCATTACCTCCAGGCCAGCCGCCGATACGCTCCCAGCCCCATTAAACACGAACCCTGCGGGCAACCCCGCACCAGCAGGTGAAGAAAACTCCGCCAGCACGCTAGGCAGAATAGTGGCATTGGGGGTACCCCAAGGGTTCATTCCTCCGGCAGTGCCTACCTGTGAGAATCCACCGTCAGAACCTGGGGCAGGCATGCCACCGGCACCTATCACAGAGGGAATATCTGCAACCGGGTTCGGATCCCACACAAGCGGTACTGATGCTCCTTCAGCGCCGGTAACCTGAGCTAATTCACCGGTAACATCAGAAACCAGACGCACACGAGAAGCAGACCCTGTTACCCCATAAAAATTACGGTGAAAAGCATCCGTGCTGACTGTATCTGTCACTGAGGCCAGCCCACCAAAAACACCCCAGGTGTATTCACGTACTGACCGCACCCCCAAATTTGAGGCCACACGTTCTAGGATGCGTTCACCGGCAGCGTTATACTCATAGCTAGTGATAGTGCGGTTCATTACTTCATCTTGTAGTCCCACGAATTCAGGTGCAATCGCCGCAGCATATTCCACCAGAACCGTTTCAGTGAGTTGGTTCAGGCGGTTATACACAAACGAACGCTCACTCAACAGGACACGCTCACCCACGCTATCATACTCACCAGCATCAGTACGCCGCCACGTACGTTCGGCCTGCATGAGCCCGGCCTCAAACACCCACTCAAACTCCAGATCACCAGAACGAGAACCCGTGAGCTGACCGGCAGCATCATAGGTATACACCACCAGCCCGTCGGCAGAATCCAAGCCCACAACACGACCCTGCTCATCACGAATAACATTCGTCTGTGCTAACACCTGAGACTGTCGCCCATAACCACTAGCATCCCCCACTAGTTCTTCCTGCGTATACGAACACGCCAGACCGGAGATATCGTCAAACTCCCATGAAGAGACCACATCCGCTACCTGCACACGCGTGAGCCGACCCAACACATCATACGATAACTCCGCGCCCACACCCGCAAAGGCACCAGAGCAGGTGCCCGCATCACTGACCCGCACCATTCGGCCAGCACCATCATAGGCAATCGCAGTCTCACCATACGGAGTCACCATACGCGTACGGTAACCATCAGCATCGTACCCCAGCGTGAGTGTGTACGCGCCCGTGTTCGTGAAAGTATTCAACGCCTGAACCTGCGCATCTACATCCGCCGAGCCAGAAGACGCACCCGAAGTATCGGCCATCACGCCCGAACGTGAACGCTCCACCAACAAACCGCGTGCATCATACACAAACCGATGCTGCACAAACGCACCCACTGGCGCACCAGCATCAAGGGCCTGAGCACTAGCGTAATCACGCACCCACACGGTACGGCCCTGATCCTGCACCCCAAACTCGGCAGCCTTCACACCATCAACACAGGTGTGTGACAGGCGGCCACCGCCAGCATAATCATAAACGTGCGTATACTCGCGTACACCATCATCAGCACGCACCAGACGGCCCGCAGCATCATAGGCGTACTCCTGCACCGACTCATCAACCGTACCCGCAGCCTTAATCACACGCACCAGACGATCCATAGCGTCGTACTCATAATCGGTCACCTGGCCGGTGGCATCGACAACACGGCAAACCTGCCCGGTTGCGGTATACAAGAAATGCGTGCGGAACCCCAACCCATCCGTTGCCTGAATCATCTGACCGGCAGCATCGTACTTAAACCTGCGCTGCCCAAAAGAACTATCACGCACACCAATGAGGCGACCGCACAAATCGTACTCGTACGATGCCACACGTGCACCGGCTTCCACACCGGTCACTCGACCACACACGTCATACGTGATCTTCTCAACCGTACCGTCAGGGTTAATACGCTTGATAATCTGCGAGGCGGCATCATACTCCAGGCGAGTTATCGCCCAGGCAGAAGGTTCAACAACCCGCGAAACCCCTTCTTCATCAGTGTAACGCTCAGGAGCATCCAGCCCAATGGCATGGGAGATCACCCGACCGGCAGCATCATACTCATAGGTCTCGATACGGCCTTCAGCAGAAATTACCCGCAGCACACGCCCGGCAGCATCACGCTCAAGGCGCGTCAAACCACCGGCGGCGTCAAGAATCTCAACTGGGCGACCCGCGGCATCATAAGTGATGAACTCACTCTCAACATCAGTTTTCTTTACAGAAGACCCACCCCGGGCACGCTTCTGCTCAGATGTAACCCGACCGAAAATATCCGTATGAATGAACGAGGACGAAAACGCATCCGCGATCTCCTCAATACCGCGCTGACGATCTACCCTGCGTTTAATTTCAACACCGGTCGCATCCGTCATCGAAGACAACTCGCCGTTCAAATCATAGGAATACCGGGTGGCAGCGCCGCTCGGATCGGTAGCCTCAACCAGCTGAGACAAACCATCATAAACGTAATTCCATGTGCCGCCGTTAGAATCTACAATCTGTGTGAGGTTCCCACGAACATCATAGATATTCTGCAGAGTATGCCCCAGTGGATCGGTCACTGAAGTAATATCGTTAGCACGGTTATAAGTGAACATAGTCGTATTGCCGTATGGATCTGTCAGAGCAGAAGGTAGAAGGCCCTGAGTCAGACCATCCATCGTCACAGATTGTTCTGTACGGTGTGGATTACGGATTAAAGTAGGAATATGTGAACCCGTATGAACCTGAGGGTATATCAACGTCCATCGCGCACCTGAGGGTTCCTCAAAACTTACAGGAACACCGGACTCGTTGTAACGGATCGTAGATGCATATCCCAATGGGTTGGTGGTGCGAATAATCCGCCCTTGGGCATCACGCGTGTATGAGACTGTATTTCCAAGACCGTCAGAAACGGCGATCAGATCACCGTGTTCATCGTACTCAAATGTATTAATGACACCGGTAGGATCAGTGATTCGTGTGGGATAACCTTGATCGTTCCACTCGTAGCGTGTTACAGCTCCAGTTGCATCGGTGAGGGCTACAGGATTGGGGTTTGTATCATCTGCATACTCGTATGTCACCGTCATGGATGGACCTAGATTGACGGTATCACGTGCGTCCCGTACAGACACATCAGTGATACGGTCATGTTCATCCCACCCGTAGGTATAGTCGGTACCCTCGGGAGTCCGTTCTTTCACTAAACGTCCGCGGGTATCGTATGAACGAGCAACAGTTGTTCCATCACGGTAGGTCTCGCTGACGCGCTTATTAAACGAGTTATAGCGCATAGTGTAACGAGTACCATCGGATGCAACAGTACTTACAAGCCGCCCCTTAGCGTCACTATAAAAAATATTGGGAGCTATTCCCGCATTTTTTCCGGCAATAACAGTTTTACCATCAGCCAAATACTGATATGAAATTTCATAATCGTATTCACTAAGCTGGTGTACTACACGTCCATCTTGATCGTAAGTATTGGTGACTTCAACATGTCCGTTTACATCTGTTACCTCATGAATTAGGTGCTCAGGAGTGTGCGAATATGAGCGGGTTCCGGCAGCAGTTGCGACAGAGACTAAATGACCATGTGTATTGTACCCATATTCTGCAACAAATAATGGGATGTTAGCGTGGGAGCCGATGGTGTTATAGGTATATGCCTGTAGTGGACGAGTCGTTGTACCAGATTTATATGATGAATAATCAATATGGATGCCCCGACCAGCAGCAGGATGAATTATCTCAGTAATAAGGTTGTTTCGACGCAGAGCTACCACTGTGTTTGAGGGATGCCCTATTGTTGTGGAAAGCCAAAAACCGGAGGGTGTAAAAGCATGTGAAACATGCTCCTCATTACTGATGACCCAGTAATACTGATCTGGAATCAAAGATTCCTCTGGGCGCGTTTGCTCCCATGCCTGAGTATGTGCTCTCTGAATACGTTCATATAGCACATTCTCAGAATCAATTTTTTCTATCCACCAAGGTTCTCCTGGTGCACGTTCAAATTTGTTGTCCTGACGGGGAAAGCACAAAATACGACCATCATCGGTGTACCACTGAGCTTCTTGATTGGAAAATACTAATTTGGCATCAAGAGTAGATGACCACCCTGGACCAAAAACCCCCGAAGGGAGCCCATGTTTATGTACCACAGCAACGCTGTTATACATGCGTTTTAGCTTGAGAGAACGCGCAGAGGTGTGATCGAAAGCGAGGTCAACTTCAGGCTCAATAAAGTTACCTGTAGCAATATTTACCGGATCATTCTTATAACCCGAACTGGGAACACCACCAGTAATCTGTGCAGAGGGAACATAAGCAAGATAACGTTGAAAAGAAAGGTCACCGATAGATTTAATAATTGTGTGAGTATCTACAGTATGAACTTCATAGGGGTTTGAAAGATTAGGGTTTGAAGCACTTAAATCTCCATTGCTCCCAGCTTTCCAAAGCTCCTCAGAAGCTTTTAGAGCCGTACCAGCTTCTGTGTATGTGTCTGCGATCCAGCCTTTAACAGCAGTAATGAGGGCAACAGCATCAAAAACACCCCATTCAGTACCCTCGATAAATACTTCGTAGATTATTTCCAGCGCACCTTGATTCTTCTCAACTTCAGGATTGAGAGTAGTTATTTTTTCGTAATACTCAAAAAGATTAGCAGGAATCCCTGAAACCGTACCTTGACTCAGCAATTTTGGGTTACTTTGAACCTGCTCAGTCAGATCCTTGGCCAAGCCCGATGCAAACCCTCCACGGCTCCGAGCTGAGTCTGATACATAGTTACTGTAGTTTGGGGGTTCAGTGTTCCTTGGAGGTTCGGACATTTGTTTTTTATCTTTATTAAGGTTGAAAGTACCCGATGCGCCAGTAACTCCTCCATGGCTCCTCTTAGATTCTTCTTGTTCTTCCCACTCTTTAATCTCTCGTCGGATGCGTTCTTCTTCGTGTGCAGCTTCAATATATTTCTTGAGGTTTTCTTCGGCGTTACGAAGAGCTTCTATAAGTTCATGTGCATGCTGCATTGATTTACGAGTATTTTTCGTAAAAAGATCAGCATAATTACCCTTAAATTCTTCTAGGGCATGTTTAATAGCGTTTTCACGCTCACCCATCTGATTCTCAATTGACGTCCGGCAGTATCTAAAAGAAGACACCAGGGTATCTGCCATACCAAAGTCAAACTTTACGGGGTCAGTATTCGCATGCATATGATCAGCTCTGATTCTATGTATCGGTGAAGTTGTCAGAAATAGATACTAAAATGGGTGGGAAGCAGAAGGTACTTTTCTGCTTTCCACCCACCAGAAAGAGTTTTTGACTATGCGCCGCCACCCGCTCGGAAGATATCATCAGAAATCTGCTGAACCTGAGCACGCAGGTGATCGAGTTCCTCTTTCACTTTATTGAGAGCAAGACGGGTATCTTGCCATGATCCACGGAACTGGGATGCGAGCGGACCGTCCCAGTTATTTGGGTCGGAAAGAACTTCTCCCTGCCTGTTCAGTTGCTGAATTTGCTCTTGAAAGCCGCCGTTGATGATGGTCTGCATTTGGCTGATAGCCTGTTTAGCGGTATCGGTACTAAGGACGCGTTCACTCATAATTGTTCCTTCGTGGTTGGAGGTGCTCCACGCCTCATGGTGGAGGTCTGGGACCCAGACTACCCGAGTTTGAAGATAAGGGTCAAGGATATTTACAGTGTGTTTCAAAATATCTTGAAATTTCTGTCATAGACAACAGAAATATGAATCTATGCTACATCGAGAACTTTCTAGATAACTCCACTTATCAGGCTCGAGCGTATGGTGCTACCGTAGAGAAAACAGTCCTCCACAAGCGTCAGAGCTATACTGCCAGTTGTTATGGATTGGTAGCGCGTTTTGTTGAGAATAAAAGGAAATGAAGAGTTCATAAGCTGCGTCGAGAAACAATGTACAGTCAACTATTGGCTGGACCAGTCTGCTTCACAGAAAAGCCGCATCAGGAGGAGTTGTCAGGATATGAATCAACCGTCTGGGGGTTCCGTGGGGAAGCCAGAGAAGCAACCTCGACCAAGTACCGCCGAGAGCAATGGTGCTGATAAAGCTCCACAGAGTATGCCGATTTCGTCTGATGATCGTGTTCAGCCGGTGTTATGGCCTACTTTGCTTTCCATAGGCTTCTCTCAACTAATGGTCGCTATCCCCGTACTCTGGATGCTCATCGATGCCGTAGAACACCCTAAACCATTAGCATTCTATATAGCTGCTTTACTTCTGCCCCCAGCAGGAATCGCCTGGACCGTTCTTTTATTCTCTAAGCTCAGACTGTACCCGGCCTGGGGAATCTATTTCGCTTCGTTCTTCCTGCTGCCTTTTCTGCTAGGAGTTGTTCTTGGGATACCCTGGGGTATTTCCCAAGAGGTGTTCTTGCTCAGTACTTTTAGTATTGGTGCTGGGTATTATTCGGGAAATGTGCTTGTTGTTTATCTTGAAGTGCTTAAGCTTTCCCGAATGAGTTCGGTGGAGTACGCTGCGTATGTACAACAACAAAAAGCGGAGCAGGAGGTAGAAAAAGCCAAAGAGCCTGCCCGAGATAACATAGCCCTCGTCTTTATAATTACCATCGGGCTAGGGTTTGTAATTATGTTTTCCTCCGTGTTCCCCATCTACATCTATGGAAAATCATTTGATGTGGGAACACTCATGCACCCAGCAGCACTGGTAACCGCAGGGATGATGCTCGTATCCGTCATAGCTAAACGAGTCTTGAAAATACATCCAGCCATCATGTTTGTGCTGCTCGGCGTAGCGGTAGTGGCTGTAGTAATATGGGTGGGCTTTCCAGGGTGTATGGTGATAATTCCAGGTTTAGTCGGGTACTGGACAGCAGAAGCATGGTTCTTGGCGGCATCTGGATGGGCTGCTTCGATACGGGAGCGTATCGCTATGCAAATCATCAAAGTCCGTCATGATAAGTAACAGTCTTTCCCAACGTTCCTATACTGCTGTACGGTAACGAGCCTGTGTTTGTGCAGCAGCCTGCAGTGCAGGAACCGGTGCCTGATCCTCGTGCGGGAAATCCCGCTGGTAGCCCTGTGGTGCCTTCACCGAACCCACGCCCGGAACCAACAACCAGTAGTGAGCGCACCCATGAACAAGATTCCCCATCCTGAACAAAACCAATACAAGATTTCAGAAAATCGAATACCACCACTGCCAGGAAATAGAATCTACTAAAATAACCAAAATGTGGGTCTCAGGTGCTATATTCCTCTGAAGTGACACCTAGACCCACACGTTATTTATCCATGCTTGATGACTAACGCTTATTCTCCATATCATCGGGGCTTACCATCTGGGCTAGTATAGGTGCCCCGCCCAGAATCACGTATCCACGCCCTTGAGTTAGGGCCACTGGTGAACGGCGCGGCAAATTTGTAGAGAATAAGTCGCCATCATAATCGGTATTCGGCTGCAAGAGCATACCAGTACGCGATTTACGCAGTATTTTCGTCCAGTGGGAATACATGGTGCGCAATTCGCCTGGCTTACCTGAAGCGATCACTCGTACAAGTGGTAAATCACTCTCGAGGAGATTGGTAATAGCATTATCACTATCCTCAATCCGCTCAGCATCATCAATTAAGACTAGGACAGGAGTATTTGACATGCGGGCATCAGTAACCAAGGCAGAAATATCTTCAGCATTTGTTGCCATACGATCAAACTGACGATGCATCAATGGCGAGCGCCTGCCGCAAACCACCCAAATTTGCGGAATTTCCAAGCCGTTATCTCCATGGAAGTTCCGCTCACGGAGGTCTTTCATCGAGTCGGCAATAGCCTGAAGCAGGGTCGATTTGCCGGAACGCGGTGATCCGCCGATAAGCGCGTGTTCGCCTTCGTAGAGTTCCAAAAATATGGGTTTTAGATCATGTTCCGCGACACCCACCGGTATGGTCCAACAATCATGGTTAATAGAAGGTTGAGCACCCAACTGAGAGAGCGAAATTTGTGAAGGTAGATGCCCAATAACATCTGGTTTGTTATTGGAACCCCAATACTGCACTACCCGCTCGACGGCTAAGTCAGTGCCAACTGCGGGGATAGCTATCTGCATTTGGCGGATAGTAGCACTATCAACACACCTACCAGGTACAGCAGCAGGAATATCAGTACCTTTAATTTTGTATCCAGAATAATCATAGGGATCCGCTAGATGGAAGAGCCAGCGTTGTAATGAAATATCGTCAATAGCCGAAGGGATACCCTTCACACGGCTACTGGTGATAACAAAATGCATTCCCAAAGCTGGTCCATCAGCATAAATACGATAGAAAGCACTGAGATAGTCGGTACCAGAGTAGTCTGTAAACTCATCCCTCAGGGTGCCGAAACCATCAACAAGAATGATAAGTTTGCGGTTACCTACAGGATTAGAACGGCGCCGTTCCAACTCATTCATGAGGTGCCGCAGGAATCGTGTTTGCTTCTCCTTAGCGCCTTCACCGGGGCCTACATAGGAATTTACATGCGGTAAGTTCTGTAATGGCGCTAAAGTACCTGCCCCCATATCAAGGATGAGCATATCGAATTGATCCGGAGAAGTATTCAGACACAGCGTTAAGGCTAAGGATATAAGCGTAGTACTAGTACCGCTACCGGGTGCCCCCAAGAGAAGCAGATTACTGCGGTTTATATTCCAGCCTTGTGAGATTTGACGCTGTTCTTCGGGGATATCAGCCAAAGCACAGAACACAGTGTCCCCTTCTAACATTCCCACCAGCGGGGTGTCGTTATCTGCTGGAGCACTTTCGTCAATTCCGTACTGGGGAGCATCGAATCCGTTCAGCGGCAGGTTATCGCCGAGCGCTTCGGGCCAGACTTTGCGCGGCGGGGCATAGTGCTGCTCGTGGTTGGCTTCGACGATAGCGTCGATCAGGTTGTCAAGGTCGTTCGCATCGGTCTTCTTCGGTTTCGGCAGTGCACGCGGTGCCGAGGGAATGCCAAAAACGCTTGTCGAACGCATTTCGATGGGGTCTCGTTCGACAACGCCGCTGTACCCGGTTACCAGCGCGGTCTGAATGGGGGTGATGTCGGTTTGCCCCAGTTTGAT
>ERZ772912.195-NODE-195-length-28704-cov-5.927921_pt1 | contig 28704 bp, 24 predicted proteins | sample MGYA00512119_ERZ772912 | MGnify/ENA primary metagenome ERZ772912 (study PRJEB29015, sample SAMEA2738048) | human oral metagenome | biome: human oral; feature: human-associated habitat; material: saliva | place: China | collected 2230 ...
ACTGGGCGGACGTTTCGCCCGCCGGTTCGCAGAAGTTCTTGGCGCGCGCATGGCGGGTTGCTCAGGACGTTACCTCCGAACCTGGTGTGGATGCGGCATCTGGCGATGCGAACCTGCACAAGCTGGTGGCGCGTACCGTACACGATGTGAAGCAGCTTCTTGATGCGGGCAAGTTCAACGTGGTGGTCGCCAAGACTATGGAGCTGGTGAACGCTACCCGTAAAGCTATCGATTCGGGCGCCGGGGGAGCAGACCCCGCCGTGCGCGAAGCCGCCGAGACCATCGCAATCTTGTTGTCGCTCTACGCGCCGTACACCGCCGAGGACATGTGGCACGCCCTGGGGCACGATAACCCGGTACTGACCGCAGGTTTCCCGCAGGTGGACGATTCCCTGCTGGTGGATGATACCGTTACCGCAATCGTGCAGATCAAGGGTAAAGTGAAGGCACGCCTTGAGGTATCAAAGGATATTTCTGAGGCTGAGCTCGAAAAACAAGCCCTGGAGGATGAGACCATCGCGAAGCTGGAGGAAGGCTCCGAAATCCGTAAGGTGATTGTGCGAGCCCCTAAGCTGGTGAATATCGTCATCTAGCGTTTTCAGAAGGTTAATGCGGTGCCGCCGGAAGAAAACTTTTCGGGTTTTTCTTCCGGCGGCACCGTTCTTTTTAGCCGCGTCTTTTTAGCTATGATGAGAAAGTCGGTCAGCGCAGAAAACACCGCATTTTCAAGATTCAGGAGGGTGCTCTATGGGACGCATCGCCATTGTGACAGACTCAGCCGCCGCCATTACCCCTGAAGAACTAAAGGAGCGGCAAAAACGCGGCGGCTTTGCCGTGGTACCCATGCCGGTAGCCATCCAAGAAACAACCGTGCGCGCAGGAATCCGAGGGCCCCGAACCGAGACAAACACCCGCGATGTGACCGGCCTGGGCCCCGAAGAGATGGACGAAGCCATCCTCATGGCGCATGTTCTGGGGAACACGGTCAATACCTCCGGCCCCGCACCCGGTGTTTTTGCCGATACCTACGACACTCTCGTTGACGAAGGGTACGAGCATATTCTGTCGATACACCTTTCAGGAGAGCTCTCTGGAACCGTTGAAGCCGCTCGGGTAGGTGCGCAGCTTTCTAAAGCGCGAGTGACCGTGCTCGACTCCCGCACTATTGCTGGGGCCTACGGGCACGCGGCACTGCACGCCCACAAAGTGGCCGATACCTGCGACACCCCTGAGGAGCTCGCCGAAATAGTCACCAGCATATGCGCCGCAACCGATATTTATTTCTACATTCCCACCCTTGATGCGCTCCGCCGCGGGGGCCGTGTCTCGCCCGCCTTGGCGATGGTCGGGCAGATGTTCCAGATTAAGCCCATTGGTACGGTTGCAGATGGAAAACTGACCTATGTTGAGCGGCCCCGCACCGCAACACGCGCGAAAGAACGCCTCACGCAGATTATTCGTGAAGCCTGCGCAAAACACCGCTCAGTGAAAAAACCGCCTGCGGATGCGGCAGCAAAGCACGGCGTGCGGCCAACCGGTCACGTGGTGGCACTGCACCATATGGGCAACCTTGCAGAGGCGAAAACCCTGCAAGATTCCTTGGGAGCGTACGCCTTGGATGCCGCCCTTAGCCCCCTGCCGCCCGTGTTGGCCGCGCATTCAGGCCCGGGTGCTCTAGCGGCAATCGTGTACTGAGCCCATTACCGGTTCGTAGGGTCATAAACTGTCATATTCAGGGTGTGCGCGGTTCTTGGCTGTGTATAAGTGCAGCTTTCATATGTGAATAACTATTTTTGGTAACTAAAATCAGGTTTTTATCCACATATTTACTATTTGCCTGATTTTAGTACCTTATAAAGCAGTAATCTGGGCACATGAACGAGCCTAACCACCCCACAGCACACCCTGACGGTGAGACGAACATCCCGCCCGAAACCGCCCCGGGCACAGCGTACCGTGAGCAGAAAACACCCCGCCCCAATGCGGCTGCACCCGGTGATGGCACCCCAACGGAACAGGACGACGATCCAACCCTCGCCCTCAACCGGGAACAGCTCATCCCACGCGCTGCGGGCCCCGAAGCGGAAGAGCCGCAAGAGCTGTCCCCAGAGCCTGAGCCAGAAGAAAAGCAGCGGGACGCGGCCGCCCACTACCTTGACCGCATCCGCGAGCGCAGCACCCCACCGGCTGAAACAGCACGCTACAAGGCGCTGCACGACGCCCCCGATCCCCACGCCACAACGCCGCCTGAGGATGAAGGTGACGAGCTAGCTCGTGAAGAACCCGGCGGCTACCGCACCACCTACGCCCGGAGTCTTGATGAGTACCCGGATTATTTGGAGGAGTACTCACGTCCCCGCCGGATTTCTGTACGAGAAGAACCGGAAGAGCCCTATAGGGATCAAGACCCCTCCGGGCTGATTACGCGCCGTGACTATTTCCCGGACGAGTGGGAAGAGTACGCCCCAAGGGGTAACCGGTCGATCCGCAGCTATATTAGTCCCAAAGCTCTTATTGCGTTGGGGGTGGTGGCGTGCGTGATCACGGTGTGGGCTATTTTTCAGATGGGGGCCGCACCGAGGGCATCAGAGGCCTCTGAGCCGACGGCTCCGCACGGTGGGGTGGAGCAGTCCCAGCCCGCCCCGCAGCGCAGTGCATCCGCTTCGACTGAACCCTCCCATACGGCGCAGGGGAGTGCGGCACCGAACTCTGAGCCGAGTAAAGGTACGATCCGGGTGCATGTGGCCGGTGCAGTGAAGGCTCCGGGGGTGCATACGCTCCCTGCGGATGCGCGGGCTGTTGATGCGCTCACCGCCGCTGGCGGGGCCACCGGTGAGGCAGATTTGAACCGGGTGAACCTGGCGGGTTCCCTCTCCGACGGGGTGCAGCTGTATATTCCGAAGGAGGGCGAGGAAATTCCGCAGGCGCCCGCAAACGGGGGTGCTGGTGGCTCCGGTACGGCTGGGGCTAGTCAGGGCGCGTCTAAACCGGCTGCTGGTGGGGCATCTGCAAGTGCCTCCGCAGGGGCTAAGGGTTCGACAAGTGCGGCCTCGGGCGGGCAGGTGAACCTGAATACGGCCACCGCCGAGCAGTTGCAGACTCTTCCGCGTATTGGCCCGGCTTTGGCTGCCCGGATTATTGCGTGGCGTGATGAGCACGGCGGGTTCAAGAGCGTGGACGAGCTGGACGCTGTGCCCGGTATTGGTCCGGCGATGATGACTTCGCTTCGTCCGCTGGTGACGGTGTAATGGCACGCCGGGGCGTGAGGAATACCGTTGGGTCTTCTGCGGCGGGGCCGCTGAGGGGGAGAGTCCGCCGGGGGTGGGAGAGCTACCGTACCGGGCACCGTCGGCGCCACGACCGGTCGGTGAGTGCGCTGATTCGGTTGGATGCGCGTCTTATCCCGGCGGTGGCCGCCCTGTGGGTGTTTACGGCTTTTGCTTTATTGGGCGGCACTTTTGAGACAGTTAAGGTGGCCGCAGTGCTGTGCATTGTGGCTTTGGCGGTTGCGGTTGGGGCGCTTTATCTTCCCGAAGGTATCGGTACTAGTGTGGCAGAACGCCCGGGTTATGCTGGGGTGCAGCCGACGGGGGTGCGGCGGGTGTGGCGTTCGGCCCGGCCTTACGTTGTGTTTATGGGTGTGTGGGTGCGGGGTGCGGCTCCGCAGGCGGTAGCGCATCTGTGCCTTATCGCGTTGGTGCTGGTGGCGCAGTCGGTTCTGTTGACAGCACGCGGGATTGATACGGACCGTTCTACGTTGCGTCAAGTTCAGGGGGCTTCTGTACGTATTACCGGCATGGTTTCTGAGGTGCGGGCGGCTGATGCCCGTACTTCCCTCATCCTGCTCAAGGCAGAGACCGCGCAGCTGGGTCACGAGGTGGTGCCCTTAGGGGAGACAGTGCGCGTGTATCAGGCTGCGGCACGGAAAAATACCCGTTCTGCCGCCGGATCTGGGAAGATCACCCCCACCTCGGGGACACGAGTAACGGTAATTGGAACGGTCGAAAACAGGGGAGCTGCCGCCTACCTTAAAGAGGCGTATGTGTATGCTCCGGGGGAGGTGGTGAACCCCTCAAACACTGCGATTCTGCGCACCACATTGCGGGAGCATGCTGTGGCCCGTATTGGTGCTGAGCCCGCCGCGCTCACCTTGGGGATGGCCTACGGCGATGATTCGGCAATGCCTAAAACCACGCGGGAGAACTATAAGCTCAGCGGGCTTAGCCATCTTACGGCAGTGTCGGGGGCGAATATTGCCATTATGTTTCTGCTCGGTTACCGCGTGGGGCTGCTGCTGAGGTTGCCGCGTCGTTCTCTTGTGTTTGCGGGCGCCGGGGCGGTTGCGGCGTACACTATGCTGTTGGGGTTTGAGGGGTCGGTGGTGCGGTCACTGACGATGGGGGCGCTTGGTGCGCTGGCGCTCATTCGCGGCACGGGGCGTAATACGCTGAGTGCCTTAACGACGGCGCTGCTTCTGTGTCTGGTGTTCTCGCCTTCGCTTGCACTTGATATGGGGTTTGCGCTGTCGGCGGTGGCCACCGCATCCCTGGTTCTTGTGGCCCCTTCCCTCACGCGGCTGCTATCGGCTGTGCTGCCGCATACTTTGGCGGAGCTGATGGCTGCGGCTACCAGCGCCTCCCTGTGGTGCGCCCCGCTTATTGTGGGAATGAGCGGCAATGTGCCCCTGTACGGGGTGGCTGCGAACCTATTAGCTGCACCGTTGGTGCCGCTGACCATGTTCGCCGGTTTGGCGGCATTTGGGGCGTGGGCGGCGGGGTTCACCCCGCTTGTGGATGCGTCCCTGACGGTGGCGGCCCTACCGGCGGGGCTGATTGAACGGGTCAGTACGTTCTTTGCCAAAGCCCCGGGGAACCCGTGGCAGGTTGAGGCCTCCGTTGCAGCCGTAGCGGTGGCGTCTGCGGTGGTTTTTGGGGTGAGTGTGCTGTTCTGGGCGGGTGATGCGTGGCAGTACCGCCGGAGCCACCACGGGCAGTGGGCGAGAGAAAATACCAGAATACCGAACGAACACTCGGTACAGGATAGGGTACGCACCCCGCAAAACAGCGCCCGACTGATACGGGCACACGCTCACCCGGAGGCTTCTGCCCCACCCGCGCCACCTCGGCCCCTTCCACCGGGGCTGAAAAGCCCCACCCGCATCGCCCGCCGAACCCCGCCCCGGTATGATGGGTAAAGCACGGTTTTATCCCGCCGCACCGTTGCGGGACAACCGCCAGATTCAGACACTACCGTGCGCCCACCGCGCACCACGGAAAGGACACTATGGCACAGCGGGCAAATGGGCGGCGCGGCCGAGGCGGCGCACTCGATAACGCGTGGCGCACCGTTGAACCGGCACCCGCTGTGCTCCTGTACGGGGCCGAAGAATACTTTGCGTCCCGCGCCAGGCAGCGCCTGCGGGGTTTGTACGGCAGCACCCACCCCGACCTTGAAATAGTGCGGATGAACGCCTCCTCCTACACGCGCGGGGACCTGACAATTCAGGCAAGCCCCTCACTGTTTGGCTCCACCAAGCTCATTGAGGTTGAGGCATTAGGGGCCATGAACGACGATTTTCTCACCGACGCACTCGCTTACCTTAGCGCCCCCGAACCCGGGATTATGCTGGTTATGCACCACTCGGGAGGGAACCGCGGTAAGAAGCTGATCGATACGGTGCGCACTCATTTCACGCTGGTGAACTGCAAACCGCTAAAAACCGACCGGGAGAAAACAGAGTTCATTCACAGCGAGTTTTCCTCCGCAAAGCGGCGCATCGCACCGGCGGCGGTTACCCTGCTCGCCGCTGCCGCAGCCGATACCGCCGAACTGGCCTCCGCATGCGCCCAGCTGATTGCCGATATCCCCGGGGATATTACCGAAGACGCGGTGAACCGCTACTATAGCGGGCGCACCGAGGTGACCGCGTTCAGGGTGGCGGATGCGGCAATCGCAGGTAACGCACCCGAGGCAATGCGCCTGCTGCGTCATTCACTCTCTACCGGCACCGAACCCATCCCCATGCTGGGCGCCCTAGCGATGCGGGTGCGTAATATTTCGCGCGCGCACGGGGCGCGGGCAAGCTCCACTGAGCTGGCACAGCAGCTGGGGATGGCCCCCTGGCAGGCTGAGCAGGCGATCCGTGACGCCCGGCGGTTCAGCCCCGCCCAGCTGGCGCATATTGTGCGGATGCTCGCTGAAGCAGATGCACAGCTCAAAGGTGAAGGGCAGGACCCGGTGTATGCGATAGAGCGTGCCGTTCTGTCCATCGCCATGCCCGGCGGCAGGTGTAGGGCCGGGTGAAGGTACCCGGGCGGGTGCGGCATAATGGTTGGATGCGCGAAACTTTGAAGAAAATGTTTTATGCCGCCCTACCGTTTTTGCGGAAGGCCGCAACCGATGCCTTTGAGAATGCTTCCGGGAATAAGCAGCAGCCCGCTGCCGATCAGCCCGCCTCCAACCACACCACCAATAACGACGCTGGACGTTCGCAGGTGCCAAGCCCGGCCACCGTTGCGAAGAACCGCCCCGCCAAAGATACGGCGCAGAAACAGGGCTCGCCCGCACGCCCCGAACCAGCCGGAGGTTCCGCTTCTTCCGGGGTGCCGGATTACCCCGGTGATTACCGCGGCGCCATCGATTTTGAGTACACGCCCTCACTGGATGGGGACGCCGACCCCGGAGAAATTGTGTGGACCTGGGTTCCTTTCGAAGAGGACTACTCCAAGGGCAAAGACCGCCCGGTGGTTTTGGTGGGCCGTGACGGGCAGTACCTGCTGGCGCTCATGATGACCAGCAAGGACCACAATAACCGTGAGCACGCCGACCGTGATTACCTTGATATTGGTACGGGCCCCTGGGATGCGCAGGGCCGCCCCTCCGAGGTGAAGCTGACCCGGGTGATTCGGGTGCGTCCGGAGGGGATGCGCCGTGAGGGTGCGATCATGCCTCAGGGCACGTTCAAGCAGATTCAGGATGCGTACACCCGCCGTAACGGTTAGGCTCCGGCACAGTGGGTGTGGGTGCCCGCACGGCAGCGCCGAAAGCGCAGTTTATCTGCTATGATATGTGGTTGAGTGTCCGATGGTCATCGGGCACTGCTGGCCGGTTGCCATAGGCATCCCCACGCCGCTCAGTCAATGATCGGTCAGCGTCGCCCTCACCGACCAATAAGACAAACAGAAAGTTTAACCGTGGCTAATATTAAGTCCCAGAAGAAGCGTATCCTCACCAACGAGAAGGCTCGCCTGCGTAATAACGCCATTAAGTCTGAGCTGAAGACCGCAACCCGCAAGGTTAAGGAAGCGGTTGAGGCGCAGAACAAGGAAGCCGCTGAAGAGGCCCTGCGCTTTGTGAACCGTAAGCTGGATAAGGCTGCTTCGAAGGGTGTTCTGCACAAGAAGAACGCTGCTAACAAGAAGTCAGGTCTTGCTAAGCTGGTCAACAAGGCTTTCTAAGCAAAACCGCCCGTATTGGGCGTGTCTTTTATGAAGTGAGTTAATCCCCCGTCGGTTCCTTACCGGCGGGGGATTATCTGTACCCTCCCAGCCCCTAGCACTACCCAGGACGGCTCCCGCAGCCGCGCCAGGGTATCAAAGCTCCTCGCAGACGTCTTTTCGTCAGGGCTGGCACCGGCTCATCTTCATAATTTAGCTTGGATGACCGCCGGGTCCATGCCACGGTGGATGGCCGGTATACAATGAGCGGTACTACCGTATTCACCGATACCGAAAAGAGTAATCTATGGGTCAGCACAACTTCCCGCCCGCCCGAGTTTTTGAGACATTCGCACGAGAAAATACCGAACGCCCGCGAGGTATCCGCAGCTTCTTTAATTCCGCCTCCGCCAGTGGCGACTACACCACCATCATGCTGGTGGGCATGCGTTCACGAATCGACCCGGCAGGTAACGGCGAAGATGCCCTTGATATTATCCACCGCGCCTTCGATCCGTGTGAGGAACTGCCGGGTATCGACATGGACCCGTTCTTTGACTACACTCTCGCGCCCGCGCACCTGTACTCGGATGGGGAGTCCGCCAGTCAGCTGGTGTTCCCAAAACTATTTTTTAACAGCATCGAAGTACCCGAGCAGAAACTACGCCTGCTGATTGTCACCGGCCCTTCACCCACGCTGCACCTGAAAAAATTTACGGATAAGTTCTTCCGATACGTGCTCAAGCAAGGCATTCAGCACGCCGTTTTCGTTGAGACCAACGAGGCGCAGGTTCCGCATACACGCCGCTACCCGCTGGCCCTCACCAGTTATGACGAGCAGCTGACCGCGGTGCCCGGCATCGGTGTTGAGATGCACACCGGCCCGGTATCCCCAACGACTATACTGGCAAACCAGGCCCAGCAGGCGGGGCTGGGGCGTTCCCTCACCCTGCGGGTGGGCATCCCCGGGTATCTCTCAGCCGAGGCGCAGAACCCGCGCGCTGTCGTCGATATGATTAAGGCCTTGGAGAAGATTCTGGGGATCACCGTCGATTCGGAAGAGTACACCGAGCTGCAAGCCAAAGCAGACTCGTGGGAGCAGGAACTTGCAGATGAGATGGCTGATGATTTCGAGAAAGTTGAGATTGTGCGCGAATACGAACAGCGCGTGGACGAGTCCCTGCAGTCGGTTTCTGGGGAAGAGCTGGCCAACGATATTGAGGAGTTCCTGGGCACCCTCACCGACGACACCTCCGGCGGTGCTGATGGTCACTCACAGTAGCGCCCGGTAGAATAGGTGCTGGTATTTACATCGTCACCAGGAGACACACACCCCATGAGCACCCCCACCGGCGCCGTTAACCGACGTGGCCCGTTTCGCCCCGGCGAGCGCGTTCAAATCACTGATGAGCGCGGCCGCATCACCACCATCACCCTCGCCGAGGGCGGTGAGTACCATTCGCACCGTGGTTTTTTGAAGCATGACGATTTGATTGGTGCTCCCGAAGGCACGGTCGTCACCAACACGCACGGGGTGCAGTACCAGGCGCTGCGGCCGCTGTACAAAGATTTTGTGCTGTCCATGCCGCGCGGTGCCGCCGTGGTGTACCCGAAGGACGCGGCACAGATTATTGTCAAGGGCGATATTTTCCCGGGCGCCCGTGTGGTCGAAGCCGGGGTAGGTTCGGGGGCGCTGTCCATTGCGCTGCTGCGGGCTGTAGGAGATTACGGCCGCGTGCACTCTTTTGAGCGCCGCGCAGAATTTGCTGAGGTTGCCCAGGCGAATATTGAGACCATGTTCGGCGGGCCGCACCCGGCCTGGGCGCTAAGCATCGGGGACCTGCAGGATACGCTGCCTGAAGCTGAGCAGCCCGGTAGTGTGGACCGGGTGGTGCTTGATATGCTCGCCCCCTGGGAATGCCTGGATGCGGTGGCTCAGGCGCTTGCCCCCGGCGGGGTGCTGGTCTGCTACGTGGCAACTGTTACCCAGATGTCCCGCCTGGTGGAGGGGCTGCGCCTAGATGGGCGGTTTACCGAGCCGGAATGCGATGAGACGATGGTGCGCGGCTGGCATGTGGAAGGGCTGGCGGTCCGCCCGGACCACCGGATGGTGGCGCACACCGCGTTTTTGGTGGTTGCCCGCCGCCTAGCAGACGGGTCGGCCCGGCTGGCACCGAAACGCCGTGCCTCAAAGAGCGATTTTTCGGATGCGGACATGGACGCGTGGATTCCCATGAACGTGGGGGAGCGTGAGGTGACTGATAAGAAGGTTCGCCGCGCCGTACGGGACGCAAAAAACCTGGCGCAGAATGCGGCCGCCGCGCACCAGATCGCGGTTGAGGAAAGCCGCCAAGGCGGGGACGAATAAGCGGCCAGCACACGCCCTGAACGGCGGGTACCCCACCACGCAGCATATGTGGTGTAGTGGTTTTTACTGGTTTTCTTACGGGGAGTGAGGATTGATGAGCGGTTCAGAACCTGCACAGCACACGGAAACGCAGGGCCAGCAGCCCAGCCCGGCGCCGCACTATTCCGTGTCCTATGCTCAAACCCCCGGGGCTGCGCCCGGGCCCATGCCTTCAGCGCGGGCTGTCAGCCCCCAAGAGTATGATGCGCTGCTCAGGCGGCTCAGCGCCGCCGAAAGCACCCGCACCAATATGGAGAGGAACATCCGCAGCGCCGGGGAGAAAAACCGCAAACTGGTGGAGGCGCTCACCCGCGCCAAAGCCGAAATTGAGCGGCTGCGGGTTTCCCTTGCCCAGCAGGTGATGCCGCCGCTGAATTCGGCACTTATTCTTGCGGTAGGCACCGGCCGCACCACCTACACGCAGCTGGCCGACGGTAAAACCCCGGCAGAGACCGAAGACTACCTGGATGTGCAGGCTGGGGGTCGGCTGGTGCGTGTCCCCATATCACCGCTGCTTGAACGCAGCGACCTGGCCCCGGGCATGACCGTGCTGCTGAACGAGCAGTCCGAGGCGGTACTCTCACTCGGCTATGAGGGCTACGGTGATGTGGTGACGGTGCGTGAGGTGCTCACCGACGCTAAGGTGCTCATTGATACTGCCTCCGGGGCGCAGCAGGTGGCGCGCATCGGCGGCGCCCTAGCCTCTGAAACGCTGCGAACCGGGGATGCTGTGACACTCGATACCCGCACCCGCATGATCACCGCGAAAGTACCGGCATCACGCTCCCAAGAGCTGGTACTTGAAGAAATTCCGGACATCTCGTACGCGCAGATTGGTGGCCTCACCACCCAACTGGAGCAGATCCGTGATGCGGTTGAGCTGCCCTATTTGCACCCCGAAATTTTTGAACGCTACCACCTGGCGCCGCCCAAAGGTATCCTGCTGTACGGCCCGCCCGGCAACGGCAAAACCATGATCGCTAAGGCAGTAGCGCACGCGCTGGCCGAACGCGCCGCCGCGTTAAACCCCGGGGCTAATACTCGCGGGTACTTCCTCAATATTAAAGGCCCTGAACTTCTCGATAAGTTCGTGGGCGAAACCGAACGGCAGATCCGGGATATTTTTACTGCGGCCCGCGAAAAAGCGCAGGCAGGGCACCCCGTGGTGGTGTTCTTCGACGAGATGGAGTCCCTTTTCCGTACGCGCGGCACCGGCCGCTCCTCCGATATTGAGACCACAATCGTGCCGCAGCTGCTTGCCGAAATTGATGGTGTGGAATCACTCAAAAACGTAATTGTTATTGGTGCGACCAACCGTGAAGACCTCATTGATGCGGCCGTGATGCGCCCGGGCCGCCTAGACCTAAAAATCCGTATTAACCGCCCGGACGCCGCTGGGGCAGCCGAAATTTTTGCGCTTTACCTCACCGACGACCTGCCGTTTGATACCGCCGAAGTGGACCGCCACGGCTCGGTGGACGCCGCGGTTCAGGCGATGATTTCGGCAGCAGTGCAGCAGCTGTACTCGCGTACCCCCACCAACGCCTACGCCATAGCCCGCGTAGACTCAGCACACGCCAAATCGGGGGCAGCGTTGACGGGGCACACGCTGTACCGCGGGGATTTCGCGTCGGGTGCTGTCATCCGCAATATTGTGGACCGCGCCAAAAAACAGGCCATTAAAGAGCAGCTGGACACCCTCATCACAGCCCCCGGTGTGCCCCCTGCGGCGGGAGAAATCACTGGAGGTATCGGCACCCGTCACCTGCTGGAGGCGGTACGCGCCGAGTTCGAAGATCAGGTGGAGTTGCCTCCGCTGCCGGATATTGAGGATGCGCTCGCCATGGCCGGGGTGCGCGGGCGGATTGTTTCGGTAGAACCGGCCCACACCGTTGCCCGTGCTGTCCCTGACGAGTCGAAGGAGTAGCAGTCAGATGCGTACACCACGGTATGGGGTGTCCCGCGTGATGGGGGCGGAAACCGAGTACGGGGTGATTGCCCCCGCCGCGCCCGGGACGAACCCCACCATCCTGTCGGCAATGGTGGTAAACACCTACTCTAAGCTGGTGGCTGCCCGGGAGGCTGCGCTGCGGGGAGAGGTTGAGTCCCGTGCGGCACAAGCGCAGCGGGCCCTATGGTCTGCGGAGTCTGAGTCCCCGCTCACCGATGCGCTGGGGGGAACGATGAGTGAGGCGCAGGCACATTCGTCGCAGCTGACCCATACCCGCCGTGAGCTCACCAGCGAAGATATTGCTTTAGAGGCGCTGCGTGAGGCCGGTATTGATGGGGATCAGCAGATGATTCACGGCCGTGGCGGCTACCCGGAGCGGCTGGACTGGGACCGGGTTACGATGAACACGATCCTGCCCAATGGGGCACGTCTTTATGTGGATCATGCGCACCCCGAGTATTCGTCCCCGGAGACGCTCACACCCGCCCAGGCGGTGCTCTACGACGCGGCAGGTGATGCTATCGCGTATGAGGCTCTTGCTGAGATCGCCCGCCACGCCGAGGATCGTCTGCCCGCCGTGAAGCTGTATAAAAATAACACTGATTCTAAGGGCCAGTCGTACGGTGCCCACGAGAATTACCTGGTGGATCGTACGGTGCCTTTTGATGAGGTGGCTCAGGGGCTTCTGCCGTTTTTTGCAACCCGCATAATTTTCACGGGCGCCGGGCGTGTGGGTATTGGCGTCAATGGTGAGAAACCGGGTTTTCAGATTAGTTCCCGCGCCGACTTTTTTGAACGCACCGTGGGGCTTGAGACCACTATCCGGCGGCCTATTATTAATACCCGTGACGAACCGCACGCCGATTCTGAGAGGTACCGGCGTCTGCATGTTATCCCAGCTGATGCTAACCTCTCTCACTACTCGAACCTGCTGAAGTTCGGTACTGCGGCGCTGGTGTTAAACCTGATCGAGTCGGGGCGGGTACCGTGCATCCAGCTCACCGACCCGGTGGCGGCGATGCACACGGTCAGCCACGATACGACCCTCAGCGCGCAGCTTCCTGTGGCGCAGTATCCCGGTGGTGCTGCAACCGCCACAGCCTTGGAGGTGCAGCGCACTTACCTGAAGGCTGCGCTGGCTCATGAAGAGAGCAACCCCGCCGGCGTGGATGAGCCGACCCGGCAGATCCTTACCCTGTGGGGGCAGGTGCTGGATGCGCTGGGACGGAACCCGATGGAGCTTGCCGACCGCCTGGATTGGGTGGCGAAGTATGCGCTGGTGCGCGGCTATGTGGCTAAAGGTGTTGCCTACAGCGACCCCAAGCTGAAGGCGCTCGATTTGCAGTACGCTGATATTGACCCTCAGCGCGGACTGTACCATCGGCTGGTTGCGCGCGGGCGTATGCGCACCCTGTTCACTCCGGAGCGTATTGCGCGGGCGGGGCGTACCCCACCGGAGCAGACCCGCGCCTATTTACGCGGCACTCTCATGAGCCGCTGGCCGGACGAGGTGATCAGCATGAACTGGGATACGGTTGCGTGCCGGGGTAAGTACTCGCGGGAGCTGACCCGGCTGGTGATGCCTGAGCCGACCCGCTATAACCGTTCGGAGGTTGAGCCGCTGCTGGAGCGGGCGCGGCATTCGGATGAGCTGTTACAGTTATTGGCGCACGGTAATGCCGCCTCATAAACCCGTTCGTTGGCGGCGGTTCAGCAAGGACGCCACTTTTAGGTGAAGGAGAGAGTTGATTATGTCACGTGAACGTATGAGTGCCTCGGAGCCGCTGGGGCAGGAGCAGGCCCAGGAGCAGGAGCTGACGCTGGCTTCCCATTCGGCGGTGCAGGATGTGAGCGAGGTCGATGACCTGCTGGACGAGATTGATGGGCTGCTGGCTGAAAACGCCGAAGATTTTGTGACCGGTTTTGTGCAAAAGGGCGGCCAGTAGGACGCGGGGGCGCGGTAATAGCTGGAGCGCCCCGCACCGTAGTAGTGCCGGTGAGGAAGAAGAGTAGTGCAGCAACGCATCGTTGGTATTGAAACCGAGTTTGGTCTTAGCTATGTGCCCAAGGGCCTTGGCAGGCTTAGTAATGAGGAGGCGGCAGCGGCTTTGTTTAAGCCGGTGCTGGATGAGTGGCGCTCCACAAACGTGTTCCTGCCAAATGGTGGTCGCCTGTACCTGGATGTGGGCTCGCACCCCGAGTACGCCAGCGCCGAGTGCGCCAGTATTGAGGAGCTGTTAGCGCAGGAGCGGGCCGGTGAGCTGCTGTTGGCGCGTTTAGCGCGGCAGGCCCAGCAGCGTCTGCGCACCGAAGGGGCACACGGGACGCCGCTTGAAGGGTCGTTCTACCTGTTGAAAAATAATGTGGACTCTGCGGGTAATTCCTACGGCAGTCACGAAAACTACCTGATTAGTCGTAAACTGGCGTTCCCCACGCTTATTGAGCAGCTGGTGCCGTTTTTAGTTACGCGTCAGATTCTGGTGGGCGCCGGTAAAACCCATCCGAAAGGCGGGCCGGTGTCTGGTTCGACTGACCCGGCTTCAGCGACCGGTGTGCCCTCGTTTTCGTTCTCTCAGCGGGCGGACCATATTTGGGAGGCGGCCAGCACCTCCACCTCGCGGGTGCGTCCACTTATTAATACTCGTGATGAGCCGCACGCGGATGCCTCAAAATACCGGCGGATGCACGTGATTAATGGGGACTCAAATATGGCTGAGCCGACCGTGCTGCTCAAGATTGTGAGTACGGATCTGGTGCTGCGCATGCTGGAAGATCGTTTCCCGCTGACCAGCCTGAATATTGTTTCAGTGCCTCAGGCGTTGCGTGCTATTAGCCACGATATGAGCGGGTCCGCCGCATTTGAGACTACTGACGGGCAGCGGTATACGGCCTTGAGTGTGCAGCGCCACTACCTGGATGCCGCCCGCAAGTACGTGGACTGGCATGGGGAGCATCATCAGCACGTGGGCTACGCCCTCGATTTGTGGCAGCGTACCCTGGATGCGGTGCACAGTGGCGACTACAGCAGCATTGATACCGAGATTGACTGGGCTATTAAGAAAAAACTGTTAGACGCCTATATTTCCCGGGCGCAGGCTGCGGGGCAAGAGACCAGTTACGCGAGCGCACGCATACGACAGCTGGATTTGGCGTACCATGATATTGACCCGGATCGTGGGGTGTACCATGCGCTGGTGCGCCGTCAGGCGGTAAAAACTGTGTTACCTGCCGGAGCCGCCGAACACGCAATTGATGAGCCTCCAGCGACTCGCGCCCGGTTGCGTTCGCAGTTCGTTAAGGCGGCAAAGGCAGCAGGGGAGCAGTTCACGGTGGACTGGGTGCACATGCGGTTAAACGCCTACCCGCAGCATACTGTGGTGTGTAAAGATCCGTTCCAAACACACAGTGAACAGGTGGATGAGGTGGTCGCTATGCTAGGGCATAAACGCCCCGAACCGCCCGCACCGCCGTTAATCTAGTTTTTGCTCTTGAGCCCGGGTGCAGCCCCTTAGATGGTGGTTTCATCACTCACAGCGTACTGCGTGTGACCTTCCGCCCCTTGTGGCGGTAGCATGGGTTTTTGAGTGTCGATTCAAATCACCAACCAACCGAAAGGAAGCCTTCGTGCTGAAGCATCATAAAAAAGCAGCGGCCGCGTCTGTGTTGTGTCTGAGCTTACTGCTGAGCGCCTGTGGCAATAATACTAATAACGCCGATAACCCCCTTGATAAGGTGCAGGTCGATATGAATGGGGCCACGGCAGCTCCTTCAGCCTCTTTTTCAACGCCTTTTTCGGTGGATCGTAACGTGTCACGTGTCATCGAAGAAGGCAGCGGTGAAGCTATCCAGGATGGCGATAATATTCTCGTCGAAATCACTCAGTTCAATGGGACTGATGGAAGTTCAAAGGATGCACAGGGCAGGGAACAGACCACCTACGCATCCGCCCCTTTCAACATCACGGTTAATGAGCAGTTGAAAGAAGAAGACCCCGAGGCATATGAGACGGTTAAGAAGCTGAAGGTCGGCGGCTCATTCATGATGAGTTCTAACCGGGATCCTCGCGTTCAGCCTTCACCGGGGGCTCCGGCTAAGACTGTCTCACCGGGCACTCCCACCAATGTTCAGGTCATTACCGTGAAGCAGAAGATTAACAACCTTGTCTCGGGTAAGGCTGAGGCGGAAGACCCGAAGCTTCCCAAGTTTACTCTGGATGAGAAGAGCGGTAAGGCTGAAATTAAGCTGCCGGAAGATAAGGGTGAGGAGCCGAAGGAGCTAGTCTCTAAGGATCTGATTGTCGGTTCGGGCGAAAAGGTTAAGGAGACCGATAACGTATACGCCAGGTACATGGGTGTGCGCTGGTCGGACGGTAAGGAATTTGAAAACCACTACAATGCTGATTCTACACAGCCGGTGGTCGGGTTCCCTCTGCAGCAGGTGATCCAGGGGTGGCAGAAGGGACTGGTAGGTAAGACTGTCGGTTCCCGTGTGGAGCTCATCATCCCTGCCAACCTTGCATACGGTGAGCAGGCACCCGAAAATACGAAGGGTGCCTTGGTGTTCGTGATCGATATTATCGATGCTAAGACTAACCATTCGGCGGTCAAAGCTAAGGAACAGACGGACGCTTTGAAGAAGCAAGCAGCTGAGAAGGCGGCTTCCGCCTCCGCTAATCCTTCTGGTGGTGCGGCTCCTTCGCAGACCCCGGCGCCCTCCGGTGATGGTTCAGCTTCCGCTTCTGCCAGCCCGGCTGCGACCGAGCAGAAACCTAGTGAGAGCGCATCCACCAAGTAGGTAGCCCGCAGTTTTGTGCGGTACCCGCGCTTTGAGGGCGCGCTGTCGCGGGTGTGCGGCCCGCGCACTCATTCACATCACTGAAATTAGTATTCTAAGGAGACACATGTCATTTGGTCAGCGTAACCTCGACCGGCAGAAGCCCGAAATCGAGTTCCCCGAAAATGGGGCCCCCACCGAGCTTGTGGTGAAGGATTTAATTGAGGGGCACGGCGCGCAGGTTGTGCCCGGCTCCCGCGTACTCGCCCACTATGTGGGGGTGGCGTTCTCAACCGGTGAGGAGTTTGACGCCTCGTGGAACCGGAATGAGCCGCTGCCGTTCCAGGTGGGTGTGGGCCAGGTGATCCGCGGCTGGGATGAGGGCCTGATCGGGATGAAGGCCGGTGGCCGCCGGCGCCTCGAAATCCCGGCTGATATGGCCTATGGTGATCGCGGTGCCGGCAGTGCTATCGCCCCGGGAGAGTCCCTGATTTTCGTGGTTGACCTATTAGAGGTTCGTTAACCACAGTCCGTCTAAAAGTAAAGGTGTTTTCGCTGCTGCGTCCTGCCTGAGCCAACCGGCTTCGGCGGGACGTAGCCGTTTTATAGGCGCTCGCCCCTGCCCATTCGGGCGGAAACCGTAGAATGGTGGGTATGGAAGAACTCTTCAGGGTGTACCATCTGCTGGCGTGCAGCCCCCGTTACGGTATTTCACGCACCGAATTTTTGGGTGCGCTCGGTATTAGGGTGGGGCGTGATGATGCGCTCAGCCCATCGCAGGAGCAGGAGTTTGAGCGCGCGAAGAAGGCGCTGCGTGATGCGGGTATTCCGCTGGTGAATACAGAAACCGGCGGGTACCGGTTACAGGTGGGGCCGAACCCGCTCACCGGGTGGGATATGACCGTTGAGGATTACCGGGTGCTCGATACTCTATGCAAAGGCTGGTACGGTACGGACCTGGAAGACAGCGCCCGCCGCATCCTGCGGAAGGCGGCCGCGAGCGTGCCGAACCTGCAGCATGCTAAAAAGCTGCACTCCCACACTGAGCCACTGACCCGCATCCGTTTTCAGGATGACCCGTACCTGGAAGAGATTTTTTCGGCACTGGCCGAACATAAAAACGTCTCAGTCTCCTACCAGAATTACAGTGGTGCCCGGCGTCAGAGCACCCTCTCGGTGTGGGGTGTGGGGCACCGTTACGGCAACTGGTATTTCGTGGGTTTTGACTCCTCGAAGGCACAGCCGCTAGCCCAGCAGCAGGGTTTCACATACCGGCTCTCCCGCATGGGGTCTTTAACGGTTCTTAAGACCGGGCCGAAGGCGTTCACGGCGGCGCCTGCGCAGTTCAGCATGGCTGATTCTCTTGACCGGCTGGGCCGGTGGCAGAACAGCACCCTCACCGTTGAGGACGCCCGCACCGGGCAGCAGTTTACGGTGCCTTCTTACGGGACAGTTGAGACCGCAACCGACGCTATCAGCAACGGCTGGCGTATACCGCATGCGGAGGATAATGAGCACCAGCGCACGGTTCGGCAGGTGCAGCAGCGTATCCTGCGTGAGCTGCAGCAGGCGCATGAGCACCCTGCTAAGATCCCAAGCGGGTGGAAGAAAAACACAACCCGCGATAGGCCTGATGCGGTAGATAAGCTGATTGACGCGCTTTTGGCGTTGCACTGTGTGCAGGCCACCGGTGAGCAGAGCCTGAAAACTATTGGTGCCGCCTTGGCGGTAGATACCGGCAAACCGAAGAAACTTCTTGATGCGTTCCGGGCGGTTGAGGCGCACTACGACCGTCACGTACCGGAGGATTCTTTACCGTTTGAGCGGGGGTTTGACGACCCGCAGACCAATCACAAGGGTGCGCACCTGGTGGAGTACCTGCCGTTGGAGGCGGGGCACCAGCTGTATGCGGGGGTTGCTTTCTCGGACGTGGAACTTGCCCTGTTAGTGTTCAGCCTGGATGCGGCGCAGCATATTCTGGGCCGCAGCGAACAGCTGAGCAGGTTACGGGATACTATCGCCAACAGTTATGGTGACCGCGCCGGTGAGCTTTCCCGCGCTTTAAGTTTCCGCCCGGACGCACCGTGGCGTACCGAGATTCTGGAGGCGCTCGCATCGTCCCGGGCGTTACGCATCCGGTATGGGGATCAGGATTTTGAGCGGGTGATCGACCCGTATGGGCTGGTGTTCATGTATAACCAGTTCTACCTGTATGCGTTCTGCCGAACTTCTGCCGGGCGTGTGGGGCAGCGGGATGCGTGGCGTAATTTTAGGCTCAGCAGTATCACGCATCTTGAGGATGCTGGCCCGGCGCACCCGCGAACCCCGCCTGCTCACGCGCACACCCCGGAGCAGTGGAGCCGGGCCCAGCAGTTCGACGAAGATAACCCGTTCGCTCTTTTGCGGGTGCGGGTGGAGGCGCTGGGCAGCCCCGGTTCTTCTGCGGTGAAGGAGGCCTGCCGCCGCCTGCTGAGGGTCAGTTCGCACGCTGTTGCGCTTGATGCGGCTAAACCGAACAGCCCTAAAGTATTTCATCGGGTGCATTATTTTCCGGGGGAGCGGCGGCAGGGTATGAGGCGTATTCTTGATACGGTCATTGACGGCGGCGGGGCCCTGGAGCTGCTGGGCCCCCAGCAGTTACGGGCCGAATTATTGGAGCGCATTGATGTGCTGATGGTTGAGGAAGGTTCGCCGGACGCTGAGTCGTAGGCCGTTCTTTCTGCACGCGAGCTTGTATAATATTAAGCATGCCGTGGTGGTTCTGGGTTCTGCTGTGGGGCGCGCTGAGTATTACCGCCCTGCTGTTTTTGGCGTTTCTTGGGTATAGGGCGCTCGTGAGGGGGTTTACTCTCCTTGATGATGTGACCACGTGGGCTGAATCAATTGAACAAAGTTTTGACGACGCCGAGGCGAATGTGCGCCGCAAAATACCCGCCGAGCAAACCTTGGGGATTTTCACCCCGGTATCTGCGGCATACAATAACTATGAACAAGGTAAACAGACACGCAGGTCTGAGCGGATCAAGCGACGGGTCTCCCGACGAGATCGACTCGGCCAACCTCAAAATATCGGAGACCTGCTCTAACATAGAAAGGTTCACACCTTATGGGTCAGATTTTTAGCCATCCGGCGACCATTATCGTTGTTATCCTCCTCATTGTCCTGCTTTTTGGCGCCCCGAAGCTGCCCGGTATGGCGCGTAGCCTAGGCCAGTCGATGCGTATCTTCAAGTCTGAAGTTGAGGGTATGAAGAGTGACGGTAAAGAAGCCAAAAAAGATGGTGAAGGCAAGAAAGATGAAACCGTCACCGCCGAGGTTGTGGATAACGGTAAGTTCGACGCCAAGTAGCTGAAAACTTTAGAACCGTTCGGCCCGCACTTGTTAAACCCCTGTTTAACGGGTGCGGGTTAGTGGTAATCTAAAGTAGTTTCGGGGCGCACCGGGTTACCGGCCACCCCGCATGAGGTAGAACATGCTCAACGCTGTACGTGCAGGGCACCGGTAGTGCCCGTACAGAGGCCAGAAAATCTGAAGTAGCGAGGACACGATGGCAAAGCCTGATCAGGATGTGCGCAGCCGCAAAAGCAATCCCGAGGCGCGCATGGAACTTAAGGAGCATCTGCGTGAGTTCCGGGACCGTCTCATTAAAGCAGCTATCGCCACCCTTATCGCGGCAATATTATCGGTTATTTTCCTTTACCAGCCGTTCATTAACGCCATCTCCCAGCCGCTGATCGAAATCAACGAGCAGCAAGGCCGCCACGCCACCCTGAACTACTCAACCATCGCGTCCCCGTTCGATCAGCTCATGCGCGTGGGCATGTACATTGGTTTGGTGCTGGCTTCCCCGGTGTGGCTGTACCAGGGGTTGCGGTACCTACTGCCAGCGCTGCACGCGAAAGAGAAAAAGTACCTGTTCGGGTTCCTTTCCGGTTCACTGTTCGCTTTCGCCTGCGGTGTGGCGATCTCCTGGTGGACGCTGCCGGGGGTTGTGCGAGCGCTAACCATGTTCACCCCCAGCCGGGCCGAAAACATTATTGCCGCCAACGACTACATCGCGTTCGTGGTTAAGTTCATGTTCTTCTTCTCCTTAGCGTTCGTGATCCCCGTGATCCTGGTGGGTATTAATATGCTTGGGCTGATCCGCGGTAAAACCGTGCTGAAGTCCTGGCGGTGGGTGGTGGTGCTCGTGGCTGTTATCGCCGCCATGACCGCCCCAGGCACCGACATTATGATGATGTTCTACCTCATGGCACCGCTGCTGGCGTTCTTCTTCATCGCCATCGGCATCTGCCTCATTAATGACAAGCGCCGCGACCGTCGTGAGGCGAAACTTGCCAAGGGTATGACCGAAGAATCGATCAAGACCGCAACCAGTGCCGAAGACCTCGCCGCGATGGGCCATTTCGAAAAGGATGAGGCGAAGAGCTAGCCCGCTCCATTGCGCACACAGCCCCGGAAACCTGCACGTTTTCCGGGGCTTTACTGCACCAGTTTTACCACCCCTGGCTTTACATACGCCCCGGCGGATACCCGGTTTTTGGGGGTTGGCGCACCGGTAGAATAGAACCATGCCGAATAACGAGAACACCAGCTACGCCGCACAGTACCAGGCGGCTCAACAACGCGCCGCCCACGCAAAAACCGCCCTGGCAGCCTTCGAGAAAAACCTGGGGTTCCCGCTGGATGATTTTCAGCAAAGCGCATGCCGCAGTGTAGAGTCCGGTCGGGCGGTGCTGGTGGCTGCCCCCACCGGTGCCGGTAAAACCGTGGTGGGGGAGTTCGGTATCTACCTGGCGCTGCGCAAACGTCTCAAAGCTTTCTACACCACCCCCATCAAGGCGCTCAGCAACCAGAAGTACCACGATTTTGTGCGAGAGTACGGTGAAGAGACCGTGGGGTTACTTACCGGGGATACGAGCATTAACGCCGAGGCCTCTGTCCTTGTGATGACCACCGAGGTGCTGCGCAATATGCTCTACGCTGATTCGCCCACCCTTGAGGGGCTCGGGTACGTCATCTTGGACGAGGTGCACTACCTTGCCGACCGGTTCCGCGGCGCTGTCTGGGAAGAGGCGATCATTCACCTTCCCGAACACGTCACTGTCATCTCCCTCTCCGCGACCGTCTCTAACGTCGAAGAGTTCGGGTCTTGGCTCGATACGGTGCGCGGCGGCACCGACGTCATTGTCTCGGAGCACCGGCCTGTGCCTCTATGGCAGCACATGCTGGTCGGCAACCAAATCGTGGATCTTTTCACCCCCGACCCGGGGGAGAAGAAGGCATCGGGTGCCCGCCGCGCTACGAAACGCCCCAAAAAAGACGCCGACGAGCACACCGCACCCGCCGGGATGCGTCTGAACCCGCAGCTCAAACAGCTCCGGCCCGGTTACGGGGCTGACCGGGGTTATCGTGGCCGCGGCGGCAAACGTGAACGGTTCCGCCGCACCCGCAAACACCACAGCACCGCCCAAACGTTCGAGGACAGCCGCCGCACACCCCACACCGCACAGGACAACCCCCTGCGCCCGCACCGTATTTCCCGCCCGGAGATGGTACGCACCCTCGATAAAGCAGGGCTCCTGCCGGCCATCTGCTTCATCTTCTCCCGCGCCGGGTGCGACGGTGCCGTCACCCAGTGCATCGACGCCGATCTGATGCTCACCACCGACGAGCAGCAGCGAACCATCCGCGCATACATCGCCGAAGCCACCGCGCACCTTGACACCCGAGACCTCAATACCCTCGGCTACTATGAATGGCGAGAAGGGCTCCTTCGCGGCATCGCCGCACACCACGCCGGGATGCTGCCGCTCTTCAAAGAAACCGTCGAAACGCTTTTTACCACCGGCCTCATTAAACTTGTCTTCGCCACCGAAACCCTCGCCCTTGGCATTAACATGCCCGCCCGCACCGTCATCCTCGAAAAACTCACCAAATACAATGGTGAAACCCACGTAGATATCACCCCCGGCGAATACACCCAGCTCACCGGACGCGCAGGCCGGCGCGGCATCGACATTGAAGGCCACGCCGTCATCGCCTGGCGCCCCAACACCACCGCAGCGCACGTCGCATCCCTCGCCTCCACCCGTACCTACCCGCTGAACTCCTCATTCCGGCCCACCTACAACATGGCGGCAAACCTCATCGCAGCCTACGGGGCAGAACGCACCCGGAAAATCCTCGAATCCTCCTTCGCCCAGTTCCAGGCCGACAAATCCGTCGTCGGCGTCGCAGCCCGCGTACGCAAAAACGAAAACGCCCTCGCCGGATACCACGAATCCATGCGCTGCCACCTCGGCGACTTCGCCGAATACTTCGCATTACGCCGAGACATCAGCGCCCTCGAAAAGAAAGCAGAAAAAACAAACCAGCGCCACGCCCGCACCCAAGCGCACCAGAGCATCCAAGAACTACTGCCCGGAGACATCATCCACATCCCCACCGGGCGCCTGCGCGGATACGCCGTGGTCACCACCCGCGCCGAATCCAACACCGACCCCCGCATCGGAATACTCACCGAAGACGCCCACACCCGCACCGCAACCCCCCGCGACTTCGAAGGTATTATAGACCCCGTCTCACGCATCAAGCTCCCCAAACGGCTCACCCTCAAAACCCCCAAAGAACGCCGCGACACCGCCTCACGCATGCGCCAAGCCCTCATCGACCACAAACCCCCACGCGAGACCAAACACCGCACCATCACCGAACGCCCCAACGGGCTACAAGAACAGCTAGAAACCCTACGCACCAAAATGCGCAACCACCCCTGCCACGGGTGCTCCGAGAGGGAAACCCACGCACGCTGGGCCGAACGCTGGTACAAGCTCAACTCTGATACCGACGGGCTCCGACGCCAAATAGCCCGCCGCACCAACACCATCGCCCACGTCTTCAACCGCATCGCACAACTACTGACCAGCTACGGGTACGTTAACCGCGCCACCGACGGCGAGCTCACCCTCACCAGCACCGGCCAAAGCCTACGGCGCATCTACGGCGACAAAGACCTCCTCACCTGCCTCTGCCTTGAAGCAGGATTCCTCAACACCCTCGACCCCGCCGCCATCGCCGCAACCATCGCCGCCCTCACCTACCAAGGAAAACGCGACACCATCGAACACCTGCCCCGCTACCCCCACCCCTCCCTACGCGAAAGCATCACCACCATAAACCGTGAACTTGCACGGCTAAACGCCTCAGAAGAAGAACACAAACTCACCCAAACACCCGCCTGCGACTTCGGGCTCGTAGAACCCATCTACGCCTGGGCACGCGGCGCGCACCTCGCCAAAGCCCTCGAAAACACTGACCTCACCGCAGGCGACTTCGTCCGCTGGGCAAAACAAGTCATCGACTCCCTCGACCAGATCACCCACATCAACGGCATCAACGCCGATTTACGCGCTCGCTGCGAAAAAGCCATCATCCTCATCCGCCGCGGCGTCATCGCCCTCGACATTTTAACCTAAACCACCCCACCAGCGAACCCTAAGGACAAACACCATGACCATACGTGTACTCCTCAACGGCAGCATCTACACCCCAGCAGACCCCTACGCCACCGCCATACTCACCGAACACGGAACCGTCCGCTGGGCAGGCTCCGACGCCGGGGCACGCTCCATCACCGACAACACCATGGAAACCATCGACCTCAACGGCCGACTCGTCACCCCCACCTTCACCCGCGCCCTCGCACCCGTCACGGGAAAAACCACCGCCGAAATCCTCACCTACCTCACCACCGCACACCACGCCGGATACCACACCCACACCCTCACCACCGACCCCAACACCCTACAGCCGCTCATCGAAGCAGCCCAACAATTCACCAGCACCCACACCACCGCCGACCTGCGGATCCTCCTCACCAACACCCCACCACACGCCCTCACAGAAACCATCACCCACACCCGCGAAACCCTCAACGGCACCCCACTAACCCTCGCCGGCCTACACGCCAACACCCCAACAGAAGCCCAACACCTCGCTGACACCGCAGCCCAAACACAGCTAACGCTCTGCATCAACGCACACCCGCACCTCACCCAAGCAGCCGCCGCCGCACAAACCATCCGCCGCACCCACCCGCACCTCACCCTACGCCTCGACACCATAAAAACCACACCCGAAGAAACCCTCAACGACCAAGAACTTCAGGCGCTCGCTAACTCACGTATCAGCCTCGGCCTGCAAACCACCGCAGAGAACACAGACCTCGCCCGCCGCGCAAACACCATCGGAACCCCCATCAGCATCGGCTCAGACCCCACACTCGACGCGCCACTAGGCTGGCAAGCAGTCAAAATATTCGCCACCGCCCCCCACGGAATCTCCGCACGCTCCGCCTTCGCCGCGCTCACCCGCAGCCCCCACCGTGCGCTCGCCGACGCTAACCCCTTCGCCGGTCAGCTCGCCCCCGACACCCCCGCCAACCTCGCCATCTGGAATGTCACCGAACTCATGGTACAAGCCCCCGACTCTCGCGTAGCCTCATGGAGCACCGACCCCCGCGCCCGCATCCCGCTGCTGCCAGCCCTCGACGTACCGTTACCCACACTAGAGCGCCTCTACACCCAGGAACAATAAAACCCGCCCCAGCCCCACCAACACCCCGAAATACATGTGAGCAAACTGAAAATTTACCTAAAATAACCCTCGCATCAAACACCCAATAACAGCGCCCCACACCACAACCGGTATACTTGACCCCTAGGAGAAAGTTTTTACAATCCCACTCGCTTTTAAGGACTCAGGGAGATTTATGCGCGTACTCACCGTTATTCCCACATACAATGAAAAAGAAAACCTTCCGGTCGTAGTGGAGCGCCTGCGCAAGGCAGCCCCCGAAGTCGATATCCTCGTTGTCGACGACAACAGTCCCGACGGCACCGGACAAATCGCCGACGACATGGCAGCCAAAGACCCCCAAATCCACGTACTGCACCGCACCGTCAAAGACGGTCTCGGCGGCGCATACCTCGCAGGATTCGACTGGGGCCTCGCCGAAGGCTACGAAATACTCATCGAAATGGATGCCGACTGCTCCCACCAGCCCGAGCAGCTGCCCTCACTCGTGCGCGCCGTAGAAGCCGGTGCAGACCTAGCCATCGGATCCCGGTACGTGCCCGGCGGCAAAACCAAAAACTGGCCCATCCACCGCCAGATCCTCTCCCGCGGCGCAAACCTCTACACCCGCACGATCCTCGGCACCAAAGTCAAAGACATCACCGCAGGCTTCCGCGCCTACCGCCGCGACGCACTCCAGCGGCTCAACCTCGACGGCATCGACTCCAAAGGCTACGTCTTCCAAGTTGACCTCGCCTGGCGTTCAGAACAAGCCGGACTCAAAATCGTCGAAGTACCCATCACCTTCGTCGAACGCGAAATCGGAGCCTCAAAAATGACCGGCAACATCATCTTCGACTCAATGCGCAAAGTCACCAGCTGGGGCCTCACAAACCGAGTAAACACACTCAAGAAAAAATTCGGCAAATAAAGCCCCCCCCCCCACCTCAATAGGGTGCCCGAAACCACACAGGCCGGGCACCCTACGTGTTTCTCCACCCCATACACGCCATCCAGCAGGGGAGAAGAACCACCACACCCTCACGAAATCACCCGCCGAGCCAAGCCATACAACATCGCCTCCAAACCCACCGCAAAAGCATCCTCCGCCGGGGCAACAGCCCCACCCCGCAACATCCGATACGCCTCCTGCAAACGCGGATAATCGCCCCCAGCAACAGCAGGATCAAAAACGTGATCAGGCGCATTCGCATCCAAAGCGGCCCCCAAAAGAAACGCCTCCAACGCCTCAACCACACTCAGCGCCCGCTCCTGCGGGCACCCAAACGCCGCCAGCGCCTCCAACACCAGCTCATACATCCGCAAAGTCTGCGGAGCCCACCCCACCGGAGTCAACGCCAAAGCCGCCACCAACTCCGCGCTCTCACTAAAAGCATCCCGATAAGAAACACCCCAGGCACCAAAAGCAGAAACCCACAACTCAGTCTTCGCCTGCACCGTAAGCTCCCGCTCAGCAAGAACCACAACAGCCTCCCGCAAAGAATCCACCCGAATTTCACTAACCACCGCATCACTAACAGCCCCCAAAACCTCATCACGAGACTGGAAATGGTTATAAAGAGACGACGGCGCCACTCTCAACTCCCGCGCCAACGCACCCATCGTAAAATTCCCATCCCGCGCAAGAAGCCGACGAGCTTGACGAGCGATCTTTGAAGCACTCAACACCGTAGAAGACGGACGCCCCACACGCCGCGAAGAAGAAAAACTCACACTACACCCCACATATCTTTCGCTATAAATTTTAATCTCAAAAACCCTCCCAATAACCGAAACACACAGGTAAAACCCGCAGATTTTACGCCCCAAGAAATCACCAACTTCAATTTATTTGTGTTCTGGGATACACTAAAACGAACAGAATTCGTTTTTAGAATTCGCCAAGCGAAAGGTGCAAGAACCGTGATACCCAAAGATGCAACCACGACCGAACTAACCCGCGACGTCGCAATCATCGGCGCGGGCCCCTCCGGACTAACCGCCGCATACCGCCTGCAACAAGCAGGCCACACCGTAGCCGTCATCGAAGCACGCGAACGTGTAGGCGGCCGCACCTGGAGCAACCACATCGACGGCGCATTCCTAGAAATCGGCGGCCAATGGGTCTCACCCGACCAGACCGCCCTAATCTCCCTCATTAGCGAACTAGGCCTCAAAACCTTCTCCCGCTACCGTGATGGCGAAAACCTCTACCGCGACCCCAACGGCACCATGCACCGCTACACGGGAGACATGTTCCCCGCCAATGAAAAAACCCAACAGGAAATGGTGCGCCTCATTGAAAAACTAGATGCGCTCGCCGCTGAGATTGGGGCGCAGCAGCCGTGGGCCCACCCCAAGGCCCGTGAGCTTGACACCATCAGTTTTCACCATTGGCTCCGTACGCAGTCGGATGACGAAGAAGCCTGCAATAATATTGGGCTTTTTATTGCCGGAGGCATGCTCACCAAACCGGCTCACGCATTCTCGGCGCTGCAGGCGGTACTAATGGCAGCTTCGGCTGGGTCGTTCTCAAATCTTGTTGATGAAGATTTTATTCTGGATAAGCGTGTGGTGGGCGGTATGCAATCCGTCTCTTTGGCTCTTGCGCAGAAGGTAGGGGCTGAGAATATTATCTTGGGTCATCCGGCACGTGTTCTGCGGTGGCAGGAGCCGGGGGAGTACCCGGTGCGTGTTGAGGCTGAGGCATTCTCGGAAGACGGCGTGGCTTCCCCTGCCGATAACGTTATTGTGCGCGCTAAATATGTGGTGGTGGCGGTTCCGCCGAACCTGTATTCCCGTGTTCATTTCGTACCCGCGTTGGATCGCCGTCAGCATCAGATGCATCAGCACCAGTCGCTGGGGCTTGTTATTAAGGTGCACGCCGTGTACCCCACTCCTTTCTGGCGTGATAAGGGTCTTTCAGGTACCTGTTTCGCCGCTAATAACCTGGTGCAGGAGATTTACGATAACACCAACTATGACCCGCAGACCGACCAGGAAGAGTCACGCGGCACGCTGGTAGGTTTCGTCTCAGATGAGGCAGCCGACAAAATGTTCACTATCAGTGCTGAGGAGCGTAAGGCTCGGATTCTTGATTCTATGGCTCAGATGCTGGGGGAGGAAACGAAAAACCCCATCGTGTACTACGAATCTGACTGGGGCGCCGAGGAGTGGACCCGCGGGGCATATGCTGCCAGCTACGATTTGGGTGGTTTGCACCGGTATGGTGCTGATCAGCTCACCCCGGTTGGGCCGATTTACTGGTCATGCTCTGATATTGCTTCTGATGGCTACCAGCATGTAGAGACTAGAGGGGATGACTATCTGGAGCAGTAGAAATGGCCACCAGAACTCCGACTGGGAGGCGTATCCGCTGAACTGGGCGTAGCGCTGGAAGAAGCGCTTGACGGCCTCTCCCAAGCGCGCACGAGGAAGGGGGGCGACGTCGGGAGCCAATGACATGGGCCCGAACTGGTTGGGATCACCATAGGGTGCCTGGCCGCCGTAGGGTGCGGGGCCGGTTCCGTAGGACATGAATCTCTCCATATAAGACGGG
>ERZ772912.198-NODE-198-length-28546-cov-8.284160_pt1 | contig 28546 bp, 13 predicted proteins | sample MGYA00512119_ERZ772912 | MGnify/ENA primary metagenome ERZ772912 (study PRJEB29015, sample SAMEA2738048) | human oral metagenome | biome: human oral; feature: human-associated habitat; material: saliva | place: China | collected 2230 ...
TCAGCCAGGCCGACGATCTGCCACCCGGTGCCACTGTGCGTACCGCCATCCATGGCCAGGCCCCGGAGCACGAGTGGGCCTCCGATTCGGCTGTGCGAGACATCCACGCCGGGCTCATCGCCGACCTCGACCTGTCCGCCGACGTCGCCACCCTCTCCGGGGGCCAGCGCCGCCGCGTCGCCCTGGCCGCGGTCCTCACCCGCCGCGCCGACGTCGTCATCCTCGACGAGCCCACCAACCACCTCGACGTCGAGGGCGTGGACTGGCTCGCCCGTCACCTGCGGGCCCGCTTCAACGGCCCGGGCGGCCGGGCCTCCGGCGCCCTGGTCACCGTCACCCACGACCGCTGGTTCCTGGACGCCATCTGCACCAACGTCTGGGAGGTCGTCCCCGGCATCGACCCCGGCGGCGGGCGCCCCCAGGTGGCCGGCCGCATCGAGACCTACGACGGCGGCTACGCCGCCTACGTCCTGGCCCGGGCCGAGCGCGCCCGCCAGGCCGCCGTGGCCGCCGTCAAGCGGGAGAACCTCCTGCGCAAGGAGCTGGCCTGGCTGCGCCGCGGCGCCCCCGCCCGCACCTCCAAGCCCCGCTTCCGCATCGATGCCGCCGAGGCCCTCATCGCCGACGTGCCGCCCCCGCGGGACACCGTGGCCCTGACCGCCATGGCCACCGCCCGCCTGGGCAAGAAGGTCCTCGACCTGGAGGACGTCACCGTGCGCTACCCCGGGCCGCCCACTGACACCGGCGAGGCGACCCAGCGGGAGGTCCTGCGCCGCGTCACCTGGCGGCTCGCCCCCGGCGAGCGCGTCGGCGTCGTCGGCGTCAACGGCGCCGGCAAGACCACCCTGCTGCGCCTGCTCGAAGGCGTCCAGGAGCCCACTGAAGGCCGCGTCGCCCGCGGCAAGACCGTCCAGGTGGCCACCCTGTCCCAGTCCACCCACGAGCTCGACGCGCTCGCGGACCTGCGCGTCGTCGAGGCCGTGGCCATGGTGGGGGAGAGGGTCGTCGTCGGGGACAAGGAGATGACGGCGGCCCAGCTCGTCGAGCGCCTGGGCTTCACCCGTCAGCGCGCATGGACCCGGGTCGGGGAGGTCAGCGGCGGGGAGCGCCGTCGCCTCCAGCTCCTGCGCCTGCTCATGACCGAGCCCAATGTGCTCCTGCTCGACGAGCCCACCAACGACCTGGACACCGACACCCTGGCCGCCGTCGAGGACATCCTCGACTCCTTCCCCGGCACCCTCGTGGTCGTCTCCCACGACCGCTACCTCCTGGAACGGGTGACCGACCACCAGGTGGCGCTGCTGGGCGATGGCAGCGTGCGTGATCTGCCCGGCGGGGTCGAGCAGTACCTCCAGATGCGCCGCGAGGCCATGGGCGGCGTCGGGGGCCCGAGAACCTCAGCAGGCGCTGCGGCATCCGCGGCGACGCGGACGGCAGGCGAGTCCACCTCTGAGCGCAGCGCCTCGAGCGGGGCCCGCCGGCACGAGGCCCGCAAGGCCTTGGGGCGCATCGAGCGCAAGATGGAGCGGGCGGCTCAGTCCCTCGCCGCCCTGCACGCGCGCATGGAGGAGGTCTCGGCCGATCCGAACCGGGTCGGGGAGCTGGCCGAGCTCGGCCGTGAGCTCGTGGCCGCTGAGGCGACCCACGCCGATCTGGAGGAGCAGTGGCTCGAGGCGGCGGAGGCGCTGGAGGACTGAAAGGCGCCGTGGCGGCCCTGGGGCCTTGTCGCTGGAAGCAGTGGGGAGGGAGCGGGGCTCGGGGAGAGGAATGAGGCGGGGACTGGAGCGGCGTCGTCGCTGCTCATGACTGCCCGGGCCGCTCAGACGACGGGGGCGACCTGGCGGGCCAGCTCGACGAGATGATCCAGGTTGGGAGCGATGTCCTCGGCGGCGGCACCCCACAGGCGCATGACCAGGTCCACCGGGACCGTGGGCAGGCCCGCCAGCCTCAGGACGACGACGCCCTGGGTGGGGCCGTTGGACTCGTAGAAGGCGGAGAACCCCACCATGTCCGGGCCCGGCCGCAGGCGCACCAGCTCGGCCTCGGGCAGGAGCGCGGCGACGAGCTGACGCTGGGTGGCACGGCGCCCCTCCTTGGAGCCGTCATCCTTGGCGATCTCCAGACTGAGGTCGACGACGAAGGGCGGATGGGCGACGTCGTCGATATGCATGAGACGGGCGAAGCGCCCCTGGCGCTCCATGGCCTGCAGCTCGTTGAGCAAGGACTCCAGCTCGGAGCGCCACTGCGGTCCGGTCACTCCCAGGTGGGCGCTGCGGTGCCTGGCCTCCTCCCGCGCCCACCCCGGAGGTGGGAAGGGCGGGATGATCACCCATCGCTGGGGATCAGGAGTGACCGCGATCTGCACTGTGTGTTCCTTCCGAGACCTCGTCCGACTGCGAGGCAGTGGGCTGGGCGCCTACCATGTCTGTCCTATGAGGACCCGAGAGCGACATACGACAATTATGCCTGCATCCGCACGCCGACGTGTGGTCCGCGTGCTGGTGGATGCGGGGCTCATCATCGCACTGTGTGCCGTCACGGAGCGCTGCTGTGGAATCTTATTCGCTGTCGGGGCGGTTGTGCTGCTTCTTGCTGTGATGACTGCCATGATGGCGATGACAGGCGCCACACCCGGTGGGCTGGTGACGGGGGTCCGGCTGCGGAGGGTGGCAGAGACGAATAGCCCTCCTGGACGCTCGGCGGTGATTTACGTCGCATTTTTAGGCCTGTCTTTGGTGGCAACCGCAGGGCTGGCCCCCTTGGTGTTGTGGATTCTCTCACTATGGCGTGCTGAACAGCGCACCTGGTTCGACCGACTGGCCGGAACGGTTCTTCTCAGTGCCAGGCCGACCTCGGTGTCGGCCTGCTCCCTGGTGGTTGAGGGCTCAGTAATCCCAGTTCTGGGGCCGATTGTTCTCGGGCGCCGGCCGGCCCCGATCGAGTCCCACCCCGATGCGCAGCTCGTCGCGGTGCTCCGTTCGGAGGACTCCGTGTCCAAGACGCACGCTCTTTTCGTGCCCGCTTCGGATGGGGTTCTCGTCACAGATTTGGGTTCGACGAACGGCACCCACATCGAGGACGAGGAGGGGGTTCACCGACTCTCACCCGGCCGAGCGGAGTACGTGCACCGGGGACGGCAGGCATACTTGGGTGACGGTGTCTGTATCGTCCGTTGAGGAGAAAAATGATGACAAACAGCCCGAACAGCAGCGCGAACAACGAGGTCTGGTGGACCGAGGGTTCGTGGACAGGCGTGGTCACGCCACGTGCTGTGATGATCCTGCCCCCGTCGGTGCCGCAGGACCTCACCGAGCGCCTGTGGCGGCTGCTGCGCAGTGAGGAGGCCTCGCTGACGCGGGCCCTGGATGAGCTGGTGATGGGGATGGGCGGACGTCTGGGTGCGATCCCGGACTTCGTGCTCGCCGTCTCGGCGCCCGAGGACGTCTTCCACGTGGCGCTGCGCGGTGCCCCGCAGATGGAGGTCGACGGCAAGGCGCTCGACGCCTCCGCGGTCACCACCTGGTTCGAGACGACCGTGACCGCCCCCAACTCGGTCATCGTCAGCGCGCCCGACGGCGCCGGACAGGTGCGCCGCCCGGCGGTTGACGCCGTCGTGAGCACCGGTCACCTGGTGCTGCGCGGATCGGAGAAGTCGAGCGGGACCCCGTCCCCCAGCCGTGCATCGTCGAAGGGGTCCGGTGACTCCGACGACGATGACCCTGACCCGGCTGGTCCTGACTACTCCACCGCTTCTGCCGGCTCCGCCGGAACCCCCGCTGCTGCCGTGAGGACCTCTCGGTCCTCCCGTCGGGCATCGCGCCGCGCCTCGCGCCGTCAGTCCGCCTCGTCGGAACGCTCGGAGCAGGACGACTCGTCTGAAGGGGCGCCTGCCGAGACCGCTGCTTCCGCTGACGTCGTCGACGACCTCATCGAGATCGCGCAGGACAACGCCGAGCAGCAGGCCCTCGATGGTGCCGAGCTCGCCGCGTCCCTCGAGGCCGCTGAGGCTGCTGCAGCCGACGAGTCCACCGCCGGTCAGTCCGAGGACTCCACCGAGGACTCCGACGCCTCCGAGGAGCCGGCCCTGAGCGCCGACTCCGAGGGACCCGCTGACCTGCTGGCCGTCGTGGCCGGTATCTCCGAGGCCGCTGAGGTGACCGAGGTGACCGAGGTGACGCTGTCGCCCGAGCCGGTCGAGTCGGTCGAGTCCCCTGTGACGATCCCGGACGCCCAGACCCCTGAGGCTGCTGAGGTCGCCACCCAGTCCTCACCGGAGACCTCCGATGAGGATCTGCTGATCGCCCCCGTCTTCGATATCCCGGCCCTGCCGATCCCCTCCGCTCAGGAGGCAGAGGCCATGATCCCGCCCCCTCCGCCCCCGTCGAGCGAGGATCTTGAGGCTGCTGGTATCAAGGACGCTGCCACTGAGGTCACCGAGGTCGCCCAGACCCCGGCCGACTTCGTGCCCGTTGAGGCCGCCGAGGCCGCTGTGGTCGCGGAGGCCACTGCTGTTGCCGAGGCCGCCGCGCAGGCGCACGCCGAGGAAGAGCCCGTACGCTCCGGGGACCACGACGGTCAGACCATCAACGGCCTGCCCGAGGACCTCTCCCAGGAGCTGCGCGCCGAGCTGCTCAACCAGGGGCTCGGTCCCCTGGAGCCGAGCCAGTCGGCGGAGGCCGCCGAGCCGACCGGATCCGCGTCCGCGGATGCTGCAGTGGTCGAGTTCGTGCAGCCCTCCGGCGGCGAGCCGGCGACCGCGGAGCTCGGTCGTGGGGACCACGACGGACAGACCATCAACGGCCTGCCCGAGGACCTGGTCGGCGAGCTCGTCTCCCTCGTGGGCACCGGGCCCTCCAGCCCGGCCACCCCGGTCTCGGCGAGCTCTCCCAGTGAACCCGACGCCATCCGGATCGTGCTGTCGGCGGTGTGCCCCCAGGGCCACCCCAACCCCACGAACTACACCGTGTGCCGCGTCTGCGGAGCTGAGCTCAACCGTCCGGCCAAGTCGGTGGCCTGCCCCCCTCTGGGGCGCGTGGTCACCTCCGGCGGCGAGAGCATCGAGCTCAACCGTCCCCTCCTGGTGGGTCGCAACCCTGTGGCCGACGACATCACCAGCGTCGCGGAGGTCCCCCTCCGCCCGCTGACCGTCGCCAGCCCCAACCAGCTCGTCTCCCGCAACCACATCCTCATCGACCTGGATGCGTGGAGCGTTCTGGCCCAGGACCTGGGCAACTGCAATGGCACCGTTCTCAACCGCCAGAACGAGGCGCCCGTGCGCCTGTCCTCGGCGAATCCGGTGCTCCTGCGCAGCGGAGACGTCCTCGACCTCGGCGATGGTCAGACCCTCGCCTTTGAGAACCTCCCCTGATGCTGGATCACAAGGGACCGCCTCCGGTCATCTCCGGGTTCACGTACCTGGAGAGACTCGGAGCGGGAGGCTACTCCACGGTCTACCTCTTCGAGCAGCACATGCCCCGCCGCGAGGTCGCGGTCAAGGTCATGAACGCTGACGTGGAGGACAAGACCGCCTCCCGCTTCGAGTCGGAGGCGAACCTCATGGCGCGGGTCTCCTCCCACCCGGCCATCCTGTCCATCTACGGCGCGGGCGTCTCCGCCGACGGCCACCCCTTCCTGGTCATGGAGTACTGCCCGCCGCCGCAGCTGGGCGCCATCTTGCGCCAGGGTCCCCTCAATGTCGCTGAGACCCTGTCCACGGCGATCCAGATCGCCGGAGCGGTGGAGACCGCTCACCGGGCCGGCATCGTCCACCGGGACATCAAGCCCGCCAACATCCTGTTCACCACGTACCGTCGTCCGGTGCTCTCGGACTTCGGCATCTCCGCCATGAGCGGCCCGGAGGGGACCGAGGAGCTGCGGGGGATGAGTGTGCCCTGGGCCCCGCCCGAGCAGCTGGTCGGGATGCGCTCGGCCAATCCCGCCTCCGACATCTACTCCTTGGGGGCGACCACCTTCGCGATGCTCACGGGGCGCAGCCCCTTCGAGACCGACGGCATCCCGGATGTCTACGAGCTCTCCCGCCGTATCGTCAAGGACCCCCTGCCTCCGCTGGGGCGTCAGGACGCCCCGCCGTCGTTGCACCGCGTGCTGTCGGTGGCGATGGACAAGAACCCGGACTCGCGCTACCCGACGGCGCTGGCCTTCGCCCGCGCGCTCCAGCAGGTCCAGGCCGAGCTCGACCTGCCGATCACGACCGTCGACCTGTTCCAGGAGCCGGACAAGGCCGCGAAGTCGGCTCGGCGCCCCAGTCACGACGAGACCGATACCGCCACGAAGATGGGGGTGTTCAACCAGGTCGATGTCACCAGCGAGCACATCGCCATGCGGGTGGAGCCCGACGGCGAGGACAAGGGCTCGTCGTCGGACTCGGAGGCTGGTGAGACGGGCCGCCCGAACCGCATGCGGGGCGTGCTGACCGGTCTGCTGGTCGTGGCCATGGTGGCGGCCGTCGTCGCCGCGATCGTGGTCTCCCAGAACCAGGACAAGCAGAAGAAGCCCAATAATCCCATTGCCACGATCGCCCCGCAGCCTGACGCCAACCCCCTGCAGGCCTCAGTGCCCATGGTCGGCGATATCGTCGGCGAGGCGCAGGGCGACGGCACGGTGAAGTTCAGCTGGGGTGAGCCGGAGACGAACTGGTCCGGCAGCTACCTCTACCGGGTCAAGCTGCCCGATGAGGAGACCGAGCTGGACTCCGTGCGCACCAATGAGGTCGTCGTGGACGCCCAGCCGGCACGCACCTGCCTCGAGGTCACCGCGGTGCGCGCGGACGGTAAGGCGTCCCCGGCCAAGACCGCCTGCGTCGACACGCCCTGAGGTCGCGTCCCGAGGGGATCACGCCCGAGACGTCGTTGAGTGAGCGCCGTTGAGACCATAGCCACTGGGGCCCGCACTCCTGTCCAGGAGTGCGGGCCCCAGCGCTTGAGGGAACCGGTGCGGGACTCAGACGACCTCCACCTTGAAGGCGATGCGGCCGAAGAAGATCGTGCTGCCCTCCAGGGCGGACAGGGCCTTGTCCGGAACGGCCTCGACGGTGCGCCCATCGCGGTACTCCACCCGAGTCCCGTTGGTGGAGTGCAGGTCGGTGACCCACACTCCGTCCAGCAGCGGGAAGATCGCCGCGTGCGTCTTGGACACCGAGCGGGTGGGATCGTCAAGAGCGACACGCTCCGCCCCGGGGTAGGCCGAGATGTTGTCGGGGTCGCGGCCCACCACCGTGGGCTCGTGGATGAGGATCGGGTTGCCGCCCAGCAGCGGGACGAGACGTACCGACAGGGCCGGAGCGGCCGAGGAGGCCGACGGGAGCGACGGCGTGGCAGTCTGGGCGCTCGCGTCAGGAACCGGGGTGAGCGGGGACCGGGAGGCACCTGCAGCGGGGGAGGAGACCGGCGCGGCCGCCTCCGGCACGCTGCCTGCACTGCGCCTGGACACACCCGTGCGGGACTGCTCCGGCGCCTGAACGGAGGCGGAGCGCTCGTGACGAACGGTGCCGGCATCCGCGGCGCGTGCATCGCTGCGGGACTCACTGGGGACGGCGCGTCCATCCGTGGGCGAGGGGATTCCCGGCCCCGCGAAACGGTGTGAGGCGTGAGGCCGGCGCGAGGGGGTCTCCTCCGGGACGGCCGCGCTCATCGCACTGCCGGCGGAGGTCCGAGCGTGGCTGCGGTGGCTGCGCACGGTCGGGTGTGCCGTGCCCTCCGAGGCGGCTGGGACACCACCGGGCACGGTGGCGGGGTTGGTCAGGTCCATCGGGGAGGCGTGCTGCGCAGGCGCCGAAACCGTCGTCGGCTGCTGGGGCAAGCCGTCGTCGGAGACGACGACCCCTTCCGGCAGGGAGTCCACCGTGGCGGCATCAACCGAGGTGGGAACCGAGGACCAGGGCACCGAGTCGATGAGGGCCTGCGTGTTGCGGTCCCCCGAGGGCAGGATGCTGGAGGTGTCGAAGGTGTGCGCGACCTCCGGGACGGGGCCGGCTCCGGCAGCGAAGCGCTGCCGCTCGGTGGTGAAGAGGCTCTCGCGACGAGGAACGCCGGGCTGTGACACCGACTCTCGCTGATCCTCGGTAGGTGCAGCAGACGAGCCGGAGGCCTTCTTGCCGGTGTGACCGGGCTGAATCCTCCAGCGCTGGGCGTGGGCGTGTCGTGGTTCCATCGTTTGTGATGTTACGGGTTTTGTGGCTTTCGAGCGCGGGACTTGTGGTGTGGAAGTCGCATCGTGCGACGTGGAGGACTGGGATGCCTCGGAATCATCAGCAGTTTTGGAGGATTCCGCTGAGGGCGTCGTCGCTTCGGACTGCTGCTGATCGGCCGGGTGCTCAGATGAGGGCGGCGCATGGGTCGAGGGTTTCTCGGCCTCGTCACCCCGGCTGTCGGTGTCATCCGTGGGCTGAGACGGTGCGTCCTCCACAACGTCGAGCGTAGCGGTTTCGGTGTCCATCGGCGAGGGCTGCTGCGACGCGGCGTCGTCGGAGCTCGATGATGCGGTTGCCTGCGGCTCCTCGACGTCCGCCTCGGACGGCTCGTTGGATGGTTCCTCGACGTCGGCAGCCGGTTCCTCGACTGGTTCCTCGGCGTGCTCGTCAGCCGCCTCCTGGGCTTCCTCAGCTGGTTCATCGGCTTCCTCGGCCGGTGCCGAGCTGATCGGCTCTGATGATGCCTCTGGTGCCGTGTCGTCCGCTGTCGGCTCTGTGGCCTCGGTGGGGGCGGCCGGTGCCGGTTCCGTGTCCTCCTGAGCCGGGGAAGTCGCAGCCTCGGTATCCTCCAGGGCCTCGGGGGCGGTGGCGACCGCGTCCTCGTCGACCGGCCCCGTCGGGGGCCTCAAGGACTTCTCCACCGCCGGCCGGGACTCGGCCCGGGCCGCAGCCATCGCAGCGGATGCCTGAGGGTCCATAGGGGTGGCGGAGGCGACGGCAACGGCCTGGGCGTCGGTCTCCACGATCGCCGGACCGGCGGAGGCCGCCGACTTCGCAGAGGCCGACGATGAGACGGTCGCCGCCTTGGTGGCCTTGGCCGCGCTCTGAGACGTGGCTGTGGTCGCCGCGGCAGCTGTGCTCAGGGCCTGTTCCTCGGCGGAGGTTTCTGAGGCCGTTGATGCGTAGCCGCTCGACGAGCCAGTACTCAAGGCACGACCAGCATGACGTGCGGGTCGCCCCGGGCGGGCCGGGCGGGGCCGACGGATCGAGGAGGAGACCGGATCCGACGTCGTCGGGTGCGCGCTCCTGCCGGAGGACTCGGTGGCGCCGGCCTCGGCGGCGCTCTGGGCGCCCGCCGTGGTGGCCTGCTGCGCCTCCTGTGCCGCCTCCTGACCTGAGCGTGCGCCTGTCGAGCCCGGACGAGGGCCGCGTTTCCTGGCCTTCTTGCCCCGAGCCGCCTTCCCAGCCTTCTTCTCAGCCTTGCGCTCAGCCCGCTCGGAGTGCTGAGTGCGGGAGGCGGACTCGTCTGGTGCCTCAGCGGCCGGAGAGGAGGGGGCCGCGGCGGGCTCCTGGCTCGTGGTGCTCTGCCCGCCGGAAGAAGACTCGGAAGAGGACAGGGAGGCGCGCCTGGCAGCATCCCACGCCTCACCGATGTCCTGGGCGGAGGATGCCTCCGGTGCCTCGGCCCCGGCATCGGCCCGGGGGCTGGAGGAGTCGGGCTCGGTGGCGGGGCGCCCCTGCGGCTCGGTCGCCGAGGAGACGGGCCGCGCAGGACGCTTCGTTCTGCGGGCGCTGAGCAGCGCCATCCCGGAGAGCTTGTCGTGCCAGCCGCGCCCCTCGGGGTCGGCGGCCGCCGTGCGCATGAGCGCGATGGTGCCCAGGCCGAGCGTGGTGATGCTGACGGCCAGGATGAGATCGGCGTGGAGGAAGGAACCCAGCGGTGAGGGGGTCTGGTGGCGGGCCCCCAGCATGCGGATCCTGAGCAGCCTCCCGCCCAGGGACCAGCCGGTGGCGGCGATGGTGAGCCAGCGCGCCCCGACGACCAGCCCGAAAGCGATGAGTCCACTGGTCAGCACCGGGCGGCCGCCCACCCGCCAGATGACGGCGGTCAGGCCCCCCACCAGAAGTGAGCCGATGACGAGATCGATGACCCCGGCGACCACGCGTGCCCGCACCGGGGCCGGGGGGAGGCGGCGGTGCGCAGAGGAGGTCGTGTGCGAGGACGTCCGGGCCGCACCGGGCTCCGAGCCCCGGGAGTCGGCCGTCTGCGCTCCGCCGTGCGGATCACCGGGGGTGCTCGGCGCCGTGCCGTACGGACTGACGACGTCGGTGCGCGTCGCGTCATCGGACCGATGGGAGGACGCCGGTGGGCCCGCAGCGGTCGAAGCGCTGCTACGGGCGTCAGCAGTGATCGTCATGACCGCAACCTCCTGGGGGGACGTGACCGCCTGCCGGCGGGATGGACGAGGGAGCGCGGGGACAAACGGGCCCATACCCGTCCCAGGCGCGAGCGGTCCGCCCCCATGCAGCGGACGATCGCATCTGAGGATTCCCACAACTCCCCTAGAGCGTACGATGGCGGCTCCCCGGAGCTGAAGACCTGGGTGTCAACTGCTCCGGCGAATCGAGGCAGATCGACCTGCGGGAAGTGAGGAGCCAGCTGCGCAGCCGCCTCCCTCCGAGTGGCTCCCCACCCGGGGTAGCGTCCCAGGTCGCGGGCCCGGTCGAGGATCTCCTCCCAGGCCCCCAGGGCCTTACCGACACCGGTGCGTGCGCGCCGGCGGCGGCGGCGCCAGGCCTTCCATCCCAGGACCGAGCCTACGATCATCGTGATCGCCAGGATGGAACCTCCGACGGCGATGACCGCGGTCGGCAGACCGCCCTTGTCCTTGTCCTGGGGGTCGTCGCGCTGCGGGTCCTCGTAGTTGGGGGGCAGCTGGGCCGGGTCCTCATTGGGCAGCGGGGGCTGGAGGACGTTGGGCTCGGGGTTGGAGACCTTCTGGGTGGTCTGCTGCTGGGGAACCTGGTCGCGGTCCGGCGTGACGTCGAAGGACACCCAGCCCAGCCCCTCGAAGGGGATCTCCACCCAGGCCTTGACGTCCTCTCCGGTGACGGTCTTGGCATCGCCGTCGGTGGCCGGGTCGAAGCCCATGACGACGCGGGCCGGGATGTTGAGCGAGCGGCACATGAGCATCATGAGCACCGAGTACTGCTCGTCGTCGCCGATGAGGGAGTCGGCCTCCACCATGGAGGCGATGCGGGCGGCCCCGTGCCCGGGCTGGGAGGGGCTCTTGGTGCCGTCGGAGTAGTAGCTCGTGCGCAGGCGCTGCTGGAGCGCCCGGATCTGCGCGATGGGGTTGGACTCGGCTCCGACGATCTCCTTGGCCAGGGAGGCCACCGACGACGGCACCTGCTCGACCGGTCCCAGCGAGGTCTGCGCTAGGGAGGCCTTGTTGAGGGAGGCCTCGGAGGGCGCGGTGTAGGGGGCGACCCGCTCGGTGAGAACGTCGCCCGAGGCCAGGCCACTGGTGGCGATCCCGGTGGAGGAGAACTTGTCGTAGTACATGCCCTCGCGCAGAGCCGATTGACGCGGCCCGGAGGACTCGATGCGGATCGTCTCGGGCATGGTGGGCACCCAGGGGAAGCTGTAGTCCTCGATGGTCAGCGAGGAGGTCTGCTTGCGCCCGTCGAGCCGGCTGGCCGTCAGCTGGGTCTTGTCACCGATGCGCTCGAAGCGCGACTGGCCGTTCTCGTTCTGACCGATGTGGGCCGACAGGCCGTCGTAGGAGTCCAGGGCGGCGATGCGGATGCGTCCGCCTGAGGGCAGGTTGATGGGCTTCATGAGCCGGGTGTGGGCCTTGTCGGTCTCCAGGGTGCGCACCAGGGACAGTGGGCTGGCGTACTCGGTCACGTCCAGCGGCGGCTGGAACAGGTCGCGCACCACCGTCCGGGAGGTGGGGACGGCGGGGGTGAGGACCATGGCGGCCAGGGAGGTGACCAGGAGCAGCACGGCGGCGATGACCGTCCCGCGCAGGGCCGCCCGACCCAGGTCCCCGGTGGGGCGGGCGCTCGTGGCGCCCGAGGTCGTCGAGAAGGAGTTCAGGTCCAGGGCCTCGACGACGTGACTGCGCCGCTGCCGCAGGGAACCGCAGGTCCACAGCGCCAGGATCCCGACGACGAACAGGACGCCCAGCACGGTGGGGCGCACGGCCTCCTGCCCACCCCAGCCGATGCCGACGGCGGGCAGGCAGGCCAGGATCAGGCCGGCCAGGACCTCACGGCCCGCCAGGATGAGGCGGGTCGCCAGCGCCGAGACCACCAGCCCGGTCATCCAGGGCAGCACCGTCATGCCGCTGAAGGAGCTCAGCGGCATCGGCACGGTCAGGGCGTCTCGCCATACGGTGATCGTGGAGCCCAGCACCGTCTTGATCGCCGTCGTCCCTGAGCCGACATCGGTCAGCAGCCACGGGGCCACCAGGACATGGACCAGCGCCAGGGCCGCCATGCTCGGCAGCACCGACAGGCGCAGGCGCGAGCAGACCAACGAGGTCAGGGCGCCGATGAGTGCGCCGTAGCCGACGGCCAGGCAGCCTGCCACGGAGGCGAAGATCGGCAGGAAGGGGACCGCACCGATGGCGAGGATCCCGGCCATGAGGACCAGCTCGAGGGTCGCTGCCGCCAGCGTGGGCGGCTTGGTGCCGCGCCGGGGAGGCAGGAAGCGGCGGGCGGAGAGGGCCGGCCGGGAGGGGCGCGACAGGAGCGGGCCGGCGCCGGTGATCGAGCGGGCCCGACGTGTCGTCTCGTTGCTGTAGAGGCTGCGCGTGCGCGACGACGTCGCCGTCGACCAGGAGGAGGCGGACTCGTCCGAGCCGCTCAAGGGCGCGGCGGTGACCTGTGAGGGGGCCTCGGCCGGAGAGGACGCCCCGGCCGGCGAGGCGCCCGAGACCGGGGAGCCCGCGGTGCGGGGGGAGGCGGTGGTGAGGGTCGTCGTGGGGGTCATAGTGCTCGCCTCAGGGCGGTGGGAAGCTGCTCAAGACGGTCCATGTCCACGACCGGCATCGTTCCGGCGTGGTGGCGCGACAGGCCGTGCTGGCCCGCGCGCAGGGCAACGGTCACCATGGGCAGCGGGGCGAAGCCGCGAGCCCGGGCCAGCACGGCGCGGTCCACCTGTTGGCCGGTGACGAGGACGACGATAGAGGCATCGGGGTGCGCCGTGCAGGCGTGTCGCACCAGGAGGTCGCAGCCGTAGTCGTCCTCACCGGTGCTCAGCAGGCAGGACGTGTCCAGCATCCGCAGGGCGGAGGAGGTGGGCAGAGCCCCGATCTGGGTGATGAAGCGGACCTCGCGCCCGTCCTGGATCGCGTCCATGGCCAGTGAGCAGGCGATGGACACCGCGGTCTCGAAGTCCTCCTCGCCGGCGTAGTCCTCCTGGCGGGTGGACAGCAGGACGAGCAGGCTGGAGCGGCGGGTCTCCTCGAACTGACGCACCATGAGCCGGCCGGTGCGCGCGGTGGTGCGCCAGTGGACGTTGCGTCGGTCATCGCCGGGGACGTACTCGCGCAGGGCGTGGAAGGCGACGTCGGAGCTGGACAGGTCCTGGGTGACGGCGCCCTCGATGTCCCGCAGGACGCCGTGCAGGACCGTGCCCAGGCGCACGGTGCGCGGGTGGATGTGGATGTGCTGCGGGGTGCTCAGGGAGCGCTCGCGCTGAAGCAGCCCCACCGGATCGCGCTGGACCGCCAGGACCGGGCCGACGGTGACGATGCCGCGGCGCTGCGTGGGTAGGACGAAGCCGCGCTCGTGGACGGCCCCGGGGGTCAGGGTCGGCACGACGAAGACGGCGCGCCCCGGCCCCACCGGCATCTCCATGCGCGAGGGCAGCAGCGGCCGGGTGCGGGGGTTGGTGACGGTCAGGCGGATGAGGGCGTGGTCGCCCACGGTGACGCGGGGCTCGAGGAGGTTGTGGTTGACCGAGTAGCCGCGGCGGGGGATGAGCCACAGCCAGGCGCTCACCGCGACGATGCCGACGGCGGCCGCGGCGCTCCACGCCTCCTGCCAGCCCATGACGGCCCCGGTCAGTCCGCAGGCCGCCAGCAGCACCAGGCTGCCCCATCCGATGGGGGTCACGGTGTGCAGCAGCCAGCGCAGCGGTCGCAGCGCCACCGCGGCCGCTGCGGCCAGTCGGGACTGCGAGGGCCTGGCGGTCAGGGCCTCGTTCGTGGAGGTCGACGACGCAGCCGATGCCGCGGGCTGCGCGGAGGCCGGAGCCCCCGAGGAGGTGGGGGCTGCGGCGGAGGAGGCGGATACGCCGGTCCCGCCCGCCGAGCCCGGACGGGCCTGGCGGGCAGGTTCCTGCGACGTCGTCTGAGGCGTCATACGGCTCAGTCGCGGGTCGTGGGGGCGGGGACCTGGGCCAGCGCGGCGGTGATGACGCCGGAGGCGGTGGCGCCGGTGAACTCGGCGTCGGGGTCCATGACCAGGCGGTGGGCCCACACGACCTCGGCGAGGTCCTTGACGTCGTCGGGCAGGACGTAGCTGCGTCCCTGGGAGGCCGCCCACACCCGGGCGGCCCGAGCCATGCCGATGGCGCCACGGGTGGACACGCCCATGCGGGTCTCGTCGGCTGCACGCGTGGCCTCCACCAGCGCTCCGATGTAGTCCAGTACCGAGTTCTCGATGTGGTTCTCCGCGGCCAGGTCGGCCATGGAGGCCACCACGGAGGAGGCCACGACCGCGGACAGGCTCTTGGAGCGGTCCGGGTGGGCCGAGCTGGAGAGGATCCGGGTGAGCGCCTCCCGGTTGGGGTAGCCCACGGAGGTCTTCATGAGGAAGCGGTCGAGCTGGGCCTCGGGCAGGCGGTAGGTGCCGGCCTGCTCGATGGGGTTCTGGGTGGCGATGACCATGAAGGGGCGCTCGGTCGTGTGACGCACGCCGTCGACGGTCACCTGGGACTCCTCCATGACCTCCAGGAGGGCGGACTGGGTCTTGGGGCTGGCCCGGTTGATCTCATCGGCCAGGACGATGGAGGAGAAGATCGGGCCGGCGTGGAAGTCCCATGTGCCGGTCTTCTGGTCGTAGATCGTCACACCCGTGATGTCACTGGGAAGCAGGTCGGGGGTGAACTGGATGCGCGAGTGCGTCCCCTGCACCGAGGCCGCCAGGGCCCGGGCCAGGGCCGTCTTGCCGGTGCCGGGGGCGTCCTCGAGCAGGAGGTGGCCCTCGGAGAGCATGGTGGTCAGGGCCAGCTTGATCACGTCTTCCTTGTCGAGCAGCGCCTGACCGACGTTGTTGACAATGGTGGAGAAGGCGTCAGCGAACCATGTCGCGTTCTCGGGAGTCATCGGCATGGAATCAATGATCCTTCGGGTGGAGAGCGGTGGGTGTGTGACTTGTTGCGTACTGGGCATCGATCCGGTTAATGAACCGGTTATTGCTGGGTGCAGGTGATGGTCTGGTCCCAGTTCGGCGTCCTGTGGGGGAACGTGTGTCGGGCGTAGCCGTTCTTGTCGAGAGCGATCTCCTCCTCGTTCCAGGCGGGCTGCCAGTTCCAGGTGTCCCAGTACCAGTAGCCGCAGGACACGGTGCTGTTGGGGTTTCCGGAGATGTCGAAGACCATCTGGTAGCAGGTGCCCCAGGGGCCGAAGGGGTGGCACCTCTGCGTGTAGTCCACGTAGAACTGCTGCTCAGTGCCGACCGGGTAGGCCTGCTTCTTGTCATCGTCATCATCGTTGTCATCGTTGTCGGCCTTGGACGGTCTGGTGACGGTGTCGCAGCCCCACTCGGAGGTACCGGCGTTGGTCCGGGCCCGCACGCACCAGGTGAGCGACTCACCGCGCTTGAGCTTGCCGTCATAGGTGTCGCCGATCTCGACGTTCTCCACGGACTTGCCGCCGTCGTCGGTCTGCTCGTACTCGGCGCCGGCGCCGCTGTTGGCCCCGGGGTTCCAGGAGCAGGAGACCTTCTTCTGCTTCTTGCCGGTGAGCTCGCAGCTGACCGAGGGAGCCGACGGCGGACCGTAGGGCGCCACCGGTGAGGAGGCGACGACGTCGGAGTACTGCCCGCCGCCGTTGGCGCGGGCGTAGACGGTGTAGGCCTGCCCGTTAGTCAGTCCCCGGATGGTCGAGGAGCTGGTCCAGGTGACCTGGTCGACGGAGTACTCCACCGTCAGCTCGCCCACGCTCCAGCCGTTGCCGGCCCGGGGCGAGGAGCTCACGGACAGCTCGCCGCTGTTGCCGGTGGCCTTGACGGCGGGGGTCGACGGCGTCAGCGGGGTCGGCTTGTAGGTGTAGCTGGCCTGGCCCGAGGTCTTGGAGCCGTGACCGTTGTCGGCCTCGACCCAGAAGGTCCAGGTTCCGCGCGAGACCGAGACCGTGGTGGAGGTGGCCCCTCCCACGTTCTTGGAGTCGCTGGTGTGCCCGTTGGAGTAGTGCAGCGTGTAGCTCACGGGGCTGCCGTTGCCGTTAGCGGCTTGCCAGCTGATGGTGACCGTGTCCCCGTTGGGGGTGATGACGGGGGTCCCGGGGGTGCCGGGCTCGCCGTAGGGCGTCACCGAGTTGGACGGGGAGGACCACTCCGAGACCGTCCCCTGGCTGGACCTGGCGCGCACCTGAGCGGTGTAGGCGCGTCCCGGGGCGACGTCGAAGGAGGCCGAGCTCCCGGAGACGCCCGTCTGCACGCTGCCGTCCGACAGGCGCACGTCATAGGTCGTCGTGCCCCCGAAGGGGTCGTCCACCTCGGTCCAGGTGGCGGTGACCTTGCCCGAGCCGGCTGTCAGTGTGGGCGCAGCCGGGGTCTTAGCGGTGGCGTTGTGCTGGTAGGACACCGTCGCGGCCTCGGAGTCGCCGTACTTGTTGGTGGCCACGACCTGGATGCTGTAGCTCTGACCGGGCGTCAGGCCGCTGATGAGGCAGTTCGAGGTCGAGCAGGACTGCTCGGTGCCGTTGACACTGACCTTGTAGCCGGTGATGGGGGAGCCGTTGGCGGAGCCGTCGGCCCAGGACACGCGTGCCGAGTCGGCGCCCACGGGGGCCACGCTCACCCCGGAGGGGGCGGCGGGGGCCACCCCACCGACCTGCACGGTGATGGTGCCGGTGACGGCCCGGGACTCCGAGCCGGTGGAGTCCAGCACCTTGTACTGCGCGGTGATGGTGCCGTGGAACCCGCTGTTGGGGGTGATCGTCACGGTGGTTCCCGAGGCGCTGATCGAGCCCTGGCCGGAGGTGATCGTCGGGGTGCCGGACAGGGTGATCGGCTTGTCCGGGAAGGGGTTGCTCACCGCCTTGGACACGTCGGTGCTGACCGCCTCGCCGTTGCGGGACTCCAGGTTGATCGGGGCGGTGGTCATGCGGGGCTTGTTGGAGGCGCTGACCCGCACGGGCAGGGAGGCGCTCACCGGCGGGTTGACGCCGTCGGAGACCGTGATCGGGATGGAGCCCGTGGTGCCCTCGGCGGTCTTGTCGGAGGCCTTGACCGACAGCGTCGAGCCGCTCAGGGAGATCTCGAATCCCGCGGGGGCGGGACCGGCCTGGAAGGAGAGCTTGTCACTCGGGTCGGGGTCGGTGGCCATGGCTGCCAGATTGGCCGTCACGGCCCCCTCGCCGGGGGCCACCGTCACCTCGGTGGGGGTGAAGGTCGGCGGCCGGTTCGTCGAGGACTCCACGATGATCGGCAGCGTGAGCGTCGAGCTCAGGGCGTCCGAACCGGTGCCGTCGGCCACGGTGAAGGTCACCGAGGTCTGCCCGGTGAAGCCCGAGTCGGGGGTGAAGGACAGCGCCGACCCGCCCGAGGCGACCTTGGCGTCCTTGGTGCCCTTGGCCATGTGGATGGAGGAGGTGTCCGAGATGACGGGCTTGGTGCCCTCTCGGGTGAGGATGTAGGAGGACAGGCTGATGTCGGTGGTCTTGTCCGCCAGCACCCGGGCGGGCACGGCCGAGGGGTTGATGCGGGGCCGCAGGGCCGAGCGGGCCGGCACCACGACGACGGCGTGGCCGGTCAGCCCGTCGGCGTCGGTGATCGTGTAGAGCACGAGCCGCTGGGTCTCGCCCACCGTCAGGCTCAGGGAGTCCTTGCCCACCTCGACGTCGGGGTCGGAGGAGGACAGCTTGAGGTCCCACGGCGAGCCGTCGGTGTCCTTGTCGTTGTCCAGGACCGGGACGGTGACCTTGCCGTTGGCGTCGACCTGGTCGACGGTGACGTAGTCGTCCACGCCCACCGGGTTGGCCAGGGGGGCGTTGTTCGAGACCTGGACGGTGACGGTGCCGGTGTCGGTGCCGCCGCGTCCGTCGGAGACGGTGTAGGTGACCGAGTGGTTGCCCTCCTTCTCCGGCAGGTCGAGCACCAGGCGGCCGGCGCGGGTGGACACGCCCAGGGAGGGGTCGCTGGAGACCGGGTCGCCCTCCAGGGACAGGCTGTCGCCGTCGGTGTCCAGGTCGTTGGACAGCACGTCCACGGCCACGGTGCGTCCGGGCTTGGCCACGACCAGGTCGTCGGTGGCCACCGGGGCCACGTTGAGGGGCGAGGCCTGGGCCACGCCCACCCGGACCGTGCCGGTGGCCTGGGCCCCGAAGCGGTCCTCGACGACGTAGGTGAAGGTGTCGGTGCCGGTGGCCCCCTCGGAGGGCGTGTAGGTCAGCCACGAGGAGTTGATCTCCACCGAGCCCAGGGAGGGGGCCTGGTTGAGGCCCACGAGGCTCACCGAGTCGCCGTCGGGATCGATGCCGTCCAGCGGCACGGTGATGTTCGTGGCCGAGCCGGCCAGGGTGCGGGCCTCCAGGTTGCGCGGTGAGGGCGCGGAGTTGTGCTCGGCGTCCTGGGCGCGCACCTCCACGGTGAGAATGCCCGAGGCGGTCTGGCCCTGGTCGTCCTTGGCCGTGTAGGCGTAGGAGGTGCGGCCGGGCTGGTTGCCGGCGCGGAAGCGGACGGTGTTCTCGCTGACCCAGGCGGTGCCCAGCTCGTCGCCCACCAGGCTCACCTGGGAGTCCACCGACAGGTTGAGACCGGCGGGGGAGGAGTCGTTGTCCAGAACCGGCACGGTGACGACGTCGCCGGCTCGCACGACGGCGGTGTCATTGGTGACCACCGGTGGCTGGGGCTGGGACTGGGTCACCGGGACGATGGCGACCTTCCCGGTGGCGCTGGAGGTGCCGTTGGTGACCGTGTACTCCACCGTCAGGTTGGCCGGGACGGTGCTGGCCGCGCTGATCTGCAGCAGGGAGTGGTCCACGACCGTGACGGTGACCCCGGAGTCCGGCGGGGTCTTGACCGACTGCAGGACCAGGATCCCCCCGGAGGGGTCGAAGTCGTTGTTGAGCGGGGCGATGGTCGTCGAGCCGCCGTTGCGCAGCAGGGCGGTGTCGTTCTCGACCTCGGGAGGCACGGTGGCGTCGGCCTTGGGCGTGACGTCCACGCGCACGATGCCCTGGGCCGTGTTGGCCCCGTCCATGACGTCGTAGGTGAGGTAGTAGGTCTGGGCCTGGGCGTTGGCCTCAGTGGAGAAGGTGAAGACACCGGCCTGCTGGTCGATGCTGATCGAGGTTCCGGCCGGGGCCTCCTGCACCGCGGCCAGGCGCAGGGTCCCCCCGGAGGGGGAGGTGTCGTTGTCCAGGGGCGAGACGACGGTCTTGGAGCCGGCGACGACGCGCACGTGGTCGGCGTTGGCGATCGGCTTGGCCGACTGGGCCGGCTGCACGTCGACCTTGACCACGCCGGAGGTGGTCTCCCGGCCGTCGGAGACGGTGACGGTCAGGTCGCGGGTGCCGGTGCCGGCGCCCAGCTCGCGCACCGTGACGGTGCCCTCGTTGGAGACCTTGGTGTCCAGGCCCTCGCCCTGGGCGGAGACCAGGTAGAGGTCGTCCCCGTCGGGGTCCAGCCAGTGGCCCAGCACGTCCAGGGAGCCGGAGGCCTTCTCGGCGACGGTGAGGGTGGGGGTGGTGATCTGCTTCGGGGCGCCGTTGACGTCCCAGCCGTGGACGTCAACGGTGGCGACGGCGGAGTCGCTCATCCCGCGGCCGTCGTCGGCCGTGTAGGGCACGGAGAAGCTGCCGGAGGCGTTGTCCGGGACGTCCATGCGCAGAGCCAGTCCGCCCTGGGCCTTGGTGGCCTTGAGCGACCCGCCGTTGTCCTGGGGAGTGGCGGTGAGGACGTCACCGTCGGGATCGGAGTCGTTGGCCAGCACCGGCAGGAGCGCGGAGCGGCCCGGGCGCACGCCGAAGCTGTCGTCAGCCGCCTTGGGGGGATGGTTCTCCTCGGTGCGCTCCGGCGGGGTCTGGGAGTCCGAGGTGTTGGCCGAGTCGTCCTTCTGATCGGCGTTGTCGTCGGTCTGGGCGGTCTTGTCCGTCCAGTCGTCGATGAGGACGAGGTCCTCGTTGGGTAGCCACACCGAGCCCGTGTCCAGGTCGTTGAGCACGATGGCGTCGCGGTTGACCCGGAAGATCGGGGCGGAGGAGGAGGCGAGCTTGTCGTCGTGGGCGGTGTCGGTGCCGCCGCCGAACAGTCCCGAGCAGCTGCGCACGAACTGGCCCGAGCCGGACCAGGCCGCGTAGACGCACTTGCCCAGGCGCACCGGCTGGGCGGGCACGCCCTCCGGGGCGGAGCCCTCCTTGGCCGACGGCGTTCTGGTGACCTTGCCCCCGTCCATGGGGACGGAGATGAGCTCGTTGCGGGAGGCGACCAGGACCGAGTCCGCCTCGGGGCCGGGCTGCTGGAGCACCAGGCCGGAGGTCCCCAGGCTGACGGACTTGCCCTCGGGCAGGTGGAGGATGCCGGTGCCGCGCTCCAGGACCACGGGCTGGTCGCCGACGGCGGTGATGGCCAGATCGGTCCCGGCGGTCAGCTTCAGGGAGGTGTTCGTGGCCTCCTTCCAGCCCTTGTCGCTGGTCTCCAGGGAGACCAGCGACTTGCTGGTGGCTGAGACGGCGTGGATGGCACCGTCCTTGCCGATGGCGGCCACGACGTCGGGCATGCCGGTGACCACGGGGGCGGCCGCGGCCAGCGAGCCGGCCTCCTTGGCCTTGGCGGCGCGGATGGTGCCCTGAACCTTGTCGACTGCCATGACCCGGTCCCCGCCCTGGGCGATGGTCACGCCCTTGGTGAGCTGGGTGCGCCCGGAGAAGGCGACCTGGGAGGGATCGACCGAGGAGACGGAGGCGTCGCCGGAGTCGGGGACCAGGATGTCCTCGGCGTTCTGGGTGACGTCGAAGGAGGATGAGGAGGTGCGGATCGCGCCGTCGACCTCGCGGGAGGGGTAGTTGAGGCGGGCCACCAGGTGCTTGGAGGTGGAGGTGACCCACACGCCGCCGTCGTTGAGGTGCAGGTCGGCCTGGGCCACGCCCTCGTGGAGCCAGGCGGCCGTTCCCAGGGCGGTGACGCATACGACGGCGGCCAGCGTCGACAGGCGCTTGCGCAGTCGCACGCGCTGGGCGCGCGACTGGGGGATGCGGAAGGTCGCGGCCAGTCGGGAGGTGGTGGTGCCGGAGGTCAGGCCCGAGCCGACGTCCTGAACGTCGTCGGATCGGGAGTCCCGGCTCCGTCGCCGGGGGCGCAGGGCGCCGGCGGCGCGGGCGAGCAGACCGGGACGGTCCGCGGCGGACGCTTCGGTCTGAGCGGTGCGGGAGTCGGATCGGTTGCTTCCGCCGTCACCGGCACCGGAGGTGGCTGCGGCGGAGTCGATACTGCTCGACGGGGTGTCGGGCGTCTCGAAGTCGTTGCGTGAAGTGGTCACTGGGCCTCTTGAGGACTACGGGATGCGACCTCCTGGACGAGGGTGCGTCGCAGCATCGTCGAGGAGGTGGTGGGTGTGTAGGGCAGGTAGATCACCGAGGCCCCGACCTCGGCCATCTCGGCCTCCAGACGGCGGCCCTTGTCGGTGCCCTCCCAGTCGGTGCCCTTGAACAGCACGTCGAAGGGGGAGCGCTTCCAGGCCAGGCGCTTGTCCTGGTCATAGTCGGGGACCACGGAGTCCACCATGCGCAGGGCGGCCACCATGGCCATGCGCTCGGCCAGGGGCACGATGGGGCTGCGCCCCTTCATCCGCTCCAGCGACTCGTCGGTGGCGACCCCCGCGATGAGGTGGTCGCAGCGCTTGGCCGCCTCGGTGAGGATGTTGAGGTGCCCCACGTGCAGCATGTCGAAGCCGCCGGGGACGTAGCCGGTGATCATCAGTAGGCTCCCTTTCCGCCGATGACCGCGCGCAGCGTTCCGGCGAAGATCTTCGCGTCCAGGGCTCCGCCCCGGTTCTCCACGTAGTGACGGTCCAGGGCCACGGTCGAGGCCCAGGACAGGTCCGAGCGTCCGGAGATCTGCCACAGGCCGGTCAGCCCGGGCTTGACCAGAAGACGACGCAGCGCCTCGGCGTCGTACTTGGCGACCTCGACGGGAAGTGCGGGGCGGGGCCCCACCAGGCTCATGTCCCCGCGCACGACGTTGATGAGCTGGGGGAGCTCGTCGATCGACAGGCGGCGGATCCAGCGGCCCACGCGGGTGATGCGCGGGTCCTGACGGTCCTTGAACATGACCTCGTTGCCGGCGTCGCCGCCGGCCTTGACCACCGAGGCGCGGCGCGCGTCGGAGTCGATGTACATGGAGCGGAACTTCCACATGGTGAAGGGCTTGCCGTCCTGGCCCACGCGGGTCTGGGTGTAGAAGACCGGACCGGGGGAGTCGAGGCGGATGGCGAGCGCGGTGGCCGCCAGCAGCGGCGAGATGAGGGCCAGCCCGATGGCGCCGGCGAGGCGGTCGAACAGGGCCTTGCCCGCGGCACGGGTGCGGCGGGTCTTGACGGCGATGAGACCGGTCCAGCCGTTCGTCACGGTCAGGGCCCGCATACGCCCGGGCACGACGTCCTGCAGCCCGGGGGCGACGACGAGGCGCACCTGGGTACCCTCCAGGCCGCGCATGAGGGTGACCAGGTCCTCGGGGATGACCGAGCCGACCGTCATGACGGCGTCGATGCGCTCGGCGTGCAGGGTCTGGGCGATGTGCTGGGGGCTGCGCACGGGCTCAGCCGAGTGGAAGGCGCGGTCCTGCCCGGAGGACAGGTAGCCCACGATGAGGAAGCCGTCCATGGGATGGCGGCGCAGCTGGGTGAGCATGGGCTGGGAGCCCGAGCCCATGACGATGAGGGTGCGACGCAGGGCGTGCCCCTCGAGGCGGCGGCGGCGCAGCCACCCGGCCTCGATGGAGCGTCCGGTGACGGCCAGGAGGAGCTGGGCCGCCAGAGTGGCGAGCAGGGTGGTCCGGGCAACTCCGGACAGGTCGGCCAGCAGCAGGGCCACCGGGACGCTCACGGCGGCCGCGGCGACGAAGCGGCCCGTACCGGGGCCGGCCTGCTCGACGGCGTCGATACCGAGCGCTCCCAGGAACCAGGCGATGAGCACCATCGTGATGCCCACGGTGGTCGCGGACCAGACCAGTGGCAGGTGGCCGCCCAGGAGGGCGAGCCAGAAGGGGACGGCGACGGCGAAGAGGTCGGACAGGACGAGCCAGATGACGAGGTCATGGCGCGTGCGTGCCCAAGGACTGCGCGGAGCGGTGGGGGAGGTGGCGTCGGCTGCTGCTGCTGTCGAGGGACGCCGGTGCTGCTCGCGCTGGGGCAGTGTCAGGGTCGAACTAGACAAGGTGGACTCCGCAGGGATGATCGTGGGTGGGCAATAACTGGTCGGCTAGTGCTGACGGGACGTCGTGAACAGCAGCGTTTTAGAATGCTACTAAGTCTTGCGGACGTTATTTGTGGGAAGTGGCCAAGATCGCAGGGGCAAGATGAGGAGTCGAGAGGTTTCTGAGATGTCTGTATGTTACAGGTGCACAACGATATGGAGGTGTCAATGCGCCTCTGAGGGACCTTTCAGGGTTCTTCCAGCAGGTGGCGTTGTTGCAGGTCAGGGCCGGTTTGCTGGGGTTGTGCCAAGGAGGGTGGGTGGGGGACCGTCTATGTCACAAGACGATAAACAAAAGATACCAGGTCACCGGTCTTGATGCGTCTACTCTCGTGCCTGTCTTCGGGCGTCTTTCCGATGCCGGATTGTGACCTTCCTACAACATCAGGAGTGCTACGTGACCCAGTCGAGTTCTTCGGCGCCCCGGTCGGCTTCCGAGCCGGCCGGGGCGCAACCGGCCGCCGGCGGTGCCCCGTCGGGTGCCGCTGAGTGGGGGCGATCTGCGGATGGCTCAGGCGCCGCAAGCCTCTCGGGGGTTGAGGTGAGTGATGGGGCCGTCCCGTCGCGCGCCTCGCGTCCTTCGCTGCTGCGGCGGCTCGGCGGGGTCCTCAAGCGGGGGTCGTCGTCGGGCGCCAGCTGGTCGTCTGTGGGAACCACAGCCGTGGCCAAAGTGGTGGTCATGGGGGTGTCCGGCGTCTTCGGGCTGGTCAACACCAGTCTCATCATCAGGCACTTCGGGGCCGACGCCTTCGCCCAGTACAACCTGCTGGCCACCTTCCCCACCCTCATGCCCTTCACCGACCTGGGCATCGGCGCGGTCATCCTCAACACGGTGGCGAGCTCGAGCGACCCGGCCCACGACTCGACCGTGCGGCGCACGATCACCACCGCCGTCCGGGTGCTGCTCGGCTCCGCCCTGGTCATCAGCACCGTCGGCATCGTCATCCTGCTGCTGGGTGCCTGGCCCGGGCTGCTGGGGGGCAAGCTCATGGAGGGCGGCGGACTCACCGCCACCGTCTGCCTCATCATCTACGCCGCGGCCCTGCCGCTGTCCGTGGGGCAGCGGGTCATCATCGGCCTGGGGCGCTCCACCACCCAGGTCATCAGCCAGGGGATCGTCTCCCCGGCCATGTCCTGCTTCCTGCTGCTGGCCATCGTCACCGGCCTGGGGCGCGGCAACGCCGTGTCCATCTACTCCTACATCGCCAACGCCCTGGTGTCGGTCATCTGCATCGTCGTCGCCTGGCGCGCCACCCGCCCCCTGTTCAAGGGTGCCCTGAGGGACGTACCGCGGCTGCGCAGCGTGCGCGGCGTGCGCATCGTCAACACCGCGGGCCCCCAGCTGCTGCAGTCCCTGGCCATCCCGATCGCCTTCCAGACTGACCGCCTCCTTCTGTCCCACCTGGGGCAGTCCCAGGCCCTGGCCGAGTACAACCTGGCCAACAACCTGTTCAACATGCTCACCCAGACCGTCATGGCGGCCGGTGTCGCCATGTGGCCCATGTTCGCCAGGGCCCGGGCCGACAAGCGCATCGAGAGTCCCTTCAAGCCGGCCATCGCCTTCAGCGGGGGCGGTTTCGTCCTGGCCCTGGCCCTGGTGGCCATCACTCCCTGGGCCGCCCGAGTCATGTCCCACGGCAAGATCGTCCTGCCGGCCGCGCTCGTGTGGGCCTTCGCCGCCTACGTCGCCGTCGAGGCCGGCAAGCAGCCGCTGGGCATGTACATGACCGACCCGCGCGGCCTGCAGTTCCAGGTCATCCCGGTGCTCATCCTGGTGCCGATGAATCTCGCCATCTCCTGGGTCCTCATTGGGCCCTTCGACGCCGCCGGGCCTATCCTGGGCTCGGTGATCTCGGTGGTCCTGTGCCAGATCCTCCCGTATGCCTGGTGGGTGCGCCGAGACGTGGCCAGACGTCGTCGAGAGCTGGCCCAGCAGTGAGCCCCTCCTCGTTGGCAGTCGGTACCGAGCCGGCTCGCGCGGCCCGGGAGCCGACACCGCGCCCCGACGCCCGACCGCTGCGCCACGTCCCCCGACTCCCTCCTCTCGCCGTTCCTCATCTGTCCACCACCCGGCCCGGCTCCCCGGGCCCCGCTCAAGGAGAAGCCTCATGAGCTCCCCCGCTGGTTCCCCCACCATCGCCGAGAACATCAGGGCCCTGTCCCGGGCTCAGAAGTCCAAGGCCGGTGCCCCCCTCTACTCCCGCATCATCAACCGCCCCGCGGGCCGGGTCCTGGCCGCGATCGCCCACCGGCTGGGCGCGACCCCGGACCAGGTGACGGTCCTGTCGGCACTGTGCACCTACAGCGGCATCGCCCTCATCGCCCTGTGGCGTCCCACAGTCGTGTCCGCCGTCGCCACCGCCCTGCTGCTCATGTTCGGATACGCCCTCGACGCCGCTGACGGGCAGCTGGCGAGATTACGCAACGGTGGTTCCAAAGCCGGTGAATGGCTTGATCACGTCGCCGACGTTATCAAGCTCTCGACAATTCACGGGGCCATTGCGATCTCACTGTTCCGTTTTACAGAATTACCGTCCCCGGTCCTGCTTATTCCGCTAGCTTTCGGAGCGGTTCAGAATATTCACTTCTTCAGTTACATCCTGACGTATCAGCTGCGTTATCACGGTGGAACGCCTTTGGCTAAGGATGAGTCCCGACCCGGCATTCTCAAGTCGATCCTGTCGGCTCCCACGGACTACGGGCTCATGTGCTTCGTGCTCATGACCCGCTTCGCGCCCACGGTCTTCCTGTGGGTGTACGGCATCATGCTCCTGGGCTACGCGGGCTACGTGGCGCTGGCCCTGCCCAAGTGGTACCGCGACCTGCGCAACGACCTCCAGTAGCCCTTCGTCGTCGGCCCTCATCGGGCCTGGTGCGGTCGGCCCGTGACGGACTACGGCGAACCGCTCACCGGCACTCCCGCTGAGATCTCCATCTATTCCCCCTCATATCTGTTAAGGAATCTTATGGCTCTGCTAACCGGCCGCAAGGCGCTACTGGTCTATACGGGACGCAAGGACGGGCTGGGAAACCGCGTGCGCGCGCTGCTATCCGCCCAGGAGCTCGCCCGGGTCGAGGATCGCGACCTCTACTACGTGTGGAGCACCGACGAGTACTTCGGCCCCCGCATGGATGAGCTGTGGCGCTTTGAAGGGGGGAGTTCCGTATCGCGCCTGACCTCCCGGGCGCTCCTGCCCGTGGCCCGCTACCGTCAGCCCAAGGGGGTTCGGATCACTTCCGATCTGCGCCGCCGCCACCTGTGGCAGATCCACTCCCACGGCCTGCCCATCACCTGGGAGGACCCCGCGTGGAGGGGGAGCGCCCAGGAGGGGGCGGGGTCCACCAGGCCGCGCCCCTGGACCGAGCGGCTGCGCGAGCTGACCCCCGTCGATGAGATCGCCGACGAGGTCCGCTCCCTCTACGACGCCCACCTGCGGGGACGCCCTTACGTCGGCATCCAGGTGCGCACCCACGCGGTCTCCCACGCCAAGACCATCGAGTCCTCACCGGTGGAGTGGTTCGCCAACCGGATGCGCCAGATCCGCGCCGACCACCCCGACGTCCCCTTCTTCCTGTCCTGCGACACCCCCGAGGCCCAGGAGCAGCTGGCCGGGGAGTTCGACGGCTGCGTCTTCCTGACCGACAAGGGCGGATACAACACCGTCAAGGGCGTGCGCTCGGGCCTGGTCGACCTCTACCTGCTGGCCAGCTCCCAGCACCTCATCGGGGCCTCCTTCTCCAGCTTCGTGGAGATGGCCGTCTTCCTGTGCGACGGCGTCGTCCCCTTCGAGCGACCCGACCAGCCCCTCGACGGCGAGTTCAGCCTCTCCCTGGGGCTGGCCGAGGACCCGCTGCGCCCCGCCCAGCGTTGACGGCCCACTGGTCGTTCAATCAGCAGGACGCCTGCCGGCGGGGTCGGGCGGGAGGGGTGCTCCCGCCCAACCCGGCGGACCAGGGCCTCAGCGCCTGACGAGCTCGTCGACGATCCGCGTCATCGTGGCGCGGTACCCGGCCACGGAGAAGCGCTCGGCGGCCTCGCGCTCACCCTGCTCGGCGAGCCGGGCCGCCAGGGCCGGGTCGGCCGCCAGGGAGCCGAGGGCATCGGCTAGGGCCTGCGCGTCGTCAGTGGGCACGAGCAGACCAGTCACCGAGTCGGTGACGACCTCGGCCAGGCCCTGGACCCGGGAGGCCACCAGCGGCCGGGCCGCGTGCATCGCCTCGACCGCCGTGTTCCCGAAGGGCTCGGCCCGGGAGGGCACGACGACGGCGTCGGCGGCCTCCAGCACCGGCCAGGTGGGGTGCACGTAACCCAGCAGCTCGACGTGCCCCTCCAGGTCCTCCTGACCGGCGCGCTCACGCAGCTCGGCCTCGTACCACTCGTAGCCCGGGAAGACCGAGCCGCACACGCTTAAGGAGGCATCCACCCCCGAGCGGCGCAGCAGCCCGACGGCGTCGAGAGCCACGTCCACACCCTTGCGCGGGGACAGGCGCCCCACCATGGCGACCCGGAATGAGTCCCCGGGCCGCCTGGGGCGCAGGGGCTCCAGAGGCCGGTCGGGTCCGGCGACCCCGTTGTGGACCACCTCCGTGCGTGAGGCCAGTCGCGGCTGGGCGTCCAGGAGCGCGTCGCGGGCCGCCCCGGAGTTCGCCACGATCCGAGATGCCGCCAGAAGCGGGGCGTTGAGCCCGGCGCGGATGACCCGACGCTGGGTGTCCTCGGCCTCGTGCACATGGGCCAGCACCGGGACGCCGGCCGCGCTCGCGGCCACCGGCCACCAGGGGATCGTCACCGTGTTGGTGAGGACCACCTCGGCGCGGCTGGCGCGGATGACCGACCGCAGGCGGGCGACCTCCGGGGCCGCCTGGGCGGACAGCCTCGCCAGGCCAGTGGGACTCAGCAGAGCCTTGCGCAGAACCGTGAAGGGCATGACGGCCACGCGGGCGCCGGCGTCGCGCAGCACCGCCA
>ERZ772912.199-NODE-199-length-28546-cov-5.248710_pt1 | contig 28546 bp, 29 predicted proteins | sample MGYA00512119_ERZ772912 | MGnify/ENA primary metagenome ERZ772912 (study PRJEB29015, sample SAMEA2738048) | human oral metagenome | biome: human oral; feature: human-associated habitat; material: saliva | place: China | collected 2230 ...
AAACACCCCAAAAGTTAGATTTTTTCTGTCTAACTTTTGGGGTGCAGTTCATTTTCAGAAGGGCAGGTTGATTTTTTCCGCTTTTAGCGCAAATAATAAAATCCTAGAAGATTAAAATCCCTCTGCTTAGAGGACATGGCGCTCAAAAGCATTGTCAGAGATTCCTTGGCTGAGAATGAGTTTCGCCCACTCTTTGGCAGAAAAGAGGCTGTGATCCTTGTAATTGCCACAGGATTCGATGGTGGTGCCAGGAACATCCTCCCAAGTAGTTGTCTCAGCAATTTCTTCTAAGCAAGATTTGATGACTTGGGCAATTTCGGTCGCTGAGTGCTGTCCCCACATAATCATATGGAAGCCTGTTCGGCAACCGAAAGGCGAGCAGTCAATCATGCCGTCAATCCGCTTGCGAATAAGCATAGCCAGTAAATGCTCGATGGTATGCAGGCCAGCCGTCGGAATAGAGTCTTCATTTGGCTGCACCAAACGAATATCAAAGTTAGAGATAATATCTCCTTTAGGGCCAGTTTCTTCGCCAATGAGGCGAACATAGGGTGCTTTTACGATTGTATGGTCAAGCTCAAAACTTTCAACGATAACTTCTTTAGACATAGTTTCTCCTTTAAAATTTTAAAATTGGAACCTGAAAATGAGATCAGGTTTCAAAAGCAACATTTCAAACACTTCCTTTTGATTATAGCATAAAAAAATAAGAGTTAGGAAATAAAAAAATTTTATATATTAAATTCTTTGATTTAGCGCCTTTTCGCCCAATAATAGGCAAAAATCAGGCTTCTTTTTCAAAAAATTGATTTGTGAATTTCTGCTATTTATGATAGAATAAAAAGGAATTTTGAATTCAATAATTAAATAGATTTGGAGTAAAAACATGGGCTTATATACGATAGCTGCTTTTGTTTTTGCTGCCATCATTGGTTTAGTGATTGGGTATGTAGGAATCGCGGTTAAGATGAAAGCATCTAAAGAAGCTGCGGAACTTACTCTTTTAAATGCTGAACAAGAAGCAACCAATTTACGCGGTCAGGCAGAACGCGAAGCGGATTTGATTGTCAAAGAAGCGATGCGCGAAACCAGTTCGCTTAAAAAAGAAGCACTTTTGGAGGCAAAAGAAGAAGCCAGAAAATATCGTGAAGAGGTTGATGCAGAATTTAAGTCTGAGCGTCAAGAGTTAAAACAAATTGAAAGCCGCTTGACAGAGCGTGCAAGTAGTCTTGACCGCAAAGATGATAATTTAACCAACAAGGAAAAGACTTTGGAGCACAAAGAACAAAGTCTTACTGATAAAGCTAAACACATTGATGCGCGTGAAGCACAAGTAGCTGAGCTAGAGAAGCAAAAAGAAGCTGAGCTTGAGCGGGTAGCATCCCTGACTCAGACGGAAGCGCGTGAGATTATCTTGACCAAGACCGAGGACAAGCTGTCCAAGGAGATTGCGACTCGTATTCGGGAAGCAGAGCAGGATATCAAAGAGCGTTCGGACAAGGTGGCCAAGGATATCTTGGTTCAAGCTATGCAGCGGATTGCTGGTGACTATGTGGCTGAACAGACCAATTCAACGGTTCATCTTCCTGATGACAGTATGAAGGGACGGATTATCGGACGTGAAGGTCGCAATATTCGAACCTTTGAAAGCTTGACAGGGATTGATGTTATCATTGATGATACGCCTGAAGTGGTTACTCTTTCAGGTTTCGATCCAGTTCGCCGTGAGATTGCTCGGATGACCATGGAAGCTCTTCTCAAGGATGGTCGAATTCATCCCGCTCGTATCGAGGAATTGGTCGAAAAGAATCGCTTAGAGATTGATAACCGTATTCGAGAGTATGGTGAAGCCGCAGCTTATGAAATCGGAGCGCCAAACTTGCATCCTGATTTGATGAAGATCATGGGTCGCTTGCAGTTCCGTACTTCTTACGGGCAAAATGTTCTCCGTCACTCGATTGAGGTTGCCAAATTGGCTGGAGTTATCGCTGGAGAGTTGGGTGAAAATGTGAACTTGGCTCGCCGTGCTGGTTTCCTCCATGATATTGGCAAGGCTATCGACCGAGAAGTAGAAGGTAGCCACGTGGAAATCGGAACAGAGTTGGCTCGTAAGTATAAGGAACATCCAGTTGTTATCAATACCATTGCTAGCCACCACGGTGATGTAGAAGCTGAGAGCGTCATTGCGGTCATCGTTGCAGCAGCGGATGCCCTGAGCGCAGCTCGTCCAGGAGCTCGTAGTGAGTCGCTGGAAAGCTACATCAAGCGATTGCATGATTTGGAAGAAATTGCGAATAGCTTTGAAGGAGTTAAGACAAGCTTTGCCCTTCAAGCAGGTCGTGAAATCCGAATCATGGTCAGTCCAGAGAAAATCAAGGATGATAAGATTACAATCTTGGCGCATGATGTGCGTGAAAAGATTGAAAATAACTTGGAATATCCAGGAAATATCAAGGTCACAGTCATTCGCGAAATGCGAGCAGTTGATTATGCTAAATAAAGTACTAGGACCTTGTCCTAGTCTTTTTTGAAAAGCTGAGGAAACGAATAAAGAAAGGAGACGTAATGGTAGAAATTATCGACAACGATTTATATGCTCAAAATGCGAGAAATTGCCAATTAAGCGGAGATCAAAAAAAGCAAGAAGCAGATAATGTGGGCGCAAAAATAGAGCGATTAGAGGCTGCAAAGAAAATTTTAGACGAACAGCTCGTTCTACTAAATGGAAAAATTGATGGTGCAGAAAATCTTTTCAATGGACCTGCAGGGGATATCTCTGTTGATAGTTCTTGGAAAGGAGATTTGAAAAAGCAATGTAAATTTCATTTTGAGCGTGGCGTTACAAATCTAACCGACATGGAAAATAATTATCAGGATACCTTGAAAAATATCAATGGTGAATTAGTGAAATTGAAAGCCTCTCAGTTAGATTTATTGGGAGCGGCGCAGAGTTTTTGGGATCAAGCTCAGTCTTGGTGGAATTCCATTCAATAAAAGGAGGAAACATGTCTCAAGATAAAGTAGGTGTACAACCCGAAGAATGGTCTAGTGTTGTCAGTAATGCTAAGAAAAGTGTTCATGGGCTAGTAGCTTTGTCAAAAAAAGAAGTTAGCTCGACAACTCTTTCTCGTTTTAAAAAATTTAATACAATTCAAGATACTTGGAACTCAGCCTTGACTGCTTATAAAACGTATGGAGAAGCAAGGGCAGATATGATGGCTAAGATGGGTGAGAAAATCATTGAGGATGATGCTGTCTATGCTAGTCAAATTGATAAGAATAAGAATTATGTGAGGTTTAACTAATGGTAGATACTCAAGAGTTGGAGAACTTTCGCACAGTCTTGTCTACGTGGCCGGATACTGATTTCGAAATAACAGATACTATTATCAAATTCGGAGATTTTCTGGGAGCACGTCCCCCTTTGATGAGAGAATTATACAAGTTAATCAAGCTGAAAGGATCTCAATACGAATACAATTCTTTGCTTGGAACGACTATTCTTTTTACCCGTACTCAGAACGGTCAGATTACCTTCTCTTTTAACGGGGAAGAGCAGGTGTGGTCGGAAGATTCATTTTTTCTATTTTTGGCTATTCTAGATGTCTATTTTGGAAAGATTTATCCGATTGGTTCAGTTGTTGAGCTTGATTTGGATTTGCTGAACAGTGAGCTTAAGGAAATGTTTTCTGAGGAGCCAGGAGCGTTGGTCATGCTGACTGGACGCAAGGCACCGTTAGCAGAAGGTTTTGACCCTTATGTGATCGATTATTTTGGTCGAGTATGGCCATTTGGTGAAGTTGCTGCTTTTCCGCCTGTATTTGTTAGCAACATGATGATTAAGAATGTTGTTCATTTTGGCTATGAAAATGAATGGGAGGAAAGAATTTCAGAAGAAGTCATTCGCCAGACTTATATCAAAAGCCACCAGTTGTCAACCGCCTTTATGACTAGGGTAGATCAGTTAGCTTATTTAGCCTTTTTGAATGAGAAGTTAGTAGAGAAGGAGGGATTAGATGAGTGATGAATTTCATGTTGATATAGCAGAACTATACGATGTTTTTAAGGAAATCCAATCGCAATCTAAAAAATTAATTAGCAGTTTGGAAGCTGCTAAAAGCTCTTATAATTCTGTGATCACTTCTAATTCCATGTATGGTAATGTGGGGCAAGCGATCGCAGGCGAGATTAATAGTTCGCATAATATGTTGCTAATGCAGCTAAAGGATCTTCTATACAGTCTGCAAAGTGACTTTGCTAAGGAAGTGGAGAGCTTTCAATCAGCGACTGGTGAGAAGTCGAGTACTGCTGTACTGAATCAAGGTATTTTGAAGACTACAGGAGACTATTTTGATACGCTAAAAGGTGAGATTGACCAAATTCGGAAAACAATCAATAGCGCGACAGATAGTGTCAGTGATTTGATCTCTGTAACCAGTGATGCTCGGAACTATGAGTATTTTGGAGGCAATCTCTCGAATGCTAAGGAAGTGATAACGACTACGATAGAAAAAGTCTCGACTTGGGATGGCCAAGGCACCGCATTGGCAACGGAGACCAGCCTCCAATATCTGCAAGAATTGCTGGGTCAACTGCAGCAGACAAATGGGTTAGACTATAGCGATCCTATTATCAGCCAAGTAGTGAACAATCTTTCCCCCATGGCGGATAAGGTCAAGGAGATAGATGATCAGATAGATGAGAGTGTTCAGAAAGCCGAGCTAGAGGCACAAAAAGCCAAGGAATTGGAAGACAAGGAAAAGGAGAGGATAGAAAAGGATTGGCGTCTTCACCATCCAATTCAGGCCATGTTTCGAGATTGGCGTAAGGGCTTCTCTGATAGTTTAGACGGAATGACTGAATGGATGAAGGATGATCCGAACTGGGCCTACATCAAAGGTTTTGGGGATGCAGCCTTTGGCTTTTTAGGTGATGTAATATTTGGAACTGTAGAATTTGGTATTGACCTTGCCCAATACACCCACGAAGGTCTGACGTTTGGTTATAATTCTCTCATGGGGAAAGAGACTCCGCAGTGGATGAAGGATGATCTAGAAGGTGGGAAGAATGCTCTTGGTGAAGTCTTACTAAATACGCTTGGGACTGCTTATGGATTAGCCACAATGATTCCAGAAGTGAATGATTTGATTAATGCCTTAGACGACAGTACTCGTGATGGCAGTCTCATGGGGTCGATTCTACATGATGTCCGTCATGCCAAAGATTTGAAACAGCAACCGATTCGTGATAAAATCGAACTAGCTGGACAGTTTTCGGGTTATGAAAGTGGACAGGCTGCAGGTGAAATCATCAGTGAGATCGTTTCATTTATTGGTCCTACTAAGTTAGCCAAGATAGCCGGCAAGAGCAAGCTGGTAAGCCGATTGTCACAGGTGCCCAAGATTGAAAAGGGTCTATCTTATATAAAACAAGCTCGTACGATGTTGTCTGACAACTATCTGAGCAGACTAGCACGGGAGAGCTACGGTGCGACCAAGGACTTCTTTAGAAGTCGTTTGGGGAATCTATGGGATGACTTGAGTTACAAGAAGTTCTCCTTTGCGGGGTTGGATGATTTCCGCTATGGAGATGACATTGGCAAGCATACCGCTCGACTTTACCAGAGTACGGGTGAGAGTGCGGAGTATCAGCGTATACGCCAGAAACTCTATGGCGAGGCAAGCGAGCAGAGCGGTCGGAAGGTCAGCCGAGAGTTCAGCAAAGAAACTAGGGAACAAGCTGGTGAACGTGCCAGATCTGAATTTAGTGGTAAAGTAGGACGAGAAATAAAACCACGAAAACTTACAAGAAAAGAGAAGAAACTTTATAAACGTCCCTCTGGTTATCGAAAAGGTATGCGAGATAAGGTCTGGGAAATTGCTAAAAATGATGATGGTGTTGTTTTGGATCCACTTACAAACAAAGTTATAGATAAAAGTGAAGCTTGGGATATGGGACATAAACCAGGATATGAGTTTTGGAAGCATCAACAAAGTGCTGCTGAGAGAGGGATTTCAAGAAAACAATTTTTAGATGAATATCATAATGTAGATCATTTTAGGCCAGAGTTACCAATTTCTAACCGTTCTCATAAAGGCGAAATTGGTTCTAATCTATATTATGGACCGTAATAAAATAGTTTTTATTGTAGTAAATTTAAGGAGGAGAATCAAATGAAATACGATAAAGTTAAAATTGCACAGGAAATTGCAAGGGCTGTAGGGGGAGTTCCTCAAGCCTATACATTTAGAAATCACGATAACAAATTAGATTTATTCATTGGAGAGAATCGTCCGGATGATTATTTAACAACTGTAGCAACAATCGGTTTATCAGAATATACCATTTATCGTCGAATTAATGGTAAGCCTTTAAGAGTTGAAATCATTGGAGCAGCTGATGCGGAGTTGGAATATTTTCCAAATATTATAGCAGACTGTGGCTTTAATATTGTGAGGGGAGAGTACAGCATCTCTCCAGGTGCAGTCTATCCAAATATTATTAGAAATTACTATCCTAATGCGACAGTAAATCATATATTTTTCACTCAGCCTTTCTTGTGGGATTTAGAATCTTTTGATTTTGATGAAGAATATGTTACGTGGTTACAAGCTATCCCAATTACAGAAGCTGAACTGCAATTTATAGAAAAGCATGGAGCCGAAGTGGGAGCACAGAAGTTAGAGGAATTGTTTGAAGAACATCAGATAGATGTTTATGATTTTATGAGACCTTCTGTAGTGTAATAAATTTTTTATCTTCGTTCAGGAGCAGGAGTGGAGACCTTTCTATTTTTAAATTTATCACATGAGTTGTGAGTCTGACCTTGCTCCTAGTTGACGCGTGAACTCTGTAATTGATGGAATCTACTACATATCTGATAGGAAATAAGGCACGAAATTTGATATCGCACCTCTCGGTGAGATACGTGGTATCTACGATGAACGCTTTAAGGATTTGGATTTTTGACTTACAATTTATTACTTCAAAAAAACTTTTTTTGCTTTAACCACCCTAGAGGTGGTTTTCTTGTAGTTTAATCAAACCTTATACATATTGTTTGTGGATAAGGTCAAGGAGATAGATGATCAGATAGATGAGAGTGTCCAGAAAGCCGAGCTAGAGGCACAAAAAGCCAAGGAATTGGAAGACAAGGAAAAGGAGAGGATAGAAAAGGATTGGCGTCTTCACCATCCAATTCAGGCCATGTTTCGAGATTGGCGTAAGGGCTTCTCTGATAGTTTAGACGGAATGACTGAATGGATGAAGGATGATCCGAACTGGGCCTACATCAAAGGTTTTGGGGATGCAGCCTTTGGCTTTTTAGGTGATGTAATATTTGGAACTGTAGAATTTGGTATTGACCTTGCCCAATACACCCACGAAGGTCTGACGTTTGGTTATAATTCTCTCATGGGGAAAGAGACTCCGCAGTGGATGAAGGATGATCTAGAAGGTGGGAAGAATGCTCTTGGTGAAGTCTTACTAAATACGCTTGGGACTGCTTATGGATTAGCCACAATGATTCCAGAAGTGAATGATTTGATTAATGCCTTAGACGACAGTACTCGTGATGGCAGTCTCATGGGGTCGATTCTACATGATGTCCGTCATGCCAAAGATTTGAAACAGCAACCGATTCGTGATAAAATCGAACTAGCTGGACAGTTTTCGGGTTATGAAAGTGGACAGGCTGCAGGTGAAATCATCAGTGAGATCGTTTCATTTATTGGTCCTACTAAGTTAGCCAAGATAGCCGGCAAGAGCAAGCTGGTAAGCCGATTGTCACAGGTGCCCAAGATTGAAAAGGGTCTATCTTATATAAAACAAGCTCGTACGATGTTGTCTGACAACTATCTGAGCAGACTAGCACGGGAGAGCTACGGTGCGACCAAGGACTTCTTTAGAAGTCGTTTGGGGAATCTATGGGATGACTTGAGTTACAAGAAGTTCTCCTTTGCGGGGTTGGATGATTTCCGCTATGGAGATGACATTGGCAAGCATACCGCTCGACTTTACCAGAGTACGGGTGAGAGTGCGGAGTATCAGAGTATACTTCGGGATCTTTATGGCGATGCAAGCGAGCAGAGCGGCCGGAAGGTCGGCCGAGAGTTCAGCAAGGAAGCTAGTGAACAACTATCTAAGCATAGCGATGATGTAGCAGATGCAGCCAAGGCGGTGGATAAGACTACGGATACTGCAAAGGCGGTAGACAAGGCGTCCGATGCTGCTCGTGTGGCGGATAAAGTAGATGATGTTAAAGATGGTAATAAAATTCCTCAATATGTTGAAGATACTATTTCACAGATTAAAAGCAATAAGGGTAATCCACCAGATGGATTTAAAGGAGGAAAAGTTTATAAAAATAAGCCTTTAAATGGTGAAGAACTCCTTCCCGATGGAATTACTTATAAAGAGTATGATGTTCATCCATATCAAAAAGGAGTGCCAAGAGGAACGGAAAGAATTGTTATAGGTGAAGATGGATCCATATGGTATACTCAAGATCACTATCAAACTTTTATAAGAATAAAATAAGGGGAATATAATGTCAAAGAAATTTAATAATAGAACATTTAGAAAGATAGAAGAAATTTATAGCGTTTATTTACCTGACGAATTTAAAAAAGTTTATGGAAATATGGAGGAACTTCCTGAAAACTGGTATGATTGGAGTGATTTTTCATCTCAGAATGTTAAGATGTTGAGTAATTATATACAAGTAATAAAAGAAAATATAGCAGAAGAAATAGAATATGTTGATTGGAGCGATAATTGGGGAGAAGTTCCAAGCAATTTAGAACTTGCAAAAGGAGAAATACTAAGTCGTTTAATGAATTCCCCAACATTATTGCCCATTTTTGGTCATAGGTATATTGCATCATGTAATACTCCAATTTCGCCTGTATTTTCAATTGTTGGTTCAGATATCATTTATTATTCAAAAAGCCTAACTGATTATTTTCATGGAATCACAGTAAGCAGAGAGACAAATCTATCTAATTTACCCCAAATTCCTTTTTGGTCCGATATTGCACAGTAAATGAAGATGTTTTTCCCGTGATTCTAGAAGATTGATTTAGCATGAAGAATTTAGGGTAAGATTGATTTCTTTACCCTTTTTATATCATAATTTGTTAACAAGCACAATCATAATTTTGAACAAAAATGTTTTGAATATATTTATAAAACAGGGATTGATCCGATTACGCGTGCGGAGGCCAGTCGCTTAGAAGCAGGTTTATGGCTCGCCTTAGATATGTTCCCTTTTCTCAAAGCCAACATATCGAGTAAGTTAGGAAAAATCGCAAAGAAGAGTTTATAGATGATGTAAAAATTTTATTTGATAAATATGTACAATATTCTGAGGAAGACGAAAGTATTCAAGATGGTTACATCGATACCCTGGCCCTCTATTTATTAGAAGGCCGAGTAGAAAACTTCCGTTCCCATCTAGAGTATCTCAATATGATTGGGAATGATGCAGATAGTGTCATTGAAGCACAGAAGTTCTGGTACTATGCCCACTCTGAGGCATCTTGGTACGGCACACATAAGACAGAGGATGCCTATTATGGTTACTGGAGTTTTGACACCGCTGCCCTTTGCAAGATGCGTGGTATCTATGATGAACGTTTCAAGGATTTAGATTTCTTCCCATACGACCTATTGGTTCAGGAAAGATAAATAATATCTACGTTGACCGCCCTTTTGGGCGGTTTTTAGCTGAGAAAGCTTGGAGGGTATGCTTTGTGGTATACTAGAGATACAGGAAAGTTGATGATAAATCAAGCTGGAGGTGAAGATGGATAAAATGGTAAATGAAAAGATTGCGTTTTTAAATAAATACACGCTATCGTCAGAGAAAAAAGTAGAATTTATAACCGATAAATCAACAATTTTAAACGCCCTCATTCCAGAATATTGGAAAGTGGCATTTGTAACGAGGGATATGAAAGAAAGAAAATCAATTATCTTCTCAGAATGGAAAAAATATGAGGAACAAGAATTAAGGAATACCATTCTTTATTTGCAAACTTATTTAACTAATATTGAGTTGATGAAAATCGGAGATGAATATTCTGTTTTGTATACTATTCTTGGTTTCAAAACTAAAATGGAATTTTTCTATGAAGGGAAAAATCCAGTAACTGAACAAGAATTTAAGGAAAAGATAAAGTGTCCGATAGAAAAAATTGATAATAGTATTCTTGATTTCTATACGAAAATTCATAATGGTTTTTATGATTTTACTAGTAAGAGTATGGGATTGGATGCTTTGAAAGTCATTAATCCAGTTTCTGATTTTGAATGGGAATATGAAGACCAATTGGATATGGATTTGACCTCTTGCTACAACTTTTTCAGTAACGGAATGGGGACCTATGTGGTACTTGATTTAAACCAAAATCTGGAGACAGGAGCATATCTTTGGTCCACCAAAGAGCTTCCCAAAGGAAACTTAAATTTTTGGGATATCATCGATGAATGGATTATCATTGGACTGGATTTTTAAAAGAATCGTCAATAAGGTTAAGAATGGACAAGATTTGCTAGCTGCAATTTAGCGAGTTAGAAAGAGAATAATATGGAAAAACAAATTAATGAGAAGATTATCGAGATTGTGCATCAAGCCAATGATATGATTCCAGTTGAGTGGGATGATTTGTATATTGTAATCGAGATTGACAAGACTTACAGTGGAGGGGCTTATTTCTTTTTCAAATATAAAAATCAATATCATTACCATCTTGAAATGCCAGAAGATTTTGGTCTATCTATGGTAGAAGTTTTGAACGAAAATAAGATTTTATTTAAAAAATCTGAAGAACTGAAAAAGGTGTTTGTTGAAAATGACTTGGCAGATTGGTATATTTGTATCATTCATTTGGATGAAAACAATAGGTTATCAGTAGACTTTGACTACGCGCCGTGGTTAGAAAGTGACTTTGGCCCAAGTGCACGTATGGATTTCTTTGAGTATAAATATTTAGGCAAGCAGCCAGCTAACGAAAAAGAACTAGAACAGTTCAAGGCCATGGAAGCCTTCCAGCAAGAACATAATGGAAAATAGTTTACTTGGATAAAAGACCACCTTGAGGTGGTCTTTTATGGTTTAATCAAACCTTATATATATTGTTTGTGGCATACTAGAACCATAATGAAGCGTGAAAAGGAAATCGGTAGCAAGCCAAATCGGAGGATAACATGGAAAAATAAATTAATGAGAAATTATGTATCAAGTAAATGACATGATTAGTATATTATATATTCGAGATAACAAAATAGGCTCCATAATTCCTACAGTGTTTTATTCACTACAGAAATTATAGAGCTTTTGTTTTTGAACTTGATAATAAACTTAAGTATTATACTATAGTTATTCCTGCTATCTATTAGACCAGGTTCTTGGTAGGAATAGAAGCAGGATTGGATAGATTTCTAAACGTCCTGCAATCATGGCAAGAGAGAGGAGAAATTTAGAAAATGGGCTATAGATAGAGAAGGTCTCGGTTGTCCCAATCATTGGTCCGATATTATTGAAACAGCTGATGACAGCACTGGTAACAGTCATCAGATTGTTATTGTCCAGACTGATGATAAAAATCAAAGCTGCGATAATCAAAATATAAACAGCCAAATATTTGAGAACCTTGTGTTGGGTATCTTTATCCAAAACAGCGCCGTTGATATGCATGGTTAGAACGCGGTTTGGCGAAAGCGTGGAAAGGATTTGGTTTTTAGCGATGCGACCGATGATGATGACACGGATCACTTTGAAACCGCCAGCGGTGGAGCCAGCAGATCCTCCGAGACACATGAGGAAAAGTAGGATAATTTGTGAGAAAAGGGGCCATTGCACAGTGTCCCCATAGCCAAATCCTGTCGTAGTAATGATATTGGAGACTTGGAAAAATGAAATTTCTAAACTTTTAGCAAATTCTCCGTAAACATGCAGGACATTGAAGCTAATCAAAATAGTGGCCGTTAGAACAATCCAAAGATAGCCTTTCAACTCCTCGTCATGAAAACATGCCTTAAATTTTCGAATCAAGAGATAATAGTAGAGATTAAAGTTTACCCCAAAAGTCAGAACGCCAAAGCTGACGAGATAGGTGATTAGAGAGCTGTTGTAGTGGGCGATTCCGTCGTTAAAGACAGTGAAGCCACCAGTACCAGCCGTTCCCATCGCAATGACGATACTATCAAAGAGTGGCATGCCAGCTAGGAAATAAAGAAAGGCAAAAAGGGCAAAGAGCGCTAGATAGATAATATAAAGAATCTGGGCGGTGCTTCTTAATTTCGACACAACCTTGCCAAAGACTGGTCCAGGAACCTCCGCTTTCATGACCTCTAAGTGCCCATTTTTGGCATTGTCCATGATAGCTAAGGCAAAGACTAGCACCCCCATTCCTCCAATCAAGTGGGTAAAGCTACGCCAAAAGAGGAGGGAATGGGAAAGGACAGATACATCGTTTAAGATCGTAGCACCAGTAGTGGTAAAACCAGAGCTGACTTCAAAGAAAGCATCAATCAGATTAGGAATTTGACCAGAAAAGACAAAAGGCAGAGCGCCAAAGAAGGACCAGAGAATCCAGCAAAGGGCAACAATCAGAACCCCTTCCTTTGTGTAAATATGAACATCCTTGGGCTTAAAGGCTGAACCTAATCCACCTAAAATCACTAAAATGGACATTGTTGTGCCGATAGAAAGGAAGACCTCAAGATCTTCACGGTAGATAAGGGCAACGATTGTTGGAACCAACAAGAGGGCTGCTTCGATTAGCAGGAGTTTAGAGAGGAGGAAGCGAATCATAGATCTATTCATGGGACTACCTCTCTAACAAATCGTAAATCTTGTCGATATTTTGAATCAAGGTCGTAACAAGGATCTTATCTCCGACTTCTAAATAGTCATCTCCACTTGGGAAGATGGTTACACCCTGACGAATAATCGCTGCAATCAGGACCCCTTTCCTCAATCTGAGCTGAGAAAGAGGCTGCTCAATCATTTTGTTTCCTTCGTGGATCTGGAATTGGAGCGTTTCAATCTGGCCATTTGCCACATGGTGTAAGGCTTCTAGGCTAGAGAATTGCGCATTATTCCGCCCGCGGATGAAGTGCATAATGGTATCAACTGCGATCCCTTTCGGCGTGACAATACTTGCGAAGTCTTGATTGTCAATAATCTCAAGCAGACTGGTCCGATTCACTTTGGTGATGTTTTTCTGAACTCCCAGGTTATTGAGGAACATGGAGGTGATGATATTTTCTTCATCGACCCCTGTCAGTGTGGCGATCGCATCGTAGTGCGCAGCTCTTTCCTCCAGTAGGATGTCTTTGGCTGTTCCATCCCCATTGACCACATAGAGTTCTGGAAATTCTTGGCTGAAGAATTCTGCTCGCTGGCGATTGATTTCGATGACCTTGAGCTCTATTTTGCTGTTTTTGAGAATGTTTAATAGATAATAGGCAATCTTGCCTGCTCCGATAATCATGAGGCTTTTGATGACTCTTGGTCGGATTTGATTGTGGAAACGGACAATCTCTGACCGATTTCCAGTTAGAAAGATTTTGTCAGATGGCTGCAAGGTGAAATCACCATCTGGTATACTGAGCTTGCCCTCTCTTTCAATAGCACAAATTATAACGTGGGGGAAATGTTTCCTAAATTGTGAGAGGTTCATTTGGCAGAGGTGGCTTTCTGGCTTGATTTTAAAGTCCATCAGGGTCACTCGGCCATTGGCAAAATGCTCTAGGGACAGGGCATTAGGAAAATCAATGATATTGGCAATGTAACGAGCAGCGAGGAGCTCAGGATTGACTACCAGAGAGAAGCCCAGAATATTTTTTTCTTTAAAGTATGGGTTGGAATACTCAGGATTTCTCACGCGGACAATGGTTTCTTTGGCTCCCATTTTCTTTGCGAGAACGGCTGAAACCATGTTGACCTCATCATGCTCCGTCATGGCAATAAAAATGTCGCAGTGGGCAACATTTGCCTGCTCCAAGATTTTAAAATTCGCACCATTTCCAACAATACCTATAATATCATAGCGTTTTGTAATATGATTTAGAACCGCTTCATTTTGTTCAATTAAAACGACATCATGCTTTTCAGCAACGAGTGAGCGACAAAGGGCGGCGCCGACCTTCCCGCTTCCGACGACGATAATTTTCATATTATTCCTCCCGAATATGTATCTATCATACCCTTTTTTATATAAAATTTCATCTATAAATCTCAATAAAGCCGTTTTTTACAAAATAGTAAGCTGTTTCAAAAGAAATCCTACAAAAATCTCACTTTTTGAAGTCGTTTTTATTGACTTGTCGGAAGAAAATGATATACTAAGAAAGTACCCTCATTGATTTACATCAAACCTGTTGTGATGTAAGTTAATGATGCCTTAACCACGCTGTTTGCTGAGCTTGACTCCGGGCAGTGTGGCTATTTTTTTATTCTAATGAAAATCAGGAAAAAATTATGTCTCAGCAAAATCATATCGTCCTTTTTGAACCACAAATTCCACAGAATACAGGCAATATTGCTCGTACTTGCGCAGCGACCAACTCCCCCCTCCATATCATCAAGCCCATGGGCTTTCCCATTGACGACCGTAAAATGAAGCGGGCTGGACTGGACTATTGGGATAAGCTGGATATTAGCTTCTATGAGAGTCTGGATGACTTTATGAAGCAGATGGACGGACGACTCTATCTGATATCCAAGTTTGCCGAGAAGGTCTACTCGGAAGAGAATTTTGCAGCCGAAGGCTCGCATTATTTTATGTTTGGCCGTGAGGATAAAGGCTTGCCTGAGGAATTTATGCGTCAGCATCCAGAAAAGGCCTTGCGCATTCCCATGAATGACCAGCATGTCCGCAGCTTAAATGTCTCTAATACAGTCTGCATGATTGTCTACGAAGCCCTACGTCAACAGAACTTTGCAGGACTAGACTTGGTACATGAGTACGAAGCGGATAAGTTGAAATAAAATAGCCTTATCCCACCAGCTCAGGCTACAGGAAATTAGCTTAGAAAGTAGGTAGATATGAAATGGATCAAACATAAGTGGGTCATCAGCACCCTCCTTCTAATCAGTCTCTTTTCTGCAGTACTCCTATACAACCATCTCACCGCTCAGAAGGACGAAGTCAAGTATGATGATTTTTCAACAAAAGTAGATAAGATTTTACTATTTGGAGATAAGCAACAGTATGTGGTTGGCCTTAATAAAGAAGGTCTTGGAACGGGAGCGGAACCAACTCAAAACTATCTGGTATCTCAGGAACGTAGGATGCAGGAACGTCTTGCCAATAATAATCATCAGCTAGAGGGGGATTATTGGTATCTGATTCTACATGACTTGCGTACGAAGGATTTTAAGAAACAGAAGATTGATCTCTATAAGGAACTATATAGATATGATTATCAGCTCCAACCATGGGGGTGGGATTCTGTCTACTATAATGGGAAAGATTACGTAGCTGTGCAAGTCACTCATAAAGATGCCCCAAATACCCAAAATGGTCGTAGTCGTTATCTTTTTTGGGATATAGAGGCAGAAAAGTTTCAAGAAGCTCCACAAGGTTTTGATGCCAAGACTTATATAGAGGAAATGGGACTGGGCTTTATGTATACTAATTTAAATGATGCTATGAAACCCTATCATTCGGCTATAATATCTTGGACACTCTCATTTTCTGGATTTGATACTAAAGAAAAATTTCCTAAGACGTCTAATTTGTATCAGGAATGTTCAGATATGCTCGACTTAGTGCAAGAAGAAAAAATTTCTATGGTATATTTGCGAAAGGGCCAAAACACAAAAGAGTCTGTCTTTGAGGATTTTCGTCATTTGTTTGCGCCAATCGGTCAGGATAAAATAGATGTTGTAGCTACCAATCCTAAAACGGGAGAACAAACCCCGATCAACTCTTATCAAGAGATGGAAGCTTGGACTCGACGTTACTTAGAAGAAAATAAAGACTGAGTATATATGAAATGGATTCTATTGCACTATTTATGCTTACATCAATCAAAACGCTTGCACTTGCAAGCGTTTTTTGTTATGATTAAAAGGTCTTCAGGGCAGGGTGAGATTCCCGACCGGCGGTAAGTTTGACTAGCTATTTTAGCTTTCTCGTCGTTGTCTTGTCTCGATATACTTTAAGTATTATCTTCGACTGCGACGCCTAGATAAATCTAAAATATCTTAGCCAAATAAGTCCGCGAGCGCAAGCTGATGTGGTGCGATTCCACAACCGACAGTATAGTCTGGATGGGAGAAGACGAAAGGCGTTATTGCCTGGCCGGTTGGTCGTTTTAATTTTATTTTAAGGGGTATTTTATATACTCTTATAAATTCTGAAAGGATTTTTCGGGCCTTGTGTTAGCAGCCTTCCAGCTTCTCTAATTTTTATAAATTGGAGGAACCTGTTATGACAAATACGCGCAAAATGGCGATAGTAGCAGCTCTATCTGCACTATCTTTCCTGCTCATGTTCTATCAAATCCCTTTGGTAGCCGAGTTTCTAAAATTGGATTTTTCGATTATTCCGATTTTATTAGCCTTGGTTCTCTTGGATTTTAAGAGTTCTGTAGCAGTCCTGCTCATCCGCTCTGTTTTAAAATTGGTCTTAAATGGTCATGGAGTGGAAACCTTGATCGGTTTGCCGATTAATATTGTGGCGATTCTGGTCTTTGTCATCTTCTTTGCTCTTTTCTGGGAAAAGAAGAGAGATTTGATGAGTTATCTGCTTGCATCATTCCTAGGAATTCTTTCCTTGACTGCAAGTATGCTGGCGCTGAATGCTTTTTATGCCATTCCGCTTTATGCTCGTTTTGCAAACTTTGATATCGGTCAGATCATTGGTGTAAGTAAGTATCTACTGACCATGATTGTTCCCTTTAACCTATTAGAAGGAGTGATCTGGGCGGTGGCTTTCTGGCTGATTTACACGCTTTTGACGCCCGTTCTAAAACGCTATGAAAAATAAACAATCTTATCTAACAAAGGGCTCTTTTGCCCTTTTACTTTTCGTCATACTAGGCTACATGGTCAAGTTTTATCCAGAGCAGCTAGTTGCCTTTGATAGCCCGATTCAAACTTGGCTGCGAGGGGACTTGCCCACAGCTTTGACGACATTTTTCAAACTGGTCACTAGTTTAATTGACCCGCTGGGGATTATTATCTGGGTTTCTGCCCTAGTCCTTTTTTTCCTTTATAAAAAATGGAAGATCGAAGCTGCCTTGCTAGCGGGAAATCTGGTCTTACATGGGATTTTGATTAAGCTGATTAAACTCCTTTACCAAAGAAGCCGACCTAGTATCTTACATTTGGTCGAAGAGAGTGGCTATTCTTTCCCGAGCGGACATTCCATGGCGACAGCTATTGTGGTGGGGACTTTGATTATCATCGTCCAGCAACGGATGCAAAATCAACAAATCAAGCGTCTGGTACAGGGCTTGCTCTTGCTCTTTATCTTGACCATTATGGCCTCCAGAGTCTATCTGGGCGTGCACTACCCGACGGATGTAATCGGAGGAGCCTTGCTGGGCTTCGCCATTCTCAATATCGAATTTCCTTTTTATGACAAGCTGCGCTTTCAGTGGCGTTTCAAGGGAAAGCAGAAATAAATAGAGATGAGAAAGGTTGGCTTTGCCAGCCTTTTTATCTTGACAAAGGTAGCTTCTTCTTTTAAGATAGGAGCAAGTGAGATCAGGAGGAGGTTGTCCGTTTTGAATCCAGAAATTATACAGTCGATTTTAGCTCTTGTAGATGAGATTCCTGCTGGGCGCGTGGCAACCTATGGCCAGATTGCCCGTTTGATTGGGCGGCCTAAAAATGCCCGCTTGGTGGGAAAGATTCTCAGTCAGTCGGAGCATTATGGCGGCAAGCATCCTTGCCATCGGGTGGTCAATGCAGCAGGGCGTCTGACACCGGGCTGGGAAGAGCAAGCGCACTTGCTTTGGGCAGAGGGAGTGGACTTGAAGGCCAATGGCTGTGTGGACCTCAAGTGTTATCAATGGGAGCGATGATTTTCTTCTTTCTTGGTGAAAGAGGAAATTTTTGTTTCTAGGCTCCTTTTTGTGGTAGAATGGAAGGTATGAAATCTTACAATTCTTTGAATGATTATTATCGAAAACTTTTTGGTGAAAAAACTTTTAAGGTGCCCATCGATGCGGGCTTTGACTGTCCCAATCGGGATGGTACGGTAGCGCATGGAGGCTGTACCTTCTGTACCGTTTCAGGCTCGGGCGATGCCATTGTGGCACCAGATGCGCCTATTCGGGAGCAGTTTTATAAGGAAATTGACTTCATGCACCGCAAGTGGCCAGATGTTCGTAAGTATCTGGTCTATTTCCAGAACTTCACCAATACACATGAGAAGCTTGAAGTGATTCGTGAGCGTTATGAGCAGGCCATTAACGAGCCAGGGGTCGTTGGACTCAATATCGGAACTCGGCCCGACTGTTTGCCTGATGAGACCATCGCCTACTTGGCTGACCTGTCCGAGCGCATGCATGTGACTGTGGAACTGGGCCTTCAGACTACCTATGAGGAGACCTCAGACCTCATCAACCGTGCTCATTCCTATGAGCTTTATGTGGAGACGGTTCAGCGAGTCCGAAAACTGGCTCCCAAGGCAGAGATTGTTTCTCACTTGATTAACGGTCTGCCGGGTGAGACCCATGAGATGATGCTGGAGAATGTCCACCGTTGTGTGACGGATAATGACATTCAGGGAATCAAACTCCACTTGCTTCACTTGATGACCAATACCCGTATGCAGCGGGATTATCATGAGGGGCGACTGCAGCTGCTCAGTCAGGAGGAGTATGTCTCCATCGTCTGCGACCAGTTGGAAATTATCCCCGAGCATATCGTCATCCACCGTATCACAGGCGATGCCCCGCGGGATATGTTGATTGGCCCTATGTGGAGCCTCAATAAATGGGAAGTGCTCAATGCCATCGAGGCAGAAATGCGCCGTCGTGGCAGCAAGCAAGGCTGTAAAGCAAAGGAGCAGAGATTCGTATGTTAGGACCCTTACAGATGGCCCATGCCTTTTTGGCAGAAGTCGTGACCAAGGAAGATACAGTAGTGGATGCGACTATGGGTAATGGGCATGACACCCTCTTTCTAGCTAAGTTGGCCAAGCAAGTCTATGCTTTTGACATTCAGGAGCAGGCTGTGGAAAAGACCCGCCAGCGCTTGGCGGAAGCGGATTTGGACAATGCTCAGCTAATCTTGGCTGGCCATGAGACTCTAGACCAATACACAGACCATTTCAAGGCTGCTATTTTTAATCTTGGCTACCTGCCTTCGGCGGACAAGTCTGTCATTACCCGACCAGATACGACGCTGGAAGCTTTGGAAAAGGTCTGCCGAGGCTTAGAAAAAGGTGGCCGTGCAGCTATCATGATTTACTACGGGCATGAAGGTGGTGAAGTTGAAAAAGATGCGGTGCTAGACTTCGTCAGTCAGCTGCCCCAGCAGGACTTTACTGTCGCCCTTTACAAGACCATCAATCAGATTAACAACCCGCCTTTTTTGGTTATGATTGAGAAATTAAAAGGAAAATAAGGATTCCAAGCTTGCTAAAAACTTTCTAAGGAATCATTTGGAGAAAAATGGACAAACAATATTTGCATGAAAAATTGGCTGGTTTACGAAACAAATACGTCGAGTCTGCCAATGAAGAAATGACTGTTGGCCTTTTGGACGAGGCCAAAATGAATAAAAAAATGCTGCGAATCAAGAAAAAATTGGTGAATTTAGAAATGGAGCGTTGCCAAAAGATGATTGAGCACCGCGACCTATCCAAAATTGATCAAAAGATTTCAGCGCAAAAAGAATTGTTTAAAGAGTGCTGCCAGCAAAGATAAAGGAGGTTCAAAGTGGAAATCCTTCTCTACACGATTGTTTTTTTGCTCTTATTGGTTGTATCGAATGTGACTAATCGCTTGCTGCCCCAGCTTCCTTTACCTCTAGTGCAAATTGTGCTGGGAATTTCGCTTGGTTTTCTCCTTCCTCAGGGGAAATTTCATTTAGATACAGAGCTATTTTTGGCCTTGGTGATCGGGCCATTGCTCTTTCGGGAGGCTGAGGAAAGCAATATTACCAGTATTCTCAAGCACTGGCGAATCATTTTGTATTTGATTTTTCCAGTTATCTTTATTTCAACGCTTGGTTTGGGCTATTTGGCTCATCTTCTTTGGGGGGCCTTGCCCTTGGCGGCCTGCATTGCCGTAGGAGCCGCTTTGGGTCCGACAGACTTGGTTGCCTTTGCTTCCCTATCAGAGCGTTTTTCCTTCCCCAAGCGGGTGGAAAATATCCTAAAAGGAGAGGGATTGCTTAATGATGCTTCTGGTCTGGTTGCTTTTCGTGTGGCTCTTTTGGCCTGGACTACAGGAAGTTTTTCCCTAGGAAAAGCTAGTATATCCTTAGTTCTTTCCATTATCGGTGGTTTTGCCATCGGGATGGCCAGCGCAGCTCTTAATCGCTGGTTGCATAAACTGCTGATGAGTGCCCAAGTATCAGATATTGCTAGTGAGCTCTTGCTGGAGCTGAGCCTACCCTTGGTTACCTTCTTTTTAGCGGAGGAAATCCATGTTTCAGGGATTATCGCAGTGGTCGTCGCAGGTATCTTTAAGGCTAGCCGCTTCAAGCGGATAACACTTCTGGAAGCCCAGGTGGATTCGGTTACAGAAACCATCTGGAATACAGTGAACTTTATGCTCAATGGTTCTGTCTTTATCATTTTAGGGATCGAACTGAAGATGATTGCAGAGCCAATCTTAAAGAGCCCAATTTACGATAATCTCTTGCTACTCGTGAGCATTGTCCTTCTGACTTTCCTACTCTTTGCCCTTCGGTTTCTTATGCTGTTCAGTTTTTACTTCATTCGAATCAGAAGATTGCACAAGAATGTTGGAAACTACCTAAAGGAAATGCTGCTGCTGACCTTTTCAGGTGTCAAAGGAACTGTCTCCATTGCGACTATTCTTTTGATTCCGAGTCAATTGGAGCAAGATCATCCTTTGTTGCTTTTCTTGGTAGCAGGTGTGACCTTTCTTAGCTTTCTGACAGGTTTGCTCACTCTTCCTCATCTGTCTGAGGAAAGAGAAGAGGAAAACGAGCACCTCATGCACATTGCTATTTTAAATGAAGTGGTGAGTGAGCTGGAAGCAGGCCTCAAGCAAACCAAGGCTAAGGCACCTCTCTATGCGGCTATTGACAATTACCATGGTCGTATCGAAAACCTAATCCTTGAACAGGAAGACAAGGCTACTCAGCGAGACTTGGCAGCTCTGAAATTATTGATTTTGAGTATCGAAAATGATGGTTTGGAGCAAGCTTTTGAGGAAGGAAAAATCAGCGATCGTAGCTATCATCTTTATCAGCGTTACCTACATAATATTGAGCAGGGCATCAATCGAAACTTAGTTTCTCGCTTTACCTATATGTTTCTCGTTACACTGCGCGTATTGCGCATGTTGCTCCATGAAATCGTCACCCTTGGTGCTAGATGGCGCTCTTGGAGGCAAGGTGGAGCTAAGCATCTAACTGCTGAGGATATGGAGGATATAGCAGAGCTTTATCTGTCCAATACCGAAGTCATTATCGAAAGTTTGGAACATCTAAAGGGTATCTATAAGCCTTCTCTAATTACTTTTTTGCAGGAATCTCGACTAAGAGAAACGGAGATCATCGGTAGTGGTGCCTTCGTCGAGCGTGTTATTGCGCGATTCAAGCCCAATAACATCTCAGAAATGATCTGGGGCTATTATTTGGAGAGAAAAATTATCTTTGAATATGAGAAAAAGAAATTGATCTCAAGTAGCTATGCTAAACGCCTGCGCCAAAATGTCAATAATTTAGAAAATTACTCACTGAAAGAAAGAGCCAATACTCTACCTTATGACATGGTTAATTACGCTAGAGAGCGCTAGAAGATAAGGCTATCCAGTGAGCTCCACTAAAAATTAATAGAATTCAAAAAGAGAACAGAATACTTTATCCGTTCTCTTTTTGGGCTCTATAATTTCTGTAGTGGGTAACACCACTGTAGGAATTATGGAGCCTATTTGTTGTAGAAAAAAAGTCCCATAAGACTTATAATGAAAAGCGACCAAACCATCATTAGAAAGACTCTTATGGAGCAATTAAATTTTATCACAAACTTACTCGGAATAAAAGACCCTAACATCACTATTTTAGATTATGTAGATGCTGGTACACATAAAGAAATCATCGCTAAGCTAGATTACCCCGCACCTAAATGCCCTCACTGCCAAGGACAAATGGCTAAATATGATTTCCAGAAAGAATCAAAAATTCCCTACCTAGAGTGTGCGGGATATAAGACATTGATTCGGTTGAGAAAACAGCGCTTCCGCTGTCAGGATTGCGGAAAAATGGCTGTCGCAGAAACTTCTTTAGTCAAGAAAAACCACCAAATCGCAACCATTGTCAAGCAGAAAATCGCCCAAAAATTGATCGAGAAAGTCTCTATGACGGCCATCGCTGAAAGCTTAGCAGTTTCCACGTCAACAGTCATTCGTAAGTTGAAAGAATTCGAGTTCACAACTGACCTCAACTACCTTCCAGAACACATGAGCTGGGATGAATACAGCTTCAAGAAAGGTAAAATAAGCTTCATTGCACAGGATTTTGATTCAAGAAGGATCCTAGCTATCTTAGATGGGCGGACACAAGTGACCATTAGCAATCATTTCCTTCGTTATTCTAGACAGGTGAGAAGTCGCGTGAAAGTCATTACCATGGACATGTTTAGCCCCTACTACGACTTGGCTAAACAACTTTTTCCAAACGCTAAAATCGTCCTCGATCGCTTTCATATTGTACAACATCTCATCCGGGCTATGAGCCGTGTTCGTGTTCAAATCATGAATCAATTGGATCGAAAATCACACGAGTACAAGGCAATCAAACGCTACTGGAAACTGATCCAACAAGATAGTCGGAAACTAAGTCATAAACGCTTTTATCGCCCGACTTTTCGCATGCACTTGACCAACAGAGAGATTCTGGAAAAGTTGCTCTCGTACTCTCAAGAACTAAGGGAACATTATGAGCTCTACCAACTCTTACTCTTTCATTTTCAAGAGAGACAAGCTGAACATTTCTTTGGTCTCATTGAAGAAAGAATTGCTTGTATAAATCCTATCTTTCAGACTGTTTTTAAGACCTTTCTTAAGGACAAAGATAAAATTATAAACGCTTTAGAACTGCCATACTCAAACGCAAAACTAGAAGCTACGAATAATCTCATCAAGGTCATCAAGCGCAACGCTTTTGGCTTCCGAAACTTTGACAACTTTAAAACTAGAATTCTCATCGCTTTGAATATCAAAAAGGAGAGAACCAATTCGGTCCTCTCCAGGGTATGACTTTTTGGGAACCCACTACAGTTGACAAAGAGCTCACTTTTTATTTGCTGATCATTAATTGTATAATAATTACGATAAATCTTCGCTTTCTTCATGTTTTTCACTATAAATGAGATTAAATAAATCTCTTTTTAAGCTGTCTAACTGCTAAGGTATAGAAGACAAAAATATAAGCACTATTGACAACTAAGAAAAGGATAAATTCAGATAAGGTAAAAGGGACTAAGGAACGAGCTCGATCACCAACAGCAATCTGAGCATAAGGGAAAATTCTAAAAAGACCTTGTCCAATAAAGAGGGTCATAAGTCCTGCCATAGCCAAAATAGCTGATATAAGAATAGGCACTGCGAAATTTTTTAAGCGAATACTAAGAAAAATTTGAATGGTGACAATAGTAATGGTTGCTAGCCAACCTGTGATAGACCAAAGCAAAAAGTCCAGTAGATAATTTGCAAAAGGTACCTTCAAAACCAAAGCGCTGATAATATATAAGAGAAGAACTATCAGTTGACTAATAGCCATGACTAGTGATAAGCTGGTGATTTTTGATAAAATGATACGATTGGCCTTAACCGGAATACTTAATAAGCGCTGCCAGTTTTTATTACTTTCCTCGAATTGACAACTGATGGAACAGATAATCCCGATCAGAATAGGAGTAAATACCTGCGAGGAATAGAAAACTGTTTGTCCCCAAAGGACGCGAGCTTGTGTACCATCTAGGAGCACCTTTTGATTGAGAGCGTAAATCATTGCTCCCAATAAGGACCCAACAAGGTTAAAGAAGATTAGCGTTATCGGAATAGCACTTTTTTTGATTTTTTTAAATTCAAAAGTAATCATAATAGATCCGCCTTTCCAATGAGTTTTTTACTGGCAAAGATGCTTAAAAAAATGATAAGCAATAATACGACTAATTTAAAGGGATAAGCATTATCGTATTGAAAAAGATAAGTGTTAGTTCCAGCCACCCGTTTAGCGATTCCCATCATAGAGAAATATTGCCAAGGAATGAAAATACGAATAGGAACTGGTAACGCACCGATACCTACAAATGACAGGAAGGAACCAATTAAGCCTGTTACTACTGTCACACTTGGCTTTGGATAGATAAAAGCTAAGCAAAGATGTAAACAAGACAGAAAGAGACAAACCAAAAAAGTTGTGAACAAAAAGAGACTCAATGAAACAGGTGTCACACTGACCTGCATGCCTTGAATAATAAATTTCAGAAAAAGCGTTTGAATCAAACTGACAACAAAGGCAAAAATAGCCATCACAGTCAATTTAGCTTTAAAAAGTTGCCAAGGACTTTCGTTACTGGTTTGCAAGAGTTTAAAAGTTTTGCCTAGATGTTCCAATTCCAGTAGTCTAGACGCTAAAACTGCAATGAAAAGTGGCAAAATAAAATCATTCAAGTAAGTCATGGTATAAATGGCATTATAGGCCTCATGTGTTTTAGGTAATTCATATTTGATAACAACGCTACTCCAAATCAAGCCCACTGCTACAATAGCAATCAAAGATAACAAGAAAGACCGTCTTTTTAGTTTGATAAATTCTAATTGTAAATTCAGCATTACAAGACACTTCCTTCCCGTCCTGTCATATCAAGGAAAACATCTTCCAGCGATCGACGAATCATACGAACTTGATAAATATCAACATTATTTTCAACTAAGAGTCGAATAGCAGTGGCTATATTAACTTTATTGTTATCGTTGATAATCAATTTTGGGTCATCATCTAAATTAAAACCATTGAACATTAGTATTCTTTTAGCAGTTACATCATCACTGGTCTCAAACAGATATTTTTCATCTTCTTCAAGGTCAGATAGGTGGCCTTCAAAAAGTAATTGACCATGATTGATAATGCCAACAGTTGTAGCCATCTGTTCAATTTCTGAAAGAATATGGCTAGAAACGATGATAGTCATATCGTATTTTTGTGGTAAAGACTTGATAAGCTCACGAATTTCTTGAATACCGGCAGGGTCTAAACCATTAGTTGGCTCATCCAAAATCAGTAATTTAGGAAATTTAACAATAGCTAACGCAATTCCTAAACGTTGTTTCATGCCTAGTGAATAGTTTTTAACTAGCTTGTCTTTTTGATCGAAAAGTTTGACAATCTTTAAGACTTCATCAATATTTCTTTTTGGTAATTTAAGTAATTTTTGGATAATTTCAAGATTTTCATAACCGGTCAAATTAGCATAGTAAGAGGGCTCTTCAATGAGGGAACCTACATTTGAGAGGAGTGATATTTGATTGCTATTAAAGGTTTTGCCAAAGAGCTTAATGGAACCATGGCTTGGTTGCAACAATCCTAAAAGCATTTTCATAGCAGTACTCTTACCAGCACCATTTGGTCCTAAAAAACCATAAATTTCATTTTTTCTAATATGAATAGAGAGCTGATTAACGGCTACTTCACCTGAAAAATCCTTACTTAATTGGTTGGTTTCAACGATATAATTGTTCATTTGTTTTCTCCTTTAAAAATCTTAGAGTGATGTTATATCCTTTCGCTATTTTTATTATAATGAAACTCCTTTATTTTAACCTGTTCATTACTTTAATTCTTCCTTAATTTTTACTTTAAAGTCCTTGACTAAGGAAGCAATGTGTTATACTAGTCTTGTTGAGGTAATAGTATGAATTATAAAGAAAAGAAGATTTTAATTTTAGACGATAACCCAGAAATTTTAGAAATAGTGCAAGAATCATTGATCATTGCTGGGTTTAGCAATCTAACAAGTGTACAATCACAAAAAGAAGCTTTGGAGCAATTTGAAGAAAAATCTTTTGATTTAGTTATTTTAGACATTATGCTGCCTGAAGGATCAGGATTTGAAGTTTTAAAAGGTATCCGTAAGACTTCAACGGTTCCTGTTTTGTTTTTGTCGGCAATCTCCGATATAGAAAAACAATATCAGGGCTTTGAGCTAGGGGCAGATGACTATATTATCAAGCCTTTCCGCCCAAGAGATTTGGAGCTGCGTATTCTTTCCATCTTAAAAAGAGCCTATCCCGAAAAGGAAGATACCCTTGTTTTGCCTGCTTGCCAGGTGCATTTTAGCCAAGCCTTGATTACCAAAGGAAAACTAGAGATTCAGCTGACAGCTAAGGAATACAGTATTCTTAAGATCCTATATGATAATAAGAATCGCATTGTTACTTTTGACCAACTCTTAGAAAAGGTCTGGGGATTACAATACCAAGGCTATGATAATACCCTAATGGCTCATATTCGTAAGATTCGACAAAAGATTGAAGCCAATCCTTCTAAACCAGAAAGCTTAATAACGGTTAAAGGTTTGGGTTACAAACTAAAGGTGAATTAAATGGATACCGTTAAATTTTTTACTAAGTTATTAACCAGGTATGTTCTATTAATCTTGGCTTTAATCATAGGACTTGTTTTTGTTTATGGTTTGGTTTTCTCAGCCTATTTTAGTTTCTATGGAAAGGAAAAACCGGAACTACTTTACACTAAAATCGCTCAATCGAGTCAAGAGAATAATTTCAATTTTGATAAAAGCAGCAAAATTGAAATGGATAAACAAAATACTTGGGCTATGGTACTGAATCAAGATGGCAATATTGTCCAATCTTATCATTTACCTAAAGGACTCAAAAAGCATTATACGAATGCTGATATGGTTAAATTTTCACGTTGGTATTTAGAAGATTACCCTGTTTTCTCCTATGTACGTGGTCAGCAAATTTTAGTTTTGGGCTATCCTAAAAAGCATTCCTTAGCAAAATTTAATTTCTATGCTAATACGCAATTTATTAGGAATTTTCTCAGTTTGGGACTTGTTTTCTTGGGTATTATTCTTTTACTTATTTTTATTCTTTTGAGCCGATCAAAGTTGCGTATTAAAAAGGAGATGGAGCCGATTATTACTGCTGTCACTTCTTTATCTCAAGGTCAAAATATCGTTCTTAAAGAAAAGGGAAATTTCTCTGAAATTAAGACGGCTCTCAATGAGACATCTCATATTTTGGAAGAAAGCAACACGATGAAAGAGCAATGGATTAGAGGGGTCAGTCATGATTTACGCAATCCTCTTATGCTCATATCAGGTTATAACAGTCAGTTAGAGCAGCAATATGGCAAAGGAAAGCAGACAGAGGAAATTGAAAATCAGATTCAAACTATGAAAGAAATGATTTCTAATCTCAATATGAGCTACTTATTGGATAACCAAAAGCGTCACTCCGAATTTTCCAATCTTGATTTGGTTACTGTCCTACGAACAGTAATTGCCGATATATTGAATAATTATGAAACAATTACACTTCATTTTGATTTGCCTGCCGAGACAGTGTTGGTAAAAGGAGAGGTAACTTTATTAGCAAGAGCTTTTAGAAATCTCTTACTTAATAGTATTATGCACAGCGGCTCTAACCAGATTGATCTGACTTATCAATTATCTGATAATAAAGTGCTCATCGTCATTGCGGATCAAGGAGATATTACAGCTCAAAAAATTACTGAGCTAAATCAAAAATCAACTAATTATGAATCACATGGTATGGGAACAGTTATCACCAAACAAATTATTAAATTACATCAAGGTGAAATTGTTTTTTTAGACAATCATCCAGGCTTAAAAGTCACCATTTCTTTACCTTTAGTAAAGGAATAATGACCTGCCCCTAAGAACAAGCTTACACTTAGAACACTAACCATTTAGAGCATTGCGACACATTATTTATCTTCTAAATATTTCTAAATGCTATTTTTGGGGCAAAGTATTCTTTCGTCTAATCATCGTAAATTTTTGATAAATAAGTAGCAATACTATTCTATTTATCAAAAATTTTTCTGTTATACGCAAAAAAAGAGTGAACAAATAAAGTTGCACTCTTTTACTGTTAAAATGTTTTGTCAACAACTATATACGAATTACACTAAAAACGCTTTAGATACTGTCAATAATTATGTGTAAACACTCAAGTAGAGTTATGGAGTGCTAATCAAATAAGCTTTCAAGTGTGTCAGAACATTGACCAAACCCTTTATGGATTCGTTGACTTTGCTTGAAATTATAATCTTCAAACAAAGTAACTAAGTAACGTTCCAGAGCCTCCTCGTTAGGAAAAAGAA
>ERZ772912.209-NODE-209-length-27785-cov-14.734944_pt1 | contig 27785 bp, 23 predicted proteins | sample MGYA00512119_ERZ772912 | MGnify/ENA primary metagenome ERZ772912 (study PRJEB29015, sample SAMEA2738048) | human oral metagenome | biome: human oral; feature: human-associated habitat; material: saliva | place: China | collected 2230 ...
TCCTGCCTGTTGGCGCGGTGGCGACCGTCGACCGCTCCACGTGGACCGTGCCCGCAGTGTTCGACTGGGTGCGCCGCGGCGGCGATGTCACCTGGGTCGGCATGGAGGACTCCCTGAACCTGGGCGTCGGTATGGTCGCCGTCGTCTCGGCGTCCGTGGCCTCCGAGGTCCTGTCTGCTATCAACGAGGCCGGTGGGGCCGCGTGGGTCCTGGGCTCCGTCACGTCGGCCGGCGCCGACGGAACCGTGGCCGGCTTCGGGTCGGTCGCCGACCTCGGCGCTGATTCCTCCGGCGTGCGCCTCATCTCCGGCACGAAGGGCGTCCAGGCGGGTGCCGTGCTGCTGCACGGCGAGTACCGCGTCGGCTGACCTGCGTTGAGTTGAGCTGAGCGGCGCGCCTGCTCTGAGTGCGTGAGAGGGGTCGAGGCCTGCGGGCCTCGGCCCCTCGTCGCGGGCGCGCGCGTCAGAAATAGCGGTGCGGGTACGCCAAAGCGGCGGACCGGTTCCCGGTCCGCCGTGTGGCTGAGCCGTTACTTAGTGGAGGATCCGCCCGTCCAGAAGGACTCATCGAGCTGCTTCGGATCGATGTCGTCTTCCTCTGCGGGCATCTCGGCGAAGTCGGCGTATTTCGAGTAGAGGTCGTCGTCGATCGCATCGTCCTCTTCGGGCTCGTCCGCCGGCACGTGTGCCAGGTACGAGTCCTCATCCGCCAGCTCGCGCTGAAGTGCGTTTAGGTCGGTGTCGGGGCTGAAATACTTCAGCTTCCGAGCGACTTTCATCTGCTTAGCCTTTTGACGGCCGCGCCCCATGGCGTCGACCCCCTCCGCGTCGTTCGGGTCCGCGTGAAGCGGTTCCCTGGGTGTTCAAAATGTTTCGTGGGACCATCATAGCTAATGACAGGCCTTGACCTCACCTTGGATTGGGTTTTGCGCGCTCAGCGGAGCGTTGCGATGGGCGCAGATGCCCACGAAACTGGGGAAACAGAACCGGCGTAACCCGCGGCCAGTGTGGCCGGAGTTACGCCGGTTCGCGTCAGTTGATGCTTACAGGGCCGCGGTTACGTCGGACTTGAGGGCATTGAGTGTGTGTCTGGCCGCCTCGTGGGCGGCGCGGCGGGCCTCGCGGCGGGAACGACGCGACGAGCGGGTCGCCAGCAGGACGATCAGGCCGATGGCGCCGACCGTGGACAGGGCGACGACGCCGACCTTCTTGAGGGCCTCGGCGTTACCGCCGGCGGCGTCCTGCAGGGTCAGCGATGCGGACTCCTTGAAGGATGCGAAGCGGGCGCTGGCCTCTTCCTTCGCCTCCTGGGCGAGGGCCGCGGGCTGCACGCGCGCGTACAGCTGGTCGATCGTGGCGGCCAGTTCGGCGCGCTGACGCTCGAGGTCGGCCGTGATCTGGGCTTCCGTGCGCGGCTCGGCGGGGGCGGCCTCGCCGACGGTCACGTTACGCGTATCGAGGTTGGTGCTCACTTGCCCAGTCCCTTCTCGATGGCTTCCTTGGTGGCTGCGACGGACGCGGCCGGGTCGGGGCGGTGGGCCTGCGCGCTCTTGAGGGAGCGGGCGCCCACGAGCGCCAGGATCAGCACGATCAGGAGCAGGATGCCGACGACGATCAGCGACGCCGCCCACGCGGGGACGACGAGCTCGAGGGCGACCTCGATCGTGTGGAAGACCCACCCCAGCAGGTAGAGCGCGAAGACCGCGGCGACCACGAGGAGGGCGATGCCCTTGCCACTCTTGGACGCGAAGGCGCGCAGCTTCGCCTTGTTCAGCTCGACCTCGTCTCGGATGATGCTGGAGAGCTGCCCCGTCACGGACGCGAAGAGGGCGCCGATGCTGGGACGCGTCTCGCTGGCGGCGGGTGCGGGGGCAGCGGGCGGGTACTGCCCGGGCTGGGGGGTGGGCTGAGTCATGGATGCTCCTGCGCGTACGGGTGAACGAGGCGATGCCTCGCCTGATACGCCTAGTGTCTCACGAAGAATGGCGGCTCGCAGTGACCGTTACGTTACTCCTGCGGGGCGATCGAGCCCGGGAGGTCGGAGAGGATCTTGCGGGCGCGCACGACCAGGTCGGAGACCTCGGACTCGGCCAGGGCCGGGTCCTCGGCTTCGACGACGGGGATGCCGCGCATCGCGGTCTCGGTGCGGGGCTCGGGCGAGGCCTGGGGGACCTCGGTCGCCTGGGTTGCTTGGACGGGGGCTGCCTCCACGCGGGTGGTCGCCGCGTCGAGGGCGGCCTCGGCGGGGTCGGCTTCCTCGGGTTCGGAGGCCTGCTGCGCGTTCGCGGTCTGCGCCCCGACCTCGTCGGCGGTGCCGAGCGGGTGCCATGCCGGGGCCTGTGCGCCGGTGGGGGAGATGACCTCGTCGAAGGAGGCGGGCAGAGCCGAGGGGATCGGGCCGAGGAGGGCCTTGGGGTCCTCGGGGTTGGCCTCCAGGGAGGCGGCGATGATCGCGGCGGACGGGCTCGGCGCGTCGAGGGCGACCCGGCCGTTCGTCAGGAGGATCGCGCGGTCGGAGGCGGCCGCGACCTCGGCGTTCGGGGTCGCGATGACGACCGCGCAGCCCGCGTCTGCGAGGGAACGCAGGAGGGGGCCGAGCTCTTCGCGCGCGGCGGCGGGCAGGGAGACCGGGTCTTCGATGAGGAAGACCTCGGCGCCGGACACGATCGCGCGGGCGATGAGGGCCTTGAAGCGCTCCCATTCGGAGAGCTCGGAGGGGCGCAGGTCGACGCGCTGGGCGAGGCCCGTGATCTGCAGGGCGCCCACGAGGTTGTCCCAGTCGGCGACGGAGCCCGTCGCGGACAGGGGTGCGAGGATGTTCTGGCGGATCGTCAGGGACTCGTCGAGCGGGGAGTCCTCGCGGATCAGCGCGACCGAGCCGATGCGGCCCGCGAGGCGTGCCGCCAGCGAGCGTGAGGGTGCGGCGACGATGCGGCCGGCCTGCGGCTCCTCGAGGCCCGCGAGGATCAGGAAGAGGGCGCGGGCGCGACGGCCCGTCGGGTCAAGGATCGCGCTCAGCGAGCGGGCGCGGAAGCCCAGGTCGATATTGGCGAGGAGGACCGCGCCGGTCACATGGTCCGTGTAGGTGATGCCCAGGCCGGCGACCTGGACGCGGCCGCCGCGGCCCTTCGCGGAGAAGGAACGGCGCGAGCGGTACCAGGGGCGCGGCTCGGCGGGCGGCAGGTGCACGGGGGCGGTGAGGGCGTTGTTGGCGGGCGTGAGCTCCTGGGCGGGCTGCTCGGGCTCGGCCTGCTTGGTGGGCGCGGTCTCGGGCGCGATGTCGCTGACGGTCTCCGCGGCGGTCTCTGTTGCTTCGGTAGCGTCGGTGGTGAGCGCGGCGGGGGTGGCCTCGGCCTCGTCGGTTGTGACGAGGGGGGTGGAGGACACGAGGGTCTCCTGCAGGTCCTGCGCGCCGTCGTCGGCGAGCGTTTCTGTCGCTTCGTCGGCAATGGGGGCGTCGGCCTCGTGGGTGGCGCCGCTGAGGATCTCCTCGAACGACGAGAGGGCGCTGCGCTGGGCGGGCGCCTCGTCGGAGGTGTGGGCGGGGGTCGAGGCGGCTCGCTCGGCGCCGGTGCGCGCGGCGTCGGCCGTCACGTCGGCCAGCTCCTCGCTGTCCGAGCCATGCAGGTTTTCACGCGGGTCATTCGACATGCCCCCATTGTTTCAGGATCGCGCCCCATGTGTCGCAGTGGCGCGCGGAAGTGGGTGGGGTGGCCTCGCCGAAAAGTCCCCGTGGATGTGGCTTGCATCTCTGGAATTGGAGATGTATGCTGTAAGCGATTGATTCTCAGTAAGAGCCGACTCGTTAGCGGCTCCGAATGCTCCACCGGGTCCTTCTCCGCGAAGGGCCCGGTAATTTTTTAAAGCGTACGCAAATGTGTGTGCGGTGTGACACTATGTGTCCTATGACTACTTCCTCAGAAAACATTCCGAGTATCCGCTACCGCGTCGGCATCGACGTCGGCCTGAAATCTATTGGCTTCTGCGCGGTCGAGGTCGACCGCAACGATCAGCCCGTCAAGCTGCTGAACTCCATGGTTTTCATTCACGACGCTGGCGTCGATCCGAATGAGAATAAGGCGGCGAAGAGCCGCAAGCTGACGGCAGGTGTTGCCCGCCGGACGCGCCGCCTCTACCGCACGCGCCATCAGCGCCTGGTGAATCTGGATCGCGTTCTCTCCAAGGAGTTCGGATGGCCGTTGCCTGACCTGATGGCTTTCAAGGATCCTCGTGAGCCCTGGCATGTGCGCTCGCGGCTGCTTGAGGGGTATATCGCCGACGACAATGAGAGAAAGGCAGCGTTGTCGATCGCGCTGCGTCACATGGCCCGGCATCGCGGCTGGCGCAACCCCTACGCCAAAGTGGAGACGTTGCTGCAACCTGCCGAGCCGAGCGATTTCCTCAAGGGACTGAAGAAGCGCATCAGTGAATCTCTTGGCAGGAGCTTCCCGGCTGACGCGACCCCCGGCCAGCTTGTGGATGCGTACCTTGCTCACCCTGACTATGCGAAGAAGGCTGGTACTCCCAAGCTGCGTGGCCCCGAGGGTATCCTGGCGGGCAAGCTCCATCAGAGCGACAATGCCGAGGAGATCCGCCGGATCTGCGAGGTACAGCAGATTGATCCTGCAGACCGTGATCGGCTGATCCGAGCCGTCTTCCAGGCGAAGTCCCCAAAGGGCAGTGCCAAGGAACGAGGACTCGTGGGTCATGACGAGCTGCCGGGTCAGGCGAAGCATGTGCGTGCGGAGAAGGCGCACCCTGCATTCCAGCGGTTCCGCATCGTCAGTGTGCTCGCGAACCTGCGTATCCGCGAGGGGCGTGCGGAGCGTTCGCTGACTCCGGAGGAGCTGCAGGGACTGACTGACTTCCTTTTGCTTGCTGGTCTTAAGCAGGAGGTCACCTGGCAGGATCTGGCGGATAATCTTGGTATTGAGCGTTCGGATCTGCGCGGAACGGCGAGGGCCTCGTTCGATGGGTCGCCGGTCTTGCGCAATCCTCCAACCGACGTCACCACCGAGAAGATCATGGCCTGCAAGGTCAAGTGGCTCAAGGAGTGGTGGAAGGACGCGGATGATGAGCAGCGCGGCTACTTTGTGGACGCCTTCTCGAACTCAGGCGGCTCCGAAGATAGTAGCGACGTAAACGATGAGGTTGCAGAGCTGCTCGAGCAGGCGACAGAGGACGACCAGCTCGAGTTTGAGAAGATCTCGCTGCCCCAGGGGCGAGCGGCATACTCGCTGGATAGCCTTCGTCGCCTGACGGACAGGATGCTGCGTGATGGCGTTGATCTGCACACTGCGCGTCGTCTGGAATTCAATGTCGGAGACGACTGGAAGCCTGCAGTGGAGCCGATCGGTGCGCCGACGGGCAATCCGGCCGTCGATCGCGTGCTCAAGCAGGTGAGCCGATGGCTGCATGCGGCGACCGAGCGCTGGGGCGAGCCGACGGTCATCAACATCGAGCATGCGCGTGACGGTCTGGGATCGGAACGCGTGGCGCGCGAACTCATGCGTGAAAACGATAGGCGGCGCAGTGCGAACGCTGCGGCCGTCGCTGAGATGGCGGCACAGCTGAAGCTCTCCGGTAGGGTGCGTCGTTCCGACCAGATCCGATACTTCGCGTTGCAGAGGCAAAACAATGAGTGCCTTTACTGCGGCACTGAAATTACGTTCACGACGGCGGAAATGGACCATATTGTTCCGCGTGCGGATGGCTCCTCGACGAACGATCGCTCCAACCTGGCTGCGGTGTGCCGTACGTGTAACCACAAGAAGGGGGCCGTTCCGTTTGCCGCGTGGGCGTCGTCCGATCGGGCGAATACGGGTGTCTCCCTGAAGGGCGCTCTTGATCGTGTGAAGTTCTGGGTGCGCGATAACGGCATGTCGCCCAAGCAGTTCAAGCAGCTGCAGCGCGAGGTGTCTGCCCGTCTCAAGTCTCGTAAGCCGGACGAAGAGTTCGATGGTCGCTCCATGGAGTCCGTCGCATGGATGGCTGTTGAACTGAGGACTCGTATCGAGGGCTTCTACCGCACGCGCGACGAAGAGTCCGTGCCCTCCGTGGGTGTTTACCGTGGTCAGTTGACGGCGGAGGCCAGGAAGGCCTCGGGCTTCGAGAGTCGAGTCAACCTGATCGGCGGTAGAGGCAAGACGCGTTTCGACAGGCGTCACCACGCAATGGATGCGCTCGTTATCGCGCTGATGAATCCGTCGGTGTCCCGTACCCTCGCGCTGCGTGTGAACATGCGCGATGCGCAACGTCTTGCGGGCCTCGAGGAGACGTGGAAGAACTTCTACGGGAAGCCGGGCGAGGCGTCGAACCGTTTCGAGTCGTGGCGCGAGTCGATGTTGCGAGGCGTCGAGCTCTTCAATATTGCGTTGAGTGATAACGCAATTCCCTTCGTTGAGAACATTCGTCTGCGCGTTGGATCGAGCGTCATTCACGATGCGACGGTGCACTCATTCTGCCCCCCGAAGACGCCGGACGGTGAACAGATCATCACGAAGGGCTACGGCGAGCAACACAGGCTGGGGGACGCTCTCCCCGTCGAACTGATCGACCGTGCTGAGACGCCCGCGCTCTGGACAGCGCTCACGCGCTGCCCGGACTTTGATCCGAAGAAGGGGCTGCCCGAGAATCCCAACCGGACGATCTCCGTGAACGGCACGCGCGTCGGCCCGATGGAGTTGCTGAACTTCTTCGGATCCTCCGCTGCATGTCTGAAGGTTCGCGGCGGTTATGTGGAGCTGGGTAGTTCGATCCACCATGCAAGGATCTACCGCATCGACGGAAAGAAGACTGCGTATGCGATGGTTCGCGTCTTCCAGGTTGATCTGTTGCGGATGAAGGACCAGGATCTGTTCACCACGCCCTTGAAGCCCTCAATGATCTCCATGCGGACGGCAGAGCCGAAGATTCGGCAAGCCCTGGCCGATGGGACTGCCACCCAGGTCGGATGGCTGGTTGAGGGTGATGAACTGCAAATCGACACCAGCAAGTACAGCGGCGGCTTCATCGGCGAGGTCTTGGAGCGGTATCCGGAAGCAACGAGTTGGAGGGTGGCGGGCTTTATGACGCCAGCAAAGCTACGCATTAAGCCCCTGCTGTTGTCGAAGGAGGGATTTATCGACGAGAAACAAGCAGTGCGTTTAGGGATTGAAACTACTTCCGAAGCTGTTCAAAAGACTGTTGACACTCCAGGATGGCTCCCCGCTGTAAATGTTCTGTTCGGCGCAGGAGGAGTTCAAGTGATTCGCAGGAATTGCTTGGGTGAAGAGCGTTGGCATTCTTCGGCGATGTTGCCCGTATCGATGATGCTGGAGTGACGTCGGATGGCAGAGCAGTGGCGTGTGATTGACCTGTGCGGATTCGAAGGCGAACTTCGATCGAGGCGTGGTGGGGTCGAGGTGTGCCCTGGCGAGGGGATGCCAACGACGATTCCCGTCGCCGAGGTCGCAGTCATCCTCGTCGGCATGAGGGTCGCTCTCAGCGCCGCTGTTCTGCATCGGTTGGCCGAGGCTGATGTCGCTGTTCTTTTCTGTGATTGGAGGGGAATTCCGGAGGGTGGCTGCTACTCGTGGTCAGATCATGGCCGAGTAGCAGCCCGCCACCGAGCCCAGGCGGAGGTCTCTCTCCCGCGTAAGAAGAACGCATGGGCGCGTCTGATCCGGGCGAAGATCGAGGGACAAGCTTCGGTTCTGGAGAGTCTCAAGATTCGGGGTAGTGGGGAACTGCTCGCGCTCGCGGATCAGGTTCGTTCGGGTGACCCCGGAAACGTGGAGGCCCAGGCGGCTCGCCTGTACTGGTCGCGCGCCCTCGGAAAGGGTGTCGGGCGTCAACCGGCAGTCGGCCAACTGATTGGTGCGAACGCCTGTTTGGATTACGGGTACTCGGTGTTGCGCGGGCACCTGATACGCGCTGTTCTGGCGGCGGGACTGGCGCCCGCACTCGGAGTCTTTCACCGAGGCCGAGGCAACGCCTTCGCCCTTGCCGACGATTTGATCGAGCCGTTTAGACCGGCGATCGATGAGGTTGCCCTGCAGCTCCCGCCCACGGCGTCTCCTTCAGATCGCCAGGTGAAGCAACTCCTAGTGGCGGCTGCCTGCCAGCGCTTTGATGGAGATGGACACGGTATCCCGGCTGTTGCCGAGGCTCTGGCTCAGTCTTTCGGTCGTTACGTGGAGGGCGACATCGATCGCCTTAATGTGTTGTCGTGGCAGGGGCCGTCGTCTGTGGGTGCGGAGAACTGACATGGCGGATGACGCGATGTGGTGTTTGGTGATGTTCGATCTTCCTGTGGAGACGAAGAAGCAGCGTCGCGAGGCAACGCGTTTTCGCAATGACTTGCTGGACTGGGGATTCTGCATGGTCCAGTTCAGCGTGTACGTGAAGTATTGGCCGACCGGTGGTCAGGATCATGCGACGCTGCGAGCGATCAAGACTCATCTGCCGGAGGGTGGGCAGGTTCGGGTATTGGCACTGACGGATCGGCAGTGGGCGACGGGGCTTCGTTTTGACAACGCGAAGCCTCGGAAGGAGCGCGGCTCGCCTGAGCAGCTCCTAATTTTCTAACGAAGATCCCCTGGTTTTCCGCTGTTTTTCAGGGAAAACTAGGGGATCTAAGTGTATCAAAGGGGATTGGTGATTGATTCCCAGCGCGAGGAGCATTGCGAGGACGCCGTAGGAAGTGTATCAAAGGGGATTGGTGATTGATTCCCAGCCGATCTCGTCGAGGCCGCCCTCGCCTGTAAGTGTATCAAAGGGGATTGGTGATTGATTCCCAGCGCATCCCACGCGCCCCACGTCACGACGGAAGTGTATCAAAGGGGATTGGTGATTGATTCCCAGCTGAGGCTGCCACCGTGGCTGTCGAGCGTAAGTGTATCAAAGGGGATTGGTGATTGATTCCCAGCGGTTCTCTCTTGGGCAAACCGCGCCCCGAAGTGTATCAAAGGGGATTGGTGATTGATTCCCAGCCTGCCTTAAACACGTCATAGCCGGGGACAAGTGTATCAAAGGGGATTGGTGATTGATTCCCAGCTTCCTCCGAAGGCAGAGACCAGCAGGTCAAGTGTATCAAAGGGGATTGGTGATTGATTCCCAGCGTTTCGTGAGAGGGGCCTAAAAGGGTGAAAGTGTATCAAAGGGGATTGGTGATTGATTCCCAGCTCGGTGAGGGCCTGCGACTCGCACTCGGAAGTGTATCAAAGGGGATTGGTGATTGATTCCCAGCGGCGCGTCGTCGGCTTCGGGGGTGGGGGAAGTGTATCAAAGGGGATTGGTGATTGATTCCCAGCTTATTTATTATTATTTATTTAATTCCCGAAGTGTATCAAAGGGGATTGGTGATTGATTCCCAGCGCACGTCGGGCGCGTCGCGTGACCTGGTAAGTGTATCAAAGGGGATTGGTGATTGATTCCCAGCCCGTCGGACGACCCGGTGATTTTGACCTAAGTGTATCAAAGGGGATTGGTGATTGATTCCCAGCCAGGCCGCCGAAACCTATCGGGCGAAGGAAGTGTATCAAAGGGGATTGGTGATTGATTCCCAGCGCTCTGCCCACACGCGCCAGGCACCCGCAAGTGTATCAAAGGGGATTGGTGATTGATTCCCAGCACAGGGCATCGAAGCGCCCCTCGACCTGAAGTGTATCAAAGGGGATTGGTGATTGATTCCCAGCGCGGGGCCGTCGCAGTCGTTGGTGCAGAAAGTGTATCAAAGGGGATTGGTGATTGATTCCCAGCTGGACGAGATGCTCGTCCGCGCCGAGGCAAGTGTATCAAAGGGGATTGGTGATTGATTCCCAGCAAAACGGGCCACACGTGGTCGGGCGCGCAAGTGTATCAAAGGGGATTGGTGATTGATTCCCAGCACACGGTACACGACGGTACCGTCACGGTAAGTGTATCAAAGGGGATTGGTGATTGATTCCCAGCCTGATTGTGCCGGGCGTCGCGGACGCGGAAGTGTATCAAAGGGGATTGGTGATTGATTCCCAGCGTCCTCGTTGACGAGGCGTTGTAGTGCTAAGTGTATCAAAGGGGATTGGTGATTGATTCCCAGCTCTTATGCGTGGCCATGCGGGCGGCGGGAAGTGTATCAAAGGGGATTGGTGATTGATTCCCAGCGACCTGGCCGCCGCTGGTGGCATGGGGGAAGTGTATCAAAGGGGATTGGTGATTGATTCCCAGCAAGTGCATATCAGGCTCTTCATAATTGGGGGTGTAGTTGGGGTCTGAATCCGCCGGTTTCGAGGAGGCAGCGGGTGATGTAGTGGGTGAGGTTACGGAACCCGAGGGCGGAGCCGCGTAGGTGTTCGAGGCGTCCGTTGATGGCTTCGGTAGGGCCATTGGAGGTGTGGGGGTGGTCGAAGTAAGCCAGGATGTCCCCGGCTCGGCGTTTGAGTGTCCTGCCCAGCGTGATGAGCTCGGTCAGACCCCTCGGTACACGCGTGGAGGTCAGGGTGTTGATTTCGGCTTCCATCAGGGCCTTACCCGCGTCCGTGTCGGGCGCGCGGTAGGCGTCGATGATGTTCTGGTAGGCGCTCCAAGTGACCTCGAGCGCGACGTGCTCCTCACCGGAAAACAGGTTGAGTAGTTGGTGCTGCTGGCGTGGCGTGAGCAGGCATGAGCGGGTGTGTAACATCCTGCGGGCCTTGTACAGGGGGTCGGTGGCACGCCCGCGCCGGTGGTGGAGTTCTTGCTGAATGCGTCTGCGACACTCATCCAAGGCGTTGCCAGCCAGGTGCACGACGTGGAAGGGGTCCATGACCGCCCTCGCGCCGGGGAGTTCTTCAGTGGCTGCGCTTTTGAACCCGGTGAATCCATCCATCGCGACGATCTCGATGCGGCTTCGCCACGTGTCGGGGCGGGAGGCCAGCCAGGTTTTGAAGACCTGCTTGGAGCGACCCGGGACCATGTCCAAGAGTCGGGAGGGGCCGCTGCGTTCTCGGATGGGTGTCAAGTCCAAGATAACGGTGACGTATTTGTCTCCGTAGGGGGTGTGGCGCCACACGTGTTCATCCACCCCGATGACACGCACGCCATCGAACCGAGTTGGATCATTGATCAGTAGACGCTGGCCTTCACCCAGGACAGCGGTGTTGGCGGTATTCCAGGACACACCGAGGGCCTGGGAGATACGCGCCACCGTCAAATGATGAACGACCAGCCCAGTGAGCGCCCAGCGCACCGCCGCACGCGAGAGCTTGGCGCGCGGATCGGCCGCTTGGCTCATATCTTGACGCCACACATGGGCGCACTCCTGGCACCGGTAGCGGCGCACGCTCACGTGCAAGATCGTGGGGCGCCACCCGTAAGGCTCGTGCGCCAAGCGCCTGATCACCGTGTCACGCGACTCGCCCTGGCATCCGCAGCGTCGACACCACCGGTCCTCACCAGCAATCCGGCAAGCCAACACTGCATGGTCTGGCCACATGCGCTGGCCCGTCACTTCCAGGCCCAGGTCATCCAGGCGCGTGAACGCGCTCAGGTCAGGGCGATCAAAGATAGTATTGGCCATGTCGAGGTCTTTCAGATGGACGGTGTAGCAATCTCCATCATCGGAAGACCTCGACCCCTACCCGGCCACGACACGCCCAACCCCGCCCACAACACCTACACCCTCAAATGCGAAGAGCCGCATATCAACTGTTAGCCAGTTGGAAGTGTATCAAAGGGGATTGGTGATTGATTCCCAGCTTTCTATACCTAACTATTATCTATTACTAAGTGTATCAAAGGGGATTGGTGATTGATTCCCAGCATGATGAGGCGGCGCGTCCCTGCGAACGAAGTGTATCAAAGGGGATTGGTGATTGATTCCCAGCTTACCGGCAATGGAGAAACCGAGCTTGTAAGTGTATCAAAGGGGATTGGTGATTGATTCCCAGCATCATTTGACACCTCTCACAATTTCAGAAAGTGTATCAAAGGGGATTGGTGATTGATTCCCAGCACAACTTCGCGCGGCCCTGTGTAGTACGAAGTGTATCAAAGGGGATTGGTGATTGATTCCCAGCCTTGTAGGGATCGAGCGCACGCCTGGATAAGTGTATCAAAGGGGATTGGTGATTGATTCCCAGCGCACGTGGTGCGTGTAGTAGCTTGCGCGAAGTGTATCAAAAGGGATTGGTGATTGATTCCCAGCTTAGCCGCTTCGCACAGGGACTCGCGCAAAGTGTATCAAAGGGGATTGGTGATTGATTCCCAGCTGCGCTTGCCAGTCGGTTCGCTGGTCTCAAGTGTATCAAAGGGGATTGGTGATTGATTCCCAGCCCCAATCCAACATCCCACAGCGGAACCCAAGTGTATCAAAGGGGATTGGTGATTGATTCCCAGCCGGCTGCTTCGGACGCGCTGAAAGCCGTAAGTGTATCAAAGGGGATTGGTGATTGATTCCCAGCTTGCGAACTCGCGCAGCGTTGCGCCGGTAAGTGTATCAAAGGGGATTGGTGATTGATTCCCAGCACCCGCACCGCCTGGTAGAGCCGTTCACAAGTGTATCAAAGGGGATTGGTGATTGATTCCCAGCGCCTCGAGCGCATCCTCGAAGCCCGCCAAAGTGTATCAAAGGGGATTGGTGATTGATTCCCAGCACAAGCCCAACATCCTCGCAAGCCTGTTAAGTGTATCAAAGGGGATTGGTGATTGATTCCCAGCGCGGGGTGGGTAACAGTTGCACCGCTTGAAGTGTATCAAAGGGGATTGGTGATTGATTCCCAGCACGCGATACACGACGGTGCCGTCACGATAAGTGTATCAAAGGGGATTGGTGATTGATTCCCAGCTCAACGACGTGCTACGAAACACCCGCAAAAGTGTATCAAAGGGGATTGGTGATTGATTCCCAGCCGCGCTCGCCGCGAAGAAAAAGAGCGGCAAGTGTATCAAAGGGGATTGGTGATTGATTCCCAGCCTGCACGTCGCAGTCGCAGCCCGGATGGAAGTGTATCAAAGGGGATTGGTGATTGATTCCCAGCGCGGTGACTCGTGGCCGAGGATCCGTTGAAGTGTATCAAAGGGGATTGGTGATTGATTCCCAGCCTTCGATCTCGAAACCACTGACGGCACCAAGTGTATCAAAGGGGATTGGTGATTGATTCCCAGCCGAACGGCACGGCTTGTTCGATCATGTAAAGTGTATCAAAGGGGATTGGTGATTGATTCCCAGCCGGTGATCGCGCCGGTGATGTTAGACCGAAGTGTATCAAAGGGGATTGGTGATTGATTCCCAGCCACGCAAACTTGGTGATCATTTTAACCCAAGTGTATCAAAGGGGATTGGTGATTGATTCCCAGCCAGGGAGCGTCATACCCACCTGTAGCGAAAGTGTATCAAAGGGGATTGGTGATTGATTCCCAGCACAAAAAACAACCAACGCACACCCAATCAAGTGTATCAAAGGGGATTGGTGATTGATTCCCAGCAGTTCGGCGAGGCCTACTGGGACTCGATAAGTGTATCAAAGGGGATTGGTGATTGATTCCCAGCCTACTCGCCGGACGGGGGCGGCGCGCTTAAGTGTATCAAAGGGGATTGGTGATTGATTCCCAGCAAAGACGCGTCAGATCGGCGGTCGAGACAAGTGTATCAAAGGGGATTGGTGATTGATTCCCAGCGCACCTGACGAACATCCGCGACGACCTCAAGTGTATCAAAGGGGATTGGTGATTGATTCCCAGCGCAGAGGCGGCGAGCCAATCGTCAAGGAAAGTGTATCAAAGGGGATTGGTGATTGATTCCCAGCTGACTTGGATCGTGTGGCGCGGATCTGCAAGTGTATCAAAGGGGATTGGTGATTGATTCCCAGCCCTGGTCGGTGGACAGGATGCCGGTAGGAAGTGTATCAAAGGGGATTGGTGATTGATTCCCAGCGAGCAATCTCAGACGCGCGATCAATCAAAAGTGTATCAAAGGGGATGAGTAGAGGTGAGCCTTGGTCAGGAATTGAGCATAAAAAAGCTCCTGAACATAGTTCAGGAGCAAATGAAAGCGAGAGGACCAATGGCAGTAAGGGGTCTTTACAGGCTGAAGCTGAAGGCAGTCCCGCACCCGAAGCTGATGGAGTAGCTTCCTTTGAACGCTCTGTTACCAGACGTCCTACAGTATCCTCTTGCGGCATCGATATTAGTCTAAAGGTTGGTTTCGGTCAAGGAAGACATGTAAACAACGCTCTCTTGCTGACACCGATTGATCAGAGTTTCCCCTCTGAGTGGAGATGACTCGTTCCCGAAATAGTGCTAGGGCGCGTACAAGGGGGGCAGCCAGCCCACCTGGGAGTGATCTCCGGGCAGGTGAGCCATCCTCGTCGTTGACATGGACCGCCTGAACGACGAAGGTGGCCGCGCCCTGATCGCCCTCGGTATCCCCGAGGCCGTCGGAGCCTGCACCCGCGCCTCCGAGATGGTCGAGTGTCTCGACGGCACCTACATCCACGACAATGACTGGGACGCGGTCGAGCCCTGATGTGTTTCTGTCATCTTGAGCGAGGGGAGGAGGGTGGTCGTGGCGCGCCCGGATGGACCGAGAGAGCCACGCAAAAGTTCGCCGAAAATTCATCATCCAAACGCGCCCGCGAGAACCCGATGCCTGTTACGCTAATCACTGTTTCTTCCGGGTTCTTTCTCTCTGTTGAAACGTTCTGTGTAAACGGACGCGCCCACGCGACCGCTCGCCGCCGGTTTCTCTCACACTTTCCCGGCAATGACGAGCGCGCGTGGGCGCGTTCGCGTATGACTGTGCCCCGACCTCGTCGATACGAGGCCGGGGCACAGCGCGTCAGATGCGTACCCTCACGCGGAGGGCGGGACGGTCAGGCTCCGCGTCGGCGAGCCGCCACCGCCAGCGCGCCCAGCAGGCCCAGCATGCCGGCGCCAGCGAGGACGCCAGTCATGTCGGCGCCCGTGCGAGCCAGCTGCTTCGGCGCGGGAGTCGACGGAGTGGGCGGCGTGGCCGGGGGAGTGGACGAGCTCGGCGTCGAGGGGGCCGACGGGGTCGGCGTGGCCGAAGGAGTCGGGGTGGCCGACGGGGTCGGCGTGGCCGAAGGGGTCGGGGTGGTCGACGGCGTAGGCGTCGGGGTAACGGTCGGCGTCGGAGTCGGAGACGGGGTCACGGACGGGGTTGCGGTCGGCGTCGGCGTCGGAGTCGGGGTCACGGACGGGGTCGGGCTCGGCTCCGGCGTGGGTGTCGCGGAAGGCGTCGGCTCCGGCGTGGGTGTCGCGGAAGGCGTCGGCTCCGGCGTGGGAGTTGCGGAAGGCGTCGGCTCCGGCGTCGGCGTCACCGACGGGGTGGGCGTCGGATTCGCGTTGCCGTTCGCGTCGCCCGAGCCGTCCGAGTGGATGTCCACGCCGCCCGTGTACAGCTTCGCGTTGATGAGTGCGTCGTTGTGGAAGGTGGCGCCGTTACGAACCGTGGCCAAGTTGTTGATCGTGGCCTCGTACTGCAGGACGTAGGTGCCATTGTTCGTCAGGCGCGGGAACGTCGCGGTGAACCCTTTGCCGTCGGCGCTGGCCTCCATCCTGAAAGTGCCGTCGCCGATCGACGCACCGGCCTTGAGGGGGGGCGCCTGATCGGCCTTGAACTCAGCGTCGTTGTTGTAGTAGTAGAGATTCTCCGACCCGGGCACCAGCGAGTAGCCGCCGGAGCTCATGTCGAAGGTATCAACGATCTCGACCTCGGTCGCACCCTCGGGCAGCTGGGATCCCTTGATGTCGATCTCCCAGATGATCCGCGAGGAGTCGCCTTCCTTGGGCAGGCCCCACTTCTGGGTGTTGGGCAGGGTGCGCTCGTACGTGCCGGAGATCGAGCCGCCGGGCAGGTCCACGATGACGGCGGTGCCGTTGACCGGGAAGGACACTGTCGACGAGGTCGTGGCGTGCACCGCCTTCGTGCGCACGGTGCCGTGGCCGATGATGCTGTGATGGTCCCTTGCGTACTCGCCGAAGGTGCAGGTCATGGACACGCCCTCACCCGCGGGAACGGAGCAGTCGACGACGGGGACCTTGTCGTCGTTGAGCATGCTGAAGTTCAGCGTCGAGCTGCCCGAGTCCGAGATAACCTTAAGCTCGGGGGGAATCTGAATGGTGAACGTGTCGCCGGGCGCGACGTCCTTGCCGGTCGTGTCGATGTCGAAGGACATGGTCATGACGTTGATGCCGACGGTGGGCGCGGTGGTTTCCTTGTCCTCGCGCGTCAGCGAAATGTTGCTGACGACGCCGACGGAGGCGGCGAAGGTGGGTGCGATCGCGATGAACGCGGCCAGCAGGCCGGCGACGATCAGCCCGACAACGAGCGGGAAAAGGCGCCCGATACTGCGTGGGTGCACGTGAGTCTCCATTCATCATGGATGGGGGACGAGGCCGTGGTGTACGCGTCGGGTCGGCCGCCCATCCGCTGTGGTTAGCAAGTAATGATGCTAGTGAGAAGGCTACGCCTATCTGTAATAGTCTGTGCGTTTAATTTCGCCTATCTGTCCATGTTGTGGAGGGTTTGTTTTGGTCGTCCAATGTTTCGTCATGAATTTAGCTGGTTGAAGATTCGAGTAGTTGCAGGGCGTTCTGGTTGTTCGGTAATTAATTGACGGGAGTGGTCGTTTCTTGTCGCCCAGTCATGTGTGTGACGAAGTGCATATGAGCTGCTTCGCTTATTGGGTGTGGCGCAGGACCTCGCGGTCCCCAGAAATTTCGCACGTAATTCCCTTGAGGGTGCTTCAAACTGTGAACATTGATCGTTGGGATTGCAACGTTTTCTGGTGTGCTTGAAAAATGACCGTTGGAAATTACGTGCGAAATTTGTCTGGTGGGGCGTGTTGGTCGCGCGCATGTGGGGCCGCATGCGGGGTGTCCGGGGTGCAGTGCGGTGAGGCGACTACCTCGAGCAAAAGGGGAATTCCGCCTCGCTGCGAGCAAAACAAAAACCCCGAAGCAAAAGCTTCGGGGACTTGCTGGTGGCTCCGACCGGCGTCGATCCGGTGACCTTTCGATTTTCAGTCGAACGCTCTACCAACTGAGCTACAGAGCCAATCTGAAAACTTTGGCCTGACCATTACTGATCAGGCCAACTTTTTCGCGACCTCGACGGGACTTGAACCCGCGACCTTCGCCGTGACAGGGCGACGCGCTAACCAACTGCGCCACGAGGCCTTGACTTTCGTCAGATTCATATGAAGTTATCGTACGAATCCGTACTCCCAACGGGATTCGAACCCGTGTTGCCGCCGTGAAAGGGCGGAGTCCTAGGCCGCTAGACGATGGGAGCCTTTTGGCTTTGGCGTCTTGCGCCTCGAACCGAGAAGAACTCTATACAGGAACCAGACCCAAGCACAACTCGAAAAAGCGTGACGCTGACCACATTGCTAGTTTTGCGCAGAATTCCAATTGAAATTAGCTGTTTGCGCACAATCGTTTTAAAGGGAATGGGCTTAAGCGCTCTTTCGTGGCAACCTTAGAGCAGCCGCATCCCTCGGCGTCGGCCCGCCTACCTGTAGCTATCCGCCGCCACAATTTGCTGGAAGGATCACTGCCGTGACCGAAACCCCTCAAGGCCCTAACCGCACACACCCTTCGCTAGGCGCCCTAATGTCGCGCGTGAGCGAAAATATTTCTACCCTGATCCGCACCGAAATCGCACTAAATAAGGCCAAGGCGGCCGAGACAGGTAAGCGTTTTGGTTTAGGGGCCGGCCTGCTGGGTGCAGCCGGTGTGTTCGCCCTATTTGGACTGGGCTACCTACTAACCACCCTGTCGCAGGTAATCGCACTTTGGCTACCACAATGGGCGGGCTCACTGATTGTGGCCGTGCTGGTGCTGATTGTGGCCGGGGTGCTGGCTCTGGTGGGCAAGAAGGAAATCGACAAGGGCCGCGTAGTGGTGCCCACCCCCCAGGTTGGTTTGCGTCAGGACGTGCAGGCCGTGACTAACTCGCTGCGTGAGGGTCTAGCTACCGACGCCGCCGCCAGCGGCCCGACTGACACTACTCCCGCCAGCCCGGCTTTCGGACAGAACTGACACAACTGACACAACTGAGCGAAAGGAAGTTTCATGTCTATCTCAGCCCTAGAAGCTCAGCTAGAGGCCCAGCGCGCAGCCGCCGCCCAGGCCGTTAACGAGTTGGCCCGCCAGATCGCCCCGGCCACCCTCAAAGCCCAGGCCGCCCAGATCGGTGAGGACAGCGTGGCGCGAGCCAAGGCGCTCGTCAGCGACTCCGCCCCGGTAAAGGAGCGCTTTACCACGCTGGTAGAGGAGGCTAAGGGCAAAGACCCGGCCGCCGTCGTCGTACTTGCCGGAGCAGGCCTGGTTGCCGCCACGACGGCGCTGATCAGCCTGCGCTTGGCGCTACGTCCGCTGTTTAAGTGAGGAAAGGATAAATAATGCCCAGTGCACAGGAGCTCGAAGAGCAGCTTAAGGCCCAGCGTGAGGCCCTGGCCCAGAGCGTAGATGACCTGGCTGAGCGGGTTAACCCCAAGGCTCAGGCTAAGGAGAAGGCTGAGCAGGTGCGTGCCAAGGCTGCTGAGGCTGGCTCTAGCATCTCTGAGTCGCTACACCAGTTTGGTTTTATCGCCAAGGAAATGAGCGAAGGCGTACGCACCCAGGCTAAGTACTACTGGGATCGTGCTGGCGAAGGCGATTCTTCTGCCCGCGTCGTGGTGGCCACGGTGGGTGCTGGCGCCCTGCTGGTTGGCGGCGCAGTGGTGAAGAAGATTTTCAAGCACTAGTAGTTGTCGCGACGCCGTAACCGCGCCTGCCTGCGCTGAAAGTAGACGCTGACAGTGCAGCGCGGGCGGCGGTGTGAACAAGCAGACGAAATCAGTGCTATTGTTCACATGTGGACCGCCACTCCAGTCCAAACAGGCCCTGATCGGCGTGTGGAATGGAGATTGTGGCGCTTATCGTTGTACGGTTGTCTCACGATAAATTCAGACCATTTCGAAACAGCACGTTTTACGTGCGCGATCAGACGTTGGAGGGGGTCGAGCCTATGGGGCGCGGCCGTCAAAAGGCCAAGGCAACCAAGGTTGCCCGCAAGCTCAAGTACTACAGTCCTGAGACTGACTATGCGGCGCTAGAGCGTGAGCTCGCTGCCACGTCGGCCCGCTCAGGAAGCAGCAGCTACGACGACGAGGACTACTCGGATCTAGCCGCCAAGTACAACGATGACTTTGACGATGAAGATGACTATCCAGGTAGGTCTTGAGTAACTAGAACATAAGGGTGGGGGCAGCTCGATAGAGCTGGCCCCCACCCTTTTGTGTAGCTAGACGCCGCGCCCACCAAGTAGGGCCACGTCCATCGAGCAAACGCAGTGCCAACCAAGTAAACCGCATCAACCAAGCGAATGCAGCGCACTCTAAGCAGGCACCACAGCCTAAACAGGCACTGCGCCGCTACCTGACGCAGCACCTCTAAACCCCCGCGCTAGCGGGGAAAACTCTGACACTGTGTCTGATAATCGTATGCTATGCGGCTCATCCCCGCTCGCGCGGGGAAAACTTTATTTGCAACAAAAACCGCATCTGAAGCCTCGGCTCATCCCTGCTTGCGCGGGGAAAACGCGTGCCCGTTCGTTGGATTTTCAGTGATTATGGGCTCATCCCCGCTTGCGCGGGGAAAACTTGTCACTGAGCCAACCATCCGAAAGCTCTGCGGGATCATCCCTGCTTGCGCGGGGAAAACGGCCTATCACGCAACACCAGTGAGCCGCGTCGGGGATCATCCCTGCTTGCGCGGGGAAAACCACCTACGTCACTGACGCAGTTAGTGCCCGGTCGGATCATCCCTGCTCGCGCGGGGAAAACGGAGTGCTCTTACTGCACTGGGGACTGCCAGTAGGCTCATCCCCGCTCGCGCGGGGAAAACAATCGCGTTAGAGTCGCGGTTAATTGTGTAGCGGGATCATCCCCGCTCGCGCGGGGAAAACTGAACGCACTTAATAGGCCCATTATCTTCCAGCGGCTCATCCCCGCGTGAGCGGGGAAAACTGCTAAACCTGGTGCCTGCAGATGCCGGCGACCGGATCATCCCTGCTTGCGCGGGGAAAACTTAGAGACCTTGCCATGCTCTTTGTTCATGACCGGCTCATCCCTGCTTGCGCGGGGAAAACACGCACAGCCTTGCGGGCCACGCTACCTACCGAGGATCATCCCTGCTTGCGCGGGGAAAACCTCCAGGCCCAGGTCGACGCGCGCACACTCATTGGATCATCCCTGCTTGCGCGGGGAAAACGGCAAATTTCCCAAGCGCGGCGGCTCAATCCGCGGATCATCCCTGCTCGCGCGGGGAAAACACATCCTCCCGATTCCAGCGTTGGTTAGTGTCAGGATCATCCCTGCTTGCGCGGGGAAAACACGCTGCAAAATCATGACTGGTTCCTGGTTAGAGGATCATCCCTGCTTGCGCGGGGAAAACAACGTTAATCGGTCATATCCGGTGGTGGATAAGGGATCATCCCTGCTTGCGCGGGGAAAACGTCGTCAGGGGTGGGCGCAACCTTTACTCATCCGGATCATCCCTGCTTGCGCGGGGAAAACCCAATCAACCTGCTAGCGCGAGTGGAGCAGGGCGGATCATCCCTGCTTGCGCGGGGAAAACACTTCGCGAACTGGGGCTTTACGCCCTAAATCGGTCAGATTTTGGAAAGCCTTGAGAGCTGCGCCTACGCTGAAATTTACTCACTGCCGGTCGCTTACGCAACCGACTCGCGGGATCAGGCTCAGAATACTGGCCGCGCCCCTCAGAGTAGTAAGGGCGCATCATCAAAGTGAGGCCCTCAAAGTCGACCGGCTGCCAAGGATCACCCCAGGTCAGAAAGGCCAAACCCTGCTCATTACGGGCTCGATACACCATCACTGCTCGCCCAGGCGAAATCTCCATAAGCCAACGCGTCACATGACCACGCAAACCCTCAGGGACAGCAGATAAAACCAGCACAATCACCAGGGGACATCCTCATCATAGGAAACACCCGCAGCTACCGTCCCATCCGCCGCAGTAATCGCGTTAGAGTCGCGGTTAATTGTGCAACGCTCCACGTACAGGAACGTTAAACGGTCACGTGCTCGCACCAGGTCCTTCGGGTCAGGAGGCTTGGCTCCCGGTATTGGTTTCATGCCCGGGCTAGAGTCAGTAGGCCACAGCCGTAGGCTTTGCCTCGGCCAATCCCACTGACGACGGCGTGGCGTAGCGCCTGCGGGTCACTCACCTCAAGGACACCCTCAAAGGTGGCTATCGATAGCCTGACTAGGTCATTGCCGCGCCTGAACTCAACCAGGCTCCGCTCAACTCCGTTGATCAGGAGGTTTTTCCCATCAACGCGCTGGCTCTGGCTGTCTTCCAGCACCGGCAGCTCACCACCCAGATCAGCAGATTCCAGGATCTTAAAACCACAGCGTTCAGCCCGGTCTAAAACCCATTTAGTCTGCTGCTCCTGGGTGACATGGGCCAGAATTTTCTTCCGACCCTTCCGGTCAAGCTGGCTCTTCTCCATGAACGTGGGGTTTACGCAGAGGCGGAAACCCCAACGTTGTCCGGCTTCAAGCCGGTCCAGGAACCCGTCAAGTTCGCGCACCACTACACCGCCGTCGGTTTCGTAACCTGCTTCCTCAACAATGTGCGAAGGGTCAGGCGGCACCGGACTGGAAATGAACAGTGCATAGGCGGGACTACCCTGCAAGGGGTGACCCGATCGGGTAGCGACCCGGTCCAGCCGCCACAGCACGCGCGGAGCTGCGGCGTCGTCGAGAGAGCCGGGAGGGAAGCAGTTTAGAACCGCCGCGTGCATCGTCTGCCGACTACGCATTAAATTCCGTGCTCCCCGTCGATACGGGTTTAGGTAGATACGCGTCAGAAACATCAGAGAACCTCCATCGGGTCATGACTCAAACCGGGCATGGGCTGCGGCTTTACTGGCACAAATTCAGGGTTTTCTACCTCAATTCGCGTCTCTTCAACAGTGCGCAGGCTGTAGCGGCGGTGCTGAGAATCGAAGCTGATAGGCATATCTTGCAAGGTGTGCTGGTAAGTAGTTCCCGCCTTGAGCGGGATGACCCCCTGATCTGCCACCACGCGCAGGCTCACGCGAGCCTCTTTGCGCTTGCGCTGGTAGAACTTTGCAGCCAGCCAGGGGGTTGCCTGCAGGGCATCCCAGGCGGCGCCGTCGTGAACAGCTAAACGCAGGGGCATAGTGGGTGGGCAGGCACGCCTACCCAGGTAGAGCGGGAATACGGGCCGCACAATTGCCTGCGCTAGGGCTTCAATTAGCTCATCAGGTCCTTCAATGAAGGCACCGAAAGCCGCGTCAGCCCAGTAAAAGCGGTCAGACAAGGGCATCGAGACCTCGCCACGGTGGGCCGTGTGGAAATCACGAAGTAGTTGACCAGGCTGGTCTACCCGCACCGCCACGCGCAGCTGGGCTAAGTCCTCAATGGGATCTACCCGACGGCGCCCCTGGGCTGCTGCTAGGAGGCCAACCAGAGCGCTTTTCGTGGGAAATGCCTCGGTTGAGCGACGTGTGAACCGGCTGGAGGAGCCCCATGACTGCATGGGGCCAGCCAGCCTCAGGACGAGTACCTTACTCATCGGTCGCTTGTGCTCGCACCGCTTCAACGGTAGCCCCACCCAGCTCCGCTAGAGGCACCTGGTCGCCCAGGGCATCAAAGTCCGCTCCGCGCGGCGTGGTCCAGGAGACGATGGAGGACACCGAGTCCATGCCGGTGAGCTCGCGCAGCTGGGACTCGAATTCCACAAACCGCTTAATAGCGGGGGCGGCGAATCCATGCCCCTTAGCCACGATAGGATCTTCGAAGGCACCAGCCAGGTTGATTGGCTGATCTTCACGTACCTGCACCAGTACCGCGTCAGGCAGGGTGCGGTTAGCGAAGGTGGTGATCTTGCCGGTGGGCATGGAGCGCACGAAGCTGTCTACAAAGAGCTTAATGGCTTCCTCTGCCACAGCCTCATCACCCAGGTTTTTCCGCAGCAGCTCCACGTTAATCGTGGCGTAGCGGTAGACCGTGGCCGAAGCGAACTCGATGGTGCCGATCATGCCTGCACCTGCACCCGCTTCCTCATCCTGGCGCTTCTCGTCGTCGACGGCGGTGTAGTAGTCGTACTCGTGCTCAATCGCACCTACACCGATAGCGTGGGCAACCTGGCAGGCGGCATCGACATTAAGGGGATTGGGATTAGCAACCATACGACCAAACAGCGCGATGTCAATGGAGTGGTCAGTGTCTACAAGAGTACGCGGCTTCAACGCATTGAAAGCTTTCTTCGGGTCATCCTCGCCAGCCACCGAGATCAGTGCCTCTGCTACATGGTCAATCTGCGCAGTCGAGAGAAATACCAAGAAGCCAGCTTCCTGCGCTTTTGGCTCAGCCTGCGCTTCCACTTCATTCTTGTCTGACTTCTTTTTAGCCTTCGCGCTCGGATCAACTAGCTTAAAGCCAATGTCCGTCAGCCCCATTTCCGCTAGGCGAAGAGCTTGTGCCTCTAGGCCCGGGCGCTTGGCTACGATGGCGCGAGCAAGCAGGTCAACGATGAGCCTGGTACGAACGCCGTAGTTACCGTTAGAAATCTTCTTCTCGAAGTCCTGGCGGATCGCACGCTTGATGGCCTGCGAGGAGATGCGCATACGGCTGACACCGCCGAAGGTTGCGCTCTTAGGGGCGCCGGTGTCATCACGGTTCGGGTTCGAGGGAGGTAGGGTCTGCAGGACGTGGATATCGATAAAGAGTGACATTGGTTTTTCCTTTCTAATTATTGGGGTTGATATCGTCAGTTGTCGTCGGTGTCGGTGTTAGCGGCCTGCTTAACGCGGGAGAATTGACGCCCCCAGTCACGCATAACGGAGGTGCGGTAGCGCGGGCTTTGCCAGGTGAACAGGTCAGCAGCAAGCTGGCCGTAATCGCAGGGGATTTCAGCAGAGTTAAGCTGGGATACCAGCGAGCGCAGGTGCACTAGCAGTCCGTCAAAGGTGGGGGCTTGCACTGCGGCAGCAAAGCGCCGGTAGATAGGGGTCTCTTCAGCAAGTTTGTCACCACGCTGCTTTTCGGCAATTAGCCGGATCGCAGAAGCAAAGCGGAGTGGATGCTCTGAGCTGTCATGCATCGGCTGTGTATTAGAGCCCTGGTGTAGCGCCCAGAGGGTCAGTGCCGCGTGAGTGGCTTTTTCCCCATAAGTGGGAGTTTTACCCAGATCTACAGGACTATCATCTAGGGTCAGTCCCCAAATTGCTGGGACAGTGCCCACCTCCTTGCCAAGCGCTCCGCGTAGCTGTGCACGCAGTGCCCGCGCCGAGGGGGTGGACATAGACAGGCGGTGAATGATTAACCCATTCACCCGTCCGCGTACTGCTGCGCGTGAGCTGAGCCCTTGGCTGTTAGGAGCTGGAGGCGTCTGAGCAGCAACATTGCCGGTCATTTTGTTCCTTCCTGTTTATCATATGAATTTGACAATATTTTTCGTAGCCTCGAATTAAAAATATTTTCAGCGATAGCCACATTCATAAAATGCTCACCAATTCTTCTACCAATAATCGCTGAAGAAGAGACGGAAGCAACCATTTCTTGCTTCAGTTCAATTGCGTAACGATATAGTTGACGTTCCCATATCTGACCGATTTCACGAACATCGCAACTTCCGTCAACTTGCGCAATCCAAGCTCTGAAAGGATCATCAACTATTGCGAAAAAACGTTCCTTTGCACGCTCTCGCCTTTCTTTATCTTTTTTAGGGTCGAGCTTTTCAATCTTCTTGCCCGCAGCAAGAGTCAGATTTTTAGCAAGAAAATCCAGTTCTGCAGCTACTTGCTCAGTGAGCGATACTTGTTGCTCAATCACATTAGCTAAATCTTTGCGCTCAGTGCGAATCGCAGCGATAGAAAGAGCCAGTTCGTCAGCATAGATATCCTCAAAAGTGGTTTCCTGCGTCCCATACTTGACCCCGACTGCCTGAATTTGAATATATTTCAGATATTCAGTTTTGATATATGTTTGGTCAAATTTCTCATGGAATGCTAAGGTAGCAGACGGTAAGAATTCTCGTTTTTGTTGTTTATCTGCGCCCTCAGTCATTTTGACACTTAGAAAGGCATCGGGAAGATCTCGCCATAAAGAACGCCCCTGCTCAAACTTATGAGACATGTACACGTCCTGTTTAGCGCGAGTGGATTGTGGCTTCGAGTAACGCCACAGACTCTGCGGTTCATATAACCGCATCTCCTGCGGTGAGAGCCTATCTCCCTGACAGACAAGCGCGCACGTCACACCAGAGGCATCTCCAAATAGATGTACACGTCGGGAGTGCCAGGTAAGTAACCTCGGAATACTTAAGCCATTTGGATCTGGATTTCCCCTTTTATCCAATAGCGAGTAGTCTCGCCTCTCTGCAGTTTCAGGTTCTGCCATCTCCCAGCTACACGCCCCCCACTGTGATGAGTTATCTCCTCCTCGTAGCTCAGCAGTATCTGCAGGGATTAGGTTCAGCACCAGAGTCTCATCGAGGTCTCTACCCTTGAGCCATACCAGACCTAGCTGACCACACCAGGCCGGACCAATCGGATAGCCTTTACCGCCCTTCACCTCGCGGTCCCCTACAGCACCTGAGCGGATCCCAGAGGAATCGTAGGCTTGGGTATGCACCAGCCAGCGCGCAGCATCCGCTGCATCAATTCGTTCTAAACCGGCCCCCTGCCGAGTAGAAAACAGTCGTTTTTCTTCCTTTGGAACACTCGCAATGATTACGTCAAGTGCCTTTTTTTCATCCTTGGTCGTGCGCAGATCTGCCACCTGCATGAAGGGGTACTGCCCACCGAATAAGTAGAAGCGGTCACGCCATTTTTCTAGGTACTCGGCCATTTCCTCAGTAGGAGCTCCATGATCCCACTGAGCAGCCCAGGCTTCGGCATCAAGTGGCGTGGCCACTCGATAAGCAACAGCTAAAACTAGGCGCTGGATTGCGATGTTTTGTGTGGGTAGCTCGCAGGCTAGGTCAGCGATGTCAGTGCTGCGCTGCAGCAGCTCCAGCAACCCAACCTCGGTGATGGTCCCGTCGAGTAACCGAACGGGGATCCATGGTTTATCAAGCAGGTTATATTCAGGGGGTTTCATTTACCCCGCACCTCCAATCCGTTCTCAATTGAATAGGTAAGTTTGCACCCATGTAGTTCTCGGGTCAGCCGTGTACCGTCAGGGCTCAGATACATGGCCAGGATTCGCTCTCCAGCTAGTAGCGGGTGCTGGCGGCAGGCCCAGTCTTGGGTGATGGGGTCGCGCCAAATTTCTTCGGCCACATCGTCCACCACACGATCCAGATCTTCCTTGTTATCGCAAAATGGTCGCGGCGGTAGGGAGATGCTCCAGCTGCAGATGTCGGCTATGCGGCCGCAAGCGTTGTATTCGCTAACTGTAAGTGGGGTGTCATCTGGTTGCACGCCGCTGATTGGGGGCGCTACTGGCACGTTGTTTAGCTCTGGGTCTAGGGCGACGACGAGCACAGGGATTTGGTCTTCGCCGTCGCGTACGGCTGCTCTGCTGGCGGCTACGGCGGGCCCGTTTGCTTCTTCCCCGGTGGCAGCGTTGCCCATGAATTTTTCTTCTAATTCGGGAGCTTTCCACTTGGGTAGGTTCGCACCGTCTAGACACCAGGTATGCGCTTTTATTTGGGATTGATTGCAATCACGCTGATAATCGCACTCAGCTTGGGCAAATGATTTACCCCATTGCTTTGGACCTACAGATTCAGCTGTGTTGTAGGCCAAGGCGGTGAGCTGGGCATAGTCGTTGGGCTCGCTGACGGTGATTTGTCTGCGATCAGCGAGGATGCCTAGGGTGCGTAGATTTGTGTAGCGCGCATAGACGTAGTCGGTGCCACTGGAGTAGCTCCAGGGGGCAGAGGCTAGATCATTGACTAGTACCAGGCAGCGGGCTGCTTGTAGACCTTGGGGGCGGTTACGTCCAGCATGGCGGTGTAGACGGCCAATGCGCTGCAGCACTAGGTCCATGGGGGCGGGATCAGTGAGCATCAGGTCGAAGTCGACGTCAAGGCTCTGCTCGATCACCTGGGTGGCTACAACCACGTGCCTTTGGGGGCGTTTGGTGCTGTTTTTGCCAAATAGTTCCAGCATTGAGCTGTCTCGTGAGGAGCGTTCAACTGCCAGGAACCGCGCATGTAGCAACGTGGCCTGCTGGCGTCCGAAGACTTTTTTGACGGCGGCGTAGGTTTCTTGAGCTTCACCTACCGTGTTGCGGATGACCACTGCGCAGCCGCCATCAGCCAGTTCTTTCTCTAGTAATTTTGCGATTTCTTCGGCGCTGGCTACTTGAGTGGGGATGATCTGTTTGGCTACTTCTGCTTCACCCTCAATCTCGTGGATGCGCACTTGGCCTGCGGTCACGGTGGAGATCACTGGGTAGCCGATTGCCTTATCCAGCGCGGTGTTGGCTGCGGGGGCGCCTTGGCCGCGTCGGTAGGCGTCTAGCAATTCTCGACGGCGCTCGGGGGGCAGGGTGGCCGATAGTAGTACTACGGGGATTTGGTACAGACCCAGCCAGGTCAGTGCGGCTTTGAGGTAGGTCTGCATGTAGGCATCAGCGGCGTGTACCTCATCAATAACCACTACCTTGCCCATCAAACCTAGGTGGCGTACTAGTACGTGGCGGGATTTGAGGGCGGCCAGTAGTACTTGGTCGATTGTGCCCACGACTACGGGAGATAGGGTGGAGCGCCACCTTTGTCCCATCCAGCGGCTGGCGTGCAGACCGTTGTCTTTGCTGTCGGCGTCGTCGTCATAAACCT
>ERZ772912.212-NODE-212-length-27570-cov-4.612248_pt1 | contig 27570 bp, 18 predicted proteins | sample MGYA00512119_ERZ772912 | MGnify/ENA primary metagenome ERZ772912 (study PRJEB29015, sample SAMEA2738048) | human oral metagenome | biome: human oral; feature: human-associated habitat; material: saliva | place: China | collected 2230 ...
CTAAAAAACCTATTTTTTTCAAAGTTAATTTCTTCAAATTCATAAATAAATATACAATCCTCATTCTTAAAAAATGACGGATCATTCATAAAGAAATTCCAGAATAAGCAAAGCTCTTTACTTTTAATGTTATAGGCTATATAACCATTAAACATATTCAATCGTGGATCTATATACAAATCCGAAAATTTACGGTTATACTTAAAAAGTTCTGATTCAAATAAACGTTCCAAATTTCGATATAAGCCTTTCTTTTTCAACTCTAACACAAAATTTTCATCACCAACTTGCTCGTAAATAGGAATAATATGGTTTACAGTATCGGCGATTTCGGTTATATTATCTTCCAAATATTTATTTTTATTAAAATTAATCTTTGTGCTTATATCCGCAAATTTTGCAGAAGCGATAAGGTTTTCTAGAGGAACGAAACCTCCCAACAATCTACCAAGATCATCTTTGATTTTTTCTGAATGGATATATTTCTCCAGCTCACCTTGATATTTCTTGATATTCTCGAGAGCTTCAGACCTCCCCTTTTCTGACTTAATCATCAGTACCTTCTTTCTACTGGATTAACTCCAGATATTTTATTTACTTTAATTATAACAGATTATCTATTAATTCTGCAACAATAAAACAAGATTTCATCTTGTATAATTTAAGAAAAAAAGACCTCTGTTATAGGTCTAGAAAGAAGGATTATAATGGTATTAAAAAGTTCTGACGATTTTTCTTCAGAGATTAAGGCTATTAAAGAAATAAACTCGGCCATTTCTGATTTATTATCCAGTAAGGAAAATTTTTATAAAATAGTTCGTGAATTAATAGTCGAATACTACAACCCAATTCGGAAACGATTTCAGGATATCGACACCGATCATCGTGCACGTAATTTTTTAAAATGTCACCTTAAATATGAACAGAGTGGTAAGGTTGGTAAAAAACCTGAAGGTTTTCTCAACACAAATTCTATCTATGGATTCTTGGATTACCAAAATTGGTACTCAACAGAAATAAACAAGCTGTACAACTTTAACATTGTTTTTGATTGCAATATTTCAAAAATTAAATTACGCCAAACGGGTGAATTTGATGGATTCAATGATTTTCATATTTCATCTTTTATCGCCTCCGGAAACAACTTAAGTTTAGGAACCAAAAATTCTGGATCCTACGTTATTGAGTATTTAATTTGCGAAGATAATGAGCTGGAAAAGAAAATTGATTTGCTAACAAAATCATTAAGTTTTCCAAACTTCAAAAATAAAATTAGCAAGTCCTTTGAAAAGATTTACTTCAAAGAATATAAAAAGAAACAATTTGATTACCAATTGGATCAAGGTTTCGGTGGTGTACCACTATTATTTTACTCGGATGAGTATAAAGATAAGGTTTTTGGTAAAATCGAGTATCTTTTTTCGAATCACTTGATTAAAGTTTTATCAACGGCCACCAACCACAAAGAAGAATATGATTTCGTTGGTATCGTTAAATCTTTATTTTCCGGAGATGAACCATACGATAATTTCCTCTCTGAAAATATTGCAGCGAAACATTTTATCTCTAGATTCGAAGGTTTTGAACACCTAAAACCATCGAGAAAGGATGTTGTTGATTATTGTAAACAAATTTTTTACAACAACGAAGAGGTGAAAATGTTTTCTGAATTTGACAAGGAGCCACTAGCAAAATATTTTGTTTATTTATTCAAATCGGAATGCTTAACGGTAGATGATGTTATAGATGAAAAGGATATTCAAGAGTTTATTGAGACTATGATTTTTCAAAAATCATACAAATATTTTGGGAATCCTGGTGAAATGATTGATTATGGCCTTAAAAAGTTATCATCAAAAAATGTCTTGAGCGAGACGAGAGAAAAAATTGTTGATTCTAGTAGTTCATTGCTGTTTTTGTTTAAGCACAAGAAAGACATACAAGACCTTTTAAGTTTAAATAAATACAAAAACTCAATGTTTAAATCCCCAATCTTTTTTATCAGTCCCGGTGAACGAAGGGGTCTTTCTAATCTATCACTCAACATATTTGATACGTCAAATAAATTTAAGGATTTGTTATTATTCTTTAAGCAGCAAGGTATTATTGAAACACCAGAAATAAATATTTACCTAAAGGATCACGGGGATCGTTCGTCAAGAAATGTTGATTATGACATCAGTAAATCTCTCTCTGTAATTAAAAAGATTTTGAGCTACGATTTTGATTGCAAAATTAAAATCTTTTCTACTGAAAGTCTTTACAGCACCTACATCTCTGATATTTTTACAGAAGATGAGCTTGAAAAGATGTCAGTATCAGTATTTAGTGACGATGAATTTGAATATCCGAAAGACAGGGAAGTCTCTGATTTTTCTGTAAAAAAATTGTTGTATTTAAATTCGCACGAACTTTCTTGGATTTCAGAAATCTTAAAATAAAAAGAACCTTTTCAGGTTCTTTTTTGTATTTATTTAAGTACTTCCCGGATCCAATGATAATTTTCTCTTGATAAACATAAAAAACTGTTGTAACTTAAAGTTTTCAAACCTAACTCTTCAGATAATTCCTTATGTTTTGACAAATCATCAGTAGGATATTCAAGAAATTCAATTGACTTAAACTCTTCTTCGGAAAACAATTTTCGAAAAACATTATCATAAAACGATAATCTACAACTTAAAATTATTTTGTCAATAATTTTATCAGACAAAAGTGATTTAGTTAAAGCGACGAATTTATTTAAATCATCTCTATCTGTAGTGCTGAGATCCTTCTCTTCAAAAACAATAGTATTAATATTTATTGTTGGATTATAGTTAATACCAATACTATTCAAAACATTTTTGCAATAAACAAATTCACTCTTTAGACTCAACAAATCGCAACCTAAAAACCTATTATATCCACCACAACTAAATTTGATGATTGGGTATTTAATAGCAGAATGTTCGATCTTTTTAAGTTCAGATTTAATATATTCTTTGTTTTTGATAAAAAATATCTCAGCCTTTTTGTTCGAGAATGGATTTCTTGTTTGTGACTGAATCCCGCTCTTTTCAAAAACTGATCTCACAGAGTTTAATAACAACCCACCAGCTTCCAAATTACTGCTTGACTCATCAATTTCAATAAATTTCTGAAGAACTAATTCAATTTCCCACTTATTCAACAACTCTTCAACATCTATCGAATATGCTTCTACTAAATATCTAATTACTGAGAATTTAGATTCTCTATTCCGCTCACTGTCGGAAATATCACCAATTAAAAATCTGCGACAATATAACAGAACATCATCTCGATTTGGTCGAAGGTGTTCCAATCCTGGAATATCAGAAGCAAATCTCTTCACTGCAATATTTTCAGAAAATGGATTCCCTAATTGGTTAGAGTCAGAAAACAGCTCTTTTAAAATCAAATTTAAATTAACTAATTGTTTTTTCAGAGTCAGTGAATAATCAGTTGCCGAATAAAAGGATTTATTGATCCCTAACTCAAAAGTGGCTTCATAAATATGTTTACCAAGTGTATACTCAACTTCGGAGAAAATCCAATCAACTACTTTTGAACAAAAAGCGAAAGGGAAACCATCAAAATCAATATTAAAAAATAAATCACTAACATTTACAGATTTTTTGTCGTAAACCGCCATAACCCGTTTTTTAATTCTTGCCTTGAAATTATTAAACTCCAATAAATTTAGAGCATTCTTCGCTTTCTCCGCCAATTGATCATCTTCACATACCATAAAATCGAGAATTTTCTTTGTTAATTCGTAACGTTTACTATTAGAAACTTTTTTTGATATAGTAACAAAAGTCACTACGTCAAAGTCGTAGAATCCGTGAAATTCACCATCTTTTACAACCTTAAAGATAGATTGCTTGTAATCCCAAACAATTTTAAGCTTGTTCACATCGAACAGCTTATCAACAAGAGGTTTTAGTTCCTTATCTTTGGTTTCGAAGAAATGATCTAAGTCTCTGTAAATATCATTAGAAAAACGAAGATAATTACCACTCGCTCCTTTACCATCCAATTTCAAAATTTCTTTTTGAATGAAGTTTGAAATTTCTCCGTTATAATCTAAGACTTTAAATTCAGAACGAATTTTAGATACGTGCTGATTAAAAAAACCTTCAATCATCTTGTTGAATTTATCTTTATCAGATAAAAGATCTGAAATTGCTTCAGAAAAAGCCTTTAACATCTCTCCTGTTTCTGAGAGTTGTTCACTTGTATTTATTACCATTAATATTTCCTTCTTTCTTTTTTAAATATTATTTCTTAAATTATAACAAAAAAAGAACCTGATTAGGTTCTTTTTCTACTTAGTTATTTTTTACGTTTTTTAGAAAGATAAGCCAATCCTGTTACACCTAAACCTCCGGCTACACCAGCTAAAGGCAATAGGCTTACACCTGCAAATGCTCCAGTCTTAATTGGATCTTTAACAGTTGGAGTCTTTGTATCTGCTGTTACAGTTGAAGGATTTTCCGCTTTAGTTGTTGCAGCCTTATCACCCTTGTCTGTTCCAGTAACAGTAGTCACATCACCTTTATCTTTTTCAGATGGTTTTTCTGTTGTTGTTCCAGTCACGACATTACCTTTATCAGTTGAAGAAGGTGTATCTTTCTTCTCTGAAGGTTTATCAGAAGGTTTTGTTTCTGCTGGTTTAGTTTCAGAAGGTTTAACTTCTGATGGCTTGATAGGATTTGTATCAGCAGGTTTGTTTTCCGCTGGCTTGTTTTCCGCTGGCTTGTTTTCTGCCGGTTTATTTTCCGCCGGTTTATTTTCGGCTGGTTTGTTTTCGGCTGGTTTGTTTTCGGCTGGTTTGTTTTCGGCTGGTTTGTTTTCTGCCGGTTTATTTTCTGCCGGTTTGTTTTCTGCCGGTTTGTTTTCTGCCGGTTTGTTTTCGGCTGGTTTGTTTTCTGCCGGTTTATTTTCCGCTGGTTTATTCTCAGCAGGTTTATTTTCAGCAGGCTTGTTTTCTACTGGTTTTTCAGCAGGCTTTTCTTCTTTTGCTACACCGATATCAGTAGCGACACCATTCTGATCGAATTTCCAACGGCGACCGTCAATATTTTTCTCGGTACTTTTAGCGAGGTGACCATTTTCTTGGAAGTAATATTTCTTACCACCTTGCTCTTTCCATCCTTGGATTTTATTATCCTGAACAACTTTGTTAATGAAGTCAAGTTGAGCTTGGTCAAAGATTAAACCACCATTAAGACCAACACGATCGCTGTAACCGAATTGGTGAACACCCATAACTTGGTTGTTTGCGTTTAGAACCCCAGATCCACTCATACCAGCAACTGTTGTGTTTGGAATGAGATAGAAGTTAGAGTGTGGCATTAACGTGTCCCTTACTACGTTATTAGATGATTGTTCGTAAAGCTGACCTTTTTTAACCGGAGCTGTGATACCAGTAAGGTTACCAGGATATCCGATAATTTTGACCGGAGTTCCGTCACTCATAACTTGAGGTGATTTCACTAAGTCATTAAAATCATAACCTGGCTGTGTGAACATCAGCGGTTCGTCTACAACAACTACAGCTAAATCATAGTATGCTTTTTTAGTTCCAGCTGGTGGGTTACCGTATGCCTTTTGATTGAAGAAATGAACTTTGCTCAATGAAATTGGTTTACTGATACCTGATGTAGGACGGATTTGTCGTTCACTGTTAGAACCAACCCAATAATCTACGGAAGCAATATTCCCAGTCTCACCCTGATCGTTCAAGAAATTGTGCGCAACTGTCACGTAAACGTTTGGTGATACGAACATTCCTGATCCGCTGAGAACCATTCCACCCTTTCTTGTCTGCATAATTACAGCTGCGTTATTAACTGGTTTATTTACATCCAATTGTTTAAGGTCGCTACCGCCATTAATAACGGCTTGTGGGTATGCCCAGGACTCCTTCTCTGGAAGTACATCAGAAGAAATAATCTTCTCTTTAATTTTTCCAGCAACACGTTGTCCTTTTTTACTTACAGGTGAATTATCATCTTTTACAGCTTCAGGTGAATCATTCTTAGGCTGTTCTTGATCCAGAATATCCTCTGCATAAACTACAGAAGGTGTGTTTGTGATTGAATTAAATACAGGTGATGAAAACCCTGCAACAATTACAGAAAGTGCTACTGCACTAGCCAGTGTATATTTTTTATTTAAAGTCAAAACTATAAATTACCTCACTTTTTTAGAATAAATTCTTTATATATAAATTCTAGTTTATCTCTTACTATTTTAGCACGTTTTTTTCTTCAGAAAGAAATATAATATATTACCTTTTTAAAAGCGATAAAAGTTTCCGTAATTATTGAAAAAATAGGGATTTTTTGATATAATAAGTAAAGGTAAAAATATTAATTTTATATAGAAAGAAGGAATAATAATGGTTAAAAAAGTTGAATATAGAGGGAGCTTTCTCACCGAGTACAAAAAGGATATCGAAGGTGCTTCTGAGTTATTGAAGAAACTTCCAAAAAATGAGAAATTAAAAAAATCAATGGCATACGCACTTTTGAGTTGTTTGAGCGAGGCGGCAGAAATGCACAGTGATGTCTCATACGATTACGATGATGATTGTGGCGGTGATTACCTAGCACACTACCTGTTTGAAATTGAGAATAAAATTTCAGAAGATAAACGACCGCTAGTTTGGCTTTGTGGATACTTATCTTATAAATTGATAAGTTACAATAGCAATAATATTAGAGCTGTAATAATTTCAGAAGAGGTATTGTCGTCTGATTTATCGGATCTTATTGGTCCTGAGAATTATGATAGTCTATTCGTAAACTCTAGTGTATCTGAGAGCGAGTTTTTAAATAAAATAATAGAATTATCAGAACATCAATTAAAGGAAGGGTGGGGCTTCTCTGAATGTCTAGGTCAATCGATTGAGCGCAATATTTGCATTGAAATTGGTGCAAGGGATGAATATAAGTTCTTTTGCACGGATTATGATTTGGATCGTGAAAAACCAGGATATATCAAAAATGGAGATCAGTATTGTTTTTTTGTTGGTGAATTGATTGAAAACATTGACATTCATCAATATGTGAAATTTAAAAACAACAGCCCACTGTCTCAAAAAGCTCTATTTTACGGAAAAATTGTTCGTATGTTCGCTTCGGGTTTGTTAGAGGATAATGTGAATTTAGAGTCTGATAAGTCAGGGGAATTTTACAATTATGCAAAAGATCGTGCTTTGGAAGTTGTAGAAGATGATTATTTCGCACCATTTGTAATGAAATCGTTCGAAGACAACATTCAGAAGATTTTAACCTTATCCTACGATGAGATTATTGACGGCGAATATTGCGATCTAGGTATGCTTCCTGTTTACAGTGATTTTCGTAACTTCTATATTGAGTTAGATATGGGATACTATGATGATTAAGGTGGTTATAAAATGAAAAAATCCGTAGAGCTTGAATATTTAAAGGAATATAAGCAGGATCTGAATTTATTGAAGTCTAAATTAGAAAAACTTAGAACTGATGATGATTTGAGAAGGAAGTTTGTAAGATCATTTTCTCAGTTAGTGGCTAACGCTATAAAAGATTCTATATCTGAGGACTTTTATTTCTTGCACAATGGTGGTGCTGATAGGGCTTTTGAAAACCTAACAAAATTTTTTAATATTCTCATTGATAAATCAAGAACAATGAACCAAAAAGATAAAATCCTATTTTTTGATGTGGCTTTAGAGTTTTATAATATAAAAATTATGAACAATCTTCTTGTGACTGAAGATGAAATTCTTGGGATTCTATCAAAACATCAAATAGATTGTGAGGATGGTATTGAAAATTTTATTTTAACTAGAACGGGTGTTTCGTTAGAAAACTTGGTTTCTATTTTTGTTAATTGTTTTTATTATGAAAGGTTGCGAAAGTTTGATCCTGCACCTAACATCACCGATATAATGCCTTTTGAGATGGACTTTAATTTTAAGGATGAGGAATTTTCTTGGCAATTTGTTGAATATGATGATGACGATTACTGGGATCCTGTAGTTGGCGTTGATTATTCAAACGATGATTCTCCGACAAATGATCGCCCTTTAAAGCCCGGCACACACAAAATATTCCCGGTTGAAACCGAAGTTGAGACTGGTCAGTTTACGACTTTATTATTTTTTAAATTTCTAGTTTATTCTTATTTATTTGAATTGGAGGGTAGAAGCGAACTCGAAAACGATTTGTTCGAATCCGGTTTTGAATTGTTAGATTTTGGATTTATTGATGATTTTATACTAAAAAATGTCAATAAAATAATTACAGAAAATCTGACCTGCTCAGAAACAGAATTAAAAGAAAGAATAAGAGTAGGTTGTTTTCCCGACTATCTGAATTTATTTAAGAATTAAAGAACTTTAGCTTGAGTTATTTAAGGCTTTAGCTCTTTTCTTTTATAATTTAAGAAAATAAAAAATATAGAAAGAAGGTTATTTGATGGTAAAACAAAAAAAGGAAAGTTATTTAGATAAGTTTAGGAAAGATATCGACAAAAGTCTTGCGGAGTTGGATATTTTCGATAAAAACGAAATTTTGAAAGAATATTTTTGGGATATTTTAATAGACTCCCTGGATACAGCTTCTTGTTATTCAAAATCAGATTATGCAGATGTAAATATAAAACATTTGGAGCAAAATCTTGAATTTTTAGTTGAAATAGATGAAAAACTAGAAACAAGTGAATTGAAAGAACTCTATTGGTTTATTGTCAGCTTTATTTTCGAGCAAGTTAATCTTAAAACATTTGATATTAGCAGTAAAGTTTATCAAACCTTTGGTCAAGATGAAACTGATAGTTTATTTTTAAAGGCTGAGATTACGTTCGAGAATTTCTTGTTAATATTATCTAAAAGCACCTTACTAAAATTAGCTTCTAAAATTCCAGCACTACCAAACTTAGAACATCTAAAAATATCTTACCAGAGTTATTTTGTACCAAGAGGCGACTTTTGTTGGTACAGAGATTTTGATGGTGAAACCGAATACTCGAATGTGGTATTGGAAGGAGATCTTGTAGTTATCGATGGAAAAACTTTTAACGATGACTTTTTGGCAGGATTATCAAAAAGCAAACTCAGCTTGTTGAAATCAAAATTCTTCAGGGTTTTTGCGTTGAATTTTTTGGAACGAAAAGATAAAGAAATGTTATTGGGGGCAGCTAAGGAGTCACTTCTTAATGACAAGTCTCTTAAAAAGTTATTTATCAAAACGATGAAGAGAAATTTGTGTGAGATCGCAGCTTACAGCCCGGAAGAATTATCGGTCGCTTGCAAACAAGCCCGAATCCCTCTTTATGAAGAATTGAGATCGTTTTTATCTCACCACTCCATTAACATCCAACACCCGAACGAATTTTAAAAAAAATATCACAACGAAATCACTGTTATTAATTTAGCAGTGATTTTGTTCTGTTATAATTTAAGAAAATGAAAATGGAAAGAAGGTCAATAGAATGGATGAAGAGTATGTCATTCAAGATTTATTTAAAGAGTATCGTTACAGTTTAAAAAAAATCAAGAACAAACTGAAGAAAGTTAACAAGTTTGATAATTTGGGTGATAGCCTCATTAAAGCTCTTTCAGAAATGTTCAATAATCATTTTGAAAACCTTTTGTCTTATTATGACACCTACGCTTCTGATGAGCCTCTGGAAAGTCTGTGTTCGAGAATTGAAAAATTTTACACCTTTGTTTTAAACAAAGAAAAAAATGTTTCTTTAGATAACGCAAGAAGAGAGAAGTTAACGGCTATACTAGAAATATATACAGAATATACAAGATTATCTAAAGAAGACAGTATTTTTGATAAGCAAGACTATATAAATGAGTTGCTACTGTATAGTGAATATCTGGATTTAAGTGAGTATATATTTTATATAGATGCATATTATAATTTCACAGCACAAGAATACAACTATATAGAAAAGTTAATTTTAAAATCAAAGAAAGTTGTTCTAAGTGTTGTTAGTGACGCAAATAGATATTTTAATTTTGAATTAACACAAATTGCAGCTGGTTATGATTTAGATAAATTAGAATATAATAGGTTTTACTTAGCTGACCTATATAAATATGAAAAGTATAAATTAGATGTATTTAGAAAATCTCATGAAATGGTAGCTAGTATTAATGAAGTCCTAAGAAGAAATAATAAAATTGACTTCTCAGTAATAGCTTTAATAAATAATGGAGAAACTTATACTATTAATTTAGAAATCTTGGAAAATAAAGTACTAAATTATAATATACTAGATCAACATAGTAATAGGTTCAATGGTGAGTCAATATTAACTTTAGCGGATAAGTATTATAAAGCTTTCAAATCAGCAAATGAAGTAGATAATAGTGTTGAAATTATTCGTTCTAAAAATAAAGAATTAGAAGTTAAAACTATTTCGCGAGAAATCTTGAGATTAAAAAAATATCAAGAAGTAAATAATGAAGATATCGCAATTTTATATAGAGATAGTATTTATGAAAACTACGAATATATATTTAGAGATTATGGATTAGAAATACATCTTGATAGAGATATTGACGTGAGTAATCATAGACTAATCAAATTTTTGGATCAAGTGTTAAATGTCGAAAGATTTAATTTTAGAGACGGAATTTTAAATATTATTAAAACAAATTTAACTAATTTTGAGTATTTATATAAACTAAGTGTTCTGTCATATGTATTGTTTGGTGATAATAAAATTACCGAAAAAGACTTCTATAAAAATTATAAGAGCCTAGAAAAAGAAGAACTAATTGGTAAATTAGTACTTGAAGAAAATTTATTTAACCACCATATTAAAGAACATACTTTTAATGAAATCTTAAATAGTGTAAGGACAATTACTATAGCTGATTTAGAAAATATCTTGGAAGAAAGACTAGTAGTTGATAAAGAAGATTTAAATAAAGAGTACTTTACAAAAGGGGGCTCTTTATATTCACCAAAGCAGCTAGAAATATTAAGAGATTTATTAATTAATCTCTATGAAAAAACAGAGGCCATTTCTAAAAGTAAAAATCTTCAAATAAAAAGATATATAAAGAGAATTGAAGATCTCTTTGATTATTGTAATATCAGAATGTATTTAGATAAAGAAGACGGGGAATATGATGATATTGAAGAGCTAAAAGTTGATAGTATTGATCGACAAGTATATAAGAAAACATTAGAACTTTTGAATAATATTCTAGAAAGATTTGGTTCAGAAAATATTACATACAACAAGTTTGTAGAGTTATTAATAATAGGATTGAAATCAATTAAATACCGTTCAATTCCTGAAATAAGCGACTCTATAATAATGTCGACTATGGATTTAGCCAAGGTAGAAAATAAAAAATATGTTTTTGTAATTGGATTTAATAAAGATGTTTTACCAGCTACGAAGAAAGATGGATTATTAGATGATAATGATAAAGAACAATTTATTGATAATAGCATATTTTTATCGCCAACAACTGGAAGTGCGCTTATAGACGAAGAATTTGTAGCTTATATTGCTTTAACTAGAGCAACAACAAAGACCTATATTTCATATAGTTTATTAGATAAAAGCTTTAAGGAGAGTTTTCCTTCACCATATTTAGCAGTTGTGAAAAATCTTCTTAATGGAATAGAAGAAAAGAATACAGATAAAATTTTAGAGTTTAATTTATTATATTATGATTATTATTTAGATAATATAGGTGAAATACTAACAATTAAAGAATTTAACTACTTATTTTCTAAATTATATCGACGATTCATGGATATTAAAGATAGTGGAACTGAAGAGGTAGAAAAACTATCGAAAGTATTAGCTAAGTTTTTAGAAAATTATGTTTCTATAAGAAAAGTTAATGCTAATTTAGATTATATGGTTCATGGTGAATTAACTGATAAAATTTATATAGATAAAGATGATATAGTAATAAACTATTTAGAGAAAGTAATTAAGGATTATAAATTTGAATTATCGGAAAATAATATTCAAGACTTCTTATCTATTAAAAATAATAATTTTTCTAAGTTTAGTATTTCGAAAGTTTCAGATTATGAGAAAAATCCATATTTATTCTTCGTAAAAAGAATATTAGGCGTTAAGGAAGAGACAAAGGTGGAACTAGATAGCTTATTAATGGGTAGATTTTTCCACGCTGTTATGTCAGATGACAGAGTTGTAAACTTCATTGTAAGAAGTGGTGGTAAGATTGATATAAATATTATCAGTGATGAAGATATTGTATCTAGATTTAATATAAGACAAGTTGTAAATGAAGTAATATATAATAATACTAGTAGTGAAATAGTAGATGTCTTAAATATAATTAGTATGCTTAATACTCACGACTATATATTACAAAATATGATAAATCGATTAACTATAGCTATTGCTGTTGAAATAAAGTATTATGGAATAACTAAATTTACTCCGACATTTTTAGAAAAAGAGTTTTCGTTAGAAATACATAATGATGTTATTAGATGTCGCGAATTAGAAAGTAGTAAAGTAGTAGAGAAGAGTTTAAGTAAAAAATATGATATTCCATCTATTAACTTTGTTGGTTTTATTGATAGAGTAGATGTCTTAGAGAAAAATATATCGGTTATTGATTATAAGAGTAGTAAAACTGATTTCTCTTTAGAAAGTTTGGAATTAGGTTTTATTTCTCAAATTTTAACTTATTCTTTAGCATGTGAAATGTTATTTAATAAAAAAAGTGAAGATATATTAGGAATATTTTATCGAGAAATCGCAAAATTAGGAAAAACTATAAAAGATTATCGTCTTCGTGGATTAGGTAATAGTGATTTAATATTACAAAGTGAGTTTTCTGAAGCGACTAGTGAAGTTATGTTTTTAAGAACTACTAAAAAAGGGACAGCTATTCATGGTGCTGATGTAACTAAAGCATATACTAGCAATGAATTAGATACTTTAGTAGAAAAAAACTTACATAATGTATTAACTTTACTTGAAGAAATATATAACTTTGATTTTTCATTAGAAAAATATGAAATAGAAAATAACGAATATTATGCAGAAAAACAAACTCTATTTAATTATGCGTCAGGAACAGATACACGACTTACACCAAAGGTTAAAGTTGAATATAAAGGTAAAGAGTTGAGACAAAAAATATTAGGTAAATAGTTCTAAATAAAAGCTACTAGGTTTTCAGTATAGTAGTTTTTATTTTTGTTTAATAGTATAAAGTAAAGAAAATATTTAACTGAAAATTTTCAGAAAATTAATTAAAAATAACATACTATTACTTGCTTTTTAAAAAATATTATTGTAGAATTGATATTAATAAATTATAAAATAAAAAAAGGACATTATTAATGAAAAAACATTCGTATTTTTATTTAGAAATGAAGGAACATCATCTAAAGGTTCCTTATACTGGGAAAAATAGAAGAATTAGAGTTTTATTACCTAAAGGATATGCAGAAGATTTAGATAGAAGTTACCCAGTTGTCTATATGAACGATGGACAAAATGTTTTTTATAGTGGTGAATCTTTTAGTGGACATTCATGGAAGGTTATACCGGCTATTAAGAGAAATCCTGATATGCCGCGTATGATTATTGTCGGAATAGATAACGATAATGATGGTCGAATGAATGAATATGCACCGTGGAAGTTTTCAAATGCTCCATTACTGTCATTTGGGCTAACATTAGGTGGTTTGGGTAGTGAATATGCAGATTTCTTTATTAAGGTAGTTAAGCCTTTTATTGATAAAACATATCGTACTAAACCTGAAAGAGAGTACACTGCTATGATAGGAAGTTCATTAGGAGCCAATATAGCACAGTATATTGGACTGGAACATAAAGATAAAGTGGGAGCTTTAGGAATTTTTTCATCAGCTAACTGGCTTAATAAAGTAGAATTTGATAGATTTATCGCAAAACATAAGTTAGAAAATCAAAAAGTATATATAGAAGTTGGTACTAATGAAGGTGATGATACTGATAGAGAATTGACTTACGGAAATATTAAGCAGTCATATATTAGTACAACATTAGATTATTACCGTCAACTTATAGAAGCAGGGTTATCTACAAAAGATATCAAATTAAATGTAGTAGCCGATGGAGAGCATAGTGAAGAATGTTGGGCAAAATATTTACCAGAGTGCCTAAGATTTATTAGTGAAGATTGGTAAAAATATAATTAAGAATAGGAGAATAGAATTTGAATATAGAACATTTAAGCCACTATAGTGGTAATTTAGGAAGAGAAATGGCATTAAATAGATATGGGCATGCAGGTTTACCGATAGTAGTATTTCCTTCATCAGGAGGAACTCATAATGAGTATTATGATTTTGGTATGATAGATGCTTGTGCAGAATTTATTAATCAAGGTAAGGTTCAGTTTTTTACATTATCTAGTGTAGATAATGAATCATGGTTATGTGATTGGAAAGCTGGTCACGATAGAGCTTTAGCACACACACAATATGAAAAATATGTTATTGAGGAAGCTATCCCATTTATTAAGCATAAAACAGGATGGTTTGGACCTATGATGGCTACAGGATGTAGTATGGGAGGTTATCATTCATTTAATATCTTCTTACAACATCCAGATGTATTTGGGAAAGTAATAGCACTTAGTGGTGTTTATGATGCAAGATTCTTTGTCGGTGAATATGGAAATGATGAATTAATTTTCCGTAACTCACCAAGCGATAATATTTGGATGCAAAATGATGGTTGGTTTATTGATCACTATCGTGCTGCAGACATTATTGTATGTACTGGGCTAGGGCCTTGGGAACAAGATGGATTACCATCATTCTACAGTCTGAAAAAAGCGTTTGAAGAAAAAAATATTCCTGCATGGTTTGATGTATGGGGTGAAGATGTTGCCCATGATTGGCCATGGTGGAGAATTCAAATGCCATACTTTTTAGAAAAGTTAAATTTATAATCTATAATTTGCAATACTGAGAAAGAAAAGAGGACACAATTATGAACTACATAGTTATATCACCATATTATCCACATAATTTTCAAAAATTTTCAATTGAGTTAAAAAATCAAGGTTTCAATGTACTTGGTATAGGAGAGGAACCATATGATCAACTTGATGATAGATTAAAAGATGCTTTAACAGAATACTTTAGAGTTAACAGTTTAGATGATGTTGAGGAAGTGAAAAGAGCGGTAGCATTTTTATTCCACAAACATGGACCAATTGACAGAATCGAATCACAAAATGAGCACTGGATGGAATTAGATGCTGCTTTACGTACGCAGTTTAATGTTTATGGATTAAAAGAACGTGATTTGAAGAAAACTAAACACAAATCTGAGATGAAAAAATACTTTGAAAAAGCAGGGGTGCCTGTTGTACCTGGCTTCTTAGTGAAAAAAGAAAAAGATATAGACAAAGGTGTTAAAAAATTAAAATTACCTTTAATTGCTAAACCTGATAATGGAGTAGGAGCTGCAGCTACATTTAAACTACAAGATAAAAAAGATGTAGAAAACTTCAAAAAAGAATGGGATGGAAAAACAGCTTATTTCTTAGAACCATTTGTTAGTGCTTCTGATATTGTAACATTTGATGGTATCGTTGATGCTAAAGGAAATATTGTTTTTGCAACTAGTATTGTATATTACTATACTCCACTTGAATTATTAAATAATAATTCAATTGATTGGGTTTATTATATTGATAAAGAGTTAGATCCTAAATTAGTAGAGTACGGTGAAAAAGCAGTAAAAGCATTCGGTATGAAAGAAAGATTCTTCCATATTGAATTCTTTAAAACAGAAGATGATTATATTGCAATAGAATATAACAACCGTCCAGCAGGAGCTTTTGCTATTGACGTTTATAATTATGCTCATTCTTATGACTTCTTTAAATTATATGCAGAAGTAGTAAAAGGAACTAATGGTGAATTAAACCTTGATTCTAAATATGGATTAGCTTCTACAAGACGTGATTACAAAGATTATCTATATTCAGAAGATGATATTAGAAATAAATATCAAGATAAGTTAAAAGCTGTTCTTAGAATGCCAGAAGCGTTCGCTGAATTACAAGGTAATACAATGTTTGTTCTAGTTGCAGATACTCTAGAAGAAATGAACGAAATGAAAGAATACGTTGGAAAATTACGATAATACAATATAGATATGATACACTTTTATTCTGTTTTTACAGAATAAAAGTGTATTTTCTATTTGAATAAAAAGAAAAAAAGTGGTAGAATTAAAAATATAAAACGATTTCAAGGAGAACATTATGAATATATCTAGGGAACATCTAGAACTTTTATCAGAAAATTTTAGAAATATAGATGAAACAACGAAAGAAATAATTAATTTAGAAGCAATTCTATCATTACCAAAGGGAACAGAACATTTTTTAAGTGATATTCATGGTGAATATGAAGCTTTTGATCACATACTACGAAATGGATCTGGTGTAATAAAAGAAAAGTTGAAGGAGGTATTTGGGAATAGACTTCCTAAAAAAGAGCTTAACTTGCTGGCTACTATAATATATTATCCAGAAGAAAAATTAAATCTTTTAAAAAAAGAATTTTCAACTGCAGAATATAAAGAATACCAAAAGATTCTCTTATTGAGACTTTTAGAGGTAACGCAAGTAGCAGCAAGAAAATATACGCGTTCTAAAGTAAGAAAGTTATTACCAAAAGACTTTGATTATATTATTGAAGAGTTATTGTATAAAATGCAAACTCGTGATAAAGAAGATTATTATGAAAAAATCTTAGAAAATATTATTGAATTAGGTGCAGGCGATAAGTTTATTATAGAACTATCTTTAAGCATTCATAAACTTATTATAGATCATCTACATATTGTGGGAGATGTGTATGATAGAGGACCTTTACCTGATAAAATAATGGATAGATTGCTTAATTATCACTCATTAGATATTCAATGGGGAAATCATGATATGTTATGGATAGGAGCATATCTAGGTGATAGAATATCTATGGCAAATGTTATTCGTATTTGTGCGAGATATGATAATTTAGATATCGTTGAAGATAGATATGGTATTTCTTTAAGAGGATTACTGAATTTAAGTGAGAAATACTATAAAGAGGATCCTTGTAAGGAATTTTTACCAAAACTTTCTAAAGACGATGAATTAAAATATAGTGAACATGAGATTTTACAAATTGCTAGAATGCATAAAGCTATGGCTATAATTCAATTCAAATTAGAAAAACAAGTAATTGATAAAAATCCAGAGTTTAATTTACAAACTAGAGCTTTATTAGATAAAATCGATTTTGATAAAAAAACGGTTGTTATACGTGGTAAAGTATATCCAATGAAATCATGTGATTTTCCAACAATTGATAGAAAAAATCCATTTAAATTAACAAAAGATGAAGAAAAAGTAGTAAATAAATTAAGAGAATCATTTGTAACAAGTGAAAAATTAAAAAAACATATTGAGCTATTTATTAACAAAGGTGCAATGTATTGTTGTTATAATGGTAATCTTCTAATTCACGGCTGTATGCCAGTAGATAGTGAAGGCAATTTCCAAAAATTTACATATGAAAATAAACAATATGAGGGTAAAGCTCTACTAGACTTTTTTGATAGAAAAATTCGTAGTATTTTTTATAGTGAAGAAAGAGAAGATAATGGATTATTCTTCTACCTATGGCAAGGTGAATTTTCACCGTTATTTGGGAAACGCGATATGACTACTTTTGAAAGATACTTTATTGAAGATAAAGCAACTCATGAAGAAGTAAAAAATGCATATTATAAATTACGTGAAAATGAAGAATTTTGTGTAAAATTACTTAAAGAATTTGGTTTAACTAAAGATGGTCATATTATCAACGGACATACTCCAGTTAAAGAAACAAAAGGAGAAGATCCAATTAAAGCTAATGGTCGCACGATTGTTATAGATGGAGGAATGTCAAGAGCGTACCATAAAACAACAGGGCATGGAGGATATACATTAACATATAACTCTTATGGATTACAAATAATGAGCCATGATATTTTCCAAAGTAAGAAAAAAGCACTTAAAGACGAAACTGATATTGTATCAACACGTAGAGTTGTAGATAAATTAACAAGAAAAAAAGTAGCTGATACAGATAATGGTGCAAAAATTAAAAAACAAATAGATTTACTTAAATTATTGTTAGATGAGTACAGAAAAGGTACTATAGTAGAGCGATATTAGTATTCCATGAAAAGGGTTAAGAGTTTATTCTTAACCCTTTTTAATACTTTCTAGCATAAAATATAATAGATGTATTTATGAGGAAGTAGTTTTAATCTAACCTTTAGAATATAATAAAAAAATAAATTAATTATAATTAAAATTATTGACATTCTAAAAAAACTATATTATACTTATACAAGTTAATTGAATAAATACCTCACAAAAAATAAGTGAGGTAGAGGTTGCGATTTTTAATAGTAGGGTAATGGAGAGTATAGGGCTTAATGATATTATCTGAAAGGAAATGTCGCCGAAACAGTATTAATCCTATGTTAATATTGTTGGGACTATATTGAATAAGTATAGGACTGTCATAGTCGTAAGGCTATGTTGCGCTACTAATATCTTGTTTTGGATGAGTATGTCAGAGTATGACTCACTGTACAAAATATGGTAGATGTTATGCTTTTTTATTTTTTTTCAAGGAGGTTTTTATTATGACAAATAATAGCAATAACAATGCAAACGAAGTAAAAAGAAATTTAAGATCGCGTCATATTAGTATGATAGCGATTGGTGGATGTATCGGTAGTGGATTATTCATGACTAGTGGTCAAGCAATTCATAGTGCAGGACCAGGAGGAGCAATTGTTGCTTATCTATGTATAGGACTTATGGTATATTTCTTAATGACATCACTTGGGGAGATGGCAACATATCTTCCAACGTCAGGTTCATTTAGTACATATGCATCTAGATATGTGGATCCATCACTTGGATTTGCTCTTGGATGGAACTATTGGTTTAACTGGGTAATTACAGTAGCTGCGGACGTAGAATTATCTGCACTAGCTATTAGTTATTGGGAGCCAATGCGTGTTTTACCACACTGGGCTTGGAGTTTATTATTCTTAGTTATTATTATCGGATTAAACTCACTTAGTGTTAAAGTTTATGGTGAGAGTGAATATTGGTTTGCTCTTATCAAAGTAGTAGTTGTTATAGTTTTCCTAATTGTTGGATGCTTAACTATCTTTGGTATCCTAGGTGGAGAATATATTGGATTTAAAAACTTAACAGTTGGAGACGCACCATTCATCGGTGAAGATACTTCATTATCAAGTCAAATACTTGCGACTTTAGGGGTATTCTTAATCGCTGGATATTCATTCCAAGGTACTGAATTAATTGGTATTACTGCAGGGGAAAGTGAAGAACCAGAAAAAAGTATTCCAAAAGCAGTTAAACAAGTTTTCTGGAGAATTTTAATTTTCTACGTACTTGCTATCTTAGTAATTGGGTTATTAATTCCTTACACTTCTCCAGATTTATTAGGAGCTGAAAGTGCTGAAGAAATTGCAAAATCACCATTTACAATAGTATTTAAAAATGCTGGATTTGCTTTAGCGGCTAGTGTTATGAATGCAGTAATCTTAACTTCAATATTATCAGCTGGTAACTCTGGTTTATATGCTTCAACAAGAATGCTATACGCTATGAGTAAAGAGAAATTAGCATATCCAATCTTTGGACGTGTAACAAAATATGGAACACCTGTTGTTTCATTAATAGCGACTTCAGTAGTAGTATTTTTAATCTTCTTAATTCAGCTAACAAGTGCTAATGCATATACTTATATAGTTGCAGCAAGTGGATTAACTGGATTTATCGCATGGTTAGGTATCGCACTAAGCCACTACAGATTTAGAAGAGCTTATGTAGCACAAGGTAAAGATTTAAACGATCTTAAATATCGTGCTAAATGGTTCCCACTTGGTCCGATTATTGCTTTAGCATTATGTATTATCGTAATTATTGGTCAAGACACAGAACTTATAACTAAAGGTATAGTAAATTGGAGTGGAGTATTAACTACTTACATGGGAGTACCAATATTCTTATTCTTCTACCTATATCACAAAATTAGATATAAAACAAAATTAATCCCATTAGATAAAGTTGATTTATCTCAAGATGTGGATGTAAAATAATATAAAAAATCCTAGTTCATTATTGAGCTAGGATTTTTTGTGAATTGATAGTTCGTATTAATAAATCATATAAAATACAAGAAATTTTCTGTATTTTGTGGTATTATAAAGGGTAGAGTAAAATTTATAAAAAGGAGGAATTTCTGTGAATCTTGAATATCCATATAATTATCAAAATGTAGAAGATATGGCTAGTAAATATTTACCAGAAGAACAGATTAAGATTATAAAAGAATCTTATGAGTTGGCAAAAGATGCACATGAGGGACAATTTAGAAAATCTGGGGAACCATACATATTACATCCAATTCAAGTTGCAGGAATTTTAACTGAGCTTAAATTAGATTATGCCACTATTTGTGCAGGTTTTCTACATGATGTAGTAGAAGATACAAAATATACACTTGAAGATATAAGAGAGAGATTTGGCGATGACATAGCTGTGATTGTAGATGGTGTTACAAAGTTAGATAAAGTAAAATTCCGTTCTAAAAAACAATCACAAGCAGAAAATCATAGAAAATTATTTGTCTCAATAGCGAAAGACCTACGTGTTATATTCGTAAAATTAGCCGATAGACTTCATAATATGAGAACTATGAAGTATATGAGAGAAGAAAAACAAAGAGAAATAGCTAGTGAAACTTTAGAAATATATGCACCGCTAGCTCACAGACTTGGGATTAGTTCTGTAAAATGGGAGTTAGAGGATACTTCACTTAGATATTTACATCCAGCACAATATTTTTCTATTGTTGGCATGATGAAACAAAAACGAAGTGCTCGTGAAGAAAGTATAAAAGAAGCTTGTGAAAGTATTACATCATTATTAGGTGAACATAATATTAAAGCACAGGTTAATGGTAGACCAAAACATATTTATAGTATCTATAAAAAAATGGTTAAACAAAATAAAACTTTTGACCAAATATATGATTTACTAGCTGTACGTGTTCTTGTAGACTCTGTTGCTGATTGTTACGCAACATTAGGGCTAGTAAATAATTTATGGGTTCCTATTCCAGGACGTATAAAAGACTATATTGCGATGCCAAAACCTAATATGTATCAATCATTGCATACAACAGTTATTGCACCAGATGGGCAAACTTTAGAAGTTCAAATAAGAACATATGAAATGCATGAAATTGCAGAAAAAGGTATCGCAGCACACTGGGCATATAAAGAAGGTAAAAAAGTAAATAAAGATAATAATTTTTATGAAAAACTTAATTGGTTCCAAAAAATAGCAGAAAATGATGAAACTGAAGCAACCGCAGAAAGTTTCATGGAATCTCTAAAAGTAGATTTATTAAGTGATAAAATCTATGTATTCACACCAAATAGTGATATTATAGAATTACCTAAAGGTTCATGTATAGTCGATTTCGCTTATGCTATTCACTCAGAAGTTGGTAATAAAATGATAGGAGCTACTGTAAATGATAAGATAGAAGCTTTTGACTATAAATTATCAACTGGTGAAATATGTGACATAAGAACTAGTAAAAATTCTACAGGACCAAAACGTTCATGGTTAGATATAGCACGTTCATCACAAACTAAATCGAAAATCAAAGCATTTTTCAAAAAAGCAGCTAGAGAAGAAAACTTAATTAAAGGTGAAATTCTCTTAAAAGATGAGATTAAAGCTAATAATTTTGATATTGATGAAGTTTTAACTCAGGAAAATATTGAAATAGCATTAAATAGATATAAATTTGCTACTCTAGAGGAGCTGTATGTTTCAATTGGTTATGGTGGAATTTCAGCAAATAAAGTATTTGCTCGTCTTACAGAGAAAATAAGAAAAGAAAAACAAACACAAGAAAAACTTGAAAAACTAGTTAATGCTGAAGAAGAGAAAAAAATAGTCACAGAAACTGGTGTCTATGTTAAAGGTGTCGATAATATTCTTGTAAGATTATCAAAATGTTGTCAACCAATTCCTGGTGATGATATTGTAGGATTTATTACAAAAGGTAGAGGAGTTACAGTCCACAGAAGTAATTGTCCTAACTTAAGCGAGGAAGATAAAGCAAGACTGTTAGATGTTGAATGGGTACAAAGCTTGAATGCTAGACGATATAGCGTTACATTGCAATTACATGCATTTGACAGAGAATTACTTCTTCAAAATATACTGTTAACACTTAGTGAAAGTAGAGTAGAAATCAAAAAATTACATTCAGAAGCTAAGTCAGATAAAACTAGTGTGACTACGATAGGTATATATGTTAAAAATGTCAGTGAATGTGACTTTATGATTAAGAAATTACGTCAAATTCCTGATGTTTATAGTGTAGAAAGAATAGTGAAATAGGTGAAGTATGAAAGTAGTATTACAAAAAGTAAAAAAAGCAAGTGTTAGTGTAGATAACAAAATAGTTGGTGAAATAGATAAAGGGTATTGCCTTCTTGTCGGAGTTCATAAAGATTCTACAAGCGAAGATGCTAAATACTTGGCAAAGAAAATTGCTGAAGCAAGACTGTTTGAAGATGAAAATGATAAATTAAACCTAGGTTTAAAAGATGTAGGTGGTAGTATATTATCAGTTTCTCAATTTACATTATATGCTGATACTAAAAAAGGTAAAAGACCTAGCTTTACTAGTGCAGCTCGACCAGAAGATGCAAACAGGTTATACGAAGAATTTAATGAACACCTTAGAGAAGAAGGTATTAAAGTAGAAACTGGAATATTCCAAACTATGATGGAAGTAAATATAGTTAACGATGGACCAGTTACAATAATTTATGAAAAAATATCAGTGAGAAAATAGAAATGAATATGAGAATAAAGAGAAAAAGAAGTGATAATACGATATTATGGCTTATCTCAACTATGTTAGTATTATTCGTTTTAGCAGGTGGTATGTATTATATTAATTCGAAGATAAATCCATCTGCAAATGCTGACGACCAAATGACGATCTCTAAAGAAGTAGAGGTTAGGACAGGACCGGACGATTCATATCCAGTTTTGAAAAAAGTTCCTGCAGGGGATGTAATAGAAGTATTAAGTAAAACTGATTCATGGTATGAAATTGAAACGAGTGATAATTATATTGGTTGGGTTCCAGGATGGAGTATTTTAGGTAGTGGTCAAAAAAATCCAGAAGACCAAAATAAAGAAAAACTATCATCATATGCAGTAGTTCTAAATCCTGTAATGAAGCAAAATGAAACACCGGATTATAAAGGTGTTTATCCTAAAACTTACAATCTTAGAATTGCTAAAGAGTTGAAACAAAAACTAGAAGCGGATGGGATAAAGGTATTTTTAACACGAGATAATGATGAAAATATCCCTTCACAAGATTCTATAAAAAAACTTGTTGCTGATAATAAAGCAGAGATGTTAGTTGATCTTGATGTTGTTAATACAGATACTAAGGGTACTTTTGGTGCTAAAGTATACTATAGTACTACAGAGTCAGCGATTATAGCTAAAAGTATCGAAAAACATCTTTCTAACAATTACATATCAAAAGTATCTGCTTCAGAAAAACAAGGAAACTTTAGTCAATTGAGTGATAAGCTTCCACAAGTTAGAGTAGTATCAGGTAATATACATGATAAAGTAGATGTCGATATACTAAATGATAGTGTGGCTCAAAAACAATATATTTCAGCATTAAAAGAGGGAATAGAAGGTTACCTATATTATCAAATTAATATTGATAACTATAATGCAAAACGTAAAGAACAGTTATTAAACTTACCTCAAAAAGGATTAACAATTCCTATGTATTATATGAAGCAAGATGCTTATAAAAATATAAGTTATGGTACAGATGGTAAGAAAACAATAGAAGAAAATGGTGATGCAATAGTATCATTAGCTATGATTTCTAACTATCTTGGATTAGAAGGTGCAAGTGTTGAGGATATTGCATCTTGGGCAGGAAGTAAGTATTATATTAAAAACCAAGGTACTCAACCAACAATTGTTTCTGCTTTTGCTAAAAAATATAATGTGAAAGCTGATGAGATAGATACAGATAATACTGTTCAAAATATTGAAAAAGCCTTAAAAGAAAATAAACCAGTACTAATAAGACTAAAATCTGGATTGTTTGGAGATAAAGTAACTTATAAAGTAATACGTGGTTACGAAGATGAGAAATTCTATATTAATGATCCAAATGACGATGATGTTAAGTTAACTAGTTACAATGGTTTTACAGAAAATGATGTTAAAAATAATATTGCACAAGCTTGGGCAATAAGTAAATAATATAAAGAACTTTAAAGTGGTAATTGTACGGCTTTAAAGTTCTTTTTTTAATTAAAAATAAAAATAGTAAACAACCTTCCTTAATAACTAAAATTATAATTAAAAGATAAGTTCAATTATTCAGAATGTAATATAAATTAATTTTGATAAAAATTATAATCTATAGTATAATAAACAAAAGCAATATAAAAAGGGACTAATTTTCATTAGTTAAAGTTAAAGAAGATTAGAAAATTGAGAATCAAAAACTAGAGAAATAGTAGGTGATAGTATGAGTATAGATATGATATTAGGTTCGGCACGAAGCCAAACCAATAGTATAAAGAGTCTTACGACAAAGCAAATAGCAAGTTATGAAGAAATAGAACGTGCCTTATTTAATTTTGTTACACAAACAAATAATTTAAAAGGAGTAACATACGATAGTGCAAAAGCATATTGCAGTAGTGTGTTAACTCCAGTAATTAGAGGTAGTATATTACTAGATCAAGCAATAGCAAGATCTAATGAACAATATATAAATACATATACAGGTGAAGTGCATAACGATTCACTAAAACAAAGTGATTTAGAAAGGGCAATAGAAGAAACAAAAAGCCAAATTGCCTTCAATGAAAGGCTACTAAATGAACACTTTGAACAAGATGCAGTTGACTTACGTGAAGTAAGCAACCTACAAGACAAAATATCAAGTTATAGAAAAATTCAGCATGATCTTGAAGAAAAACTAAGAAAGCTATTAGCATTTAATGCGAAATCACCAAGTTTCTTCCAAGAAATAGAAGCTTTAGAGAATGCGGTTAATCAAGGGATGGCGTTGGCTAATAAGAGTTGGAGTCCAACGTCGAAATCCTTCTCACTACCTAGTAGAGAAGAGATGGGATGGACGGACATAATAGAAGGCAAATGGGAAGAAAAAGATTATTCCCAAGATGATCTAAACTATAAGGAATCATTAAAAGTTCAATATGGTTTTGATGATAAAACATCAAGAATAATTGTAAAGCTTAGAAGGAATATTTATAATAATCCTAAAATAAGAAATGATAGAAAAGATCAGGTATTTGCAAGATTACTTGGGGGATTATATTACAGTAATGAAGATGACTCATTCATAAAAAAGGTTATGTGGAATACTACAGCGGGTGAAGGGCAAGAAAATCTTGATGATCGTGATGTTGTCTTAACTATGAGAGAACAATATAAAGAGTATGGTAAGTTAACAGATGAAGAGTATGAGTATCTAAATTATAAAGTTAGAATACAGCATGGTAATTATGGTGATTTTGACAATGTTAAAAGGAAGTATGGTGATAGTTTGTCTGAATTCAAAAAAAATATGGAGACAGCGCTAGGTTATAAAATATCAGATGATGAATTCAAAGATTTATGGAATAAACAGATAAATTCTTTTAAAGGAAAAACAGATTTTGCCCATCAGTATATTATAATAGCTACTCATCTATACGAGAATCCCCGTGTTCCTGATCTTCTAGGTGGGCATGAATATACGAATAATATGTCTGGGTGGTTAGGAGATACAACAAATATAGCTGATGTTGATCCTAGTATAGGTAATGATGATTATAAAGCTGATTTAGATTCAGTTAATATAACAAGCATAATGAAAAAGGATAATATTAGTTTTATTGAAGCAAGCAATAAATATTATAATAATATAGAAAACGGTAATTATAATCGTGCTGAAGAATTCAAAAAAAATGTAGATTTTGATGATGTAAAAAGGAAAATATATGCTCAGCTTGGTGAAAAAATAAAAGATTCGGAAGGCAGAACAATAAAAATTCCTCGTGATATCAAATACATAAAGGAAAACTACCCACAAACATATAATTTTATAAAAAGTTTGGAAAATAATCAACATAATTTAAAGGACTATTATAATGATAAGTAGGTGTTTTATGAGAAAAATAAGTAAAAAATGGAAAATATTTATAACTACTGTAGTAATTTTGATAGGTAGTTTCTATGGTTATTACAAAATAAACAATAGAAATGCGTTTGAGGAGATGTATAACTCATATTACAATGTGCTACCTCTTAAAGCAATAGATAATATGCCTCAAGTAAAGCCAATATCCAAAAAGTTAAGAGAACAAGATATTGTATTAATAGAATATAAGGAAAACAAGTGTGATGGAGACGTAAAAATATTTTTAATAAAACCTGAAGATAGAAAAAAAATAAATATAGATTTATTATTAGTCCCAGCAGTGTTTTGGAAAAATAAATTTGATAATTTGCCACTTGAGAGAAAAGAACAAAAAGAATTTATGATGAATAAATTCAATGAACTTACAGGAAAAATAGCAGATAGTGATGATGTTGCAGATGCTTATATGATGTTAAAAGCTTGTTTAGGAGGATAAAAAATGAGTTTAGGAAAAAGAGTAAAAGAATATAGAGTAAATAATAACATGGATCAAAAGGAATTTGCTGAAAAAATTGATGTAACACAACCTTATTTATCGCATTTAGAATCTGGAAAAGTTGAAGCTAGTGAAAGACTTAAAAATAGAATATTAAAAATTATTGAAAATGAGACTCAAAAAACTGTTGAAACTTCTGAAATGGGTAACGTAAAATCACCAAAACATTATATGCTTGAAAGTTTTGGGATAGAAGTAAAAGATATTATCTTTGAAGTTAAAGACTTTAAAGATATTGAAAGTCCTGCAAAATATGGAGCAGTAATAGTTAATCCTCCTTATGGGGAAAGACTTATGAACGATGAAGATATAGAAGAATTATATAGAGATTTTGGTAAGTTCTGTAAAAAGAATTTAGCTAAATGGTCTTACTACATAATAACTTCTTATGAAGACTTTGAAAAAGCTTTTGGAAAGCCAGCTACTAAAAATCGTAAGCTATATAATGGTGGAATAAAGTGTTATTATTATCAATATTTTGGAGATAGAAAAAATGGATACAGAAACTAAAATTAAAAAATTTATAAAGTATGCTAAGGAAGTATGTCTTCAAAATCTTTTTTTGGCAGATAATATTAAAGTGGACTTAAAAAGTCAAGATAATCTATATGAAGTTGAAAGAATAGATAATGAAGTTATTTCAAAATATGAAAATATATATCTTTT
>ERZ772912.217-NODE-217-length-27378-cov-11.938806_pt1 | contig 27378 bp, 25 predicted proteins | sample MGYA00512119_ERZ772912 | MGnify/ENA primary metagenome ERZ772912 (study PRJEB29015, sample SAMEA2738048) | human oral metagenome | biome: human oral; feature: human-associated habitat; material: saliva | place: China | collected 2230 ...
GGTTGGCGGAGCTGAAGCGCTTGTCCTGCGCCCATTTTTCGGTCTGCCCCAGTTCGGACAAACACAAAGGACACCAGCTCGCCCAAAATTTAATCAGGGTCGGTTTGTCTTTTTTCAAGTAAACGCTGGCGGGGCGGTTGTCCGCGGTTTTTAAAGTGGACAAAGTGTGCGGCACGGTCGCGGCTTCGGCATCGGCGATTTTGGGCGAACAGGCACCCAGCGCAAACAGGCAGCCGAACTTGGCGCAAAGGGAAAAGAAGGTACGGGGTTTCATCTCTATGTTTCCTGTGTGGACGGTTTGTATTATTAGACGTTGAAGATGCCAAAACCTTACAGCCTGGATTTTCAGACGACCTTGCCGCTTAAAATACGCTACAATACGCTCTATTTCAAGTTTCTAAAATTAAAAGGAAAATTCAATGTTCAGCTTCTTCCGCCGCAAGAAAAAACAGGAAACGCCCGCTCAAGAAGAAACCCGCATTCAGGAAACCGCCGCCGAAGCCGTAGAACGCGCCGAAACCACCGTTTCGCAAACGATTGAAACAGTTCAGGAAAACATCGGCGAAAAAGCGGAAGAACTGACGGCGGCAGTCGAAACGGCGGTAGAAAGTGCAAAAGAGCGCGCCGAAGAAATCCGCGAGACTGTGGTTGAACATGTTTCCGAAACGGTCGAACACGTCCGCGAGGCAGTCAGCGAAACGTCGTCTGAAACGGTCGAACAGGTGGAAGAGCGCGTTGAAGCCGTCAGCGAAACCGTTGCCGAAAATGTTTCCGCAGCGGTAGAACACGTCCATGAAGCGGTCAGCAATAGGTCGTCTGAAACCGCAGAAGCTGTCGAAACCGTAGAAATCCAAGCCGAAGCCGCGCCTGTAATATCCGAAGGACATTCCGTACAAACCCTTGAAAATACAGCCGTCGCAACGTCGTCTGAAACCTCCAAACCGTCCGAAACCGAACCCAAACTCGGCTGGGCGGCGCGTTTGAAACAAGGTTTGACCAAATCGCGCGACAAAATGGCGAAATCGCTGGCGGGCGTGTTCGGCGGCGGGCAAATCGACGAAGATTTGTACGAAGAGCTGGAAACCGTGTTGATTACCAGCGACATGGGCATGGAAGCGACGGAATACCTGATGAAAGACGTGCGCAACCGCGTCAGCCTCAAAGGGCTGAAAGACGGCAACGAGTTGCGCGGCGCGTTGAAAGAAGCCTTGTACGACCTGATTAAGCCGTTGGAAAAACCATTGGTCTTGCCCGAAACGAAAGAGCCGTTCGTCATCATGCTGGCGGGCATCAACGGCGCGGGCAAAACCACCTCCATCGGCAAACTTGCCAAATATTTCCAAGCGCAGGGCAAATCCGTGCTGCTTGCCGCCGGCGACACCTTCCGCGCCGCCGCCCGTGAGCAGCTTCAGGCATGGGGCGAACGCAACAACGTAACCGTCATCTCCCAAACCACGGGCGATTCCGCCGCCGTCTGCTTCGATGCCGTCCAAGCCGCCAAAGCGCGCGGCATTGACATCGTACTTGCCGATACCGCCGGCCGCCTGCCCACTCAGCTTCATTTGATGGAAGAAATCAAAAAAGTGAAGCGCGTGCTGAAAAAAGCGATGCCCGACGCGCCACACGAAATCATCGTCGTCCTCGATGCCAACATCGGACAAAACGCCGTCAACCAAGTCAAAGCCTTTGACGAAGCGTTAGGACTGACCGGCTTAATCGTCACCAAACTCGACGGTACGGCAAAAGGCGGCATCCTCGCCGCGCTTGCCTCCGACCGCCCCGTCCCCGTACGCTACATCGGCGTGGGCGAAGGCATAGACGATTTGCGCCCGTTTAACGCGCGCGCGTTTGTGGACGCGTTGCTCGATTGATACTACCGCACGGTAAAACAGTAAAGAAGAAGGTCGTCTGAAAAGTTTTCAGACGACCTTCTTCTTTTTGAGGCTGCCCTAGCAAATACGGCAGCTCCGCTAATACATTGCTCTCGAAATGCGAATCTTGATTGCCATCGGCTTATGCAACAACCAAAATACCTTGTTCCAGCCAGTCCGACCATTTTTGCCTTAATGCGTCCTGCCAGCCGTTTTCAGACGACATGAATTCTGCCAGCATGGCTTGCAGTCCGTTCAGGGAGGCGGGCGTGTCTGCCAGCGTTTCCAGCAATAATGCGTCGAAATCGTCGAGGGTTTGGTACATCACGTCGTCTTCGCTGTCTCGCCACACCAAAACGGCGGTTTCCGCCTCCTGCAATTCATCGGTAACGTCATACTGATAACGGCGCACAAAGGCGGTGGGAGAAAGGGTGTACGCCAAATCGTCTGAATCGGCGGGCGAGGCTTGGCTGTCGGTTTGGGCGACTTCGGCGAGCAGTTGGGTGTGTTCGAAGTCCATCAGTGCCAAGAGGTCGTCTGAAAGCGGCAGGCTTTGGCAGTATTGGAGGAATTCGCCGGCGATTTCTTGGAAATAGGGGGTTTGGGCGCGCGCGTCGCGGACGAAACCTTCTTTCAGACGACCCCATTCTCCGCTGTCGAGATATTGCGGCGTTTCGGTATAACAGCGGTCGATGAAGCTGTGGATATTGTTGCGTATCAGGCGGATATAGACGTTTAAGCGGTCTTGCGGCAGCCCGTCGACGGCTTCGCCCTCGCGTATGGCTCGGGCAAAGCGTTGTTGGTATTGGGCGGAGGTTTCAGGCTGCACGGCGGTATTCCTTTCCGGCACGCATTTGATAGTCGGCGATTTTGGCGACTTCGGCTTCGAGTTCGGCAAAAGGCGGGAAATTGAAATCGCGTTCCAACAGGGTGGGCGGGATGGTCGGCAGCTTGGTGTAGGCGAGTTCGAGCAAGTCCCAAACGGTCGGTAAGACCGCCGCACCGTGGGTATCAATCAACAATTCGGGCGTTTCGACATCGTGTCCGGCAATGTGGATGTAACACACGCGCTCTGCGTCAACGTTTTCCAAAAAGGCTTCGGGCGACAACAGACCGTGGTTGACGGCGTTGACGTAGATATTGTTCACATCGAGATGAATGCCGCAGTCGGCTTCGCAGGCAACGGCGTTGAGAAACTCGACTTCGTTCATTTCGGCAAGCGGGGAATGCAGGTAGTAGGAGGTGTTTTCTACGGCGATGCGGCAGCCCAATCGGTCTTGCACTTCGCGGATACGCCACGCGGTATGCCGCACCATTTCTTCGGTGAAGGGCAGCGGTAACAGGTCATAGAGATGGCCGCCGTCGTGGCAGTAGCTCAAATGGTCGGAGAAAAACGTGCAATCGTAACGGCGCATCATTTCTTTGATGCCGTCTATCAAGGCGGTATCCAGAGGGGCTTGTCCGCCCAGCGACATGGATAATCCGTGCAACGCCAGCGGCAGCCGTTCCGCCACGCGGTCAAACTGTTTGCGCGCCCTGCCGCCCATTTTCAGCCAGTTTTCGGGGGCGGCTTCGATAAAGCGTATCGGACTGTCGTCTGAAAGCGAGAGGAAGTCTTCCGCCAAATCGCGGCGGTAGCCTAAGCCTGCGTGTTGAATCATGATGTTGCTCCGTTTTGGATGGTGTTCCGACGGTTTTGGTACGAAATGGCTGTCAAAATCGCATAAAAAGCCGCATTTATCAATAAAATGCGGCTTTTTGTTCTAAATTATTTAGAACCGCATTTGCCTTCGCCGCATTTGCCTTCAACTGCTTTGGCTTTTGCTGCTTTAGCGTTTTTAGCGGGGGCTTTTTTTACGGTTGAACCGCATTTACCCTCGCCACATTTGCCTTCGCCTGCTTTAGAAGCAGCGGCGCCGCATGAACCTTCAGCAGCTTTAGCCGCACCGCAAGAGCCTTGGGCAGATTTTTGAACGCCTGCTTTGCTGCTTACCGGTTTGTCAGCGGCAACAACGCCGGCAGCCAAAGACAAAGACAAAGCACCTGCAAGGGCAGCGGCTACATTTTTTTTCATATTGATTTCCTTTTTAAAGTATCAAGTTAAACAGATTAAGAATTTGAGTTGGCGCGTTTAAAGTCCGCTCCACGACCTTTTTTATTGATTTCCGACGCGGCATTTCGGACAAAAACGTTTTTTCAACAACGCATCCAACGATAAACAGCCCGCGCCTTGAAGCAGAATCGGGATTAAAACCACGATATAAATCAAAGCCATTTTATAGCCGTTGTCGCAGACATTATAACCCGCACCCGCATGGACTGCTGCCCACGCCACTGCCGTTACAATGATCAACCCTAAAGCAGACAGGCGGGTTGCCAATCCTAAAAGCAGCAAAACCGGAAAAACCAGCTCCGCCCACATCGCCAAGTTCCAATTCACGCTGTCGGGCAGCAAATTGAACGGAAAGGGGAATTGGTCATTGATTTCGGCAAACCAGTTTTCGCCGCTCCATTTCTGCATACCTGATTCCCAAAATTCGTAAGCGGCAAACAGGCGCAAAGCCAATAAACCTAAAGCCGATTGCCACGGGGCTGTCGTATTCATTTTCATGATAACCGTTTCATAAAATCATTTCATGCCCGATTAGACGCGGCAGTCTGAAAATGCTTACAAGCGAATTGAAAAAATTTTGTTTGTTATTGTTTTATAACGATATTAATATTCTAAAGGTCGTCTGAAAACAGGTTTCAAGGTTTCAGACGACCTTTTTCTTTTAGCGCATTGCTCCTTCATCATACGGTAAAAGAAGGCCCGGTAAGCATATTCATAAAAATTCAACTCAAAATATACCCGCTTCGCCGTTCCCGTAAAGACGGAATAAAGCTGTTTTATGTTTAAATATCCGGCGAAAGGCCTGCCTCCAAACCGCTTACCGAATCCGTCTCCCGATATTTCAATCCGTCCAATGCCGCAAAATGCTGCTTGCCGCATTCGATTTTCAGCCGTTCGTTTTCGCGCAGCTTGCCCGCATCTACCCCCGCCTGAATGCCTTTGCCGGTATTTTTGGTTTCCGCAACGAAATACACTTTGTCCTGAACCTGTTTTACCACCGCCCAATCGGGATTGTAGTTGCCTAGCGGGGTTGGGATTTTGAACCAGCCGGGCAGCTTGAAATAAAACACCACGCCGCCTTCATTTTTCGCATCATAATCCTCGCAATTTTGGGCAAAGGCTTTTTCCGTGCCGGAATCCAAAGGGATGTAGTTTTCGCAAATGGTTTTTTGCGGATTGCTTACTGTGAACGTAAAACCGTTTTCGTAAAACTCAATGCCTTCGCGCTCCATGTCTTCCAGCAACTTTTGGTCATACACTTCTCCGGTTTGCTCATACTCGATTCCTGCCGCCATCAGTGCGTACAGGCTGCGGTTTACCGCTTCGGCGGCAAGGTCGATGAAGCGTTGCGGGTTGCCTGCCACATCTTTCAGACGACCCGACTGTGTGATGATTTCGTACACCGTGCGCCGCGTCAGCCCCGTTTTTCTTTGGATTTCGCCGAGTATGTCGGGAATTTCCCATGTGGTTTCCATATCGCGGCTGCGGCTGGCAATTTCGACTGTTTCGATACCGTAGGTTTGGGATTGTTTCAATTGCGCCTTGCGGATGCGGATTTTCGGCTTTTGGATTTCGGGCAGGCCTGCCACTGCCGCCGAAGCCTGTTTGATCAATTCTTCCGTATTGAAGCGCACGCGGTAGCGCGTTTTGTATTTCAACTTGTCCCAAATTGCCTGAAATTCGGGGTCGAGCGGAAAATCTTTGCGGAATAGCTGTTTTTTCTTCTTATTGCCGTCCTTGATGTTTTCGGCGGCAAATTTAATACCGCATTCGTCTTCGTATTCCTTTTGCAGGTTGGCGGCAAACGATTCGTAGCTTTCGTTCGGCACCACGGTCAGTATGTTCACCTTTTCATTTTCATCTTCATCGCGCACGCGACGACCTTTCTGATTAACGGCTATACGCAGCCCGCGCCCGATTTCCTGCCGCTTTTTCAGCGGCGAGCGGGTTTCGTTGAGCGTGCAGATTTGGAATACATTGGGGTTGTCCCAGCCTTCTTTCAGCGCGGAATGGGAAAAGATAAAGCGCAGCGGGCTGCCGAAGGAAAGCAGGGTTTCCTTGTCGCGCATAATGAGGCGGTAGGTATCGTTGTCCGCCTGCGTTGTGCCGTCGGTGTTTTTCAGACGACCTTTCTTGTCTTGCGAGAAATAGCCGCCGTGTACGCCTGTCGTATCGGTATTGCCTGCAAGCTCTCGATAGATTTCTTCAAACCAAAGGGCAAACTTGCCTGCTGTTCCGTCTGCCGCACGGTAGTTCTCCACGCGGTCGATGAAGAATAGCGACAACACCTTAATCCCCAGCGGATTCAGCCGTTTCTCCTTCGCCAAATGCTCCCTTACCGTTTCGCGGATTTGGTTTTTCATGATTTCATCTCGCACCGCATCGCCGTCTCCGCCGCGCGTAATGGTTTTACCGCTTGAGAACGCCAATTCCTGATTCTCGAAATCCATGCCGTCAATGATAAAACCGTGGCGGTAGGCTTCGTTGCCGCCCGATTTTTCAAACAAATCGTCTCCCGATTTGACGGATACCTTTTTCTTCTTGGTTTCCTTTTTATCCTGATAATGAATGTTCAAATCGGCTTTCAGACGACCTTTGGCCGCCTGCTTTACTTCCAGCAGCTCTGCAAATGCGCCGTTCACATCGTTTTCCGCCAATACCGGCAAAACTTCGATCTGTTTGACCAACTTCAAATTGTATGCCTGCACGGGATTCAGGCTGTAAACCTTGTGGTATGGTTTTTTATGCGTTGCCGAATAGCGCAGGGTAAAGAGCGGATTGAGCGATGCCAATGCGTTCAGACGGCCTTCCGTTTCCATATTTTGTGGCTCGTCGATGATGACGATGGGACATGTTTCCTGAATAAACTTGATCGGCGCTTCCCCGCTTTCGTTTACTTTATTGATAACGTTTCCGTCTTTTTCAAACGACTGGATGTTGATCACCAAAATCTCGATGTGGTCGTTTACCGCAAAAGCGCGCAAATCCGACAGCCGGCCGCTTGAATATTCCGAATAACGCATTACCGGCCTGCCGAACACCCCGTCAAAATGTGCCTTCATAATTTCCAGGCTTTTCAATACGCCTTCGCGTATCGGTACGCTCGGTACGACAATGACAAATTTCTTCCAGCCGTAGAGCTTGTTCAATTCGTAAACCGTTCGCAGATAGACATAGGTTTTGCCCGTCCCCGTTTCCATTTCCAGGGAAAAATTCAGCCCGTGCGCGCCGATTTCCGTTTCAGGCTGTTCGTTTTGCTTTTGTACCGCATTCAAATTCCGGCCTAGCGTTTCCCAATCCAAATCCAAGCCGTTGCCGACAAACCGCCCCGTCCCCTGACTGGTCAAATCAAATGTCCGGGCATGGTTCGGCTGCCCTGCAAAAAGATTCGCAACGGCATTTACCGCATTAAGCTGATAGGGCAGTTCTTCAAATTTCAGTTCCATCGTTTTCTCCCTACACACACTCGAACATCACGCCCGCGTCCTTCATCTGCAATACGGTATTGCTTTTGAGCGCGTCGTCGCCCTCGAACAGCCTGTCCAATGCCGCCACCTTGACGGGATGCTTCGCCAGCACGGCATCAATCAAACCCTGATCCACGCGTTCCAGCAGGAAAGCGTACAGCCCGCCCGTATCCTCGTCTTCCACGAAATATACGTCGTCTGAAAACGAAACCTTGCAAGTCAGCTTCAAGCCCATACGCAGCATCAATTCGTAGAGCAGGTTTTCAGACGACGTGTCAGACAGTACGGAATCGATATTCAAAGACAATTCGCGTTGCAGGGCTTCCGTATCGGCCTGCCCGGGCTGCCACCATTGTTTGAAACCACTTTCGGCAAGTTTGAAAACTTTAAAACCCGTATCTATTTTCGATCCGTCTTGAAGGCCGTCTGAAATCTGCCTGCCCGCGCGGCGGATGCGTTCTTTAGCAATTTCGGCAATCGTGTTGAAACCCGCCTTGCGCGCTTCGGACTTTTCATCGGTTTCTTCGGGAAGCTGGACACAGATGAAACGGCGGCTACCGCCGTCTTCGGCATTAAGCTGCATCACGGCATGAGCGGTAGTGCCGCTGCCGGAGAAGAAGTCTAGAATTAATTCATCTTTCCCAGAACAAATAATTTGAGATAAATTGGAAATTAAAGAAGGCGGTTTAGGAAACTCGAATACTGGCACTTCAAAAAGCTTTGAAAGTGCCTGCGTTCCTTGTTTGGTAGTTAAATCAGAAATAATGGTTTTAGGATGGATTGTTCCCTTTTCTTTTTCATATTGCAAAACACCATTAGACTTAAAAAAGAATCTTTTAATCTTTTGTCCTTTTTGATCAAATACCTCCTCTCCAGCCAACCAACTCATAATCATACTTTTCATAGTCCATGCTGCTTCAATGGTTACATTCTGTGCTAGCTTCCCATTTTTACATTCGAGAATTCCTGATACAACTTTAATAGGCTCTTTTCCACCAAACTCATTTGGGAAGACCTTATCTTCCGATTCAAAATCTATTCCTGCAGAAAATGTTATTAAAGATGAAGGGTTTTTTATACTAGGCTTTTTAATTGTTCTATCAGAAACATCTTCTTCCCCATCATATTTAAAAAGTGGTAATACTTCTTTATTTCGTGCATAACAAAAAATGTATTCATGCTCATGGGTAAAATATGCTGATGATGTTCTGCCACTACGCCAAATCAACTGCCCGACAAAATTCTCCACCCCAAACACTTCATCGCACAACAATTTCAACTGTGCCTGTTCGTTGTCGTCAATGCTGATAAAAATTACGCCGTCTTCGCGCAGCAGGGTTTTCGCCAGATGCAGGCGCGGCAGCATCATGGAGAGCCAGTTGCTGTGGTAATGGCCGCTGTCTTTGCCGTTTTTGCGCCACGCGCCTTGGAATACGCCGTCGCGCTTCAGGTAGCCTGCGTCGTCGGTATCGCCCACGCGGCGGGCGTATTCTTCGCGGCTTTCGGAGAATTTGTCGGGATAGATAAAGGAATCGCTGCCGGTATTGTAGGGCGGGTCGATGTAAATCATCTTCACGCTGCCGGCGTAGGCTTTTTGCAGGATTTTCAGGGCTTCGAGGTTTTCGGCTTCGATAAACACGTTTTGCGTACCGTCGAAATCTGCGGATTCTTCTTTGCAGGGAACGAGGGTACGGGAAGTGGGGCTTTGCAGATTGAGATAGGCGGCGGTTTTGCCCGCCCAATCCAGTTGGTAACGTTCGCCCGCGCCGGCAAGGTTTTCTGCGCCGAGAACGAGTTTGAACTTTTCAAAGTCGATTTGGTCTTCGCAAAAGACTTCGGGGAAGAGTTGTTTGAGTTTTAATATGTTGTTTTGTTTGAAATTATTTTCTAAATCGTGTATAATTTTGGTTCGGTTCGGTTGCCATTTTTTCGCCTTTGCAATAAGGGTCGGAAGATAAGTTATTTTACTGGGATTGGCTAAGATACTGAAGCAGTATTAATAGGTCGTCTGAAAACCTTTTACGGGGTTTTCAGACGACCTTTTTGATTTTTAATCCGCCGTGCAGATTTCTACGATTTCTTCACCGTATTTGTCCAACCATTCCCCGCTCACGCCCTCTATTTTGGAAAGCGCCGTCAAGGTTTGCGGCCGGGCTTTGGCGATGGCGCGTAAAGTCTGTTTTTTGGCGATGGCGTGCATCTCTCCGCCTTCATATCGGGCGGTATCGAGACACCATTGGAACAGGCGGCGGGCGAGCTGGCGTTCTGCCTGTTTCGGCTCGGAAAGCCCGTCTGCACAAGGGCGGCAGATGTCGAGTATTGCCTGCCCGTATTGGGCAATTCTTTCGCTGCCTATGCCGTAGATACCGAGCAAGTCGGCTTCTTCTGTGGGCGTGAAGACGACAAGGTCGGTCAGGCTGATGTTGGAAAGGACTTTGCCCAAGGCGCATTGTTCGGCGGCTGCCTGCTCAGCACGCCAGGTTTCCAGCTTTTGCTGTAATTGCTGTTCGCGCTCGGTTTGGGGGGTGAATAGAGGTTCTTCGTTGCCCGTTTGTCTGCTTTGGTTTTCGGCTGCGTTCCCGCAGACATTGAGGATGTCGATGCCGAATTTGTTGATTTTCGCCTCACCCAAACCGTAGATTTGGTGCAAATCTTCCAGCGTTTGCGGCATTTTTTCGACGATGTCGCGCAGGGTTTTGTCGCCGCAGACGACGTAAGCAGGGACTTCTTCGGCATGGGCGCGCTGCTGCCTCCAATGCCGCAATGCCTGCCATAGGCGTTCTTCGCGTTCGGTACGCAGCCAGTTGTCTTTGGGCTTTTGAGTGGCGGCTTTTTCGCGGCGCAGCGGGCGCAACATGACTTCGGTTTCGCCTTTGAGGACTTTTTTTGCGGCTTCGGTCAGTTGCAATGCCTGATATTGGGCGATGTTGACAGTGAGGTAGCCGAGGCTGATACACTGGCGGATGACGCTGCGCCATTCTTTGTCGGTTTGCCCGCTGCCGATGCCGAAGGTGGAGAGTTTGTCGTGGCCGTTGCGCCGTATCCAGTCGTCGCTTTTACCGCGCAGCAGGTTGGTGATATAGCCGGCGGCAAAGCGTTGTCCGGCGCGATACACGCAACTGAGGAGCTTTTGTACGAGGACGGTACCGTTGAAGCGTACGGGCGGATGCAGGCAGTTGTCGCAATGGCCGCAAGGGGCGGATTCTTCGCCGAAATGTTTGAGCAGGAGGACGCGGCGGCAGGCGGCGGTTTCGCAGACGGAAAGCATGGCATCGAGCTTCTGCATTTCGATTTGTTTCTGCACTTCGTCGCTGTTGCCTTCGGCGATGCGTTCGCGCAGCAATACCCAGTCGTTCAGACCGTAACACAGCCAACTCACGGCAGGCAGCCCGTCCCGCCCGGCGCGGCCGGATTCTTGGTAGAAATGTTCGACGCTTTGGGGCATATCGAGATGGGCGACGAAGCGCACGTCCGGTTTGTCTATGCCCATACCGAAGGCAACGGTGGCGACGACGATAATGTTGTCTTCTCGGGTAAAACGGCGTTGGTTTGCTTCACGCACTTCCATGCTCAGGCCGGCATGGTAGGGAATCGCGTCCAATCCGTTTTCGCAGAGGAATTGGGCGATGTCTTCGACTTTTTTGCGGCTGAGGCAATAGACGATGCCGCTTTGCCCTTCCATTTCTTTGCGGATGAAGTCGAGAAGCTGCTTTTTGCCGTTATTTTTCTCGATAACCTGATAATAGATATTCGGGCGGTCAAAGCTGGAGATGAATTCGGGCGCGTCTTCAAGATGGAGGAAATGTTTGATGTCGGCGCGGGTCGCTGCATCGGCAGTCGCAGTCAGGGCAATGCGCGGCACTTGCGGATAGCGTTCGGCAAGCAGCCCTAATTGCTGGTATTCGGGGCGGAAATCGTGTCCCCATTGGCTGACGCAATGCGCTTCGTCTATGGCGAAAAGGCTGATGGTTTGCTGATCGAGAAAACGCAGGAAACGGTCGGTAACCAGCCGCTCCGGTGCGACGTAGAGCAGTTTCAGACGACCTTGGGCGAGTTTGTCCGCCACTTCGCGGGCTTCTTCCACCGTTGTACTGCTGTTGACCGCTGCTGCTTCTATACCTGCGGCGTGCAGACTCGCCACTTGGTCGTTCATCAGGGCGATCAGCGGCGAAACGACGATGGCAACGCCTTCACGCATCAGCGCGGGAATTTGGTAACACAACGACTTGCCCCCGCCCGTCGGCATCAATACCAACAGGCTTCCGCCGCCTGCCAATGTATTGACGACAGCCTCCTGCTTGCCGCGAAATTCGGGATAGCCGAATACTTCGTGCAAAATCTGTTGGGCGGAAAACTGGGGCATGATGGTTCCGTAGGGAGGGAAAAGCGTTATTTTAGCGGTTTTGGACACTGCCTGCATGGGGGATATTTGAGTTATCCACATGGGGTTGTCTGAAAACGGATTATGCTTGGTTGGGTATCGCAGATTGATTTTTGATTGAACAAGATGGCGGAACTGCTGACAATGCAGATAGTAGGAAACCAACTCACTCTTTGCTTTACAACGGAAAACCGTTCTCTTTAATCTCAGACGAGGCGGCGGCATACTGGTTTCCAGTCAATCGACTAGGAAACCTGTTTTCAGACGACCTTTTCATTTTTTGGCGGTTTTAAGACTTTGCAAAGCCGATTTACTGCCCCGCCGTCTTCGCGCATAATACGGCAGTCTAATAATTTATCCTAAGCAACCGAAACTTATGAACATCAAACACTTTTCCCTTATTTCGACTTTATCGGCAGCCCTGCTTCTGAGCGCCTGTCAAACGACTACGACCACAAGCGGCGGCGTCAGCGGCAACTGGGACAACATCGGCACGATTTCCGACGGCAATATCAAGGTGGCGATTGATAAAAACAGCATCAAGAAAAACGGTACTTTGGTCACTTTCCGTGATAGAAAAACCGTATCGAAGATGAAAGAAGAACGTTTCGTCAACACGCCTGCCTACAAAACCGCCATCGGCGACTGGGAAATCCATTGCACCAACAAAACCTACCGCCTGACTGCTTTGCAGCTTCTTGACGAACACGGCAAAGAAATCTCCAAACACAGCTACACCGCGACAAATATCCGCCCGATGAGCGTGATGAACGGTACGATCACCGAAAAACAATTTGAAGCCGTATGCGGCAGCAAGCTCTAATATTTATCTACATACTTATCCACAAGATAATCAAATCAAAAGGTCGTCTGAAAACCATGAATATGGGGATTCAGACGACCTTTTTGGTTTTTTTGAGAAAGTTATATTCAGGATTATCCACATTTTCTCAAATAAGCGGTTTATCGGTTCAAAGCATAATTCCTAATCATCCCACCCATTCAATTTCTAACGCAAACGAACGCCTGTTTCCCCATCAATAATCTGACTCGGCGACCTTTGTTTGCCGATTAAACCGCCAACTACCCATACATTCCTTCCAAACTGCCTTCTCACTTCCCGCTCCGTCTTACACGCGCGTTTGCCTGCGCGGTTGCACGAAGTCGAGACCAAAGACGTTTTCAAAGCCTGACACAAGCGGCGCGCACCTGCATGGGCAGGAACCCTGACTGCCAGTTTGCTGCGTTTTTTTCCGCGCAATGCGGGTAAAACGTCAGCAGCCGCTGGAAGCAGAAAGGTTTTGGGCGCAGGCCATTCGTTTCTGAGCATGGTTTGAATGTTTTCAGACGACCTTTTGAGTAGGGGCTGTAATTGCTCTAATTGGTTGCCAATGACAATCATGCCTTTATGTTGCGGTCTTTTTTTCAGATGAATCAGTCGGTTGAGCGCTTTAGGCAAGGTCGGGATACAGCCTATGCCGTAGCAGGACTCGGTAGGATAGGCGACCAAGCCGCCTTTTTTAAGATGGGATTGCAGCTTGCGAAGCGTCGAAGCTGAAAGGATTCTGGGGAATAGCATGATAGGGAAGGTCGTCTGAAACACAATTATAGTGGATTAAATTTAAATCAGGACAAGGCGACGAAGCCACAGACAGTACAGATAGTACGGCAAGGCGAGGCAACGCCGTACTGGTTTAAAGTTAACCCACTATACGTTTTCAGACGACCTGTTTCTTTGATTAACGGTTGATGGCTTTATCGGCAATGTCTTTACGGTATTGCATGCCGTCGAAGCTGATTTTTTCCAATGCGCTATACGCCTTGGCTTTGGCTTGCGCCACATCGTCGCCCAATCCTACGACACACAATACGCGGCCACCGTTGGTCAATACGTCGCCTTTCTCGTTTGCCGTTGTGCCTGCATGGAAAACTTTGCCGATTTGGTTGGCGTCATCCAGACCGGAAATAACATCGCCTTTTTTAGGCGTTTCGGGGTAATTTTGCGCCGCCAGCACCACGCCTACGGCAGTTTGTGGGTTCCATTCCGCGGTTACGCTATCGAGTTTGCCGTCTATTGCCGCTTCAACCAAATCCGACAAGTCGCTGTTCAGACGGCTCATAATCGGTTGAGTTTCGGGATCGCCAAAACGGCAGTTAAACTCAATCGTATAGGGTGCGCCGCTTTGATCAATCATCAAACCTGCGTACAGGAAGCCGGTGAACTCATGCCCTTCCGCTTTCATACCCGCTACGGTCGGCAAAATAATCTCGTTCATCGCGCGCTCGTACACGGCAGGCGTTACCACAGGTGCGGGGCTGTACGCGCCCATACCGCCCGTATTCGGGCCTTTATCGCCGTCTAAAAGACGCTTGTGGTCTTGGCTGGTTGCCATAGGCAATACATGATTGCCATCAACCATGACGATAAAGCTCGCTTCTTCGCCTTGCAGGAAATCTTCAATCACAACGCGCGCGCCGGCATTGCCCATTTTGTTGCCCAGCAGCATATCGTCAATCGCAGCATGCGCTTCATCCAAAGTCATTGCCACAATCACGCCTTTACCTGCCGCCAAACCATCGGCTTTGATGACGATGGGCGCACCTTTCTGATTGACGTAATCGTGTGCAGCATCGGCGTTTTCAAAGGTCTGATATTGCGCGGTTGGAATGTTGTATTTCGCCATAAATGCTTTGGCGAAATCTTTAGAACTTTCCAACTGCGCCGCATATTGTGTCGGACCAAATATTTTCAGCTCTGCGGCACGAAAATCATCCACAATACCCGCCGCCAAAGGTGCTTCAGGACCGACGACGGTAAAAGCAATATTTTCTTTACGGCAGAATTCAATCAAATCCTGATGCGCAGTCAAGGCGATATTTTGCAACTTGGGTTCAATCGCCGTACCGGCATTACCGGGCGCAACAAATACTGTTTCCACTTTGGGCGACTGCGCCAATTTCCAAGCCAGCGCGTGTTCGCGACCGCCATTACCGATAACCAGCAGTTTCATGCCATCTCCTTGACAAATATGTACTTTTAACGAAAACTCGATACAAGGGGACTTTTGTCCCATTTGAAGAAATTTTAGTGGAATCAAACAAAAGACCGCTTCATTCCACTCTGCAACCTATTTGACTTATCCACAAAATTAAAAAAGGACAAGCAACCATGCAAAAACGTATTGATGAAATCCAAAGCAAATACCGCGAATGGTGTCATCTACTACCGCAATTGGAAGAAGACATCCGACGTTGGAAACATGCCGTCGCTTTGATTCGCGATATGGACAATTTTTATACCCACGAGTATCAGGCGTGCCATCAAGCCATTGAGGACGGGGCAGAACTGGATTTGAGTACAGAAGGCGAATACAGCATTATGAGTGAAGATGCGTTATGGAACGCGCTGGGCGAATTCCATCAATTAGCCTGGCTATATTTGCGCTCCAGCATTGATGCCTTAGACAGATATACACAAGAAGATTTATGAGAGAAGAGGTCGTCTGAAATACCATCACAAAGCATTTCAGACGACCTTTTCATTCAAAAGGCTTTTCCGTATTTACTTCAATCTGCCGAGTATTCTTCCAAGCCGAAACACAGGCCTCATAATTTGCCAACGACAAACTTACCGTTAATCGGCAATCCAACTGTAAATCCTGCTCCAATATATCTGCCTGATATTGTTTAGCGATTCGTATCGCTTCATTCAAAAACGGATATTCACATTTCAGCCAAACGGTTTTTTCAATATTCTTTTCAACTACTTCCGCAACTGCCAACGCCTGAGCCGTTGCCTCTTTATACGCATGTATCAGGCCGGGAACACCTAATAAAGTACCGCCGAAATAGCGGACGACCACGACCAAAACATCGGTTACGCCCACCGAATCAATCTGCCCTAAAATCGACCGACCCGCACTTCCTGACGGTTCTCCATCATCGTTGGCACGGAATTGCATACCATCTACGCCCAAACGATAGGCATAGCACCAATGCCGCGCTTTATGATGTTCTTCCTTTAACGGATCGAGATATTTTTTCACATCAGCCAATGTCCGAATCGGATAGGCAAATGCGATAAAACGGCTGCCTTTATCTTTAAACTCAGCCTGCGTCGGGGAAGTAATGGTTTTATAAGTCGTAATCATGCTGAAATGTTTTCAGACGACCTCATTAATAACAAGGTCGTCTGAACGTTTCACGTGAAACATTAATTTTTCAATGCTTCTGTTAATTGCGGGACGATTTCAAATAAATCGCCTACCAATCCGTAATCGGCCACATTGAAAATCGGCGCATCGGCATCTTTGTTGATTGCGACAATGACTTTGCTGTCCTGCATACCGGCAACGTGTTGAATCGCACCTGAAATACCGATTGCAAAATAGAGCTGAGGCGCAACCACTTTACCGGTTTGTCCGACTTGTACGTCATTCGGCGCATATTCGGCATCAACTGCCGCACGGGATGCACCGATTGCAGCGCCTAAAACATCCGCCAACGGTGTCAGCACTTCATTGAATTTTTCCGCACTACCCAACGCACGGCCACCGGAGACAATGACTTTTGCCTGAGTCAGCTCAGGACGATCGGAATGGGAAAGCTGGCGGTTCACAAAACGGCTCAGGTTTTGGGCAGGGGTCGCTTCAACATTGATTGCTTCAGCGTTACCACCTTGCGCCGGTGCTGCATCAAAAGCCGTCGCACGGAAGGTCAGCACCAATTTCTCTGAATCGGCTTGCACGGTTTCAAATGCATTCCCTGCATAAATCGGGCGCACAAAAGTCGTGTTATCCACAACCTCGGTCAAATCAGAAATTTGCGGCACATCTAATAATGCTGCTACGCGAGGCAAAAGGTTTTTACCAAATGTGGTTGCCGTTGCCGCAATATAGCGGTAATCCGCTGCCAATTTAACAACCAGCGGAGCCAGTTCTTCAGCCAAACCTTCGGCATAATGAACAGCATCCGCAACCAAAACTTTTTCTACCCCCGCTACTTGTTTCGCGGATTCCACTACGGCCGATGCGCCGTTTCCGGCAACCAATAAATCAACTTTGCCCAGTTTGGCAGCAGCGGTAACGGCATGCAAAGTGGCAGGATTCAACTGTTTGTTGTCGTGTTCAGCAATAATCAATACGCTCATTTCAGTCTCCTCAAATCACTTTGGCTTCGTTTTTCAATTTTTCAACCAATTCGACAACACTTGCTACTTTTACACCTGCCTGACGCGCTTTAGGCTCGGCAAATTTCACCGTTTTCAGACGAGGTGAAATATCCGCAACCAAATCAGCAGGAGCCAGTTTTTCCAAAGGTTTTTTCTTTGCCGCCATAATATTGGGGAGTTTGACAAAGCGCGGCTCGTTCAAACGCAAATCCGCGCTGATAACAGCAGGCAGTTTCAATGCTAGGGTTTCTTCGCCGCCATCAATTTCGCGCACAATCTGCACTTCGTCACCTTCAATTTGTACTTTGGACGCGAACGTACCTTGCGCCGCATTCAGCAAAGCAGCCAGCATTTGCGCCACTTGGTTGGCATCATCATCAATCGCCTGTTTGCCCAAAAAGAAAATTTGCGGATTTTCTTTGTCCGCAACAGCTTTCAGCAGCTTGGCAACTGCCAGCGGCTCCAATTTAGTATCGGTTTCAACATGAATTGCACGGTCGGCACCCATCGCCAAAGCTGTACGCAACGTTTCTTCGCATTTTTTCTCGCCCAAAGAAACCGCTACGATTTCGCTTACTTTTCCGGCTTCTTTCAAACGGACGGCTTCTTCCACAGCGATTTCGTCAAACGGATTCATCGACATTTTGACATTGCCGATATCCACATCCGAACCATCGGCTTTTACACGAACTTTGACGTTGTAGTCCACTACGCGCTTTACTGCGACCAGTGCTTTCATTGAATTCTCCTAAAAAGAACGTTGCTTTCACCATCCAACGGAAACCAAACCTTCTTCTCTATAAAATCAAATCCGTTTTTTCTTAAAAACGAATTCATTCAGAAATCTTTCGGATAATGCTTGCCGATTATACCATTTTTAAAGCATTTACTCAGGCTGGTAGATATACATTCTTATGCTTAACAAACTGGAAAATATCAGGCGCTATATCAGTTTCAGACGACCTTTTAGCCTTTGTCTGCTGCGACACAATCCATCAGCGTTTCATAAACCAAATCCGCAGTTGGAATTTGCCCGATATTGCCCAAATTTTTTGCAACAGCCGAAACTTGAACGCCTGTTTTAATCGGATCGGTATCGGTATAAATACCGACCACAGGTTTTTCCAAAGCATTTGCCAAATGCAGCAAACCGGTATCCACACCGACAATTCCGACCGCGTGTTTCAGCAGATACGCCGCCTGCAATAAATTCATTTTGTCGCACACAATGGCAAATGGCAGTCCGTCTGCAATTTGTTCGGCACGCGTTTTTTCAGTTTCATTTCCCCACGGCAGGTAAACATTGCATTGTTGTTCTTCATTCAGTTTTTGCAGCAACGCCCGCCAGTTTTCCACAGGCCATAACTTACTGTCCCGGCTGGTCGCGTGCAAAGCCGCATAATACGACTGCTCTAAATTTTTCAGACGACCTGCTTCGGGAACGGTTAAGCCGAATACCTGCGTTTCCGGCATTACATATCTAAATACTTGGGCGAACAGCTCGCGGTTGCGCCAAACGGCATTTTTCCCTTTTGGTACAGCGTATGTTTTCGCATACGCCAACGCAGCCAATCCCTCGCGCGCGCTGTTTTTATCCAAACCATAAATAGGGGATTTTGCCATTTTGGCGAAACACGCGCTTTTAATCAGACCTTGACTATCCAATACAAAATCAAATGCTTCCTGCCGCAAGGCCTGTTTCAGACGACCTATTTCCCGCCAAGTTTCAGCCTGAAAGAGATGTTTTCGCCATTGCCGCCATTTCATCACATGGATTTTTTTTATGAACGGATGCAGGCGCGCAATATCCGCAAATCCGGCTTCACACAACCAATGCAGTTCTACATCAGGGCATTGTCGCGCCAAATCTTCGATTGCGGGCAAAGTGTGAATTAAATCGCCCATACTGGACAAGCGGACAAGCAAAATTTTCATATTTAGGAAGGGTGTTTCACGTGAAACAATTTTAACTTATTGATTATTAATATATTTTTTAATTTCTTCAGCGTTTTTTAAGATGATTGCACCAGAAGAACGCATTTCCTGCCATGCCGTTTCGATGGTTTCCGGCGCAATGCCCCGACAAGCCGCTTCATTAACGATAACCTGCCAATTGCCGCCTTTGAGCAACTGCAAAACCGTTGTTTTAACACAATAATCCGTTGCCAATCCGCCGACAATGACCGTATCCGTATGTTGACAACGCAGCCATTCAATCAACCCCGTGCTCAGTTTTTCCTCAATATCGTGAAAACACGCCCCGTAAGGATGCAATTCAGGATCAACACCTTTCCAAACGCAATAATCGTATTCCTTGGCAGAAGGCAGCCCGTCCAACAATTCATAGCCGCGCGTACCGACCATCGCATGAGCCACCCAAGTCAAATCCGCATCGGGTAAACCTGTCGGCTTTAACATATCAACAGGGTTATCCACAAGCCATTTCGCTGCCGCATGATGCGCATCTTTCGTCATCACGCGCAAATCCGCCAAAGCGGCTTGGGCATTCAACTCTTCAACAATCAAATGCCCCTCGTTTACAGGCAGCTCTTTAGGACACAAAGGCGTAAAAGTTTTTTGTGCATCAACATCAATGGAAACAATCATCTCATCATTTCAAAGCGATTAAAATGCCCTGTATTATAACAAATTACTGCCCAAAAGCGGTAAAACCGGCTGTGATAAGATAACGTTTTTCCGAAAAACTTGTCCACAATCCTCATGACTTACACCATCGTCCCCATCGCCACCGCCCGCTCGCCCTACAAACAGAAATTCGGCGTCGCCCGTCAGCCCGGATTGGTTCCCGCCGCAGAAGTCTGTATCGAGCTGAATCCCGAATTTACCGCAGACAGCGTACGCGGATTGGAACACTTCGATTATGTGTGGATAAGTTTTATCTTTCACGGCGTACTGGATGAAGGCTGGGCACAAATGGTGCGCCCGCCACGGCTTGGCGGCAAACAAAAAATGGGCGTATTTGCCACGCGCAGCCCCCACCGCCCCAATCACCTCGGACTATCGCTCTTAAAACTCGAACGCATCGAAACCGGCAAACCCGTCCGCCTCTATTGTAGCGGCGCAGACCTGCTGGACGGCACACCAATTGTCGACATCAAACCCTACATCCCCTTTGTCGAATCCAAACCCAATGCCTCATCCGGCTTCGTCAGCGGCAAACCCGAAGAGCTTGAAGTCGTATGGCTTGAAAACATCGGCGCGGAAAATTTATCCGAAAGCACCCAAAACCTGATCAGCCAAAGCATAGCCCAAGATCCCCGTCCCGCCTATCAGAATATTCCCGAACGGATTTACGTCATGAATATAGAGGATTATGAAGTCAGGTTTCAAATTGAGGGAAACCGCGCGACAGTTATTGGGATAAGCGTTGTTTAAATTTAGTGATTGATTTCATTAAAAAAGGTCGTCTGAAAAAATTTTCAGACGACCTTTTCTCTCACTTATCCACAGACTGGTTTACCCAATCCGAAATCTTTTAGATTTTGCCTGCGAAGTATTCCAAAGTGCGGACAAGTTGGCAGGTGTAGGACATTTCGTTGTCGTACCAAGCGACAGTTTTCACCAGTTGTTTGTCGCCTACGGTCATCACGCGGGTTTGGGTGGCGTCGAAGAGCGAGCCGTATTCGATGCCGACTACGTCGGAAGAAACGATTTGATCTTCGGTGTAGCCGTAAGATTCGTTGGCGGCAGCTTTCATCGCGGCGTTGATTTCTTCTTTGGTTACAGGGCGTTCGAGGACGGAAACCAATTCGGTCAGCGAGCCGGTGGCAACGGGGACGCGTTGGGCGGAGCCGTCGAGTTTGCCGTTCAATTCGGGGATAACCAAACCGATGGCTTTGGCGGCGCCGGTGCTGTTGGGCACGATGTTGAGCGCGGCGGCGCGGGCGCGGCGCAAATCGCCTTTGCGGTGCGGCGCATCAAGGGTGTTTTGGTCGCCGGTGTAGGCGTGGATGGTAGTCATCAGGCCTTCAACTACGCCGAACTCTTTTTGCAGGACTGCCGCCATCGGGGCGAGGCAGTTAGTGGTGCAGGAAGCGGCGGAGATGACGGTTTCGCTGCCGTCCAAAATGTCTTGGTTTACGCCATATACGACGGTTTTCACGTCATTGCCGCCGGGCGCGGAAATAACGACTTTGCGCGCACCGGCGCGGATGTGGGCTTCGGCTTTGGTTTTGCTGGTAAAGAAGCCGGTACATTCGAGGACGACGTCTACGCCCAATTCGCCCCAAGGCAATTCTTCAGGATTCGGATTGGCGAAGACTTTGATTTCTTTGCCGTTCACCACGATGGCATCGTCTTTCAATTCGACAGTACCTTGGAAGCGGCCTTGGGTGCTATCGTATTTGAAAAGGTGCAGCAGCATATCGGCAGGGGTCAGGTCGTTGACGGCGACGACTTCGATGCCTTTGGCTTTTTCAATTTGACGCAATGCCAGACGGCCGATGCGGCCGAAACCGTTAATCGCTACTTTGATGCTCATTTTGATACTCCTGTCAGTAGGGAAGGGATAAATTTCAATAAGGGCTATTGTAGCCTGAAATAAAACTACTACCTAGAATTACACGACGCTACTTTTAAAATGTTTGATTTAAATAAAAAAACCGTGAAATAGGTCGTCTGAAAATGCAGATTGGTACGGTTTGTCCCCATATTTGGGGATAAATTTTGGTTGTTTTTAAAATTAATATGTAATTATTTAAAAAAATGATAATGGTGATGAGTGTATCCCCATTTTGTGGATAACCTTATTACTGATTGTATAATCAAATTGTTGGATTCATTTAAAGGCTGCGTTCAAGTTTTGTTTTTTATGAGAACAAAGTCGGATAATCTGTAATTGTTTGAATTTTTCTGTGGATAAAATCAGGTTTGTCCACTCGGATTACACGTCATTTTGTGGATAATCTTACCGGTACAAAGGGTCGTCTGAAAAATCTATGGTTCTGAAACACCTACATTAGCAAATACTATTAAAAATAATGGATTATTTTTTCCTTTTTATCGTATTATCCAAACATCAAACCAATTATTGAATAAGGAGGCGGTTTATGCTGCAACGAACTTTAGCAAAATCCATCAGCGTAACCGGCGTCGGGCTGCATTCGGGCGAACGGGTCGCGCTGACCCTGCATCCTGCGCCCGAAAACAGCGGGATTTCCTTCCGACGTACCGATTTGGACGGCGAAATGGGCGAAACCATCAAACTGACGCCCTACCTCATCAACGATACGCGCCTGTCGTCCACCATCGTAACCGACAAAGGCGTGCGCGTCGGCACGATCGAACATATCATGTCCGCGCTGTCCGCCTACGGCATCGACAATGCGCTGATTGAGTTAAACGCGCCCGAAATCCCGATTATGGACGGCTCCAGCCTGCCGTTTATTTATCTTTTGCAAGATGCGGGCGTTGTCGATCAAAAGGCGCAAAAGCGGTTTTTGAAAATCCTCAAACCTGTCGAAGTCAAGGAAGCGGGCAAATGGGTGCGCTTTACGCCGTATGACGGCTTTAAAGTGACGCTGACCATCGAATTCGACCATCCGGTTTTCAACCGTAGCTCGCCTACTTTTGAAATCGATTTCGCGGGCAAGTCCTACATCGACGAAATCGCGCGCGCGCGCACCTTCGGCTTTATGCATGAAGTAGAAATGATGCGCGCCCACAATCTCGGACTGGGCGGCAATTTGAACAACGCCATTGTGATTGACGACATAGACGTTTTAAATCCGGAAGGTTTGCGTTATCCCGACGAGTTTGTCCGCCACAAAATCCTTGATGCTATCGGCGATTTGTATATCGTCGGACACCCGATTATCGGCGCATTCGAAGGCTACAAATCCGGCCACGCCATCAACAACGCTTTATTGCGCGCGGTTTTGGCGGACGAAACCGCTTACGAATGGGTGGAATTTGGTGACGATGAGAATTTGCCGTCCGCCTTCCACGAGCTGCCGGCGGCTTGAGATAAGACAGCGTACAAAAAGGCTGTGGATAAACAATCATCCACAACCTTTTTATTGAATAAAGGTCGTCTGAAATCTTGATTTTAAGTTTTCAGACGACCTTTCAAGCGATACAACCATCTCCCGCCAATATTTCAAACATGATTATCCACATGGCTATTTAATCTATCCTTCTGAAAAATAAAAAGATTATATTTTTTCTCAAATTTTATACACAATTTATCCATAGCTTTTCTCCAGCAATAAAAAAGGTCGTCTGAAAAACTGAAGTTCAAAGTATGTCGCGTAAGGCGAACTGTTGGGACAATGCGCCGATGGAAAGCTTCTTTGCGGTGTTGAAGACGGAGTGTTTCTATAACGCAGGTGAATTGACGGTAGATGAATTGATGAAGCAGATAGATGACTATATGGATTACTACAACCGGGAGCGTTGCAGTTTGAAATTGAAAAAGCTGAGTCCTGTCGCATACAGAACCCAGCTTGCACAGAGCGCCTGAATAGGCTTTTATGAGTGTCCAAGATTTGGGGGCCAGTTCAGTTTTCAGACGACCTTTAGTTTTCCAACGCATCAAAACGGCTATTTGCCTGCTTTCAGCGATTGCCACAAGCGGACGATCAGGCGGCTTGCATCTGTTGATTTGGGCGATACGATGAAACTTTTATCCATCAATTCCTTGGTCGGGAAGATAGACGCATCGCCGGTATATTTTTCGTCCATCAATGCACGGGCAGGGCGGCTGGCGGGGGCGTAGGTAACGAAATTGCCGTTTTGTGCCGCGACTTCGGGATCGAGCGTGTGGTTGATGTATTTGTGCGCATTGGCGATATTTTGGGCATCGCGCGGAATCATCAGGGAATCCACCCAGATGCCGACGCCGCTTTTGGGTGCTAACACTTCGATTTCGACGCCGTTCTTCGCTTCTTGCGCGCGTGTTTTGGCGATGTTCAAATCGCCACCGTAACCGACTGAAACGCAAAGGTTGCCCGCCGCCATATCGTCAATATAGCCTGACGAAGTGAAGCGTTTGATGTCGGGACGCACTTTTTTCATCATGTTGACGGCGGCTTTGATATCGTCCGGGTTTTCGGTATTCGGGTCTTTGCCTAAATAATGCAGCGCGAGCGGGATTTGTTCGATGGCGCTGTCAAAATAGCTGATGCCGCAGGATTTTAGCTTTTTGGTGTATTCGGGATTGAACACCAAATCCCATTCGTTTTCGGGCAGCTGCTCCGTCCCCAAGGCTTTTTGAACCAGTTTTTTGTTGATGGCGAGCGTGTTGATGCCCCAGAAATAAGGGACGGCGTATTGGTTGCCCGGATCAACTTTTGCCATCATGGCAAGCAGGTCGGCATCGATGTTGGCGTAGTTCGGGATTTGGCTTTTGTCGATTTTTTGATACGCACCGGCTTTGATTTGGCGTCCGACGTTGGCAATGGACGGTGCAACGAGGTCGTAACCGGATTTGCCGGTCAAAAGCTTGGCTTCGAGGGCTTCGTTGCTGTCGTAGTAGTCGTAGCGGACGTTGATATGCGTATTTTTTTCGAACGCTTCAAGCGTGGCGGGATCGACGTAGTCCGACCAGTTGTAGATATTGAGCTTGTCGGAGGCTGTATGGGAAGAAGGTGCGGAAGATTCTGCGGCGGTTTGTTGGCCGCCGCTGCATGCAGTCAAGACGAGGCCGATGAGTGCCGCCGCCATTGAAGTTTTTTTCATGGGTACAGTCCTTTTGTGGAAGGGGGAATTGTTGCAGCGGCGGCAGTCAGTCAAGCGCAGACTGTCCGCATACAAAAGGTTAACTGTGGGGGCGGCCGGCATATGCCTCGGGCCCTTGATTCAGCAGGTTCGCATTAAACGGCAAAATCCCTGTCGACGCAATAGGTTAGACGGGAAAATTTCTTCGTTTTTTCATTGCTTTCCGCTATGGTTTTCTTCATAAACAAAAAAATATTTAGACGACCTGTTACATACTGGCCACACATAAATTTTCCCTATCCGCACACCCATGCCCTTTGCCTAAAACCCATGTTATTTGTTATACTTTTTGAGAACTATTTTTAATTAAATCAAATCCTAATTCCCGCATGACTACCCCTGACTCCGCCACCGTAACCGACCACACCCGCCAATGGCTCGAAAAAGCCGTCATCGGACTCAACCTCTGCCCCTTCGCCAAAGCGCCGCACGTCAAAAACCTCGTGCGCATCAGCGTCAGCCAGGCCCGCCATCTGGACGGTTTCCTCGAAGACTTAGACCGCGAATTGCAGCTTTTGGGCGACACGCCCGCCGACGAGCTGGAAACCACCCTGCTTGTCCACCCAACCCTTTTCCCCGACTTCGACACCTTCAACCAAATGCTCGACATTGCCGATGCCGCCGTTGTGGACAACGGTTTGGAAGGCATTGTCCAAATCGCCCCGTTTCATCCCGATTTCCAATTTGAAGGCACGGATTCAGACGACATCGGCAACTACACCAACCGCTCGCCCTACCCCACCCTGCACCTCATCCGCGAAGACAGCATCGCCAAAGCCGCACAAGCCTTCCCCGACGCCTCCGCCATTTTCGAGCGCAACATCGCCCTGCTCGAAAAAATGGGACACGAAGGCTGGGACAAGCTCGATATTCCCCGCTGCCCGTTTGATCACGGCAAAACCAAAGCATCCGAATAAGATTTCCAACAAAACAACATGATTCGCTACTTACTCATCTTTTGCGGCGCAGTTTCCTTACTTTTAGGTATCATCGGCATTTTCCTGCCATTGCTGCCAACCACACCTTTCGTCCTGCTCGCCGCCGCCTGCTGGGCAAAAGCCTCGCCCCGTTTCCACCGCTGGCTGCACCAACACCGCTATTTCGGCCCCATGATACAAAACTGGGAAAACAACGGCGCCGTCCCGCGCAAAGCCAAAATCTTCGCCATCAGCATGATGAGCCTATCCTGCATCTTCATGTTTTGGCGCTTTCCCGAAAAATGGTGGATAGGCGCGGCGTCCACATTGGGCTGCGGCTGCGTCGCCGTCTGGATGTGGCTGCGTCCCGAACCCTGATTCGCATCCAAAACACAAGGTCGTCTGAAAACGCAGTTTCCGTTCCGAAACCGTATTTTCAGACGACCTTTTGTCATTTCAAACCATCGGTTTTAAAATATCCGCAACACAAACTGCCAAAAGGAAAACCGCCATGGCACAATTCTTCGCCATCCACCCCGACAACCCGCAGGAACGCCTGATCAAACAGGCCGCCGACATCGTCCGAAGCGGCGGAGTCATCGTGTACCCCACCGACTCCTGCTACGCGCTCGGCTGCAAACTCGGCGACAAAGCCGCGATGGAACGCATCCTCGCCATCCGCAAAATCGACTTGAAACACCACCTGACCCTCATGTGCGCCGATTTGAGCGAATTGGGCACTTACGCCAAAGTCGACAACGCCCAATTCCGCCAGCTCAAAGCCGCCACCCCCGGCAGCTACACCTTCATCCTGCAAGCCACCAAAGAAGTCCCGAACCGCACGCTGCACCCGAAACGCAAAACCATAGGCCTGCGCGTACCCGACAATACCATCGCCCTGAGCCTGTTGCAGGAATTGGGCGAGCCGCTGCTCAGTTGCACCCTGATGCTGCCCGAAGACGACGAGCCGCTGACCGATCCTTACGAAATCCGCGACCGCCTCGAACACAGCGTCGATTTGGTGATTGACGGCGGCTGGTGCGGTACCGAGCCGACCACCGTCATCGACATGACCAACGGCACGGAACTCATCCGCCAAGGCAAAGGCGACACCGCCCTATTCGGTCTGTAAGCCCTAAAAATAAAAGGTCGTCTGAAAACCCAAATCCGTTTTCAGACGACCTTTTTGCTTTTCAAACCAACGGCATCAAATATCCAATTCCGCCGTATCGCCTTCACGCTCCATCCATGCGCGGCGGGCGGCGGCTTCGCCTTTGCCCATCAGTTTGACGAAAATGTCGCGTGTTTCGTCATCTGCGCCTTCGGGGATTTGTACCTGCAACAGGCGGCGGGTGTCGGGGTGCATGGTGGTGTCTTTGAGCTGGTCGGGGTTCATCTCGCCCAAGCCTTTGAAACGGCTGATGGAATAGGCGGTTTCTTTAACGCCTTCTTTTTGCAGCCGCTCCAAAATGCTGTCGAGTTCGTTTTGGTCGAGGGCGTAGAATTTGCGGGCGGGTTTGCTTTTGCCTTGTGCGTTGACATCGACGCGGAACAGCGGCGGCTGGGCGACGTAGATGTGTCCGTCGGCGACCAGTTTCGGGAAGTGGCGGTAGAACAGGGTCAGCAGCAAAACTTGAATATGAGAGCCGTCCACGTCGGCATCGGACAGGATGGCGATTTTGCCGTAGCGCAGGCCGCTTAAATCGGGATTGTCGTTGATGC
>ERZ772912.226-NODE-226-length-26960-cov-7.340569_pt1 | contig 26960 bp, 18 predicted proteins | sample MGYA00512119_ERZ772912 | MGnify/ENA primary metagenome ERZ772912 (study PRJEB29015, sample SAMEA2738048) | human oral metagenome | biome: human oral; feature: human-associated habitat; material: saliva | place: China | collected 2230 ...
GGGCGGCCGCGCAGGGCCGTAACTTCGTCCTGCCCGACGACATCAAGGCCCTGGCGGTGCCCGTGTGGGCACACCGCGTGATCGTCGACCCCGATGCTGCGTTCTCCGGCGCGACCGCCGAGGGCGTCATTCAGCGTGCCCTGACGTCGGTGCCCGCCCCGGCGGTGGGCGCGTAACGCGCCGACCGGACGACGTGATGGAAGGGAAGCGTTCACAGGCAACAACGTTGGTCTCGCCGCGCAAGGCGCAGGCCTCCCGGCCGCACCCACTGAAGTCTTTTGTTGGACTGGTCACGCCCACGGGGTGGGCGCTGATCCTCCTCATCACGGTGTCCCTGATCGTGGCGGCCACCATGGGGTGGGTCGAGGCCTTGGCGTGCGCGCTCGCTGGCTCCGTCGCCCTGGTGCTGGCCGCCACGCGCGTCGCCTGGAAGTCCCCGCACGTCGTCTCGATCCGCGTGCCCAACGAGCGCATCGTCGCAGGCCAGACGGCAGTCGGCGAGATCTCGGTGCGTAACGAGCGCGCCCGCTCTGTGCGTGCGGGCATCATCGAGCTGCCGATCGGCACGGGCACGGGCGAGTTCGTCGTGCCCCCGCTGGGCGCCCACGAGAAGTGGGAGGAAATGTTCCTCATCTCCTCGCGTCACCGCGGCCTCATCAGCATCGGCCCGGCGCGCGCCGTGCGCTCCGATGCCCTGGGCCTTTTGCGCCGCGTGCGCGCCTGGGACGAGCCCGTCATCCTGCACGTCCACCCTCGCACCGTGCGCGTCCCCTTCGACGCGACCGGCTTCCAGCTGGATGTCGAGGGCGTCTCCACCGGCAAGCTGTCCAGCTCGGACGTGTCCTTCCACGCGCTGCGCGACTACGAGCCAGGCGACGACCGCCGCACCGTTCACTGGCAGTCCACCGCCCGCCTCGGCAAGCTCATCGTGCGCCAGTACGAGGAGACCCACCGGTCCCACCACGTCATCGTCCTGGACACCTCCCGCGACGCCTGGGATCACGACTCTTTTGAGACCGCCGTGTCGGTTGCGGGCTCGCTCGGCCTGGCGAACCTGCGCGAGTCGCGCCCGGTGTCCGTGACGACGACCGAGTCGTGGCTGCCCTCCTCGGTCGCCATGCGTCTGCTGGATTCCCTCTCCGAGGTCTCCTTCTCGTCCTTCGGCGACCTGGCCCTTCGCGTGCGCGAGGCCGTGGCTCAGCGCCCCGGCGTCTCTGCCCTGACGCTGATCGTCGGTCCGCAGACGAGCGACGCGGACGCCGCCCACCTGGCTCGCCTGGCGCCCATCGACGTGCCCGTGTCCATCATCCGTATCGGCGCGGACAATGTGCGCGCCCGCCGAGACCTCGGCCGAGGAGTCCTCCTCGACTGTGCAACCCTGGATGACCTGCCGCGCATTATCGTCGCCGGGGGTCTGGCATGAGCAGCAATACGAACACCAAGCCCCGCGCTCAGCGTATCGACTCTCAGGACGAGGCCACCTCCGGCCCGCCCGTCAAGACTGACCGCCACTCGGTGCAGGAGCCTACGCAGCCGGGCACGCAGAGGGACCCCGGGCCGCGAGCTGACACGTACACGCCCAGGTTCAAGACGACGCGCAACCGCCTGCTGACGATCACGCAGCGCTTCGCGTCCTTCCGCACGCGCATGCCGATGTGGTCGCTGGCGGTCCTCGCGGTCCTCTTCGTCGGACCGGTCGCCGCCTTTGAGCCCGTCTTCGGCGGGGGAGTGGGCGCTATCGCCGCCGGCGCTGGCGTCGCGTGCGGCCTCGCGATCGCTTTCGCGTCGACCAAGTGGCGCTGGGACGCGATCACGACGGCCCTGGCCGTCCTGGCCACATACTTCCTGCTGGGCAGCGCCGCCGCCCTGCGCTCCGAAGCCCTCTTTGGCGTTCTGCCCACCGGCAAGACCCTCCAGGTCATGGTCCTGGGCTCCTTCCGCGCGTGGAAGGACCTGCTGACGCTGACCGCGCCCGTGTCCGCATACTCGGGCCCGGCCCTCGTGCCGTGGATGTGCGGCCTCCTGTTCGCGTCGGCGGCCGGATTGATCACGGCCCGCGCCGGTCGCGCCCTCCTGGGCTCCGTTCCGGTCATCGTGATGGGCGCGATCGCCCTGTTCTTTGGCCTGTCCGGCCAGCCGCTGCCCGTGTGGTCGATCCTGATCTGGTGGGGCGTTCTGGCTGCCTGGTGGGCCGTGGCCGCCCAGTATCAGCGCATCACGCTGGGTCAGGACGTGCTCGTGGGCCGTTCCGGGACACGCGGCACCGAGAACACACTCGGGCGCAGCTCCCGCTCCACCGTCTACGTGGGCACGCGCGTCGTCGGCGCTCTCCTCATGCTCGCGATCTCCGTGGGCATCGCCCTGCCCGCCGCCTCCTTCCTGGGTCGCTCGAGCACGCGCGTCGTCGGCCGCGACCTGGTCGAGCCGCCCCTGGACATTCAGGCCTACCCCTCGCCCATGGCCTCGTTCCGCCACTACACGACGGACCTGAAGGACGAGACGCTCATCACCGTCTCCGACCTGCCCGAGGGCCAGCGCGTGCGCATCGCCGCGATGGACGTCTACGACGGCACAACCTTCGGCATGTCCGATACCCGAGGCGACGGCCACTCCGGCTACATCCCCGTCGAGACGACCATCCCCGGCCGCGCGGCCGGCGACGCGGTTGTGACCGTGTCGACGACCGGCATGTCCGGCCCGTGGGTGCCCGTCCTGGGAACCCCCTCGCAGCTCACCTTCAGCGGCGCGACCGCGGGCGCGCAGAAGGACGGCCTCTTCGTCGACACATGGGCCAACGCCGCGCTGACGACCGGGCCCACCGCGACGATGTCCTACGACGTGCGGACCACGTTCGCGCCCGCCGTGCGCGACGAGGACCTGTCCGCGCTGGCCGTCATGCCCAACACGTCGAAGGACACGCACGTGCCCGACGGCGTCGTCACCATGGCCTCGGACCTGACGCAGAACGCTTCGACCTCCCTGGGCGCGGCCCGCGCGATCGAGCACCACCTGTCGACCCACGGCTACTACCTCAACGAGAACACGCAGTTCTCGCGTCCCGGCGTGCGCGCCGACCGACTCGAGCGCATGCTCTCCGGCGACGAGAACCTGATCGGCGACGACCAGCAATACACGGCCCTCATGGCGCTGATGCTCCACCAGCTGGGCATCAACGCGCGCGTCGTCATGGGCGCCTACCCCGAGGGCGGCTCCCAGGGGGGCGCCGCCTCCCTGCGTGGCTCCGACATCCGCGCGTGGGTCGAGGTCGAGTTCGAGGGCGGCGTGTGGGCCGTTTTCGATCCCACGCCCCCGCGCGACCACACGCCCCAGACGCAGGTCCCCGAGCCTCGCAGCGTGCCGCGCCCGCAGGTCCTCCAGCCGCCGGAGCCCCCGGAAGCTCCGGCCGAGCTGCCGCCGACGACACGGGACCAGAACGCCGACCCCGTCAAGCCGCCCACCGACGGCTTCCCCTGGGGTGTCGTCGCAGGCGTCGCGGGCGGGTTGCTGCTGTTGCTCGTGCCCCCGCTGGCGATCCTGGCCTACAAGGCCGCGCGCCGACGCCACCGCCGCCGCTCCGCCGCCGCCAACGCGCTGATCGGCTCGTGGGATGAGGTCGTGGACCTGGCCGCCGACTCCGGCCTGTCCATCGAGGTTGGACGCACGCGCCAGGAGACCGCCTGGTCGCTGGCCTCGCAGTGGAACCTCGGCGAACACCCGGGCGACCCCTTCACCCTGGTGACGGGCGAAGTGCGCCACGGCGACGACGGGTCGATCGACTCGGTTGAGTTCGACGAGGCCTCGGCCACCAAGGGCCGTTACGTGATCGATGGGTGGAGCCGTTTCGGAGACGACGTGCCGACCCCGGTCGTCATCGCCCGCTACGCGGACGTCGCGGATTTCGCCTATCACGGTGCCTCGCGCGACCGCGCCCGCGACGCGTGGATGCAGGTCAACGACCTGCGCTCCCAGGTGGGCAAGAACGCCGGTTTCTTCCCGCGTATTCGCCACGCGTTGTCCCTGCGCTCGCTGCGTATGCGCCGTAAACTGCGTCTGAGCGCAGCGGTTGCGCGCACGATGCAGGAGGGCGGCGAGAAGTGAGTCCAGCGGTCGCGGGCACGCGTGGCCCCCAGATCCCAGGTTTCCGATGGGTCCGCCCTCTGGGGCAGGGCGGTTTCGCCGACGTATTCCTGTACCGACAGGAGCTGCCCAGCCGTGACGTGGCGATCAAGGTCGTGCGCGCGCAGGGCGACGAGCGTGGCACCCTCGAGCTGCACCGCGAGGCCGACGCGATGACGCTGCTGGCCGGGCACCCCTCGGTCGTCGAGCTGCACGGCGTGGGCACCACCGCGGATGGGCGCGCCTACCTGGTCATGGAGTACTGTCCGGTCGCGGATCTGCTCACGCAGGTGCGCGCCCGGCCGATGTCCCTGGAGACGGCGCTGGAGACGATGATCAAGGTCTGCGGCGTCGTGGAGATGTTCCACCGCCAGGGCTACGTGCATCGCGACATCAAGCCGTCGAACATCATGCTGGACGCTTACGGCAAGCCTGTTCTCGCAGACTTTGGCGTGGCCTCGAGGATAGGCAAGTTGGAGGTTGGCGCCTTCGACGGTTTCTCGGTGCTGTGGGCGCCCCCGGAGCAGCAGGACGTCAATTCCCCTGCGGCACCGACGCAGGACGTGTGGGCGTTGGCCTCGACGATGTGGACGTTTATTACGGGCCGCAGCCCCTTCGAGGACCCGATTGGTGACAACTCTGCGGCGTCGATCGCCAACCGTGTCCAGCGTGGGCGCATGCGCGGCCTGGGGCGCGCGGATGCCCCGCCGGAGCTGGAGCGCGTGCTGCGCGCGGCGATGGCGATTAACCCGGACGAGCGCACCCCCACGGCCATGGCGTTTGGCCAGGGCCTCCAGCGCGTCCAGAAGGAGCTGGGCTACGCGCGCACCGAGATGGAGATCAAGGAGAAGCGCTCCAAGAGCACCGCCGCTCCCTCCGGCGACCAGAAGACGCGCCTGCGTGGCGCCCCCGTCATCGACCCGGATAAGACGCGCATGCGCTCGTCGTTCTACTCCTTCGAGGGTGGGGCGGGCTCGGGTGGCGTCGAGGCCGTGGCTGATTCCTGGAAGATCGATCGTTCCGCCCAGGCGGCCGAGGCCTCGGCTGGGCGCGTGGTTGACGATCCGTCCGCCTCCAAGCGGGGCATGAGCCCCGTGGCGGCCGTGGGGTTGGCGCTGCTGGCTGCGGTGATTGCCGCCGGCCTGGTGGTGGGCATCTTGCGCGGCGAGGGCACCTTCACGCGCATCACCCCCGAGTCCGAGTCGACGACTGCGTCGGCGGGCGCGGGTGACCCATTGGGATCGGCGCCGCCGGAAGTGACGCAGCTGACGGGCGTGTATGCGGGCGGAACTGTGACGTGGACGTGGACGCTGCCCGATGGCCTAGCCAAGGCAGATGTGACCTACTCCTATGAAGCGACGAATCCGTCGGACACGACGCGCGGCAGCGTCGAGGAGGCGACGGTGAGTGTGGATGCGGTCGCCGGCGAAAACTGTATGGAAATCTCTACGGTCTCACGTTCGTCCGGGCGCATGTCTGATCCCATGCGGGCGTGCGTGACCGTTCCCTGACCAACCGGGTGGATCTTTCCGGCGCGTAGCACGTCACGCTTTCAGCCTATGCTTATGCGGTAGGCTGGTCGAAAACCTGTACCTCCAAGGTGTTAGTTGTCGGGAAAGTGGTGAGCGTCGTGACGAAAAGTGACCGCATGATGCACCTGTTGCGTCGGGCGACGCGTCGCTTCCCTGCCATCACCGTTGTGCTCCTGACGGCCGTCCTTGTTCTTGTCGCCTTCCTGCATCGGGGCATCGAGGTCACCGAACTCGACGTGGACGACGGCGGCATCTGGGTCGCGAAGGGCGCGGACCTGTCGCTGGGCCACCTCAACTACGACGCGCTGACCTTCGACGGATTCGTGTCGACCCCCAGCGCCCAGGTCGCCCTCGGGCAGGACGGGCGCACCGTGACAATCGGCGACGAGACAACCCATTCCGTGGCCTCCGTCGATGTCGCCGCCATGAAGCTGGGCGGAGCTAGCACCGTTCCCGAGGGCTCGCGCGTCGTTCAGGGCGCCTCGACGATCGCAGTCCTGGACTCACTGGCCGGCTACCTGTGGGTGGGAGAGGCCAATCGTCCCGACGCCATCAAGTACGAGGACACCTCGGCCATCGCCGACGGCCTAGCCGGCGGCATCGTGACCGTCTCTACCGGCGGCACTGTCTTCGCCTACGCGCCGCAGTACGCCACGCTCACCACGGTCACCCGTGCGGGCTCGACGTGGTCCACCACCAAGGCGACCCTCAGCGGCATGTCGGTGGGTGACGACCTGTCTATCACCGCCGTGGGTGATAAACCCGTCATCTACGACGCGACGACCAACACGCTCGTCCTGCCGGGCGGGCGCACCCGCGCCCTCGACGCCGACGGTGTTGCACCCGGCGCGGTCCTCCAGATGCCCGGGCCGGCCTCGTCCTCCGTGCTCCTGGCGACACCGGACTCCCTGGTGAGCGTCCCCCTCAACGGCTCCGCCCCCACGGTGACCCCCGCGCAGGAGGGCACCTCCATCTCGGGAACCCCGGCCCCGCCCGCCTTCCACCAGGGCTGCGCGTACGGCGCCTGGTCCTCCTCGGGCGCGGCGCTGCGTCAATGCGAGTCCGGCCTGACCCGCTACACGAGCGTCGAGCGCCTGGCCGCCTCCAAGCACCCCCTCTTCCGCGTCAACCGCACCCGCATCGTCCTCAACGACATCGAAGACGGGACCGTGTGGCTGCCCGAACGCGACATGATCATGATCGACACCTGGGACGAGGACAACCCCGACGAGTCCCAGTCCTCCTCCGAGGATCAAAACCCCGACCTGCTCGAAGAGATCAGCGACCCCAAGCGCGACCAGAAGAACACGCCGCCCACCGCCGTCGACGACGAGTTCGGCGTGCGGCCCGGCAAATCAACGCTCCTGCCCGTCCTCCAAAACGACTCCGACTCCGACGGCGACGTGCTCACCGCCGAGCCGATGTCCCAGCCCTCCTTTGGCTCCGTCGTCGTCACGCGCGGCGGACGCGCCCTACAGATCACAGGCGTCGCCGACGACGCGGAAGGCTCCAGCTCCTTCACCTACTCCGCGTCCGACGGCCTGGCCTCGGCGACCGCGAACGTATCCCTGCGCGTCCACCCCTGGAGCGAAAACGCCGGGCCCAAGCGCGTCCACGACGCCAGCGTCAAACTCGGCGCGGGCGCCCAAATCGAATACAACGTGCTGGCCGATTGGATCGACCCCGACGGTGACCAGATCTTCCTCGAGCGCGCCGAGGGCTCCGAGGGCCTGTCGGTCCAGTTCTCCGAGGACGGGACCGTCTCGATCCACGACCTCGGCGGCGGTCCCGGGCCTCGTCAGGTCACCCTGTCCGTGTCCGACGGCTGGATCACCACTGAGGGCGAGCTCACCGTCCTCGTGCAGGAAAACGGCAACATCGCGCCCATCGCGAACGCCGACTTCTACGTCACGCGTGTCTCCGAACCCCTCATTGTCGCGCCCCTGGCCAACGACACCGACCCCAACGGGGACGTGCTCGCGCTGACCAAGGTGTCGACCGCGCCCGCCTCGACGACCCTCGTGCCCGACCTGGAGCTGGGCACCGTGACTTTCACGGCCTCGCAGGTAGGCTCCTACGAGTTCACCTACACCGTCAGTGACGGGCCCGAGGCCGTCGTCGGCGTCGTGCGCGTCGACGTCGTATCGGGCGACGAGCATGCGGCCCCCGTCGCCGAGGACGATATCGCCATCCTGCCCTCCGGCGGCTCCGCCCTGGTCGCGCCCCTGGCCAACGACACCGACCCCTCCGGCGGCGTCCTCGTCGTCCAGTCCATCGAGGTCGACTCAGACTCGGGCATCGAGGTCGCCCTCATCGACCGCCACCTCCTGCGGGTGACGGCCCCGGCAGGCCTCGACGACGTCGCGCGATTCACCTACACCGTCTCGAACGGCTCCGGCTCGGCTACGGCCTCGGTCGCCGTCATCCCGACGCTCGCCAAGGACGACCGCGCCCCCCTCGAACTGCAAAACGACTCCGCGAAGGTGCGCGTGGGCGACATCGCCTCGATCCCGGTCCTGGCGAACGACCACTCCCCGTCGGGCCTGGCGATGAGCGTCTCCTCGACCCTGTCGGGCACGGTCGACTCCGTCTACGGCCACGCCTTCGTCACCGGAAACCTGGTGCGGTTCGAGGCCTTGGACACGACCGGCCGCGTCGACGTGACGTACACGGTCACGGACTCGGCCGGCAATACGGCCAGCGCCGTCGCGAGCTTCAACGTGATCGGCGCCGACCAGGCGAACTCCGCGCCCCAGCCCAAGGCACTGACGGCCTGGGCCAGCGCCGGGCAGACTATGCGCATCCCCGTACCCCTCAACGGCATCGACCCCGACGGTGACTCGGTGACCCTGGTTGGTATCGACCAGCCGCCGACAATGGGCACGGCCACGCTGGGCACCGAATGGATCGAATACACGCCCGGCGAGAACGCGTCCGGCACGGACGTCTTCACCTACACGGTCGAGGACCGCCTGGGCCGCCAGGCCAAGGCCCGCGTGCGCGTGGGCGTCGCCCCGCCCTCCGAGCTCAACCACAACCCCGTGGCCCTGCCCGACGTCATCAAAGCCAGGCCCTCGCGCACGGTTGAGGTCAACGTCCTGTCCAACGACGTCGACCCCGACGGCGACACGTTGAAGCTGCGCGAGGGATCCCTGGAATCCTCCAACGACCAGGTCAGCGCCACCGTCGTGTCCCCGACGTCCGTGGCCGTCACGACCCCCGCGCAGACCAACCCCTTCGTCGTCACCTACGTCGTCGAGGACGGACGAGGTGGCTCCGCGACCGGTCAGCTGACCGTCAACGTCGAGACCGACGCGCCCCTCATGGCGCCGATCGCTCGCGACGACGTGGTCTCCCTGTCCGACGTGCCGCGCGACGGAGCCCCGGTCACGGTGAACGTGCTGGCAAACGACGAGGACCCCGACGGCTCCCTCGCCGACCTGTCGATCGCGTCGAACGCCGACGGAGTCAGCGTGGACAACACGGCCCACACGGTGACGGTGACCCCCGAGACGGACCGGCGCCTCGTCGTCTACTCGATCACGGATCAGGACGGCCTGTCCTCCTCGGCCGTCGTCTCGGTGCCCGGCGCGCAACGCAAGGTCCCCGCCGTTAACCCCTCGCGCATCCCGATCCGCCTCAAGGCGGGTGAGACGAAGACGCTGACGCTGGACGACTACGTGCTGGTTAAGCGCGACGCGCACGCCTACATCCGCGACACGTCGACCGTGCGCGGGGGCGCCGGCCTGACGAACCTGAACGCGGACGAAAGCTCGATCTCCTTCACGGTCGAAGCCAGCTACGTGGGTAAGACCTACATCAACGTGGAGGTCTTCGACGGGCGTGAGGGCGACGACTCCGCGACCTCCGCGTCGCTGACGCTGCCGATCCAGGTCGAGGCCACCCAGAACCACCCGCCGACGATCACGCCGACGGTCATCCGCGTCGCATCGGGCGAAGAGACGACCGTGGACCTGCCGCTCATGGTCAGCGACCCCGATACCCCAGACCCGGCCTCGTTCACCTACCGGGTGTCCGACATCCCCTCGGGAATCACCGTCACCCACTCCTCCGATACACAGCTGCGTGTCAGCGCAGCGGCCGGCACGAAGTCCGGTGCGGTGGGCTCGCTGACGCTGAGCGTCGACGACGGATCGGGGGCCGCGGTCAGCGCGAAGGTGCCGATCGAGGTCGTCGCCTCGACGCGCCCGCTCATCCAGACCTCGCTCGCGCAGATCATCGCCGACGCCGGGTCCACCGTGAACGTCGACCTGACGCAGTACACGACCAACCCGTTCCCGGACACGCCGATCACGATCCAGCGCGCCACCGTCGAGGTCGGCGAGGGCACCGTGGACCCCCAGGGCACGGTCCTGGCCGTGAGCCCGCGCGCGGGCTTCCACGGGAACATGGTGATCGTCTACCGGGTCATGGACAAGACACTGGAGTCCTCGCGTACCGTCGAGGGGCGAGTCTCGGTGACCGTGCGCGACCGTCCCAACGCCCCTGAGAACGTTCATGCCACCGCGACGGGTCCGGGCCGTGCCTCCGTGTCCTTCACACCCGGCGCCGACAACGGCGCGCGCATCACCGAATACCTGGTGACGAGCTCGCATGGGGGCACCACGAAGTGCGAGCAGACCGTGTGCGACGTGAGCGGTCTGACCAACGGCGAGCGGCACTCCTTCACGGTCGTCGCGCGCAACGCGGTGGGCGACTCCGATGCGTCCGCCCCCTCCAGCGAGGTCCTCGTTGACGTGACGCCGGAGCGCATGAGCACGCCGTCGTTGTCCCCCGGTGACGGGTCACTGGACGTGACGTGGAGCGCGCCCAACAACGAGGGCTCCCCGATTACCTCCTACGAGATCACGTTCAACGGCAGCGACGGCTCTACCCGCCAGGAGAGCGCGGGGGCCGGCCTGACGAAGACGACGGTGAGCAACCTTGAGAACGGTGTCACCTACTATGTGTCGATCGTTGCGCGCAACAGTGCCGAGAAGCAGGCCGAGTGGTCGGAGAAGGCCACCGGCACGCCGCACGGTAAACCCGACACGCCCAGCAACGTGGGCCTTGAGCACGTGGGGTCCTCACGTGACGGATCCACCGGTTCCGTCGTCATTTCCTGGTCTCTGGGCAAGTCCGGTGGCAGCGACTGGGGGCCGACGACCGTGACCGTGGACAACAAGCCCAAGACGGTTGACGGTGGCACCACCTCCGTTCAGTTCGACGGGGTTTCGGCCAGCTCCTCGCTGACCGTCAACGTCGACGTATCGAACGCGGAGGGCGACCACGCCTCCTCGGGAGACAAGTCGTTCTCGCTGCTCACCGTCCCCATGCCGATCAGCGCCCCGAGGCTGGAGGGCACCGGCTATGCCGGTCAGCTGCGGGTCTCGGGCCTCAGTAAGGCCGCGGGGAACGGATTCTCCAGCTCCGAGCTGACCCTGCGCTACGCCTCGACGTCCGACGGCTGTTCCTCCGGCTCGGAGATCAGCGACGGCGCGGTGATCGAGGGCAACGGCATCTCGGCGCGCACCTACTACTTCTGCCAGGTCGGGACCGCGACCTCGGGCACCCCGGTGTCCTCGAGCCCCGTATCCGCGCAGGGCCAGCCGACTGCTCCTCCGAACGTGTCGGGCGTGACGATCGCGAAGGCGGGCCCGGGAGCGGTGACGGTCAACGTCGCCGTCGCCGAGGCCTACCCGGCCATCACGTCGATGACGGTGACCGTGGGAGGAAAGACGGTCCCGATGACGGGACGCACGAGCGAGACGGTGACGGGCCTGACCGAGGGTGCCTCGGTGAGTGCCCACGTCGTGGCCAAGAACAGCGAGGGCGAGGCCTCGGCTGACTCGACCTCGACGACGACCGAGCTGAGTGTGTCCCCGACGTGGGTCGAGACCTGCTCGCCGGACGTGGCCACCCAGGTGCCTGGCGGGCAGACGTGCCACACGTTCTCCCTGTCCGCGCCCGGTTACGTCTCCGACGTGTCGGTGCCGCACGTGTGTCAGGTTTCCTCCGACGTGGACCCCGCGCGTCAATACAGCGTCGTCGTGGATGGTCCCAGCGTTGAGTCGGGAGTCGCGACGTTGGCGGGCTCCCAGATCGCCATGAGGGGCAAGGTCGTGGTGCACAGCTGCGAGCCGCGCCGATAGTAGTCACGCCGAGGAGAAACGATGGGAGGAACGTCATGGAGCGCATGAATGCCGGTTTCGGCCAGACTCAGCGACCGCTTGCGGCGCGCGTCGTGGACTCGGCACGCACGTTCGTGGCCGCGCGCCTGCGGGCGATCCCGGGGATACGTCACGTCATGGACGCGTGCTCGGTCGTCACGTCCTTCGGCTGGCTTGTGATTGGCGCGGCGATCGCTGGTTTCGTTGGAGCGATCCTCGCGGGCTGGGCGGAGGCTTTTGCGCTCTTCGTCGCCTGCCTGTCCCTGCTGATCATCGCCATCATCCTCGTGGCGGCACCCTCCCCGTACCGCGTCTTTTTGCGCCTGGCTCAGGAGCGCGTGGTCGCCGGACAGACGGCGCTGGGTGAAATCCGGGTCGTCAATGACACAGCGCGCCGCGGCGGCTCGGAGGTCATCGAGTTGCCGATCGGCACGGGCGTCGCGGAGTTCGTGATCCCGGGCGTTTCCTCGCACGAGACGTGGGACGAGTTTTTCTCCGTGCTGACCCGCCGCCGCGGCGTCATCGAGATCGGCCCGGCGCGCACCGTGCGCTCGGACGGCCTGGGCCTTTTGCGCCGCGTGCGCTCGTGGGATAACCCGGTGACCCTCTACGTTCATCCGCGTACCGTGCGTATTCCCTTCGAGGCGACGGGCTTCCAGGTCGACGTCGAGGGCGTGGTGACCGCGAAGCTGTCCAGCTCGGACGTGTCCTTCCACGCGCTGCGCGACTACGAGCCAGGCGACGACAGGCGTGCCGTTCACTGGCAGTCCACGGCGCGCCTGGGCAAGCTCATCGTGCGCCAGTACGAGGAGACCCACCGCTCTCACCACCTCATCGTGCTCGACACGTCGCGCTCGTCGTGGGACCGCGACTCCTTCGAGGACGGGGTGTCGGTCGCCGCATCGCTGGCCCTGGCTGGAATCTCGGCGTCGCGCACGGTGTCCTTCGCTGCTGGCAAGACGTGGGTGCCCGCCACGAATGCGGGTGCCATGCTTGACGCTCTGTCGTCCCTGCCGATGAGCGGGCGCGCCGACATTACTGCCCTGGCTCGCCGCGCCTACGCAGCCCGTCCGGCGGCCTCGTACGTGAGTATCGTCGCGCCTCCGTCGGTCAGCGACGCGGAGGCCGCGCACCTCGCCCAGGTCACCCCCAGGGACGTGACCGTGCAGGTGCTGCGCATCAACCCGAAGCGGCGTCCGCGTCGGCGTCGCCTGGAGGGCGGCGTGCTCTACGATTGCCCGTCGCTGCGCGATCTGGCGCACCTGGTGGGTGATATCCGGTGACTGCGAATGATCTGCGTCGGGCCAGGCCCTCGCTGCCGCTGCCGTCTTTCCTGGTGCTCGCTGTGCTTTTTACCGGGCCGGTCCTCACGCACGAGGCCGTGTTCGGGTCCTGGGTCGGCCTCACTGCGGCCGGCGCGGGCGTTGTCGTAGGCCTGCTGATTGCCGCTGCCTCGACCCGATGGTCGTGGGACACGCTCTCCACGCTGGCGGCCGTCCTCCTCGGCTATTTCCTCGTGGGTGGGCCGGTCGCCTTGCCTGCGACGGTGCGCTGGCGTGTCGTGCCGACGACGGATACGCTGCTGACGCTCGTGCGCGGTGCGGTCAGCTCCTGGAAAGACCTGCTGACGCTGACGCCGCCCGCCTCCTCCTATGTGGGACCCGCTCTGGTTCCCTGGATAACCGGCCTTTTGTGCGCGCTCGGCGCCGGCCTCGTCTCGGTGCGCTGGGGGCGCCCGCTCCTGGGTATCCTCCCGGTTGCGCTCATGGGCATCGTCGGCTTGGCTTTCGGTCCCTCGGGCCTCGTGCCGCCCGTGTGGCCGTTCATGGTGTGGTGTGCGGGCGCGTTCCTGTGGCTGACGTGGGCCTCGGCGCATCAGCGCCTCTCCCTGGGCCTGGACGTGTCCGTCAATCGACGAGGCCATGGCGAGGCTAGTGCGTCGACCGTGTCGGCGCGCGGCGCATCCCGTCAGGCCGTGTTCCGTTCTCGGCGCCTGTTGGCCGCGTCGCTGATGATCGTCCTCGCGGTGGGCGTGGCGCTGCCGGTGACGGACGCGTGGGGACCGAGCGGGCGACGCATCGTGGCGCGCGAGCTGGTGGAGCCGCCGTTTAACGTGCGTCAGTACCCGTCGCCGCTGTCGGCGTTCCGCCACTACAAGAAGGACCTGGGCGAGCAGACCGTCATGACGGTCAGTGGCTTGCCCGCGCGCACGCGTATCCGTCTGGCGGCGTTGGACGTGTACGACGGGACGACCTTCACGATGAGTGCGCCGAAGAGTCAGATTTCGGTGCTGACCGCGGCGGCGGAGGACGGGAAGACACAATCCGTCAACGTGCGTAACGGCTACGTGGCGGTGGGCTCCACGATCCCGCGCACCCCTTCCGGTCTGAGCGACGGGGAGTTCACTGCGACAATCGAGACCGCGGGCATCGTCGGCCCGTGGGTTCCCGTGGCCGGTGACGTTCGTGAGGTGACGTTCGGCGGGGAGAACGCGCGCACGCAGCAGGAGGGCCTGCGCTTTGACATGTGGGCGAACGCCGCCCTGACGACGGGTATTCCCGCGCAGCCGCAGGCGGTCACGGTGCGCGCCGACGCGCCCGTCGTCCCCACGGACTCCCAGTTCGCGGGGGCTACCCCCGTGAAGTTCCATTCGGACACGAAAGAGCCCTACCCCAGCGGCCTCGACAGCTTCATGGCCTCCATCGTGGGATCCTCCTCGACGCCCATTGAAAAGGCGCGTGCCATCGAACGCTACCTGCACAACGAGGGCTTCTACCTGACCGAGAACACCGACCAGTCGCGCCCCGGCCACAACCTCAACCGCCTGTCATCGATGGTCTCTGGCACCGGGGAGCTGATCGGCGACGACGAGCAGTACGCCGCGCTCATGGCCCTCATGCTCCACCAGCTCGGGTGGAACGCGCGGGTCGTCATCGGCGCCTACCCGGAGGGCGAGCCGACCGAGAGCATGACGCTCCTCGGCTCGGACATGCACGTGTGGGTGGAGATGGAGTTCGAGGGCATCGGTTGGGCCGTGTTCGACCCGACACCCGACAAGGATCGGGTGCCGGAGTCTGAGTCGCACACGAAGAAGAACTCGCCGCGTCCTCAGGTGCTCCAGCCGCCAGAGCCCCCCGAGGAACCCGTCGAGCTGCCCCCGGTCAGCCGCGACCAGGACGTGGCCGCCAAGGAACCGCCGCCCGCGGGCATCCCCTGGCTCCTCATCGGCACCACGACCGGCTCGCTGATCCTGCTGGTTCTTCCCTTTGTGCTCATCGTGGCGCTCAAGGCCAGGCGAACCCGCGTGCGTCGCAAGGCCTCGCCCGGCGTCGCCCTCGTGGGCTCCTGGGACGAGGTCGTCGACATGGCACTTGACGCCGGCGTGCGCGTGCGCGCCGACCAGACGCGTCAGGAAACCGCCTGGGCGTTGGCCTCGTTCTGGAAGCTGCGCGAGGGGCAGGACGCCGAGTCTGCGGGCGACCGACCTGAGGGCGCCCAGGCCTCGGGAAGCGACCTGATCCCGGGCTGGACGATGTTCCGTGAGAGCGTGCCGATGACGGTGGCGATCGCCAGGCGCGCGGACGTCGCTGATTTCGCGGCCGAGGCCGGGCAACGGGCCGAGGCCGAGTCGGCGTGGGCGGACGTGGATCACCTCAAGCGCTCGCTGGCGTCGTCCGCGAGCCTGTGGGTGCGCCTGAGGCGTCGCTTCTCGCTGCGTTCGCTGGCGCGCAAGTGGCGCCTGAAGCCGACCGGAAGCCAGGAGAGACGAGGCCCGGCCGAGCTGCTGGATGACGGGGAGGACGCGGGTGGCCCCCAGTGGCGCCCGTCGAGCGTGAGGAGTAAGTCGTGACGCGTGCAGGAGTGGTGGGAACCGGCCCGCGCATCGAGGGATTCCGGTGGATTCGTGCGCTCGGGTCGGGCGGTTTCGCGGACGTTCACCTGTATCACCAGCAGGTTCCGTCGCGTGACGTCGCCATCAAGATTGCGCGCTCGAATGTGGAGGGCGGAAACGAGGCGATTCGCCACGAGGCCGACGCGATGGCCCGCGTGTCCAGCCACCCGACCATCGTGAATCTGCACGGCGTGGGTGCGCTGGATGACGGGCGCGAATTCCTCATCATGGAGTACTGCCCGGTGACGAACATCGCCGATCAGGTGCGTGCTCACCCGATGGACGTGCCCGCGGCGCTGGATTTGATCATCCGCATTTCCTCGGGCGTGGAGATGCTGCACCGGATGGGCTACGTGCACCGCGACATTAAGCCGGGCAACATCATGCTGGACTCCTACCAGTCGCCTGTCCTCACCGACTTTGGCGTGAGCGCGCGCATCGGCGAGGGCAGGGACGGCGGCCTGGAGGGCTTCTCCGTCATGTGGGCGCCGCCCGAGCAGCACGACGGAAGCGCCCCCGCGGACCCGTCGCAGGACGTGTGGGCACTGGGGGCCTCGCTGTGGACCCTGCTCGTGGGGCGCAGCCCCTTCGAAGACCCGATCGGGGATAACTCGACGGTCGCGGTCGCGATGCGCGTGCGTTCCGGGCGCCTGCGCTCCATCGGGCGCGCCGACGCCCCCGAGGAACTGGACCTGGTGCTTCGGGCTGCGATGAACGTGGACCCCGCGCGTCGCCTGCGCACCGCGCTGGCCTTTGCCCAGTCGCTCCAGGGTATCCAGACGCTCATGGGTCTTCCCGAGACGCCCATTGAGGTGCGCGAGGAGGCTCCCATTCCTCGTCCGACGGAACCCAGCGTTGCCGGGCACAGCGGCTACCCCGTTCCGACGAAGCCCGATGAGCAGGGCACGAAACTGCGCGTCACATCGGCCGCGCAGGAGCATACCGTCCGGGCGGGCGGGGGCTTTGACTTCTCCGAGTCGGGCGTCGTCCCGGTCGCGGACTCGTGGCACCACCCGCGCAACCAGTCGACGGGGCGAGCAGCGGCGACGTCCTTCGAGGGGGAGGAGGAACGCAAGGGGCGCTCCGTGCCGTTCCTGGCCGTCGTGACGCTCGCGGTGATCGCAGCGGTCGCGGCCGCCGGCCTCGTCGTCGCGATGCTGACCGGTGGGGGCCAGTCGGTTCGTATCGATCCCGTTGACTCCCCGAGCGCCAACGGGGACGATCCCGCAGACCTGACGGTCCCGCCGACTGCGCCGAGCGGCCTGAACGGGCGTCTGGAGGGCGAATCCATCGTGTGGACGTGGACCGCGCCGCCCGATCCGAACTACGCAAGCGAGGACCTGGCGTTCCAATACCGCCTCGATCGCCCGGGCGAGGCACCGATGGCCGCATCAAGCCCCGTCGCTTCCGTCACCCTGCCCGCCGCGCACGGAGGGGACAACTGCCTGACCGTGCGAACCGTCGTGTCGGCCTCCGGCCTACAGTCTCAGCCTGTGAGCATCTGCGTCGCCGTCGAGTAACGGGTCGAGCAGGCCTTGGCCGGCCCGCGTCAGCGCGTCGAGCCGCCCGGCTTGCGCAGCCAGGACAGGACGACGAGGCTCCCCAGGAAGGTCGCGCTGCCCAGCGCGATGCCGATGACGGTGAGGTTGGCGCGCGTGCGCGCCTGAGCCCCCGAGGCGTGCTCGGTGACCGGCAGCGTGGGCGCGGTGTCTGCGCCGCTCGTGCCGGTCAAGGGGTTGATGGGGCCGTCGATGCGGGCGTTGGCGGCCACCGTAATGGCAGCGTAGGGGTTGATCATGCCCCAGCCGACGGTGCTCGTCGAGCTGGCCGGGCTCACGCGCCGAGCCGTGGCCTCAAGCCGCCACTTCCACATGGCGGGCGTCTCGTCGGGGTGGGCGGAGGCCACCAGGGCGGCTGCCCCCGCGGCGTACGCGGCCGCGAAGGAGGACGAACCGGTCGCGACGTTGTTGGCCTCGCCGGTCAGGCAGTCCCCGCCGGGCACAGCCGTGGTCAGTGACGAGATCGAGGGAGCCGCGATATTGACGTGAACGCCCGAAACCTGCCCGCCGTCGGGCACGCCGCCCGTCGCGCTGGTCACGGCCAGGGCCTGCGGGTGCGCGGCCGGGTAGCGTGGAACGGTGTCGGTCCCGTACTGCTGAACGATCTGGGAGTCCGCGTTGCCCGCCGATGCGACCACGAGGGACCCCTGAGCGGTTGCCGACGCCACGGCCTCGTCGAGGCGAGCGTCCTGCGTGGGCTGGGACTGCGGGACGACGATGATCTGAGCGCCCTGGCTGGCCGCCCACTCGATGCCTTTCGCGGTCGTCGCCGCATCCAGGCCGGTGGGTCCCTTCTGCGGGTCTTCGTTGAAAGTGTCGTAGACGCGCACCGGCAGCAGGGCGACGCGCGGCGCGACGCCTTCGAGTGCCGACTGCTCGGGCAGGAGCCGGGAGGCGATGATGCCCGCGACCTGGGTGCCGTGACCGTAGTTGTCGGTGCGGCCATCTCCGCCGGTGCTGACGAGGTCCAGGCCGGGCAAAACGATGGAGCCCGAGGGGAAACGGGAGGAATCCTCGCCGCGGTCGGTTGCGGCGCCCACGGGGGAGAAATGCTTACTGGCCGGGCTGATACCCGAGTCGACGATGGCGACGGTCACGTTCTCGCCCTTCGTGATGGCCCATGCGCGATCGAGATCGAGGCGTTTGTCCGCCGTCTGTGCGTAGGTGGCGATGTAGTCGGTGCTGGTCAGGCAGCCGCCGGAGGCAGCATCGGCCGCACGCACCCGCACCTCTGCGCGCGCGGGGGCTGGACCGCTCAGTACCAGGCTGGCACCCGCGAGGAGGCAGGCACCCGCGCGCAGCGTTCGCGTCGCCCGCGCGTCCAGGAGCCGGGGCTTCCGGCGGGGCCGTGCGCGGCTCATGAGCTGCCCCCACCGGCGACCTCCCGGCGGGCGGCTCGGTTCGACAGCTCAACGCCGGTCGGGATGAGCTCCAGCCATTGCTCGGGGACCCGTTGGATGAAATCCGCGTTCCAGCCAAGCCGTCGGAGGGTATCGTTTTGGTCCTCGCCGAGGGAGTGGCGCTGGCCCAGGTCGGAGACAAAGGTCAGTGGAGCCTCGGTCTGCCCGTTGCTGGATCCTTGCGCGAGCGTGCCGAAACCGGAGGCCACCAGGGCGGCCCCGGGCGAGAAGGAGGTCGGGACGTCGGCCGTGGGGTCCAGGTTCCACGAGGCCCGACGAGCACTGTCCTGCGACATCACGGTCAGGGTCGCGTGGGCCGACCCGGAGGGCTGCTTGCTGTCAGCGTTGCCCTGAGCGCGCTCCAGGGTCGCGCAGGGAACCTGGTCGCGCACGCGAATGACCTTGGGGTCGTCGCTGTCGGCTGCCGTCGAGTCTGAGTCGAAGGGATACAGGCCCTCCAGCTGCGACCACTCGTCGGGGAAGGGCGAGGGCTCCACGTCGGTCTTGGCGACCGTAAAGGACTGCGCGAACGCGCTGGGCTGGAGGGTCAAAGCGCCCTCGATCGTGCCGTTGGGCGCAGCGGTCGTGCCCTCGTACAGGGCGGCGGCCAGCGGCGACAGCGGGTAGGCGTGCCCGGTGGCCACCAGCACGTAGTAGGTGGTGCTACCCGTATCCTTCACGGCGATGACGCTGCCCTGGCGCAGTGAGGCGTTGTTCTGGGGGGACGAGGCCATGGGGCCACCCGGTTCTGCCACACCCCATGTGGTCAGGTCGGGACCGTCGTCGAAGAGAGACACCCAGTTGGGGTCCACGGAGATGGGGGAGGTGCCGATGCGCAGGCGCGCGACGATGTCGCTGGCGCTGCCGGGGATACGGAACTTGGATGATCCTGCGACGATGAAGGAGTCGGAACTCCCGGAGGGGGTGACGTGGGCGCTGCGGGCGCTGTGTAGGCCGTTGCTCGACAGGAGCGAGGAGTTGCCGATCCACGTGAAGGTGTGTTCGGAGATGGCGCAGCTGGTCCAGTCGGCGGTCATGTGGTCGGCGCTGGAGGGCACGTCCTCGGGCGCGTCGGGGATGCCGAGCGCCTGCCCCTGGCTGTATTTGCTCAGGTCGGAGGTGGAGATTTTCATCGTGCCGGTCGAAGAATCGCCGAGGAGGCGCGCGGAGGTCCGGTTGGTGATCGGGTGCCACTGTCCGTCTTGGAGGTAGTAGCGGGCGCCGGAGCTGGAGACGATCGCCAGGCCGAAGGATTGTGAGGAGTCGGCGGTCGAGTAGAGGAATCGCAGGCCGACGCTGACCAGCAGCATGACGAGTGCGAGTGAGACGCCGACGATGAAGGGGCGGGTCGGGGCTTGCGGCTCGACCTCTTTGCCGTCGGGCGAGCCCGCGACGAAGGAGGTGATCAGGCGACGCCTGTTGTAGCGCTGGGCTTCGAGGATGTCCTTATTTGATGCCATTACATCCCCCACATGTAGAGGGCGAAGGGCGGGATGGCGACGATGATGAGGGTGGCGAAGGTATCGGCGGTGCGCGAGAGCCACGGCCGAACCTTCGGGGTCACGACGTTCATGGCAAGCACGAGAAGGCTTCCGGCCAGGGAAGTGACGAGCACGAGCAGCGCGGTCGTGGGCGCCAGGAGCGCGGCTGCGAAGGCTGCCCACGAGAGGATGGCCATGCCGGAGATGACGCCGATGAGGACTTCGATGCGCGAGCGGATCGAGCGGGTTGAGAGCATGAGGGCCGTGCCGATAAGCGCGCAGAGGATGATGCCTTCCATGGACGAGGCCAGGATCGGTGCCAGGATGATCAGGCTCAGGCAGGTGCCGAGCCGGATAGACACGGACAGGGCGACACCCATCGAGACGGATTTGCCGATCTGGCGGGGGTCGATGTGGGCGGTTGCGGAGGGGCCGGTCACGCGCACGGGGACCGAGGCCATGGCGAGCCACGGGATAGCCAGGCAGATCAGGAGAAGGAGCGCGCTGAGCAGTGCTGTCACGCGGGCGGCGCTCATGCCGAGGGCCCCCGAAAAGAGGCTGAAGGAACTCAACGTGACGCCGACGATGGCGGGGCACAGGCCGCTTGCACGCAGCTTCCCAGGAAGGACGAGGTGACACAGGGCGCCGATGGTGAGGGCGGCTCCCGCGGCAAGGGCGCCGGAGGTGGTCCAGGGGCCGGCCGGTAGGGCGCCGGCGCTCGCGCAGGCGAGGAGGACGGGGGCGCAGCCAGCCAGGACGGCGACGGAGGAGTGCTCGAGCCTGCGCGAGACGACGGCAGCGGTGCCGGTGAGGAGGAGGGCACCGACGATGCCGATAATCGGATAGGCGATGAGACGGACCCCGTCGAAGGAGGAATCAGCGCCCAGGAGTGACGTCCCATGGGTCGAAGCGGAGACGAGGAGGGCGCTGGCCAGGCCGACGAAGACAGCGGATGCGTAGACCGAGAGCTGTAGGGAGTCGAGGGGGGTCCACGGGTCGACGGTGGTTTCGACGGCACTTCCAACGGCCTCGACGAGGTCGTCAAAGCGCTGGTCTTCTCGGCCCTGCCCGGCGCGCTCGAGCGTCAGGGCTGCCCCTGCGCGCACGCCCTGGTCGCGAAGACACAGGGACTGGTCGAGGACCTGTCCTGAGGATGTTGAGACGGTGAACCCGGCGGACGCGCCGTACACGTCCATGCGTCCGAGGCTGCGCAAAATCGTGGGAATAAGCTCCGCCAGCGGAGACAACTGAGGAACCGACAGATCGACCGTTTGTTCATCAAAGGTGACTGTCAGTGGAGTGAGTGCAGCGGCGGTATGTGTGCTCTGGGCCATCGTCTCCTCCGGGTTGTTGTGTTCCTAGTCTGCCCGTTTGTGGTGTCTGGGGCAAGCTGTCATACCTCTGCAAGACGGTCGAACTTTGTCGAAAACCTGTCTCAAGTTCATGGACTTTTGCACGTATGTGTGGTTAGACTGGGCTTGTCAGAAGGGCGGTTCCGCCGTTGGAGCGCTCTTTCACAGATGATCTGGGAGGAATAATGACCGATCAGAAGGCTCTTGATGGTGCGCTACTCAAGGGAGCGACAACCATCGAGCAGTCGCAGAGCGACATTGAATCGACGCTGAAGAACCTGGAATCGAAGCTGTCGGGTATCGGCAGTTCGTGGCAGGGCGAAGCGGCTGTCGCATTCCAGAACGTCATGGCGGAGTGGCAGACCGAGGCCGGCAAGGTTACGTCGGCTCTCACCGAGCTGCACACCGCGCTGCGTTCGTCTGACTCTGCGTCGCAGGCTAACGAGGCCGAGCAGTCGGCCGCGCTGAACAAGTACAAAGTCCGCTACGGTCTGTAGTCGAGACTAGGAAAGGGATACTGTCATGGCTGACATTCTTTACAACTACGGCCAGATCGATCAGGCTGTCGCCGACATGCGGGCCGGTGTCAACAAACTGAATACGAAGCTGGAGGACATGGACTCCGAGCTCAAGCAGCTGCAGAGCTCGTGGGATGGCCAGGCGAAGCGCGCCTACGACGCGTCCAAGGCAAAATGGACCGAGGGTATGGACGGTATCGTCGAAATCCTCACCGGTGTCGCCGCTGCGGTTGCGGAAGCCCGCCAGTCTGCTCAGGCTACCGATGCTCGTAACGCTGATGGCTTCGGCTCCTGATTCCGCCTGATTGCCGCGGGGCGGGGACCGAGGGGGCCCCTCCCCGCGGCAATTGTCTATCGGGGGCCGGTGCTCCCATTGTTTGTGTATTGCTGACTGCAAGTGAGGTTGCGTCGTGGTTGAATCGCCGAAGTATGAGCGCTTGAAGGCGTTGATGAGATTGTCTGCCGAGCCTTTGGGCGCTGAAGATCTCAGCGAGGACACGCGGGTCGGTGATGCTCATTCGGACGTTGGTATTGCCAAGGGTGGCTCCGAGGAATTCGTGGCGGACCTGAGTGTTGGCTTGTCGCAGACGAAGGAGGGGGCAGACGGTTGGATGTCCTCCTTCATTGTTGACGCAGGCAGGCATCTGGACACCATCGAATCAACGAAAGCTCATCACTTGACGCTGCGTGAGCAGATGTCGAATAAGGTGGTTGAGTCGAGAAACTTGAGCCCCGTGTTGATTGAGCCCGAGCTTGAGTATCTTCGTCATTCTGATGAGACGGTGACGATTGCGGATCCGAATGTGGCTGCGAAGGCAGGCGCTGTGGAGGTGACGGGGCGGGCGTATATTGCGGCCCTTGAGGCGCAGCGTAATGAGGAGCGAGAGGCCGAAGCTGACAAGATCCTGACTCAGCTCAATGCCGACGCCCATGCGGAAAAAAGTTCGATTTACACGCCGATGGATGATTTCGTGCCTGAGGCGTGGCGGCCTGCGCCTGAGCCTGCGCCTGATCCCGGGCCCCAGAGTGGGGGCGGCGGGTACGGCCGTCGTCGAGGGATGAGCGATGGCCTGGTTCCCACTGTTGGCGCGGAAACTGTTGCTGGTTCTGGGGCATCGGGGTGGACTTATCCTCCCGCTGGGGAGCTTGGGAGTGTGTCGAATCCGATTAGTGATCCGGCTGATTTGGCTCGTTATGATTTGACGACGACGCCGGTGAATCAGCGGATGACGCCGAATGGTCCTGTGGGTGGGCATATGCCTGCTGATGTGTTGAATGTGAATGATCCGGCGTGGCGTGCTGTTCCTTCTGCGGCGGGTGGTGGTGCGCGTATTGCTGGTGGTGTGTTGGTGGCTGGTTCTGCTGCTGGTGCTGCTGGTGCGGCGTTGTCTTATGGTGGTGGTTTCGCTGGGATTGGTGGGCTTGCTTCGGGTGCGTCTGGTTCTGCGTTGCGTGCTGTTGCTCCTGCCGGTGGTGTGTTGCGTCCGTCTGCGCTTCCTGGTGGGGGTGTAGCTGGGGCTGTTGGTGGTGCTGGCCGCGGCGGTGGTGCTGGTGTGGTTGGTCGTGGTGGTGTGGCGCCGGTGGGTTCTGGCGCCTCTGGTACTGCTGGCGGTCGTGGCGGTGTCGCTGGTGGTCGTGCTACTTCCGGTGTTACTGCGGTTGGTCGTGGTGCCTCTGCTGGTGGTCGTGGTGCCTCTGGTGGTGTCGCTGGTCGTGGTGGTGTGGCGCCGGTGGGTTCTGGTGGTGTTGGGGATCGTCGTGAGAAGAAGGGGCAGGTGCGGCGTCGTGCGTATGATGTGGTGCGTGTGGATGCCTTGGAGGAGCGTGGTGCTCAGATGATGGGTGGTGCTGCTGGTAGTGCTGATCAGCTCAAGCCGATTGCTCGTGATGCTGATGCTGACTGGTGAGTGGTGGTTGGTTCAGTGATGGCGGGGGCCGCACCCTTGATAGGTGCGGCCCCCCGCTTGTTGGTGTGTTAGCTTGTTCGGCGCCGCGCCCAGGTGATTCCCACCGCGGCGGCCAGGAGGAGGAGCGCGGCGCCCGCACCCACGGCGATGATCAGGCCGCGCGAAGACGCTGACTCGGAAGTGGCGTCCGCGCTGGTGCTCGAGGCGGGCTCGTCGGCCTGTGTGGGGGTGATGGTGAAGGGGTTGATGGGGGCGGGCAGGTCAATGAACGGGCCGACCGTTCCTTCTTTATAATCGAAAAAGGTCTGTTCGACCTCGCCTTCGAGCAGGGGATCGTCGCTGGTGGGGATCGTCGCCCCTTCTTTGGTTTTCCACTGGCAGTACGACAAATGGGATGGAGCATTCGGATCACTGGAAATCAGATCGTCCAGATGCTCGAGGGAGGGGGCGGCGTTACAACGTGCGTTGTCAATAGAAGTGAAACGGACTTCGAGTTCAGTGACGGAGGCGTTGTCGAGGGAGGAAGCGATCTGGTTGAGGTAGGCCAGTGGTGCACGCACTTGCACGTGGCCGGATTCGTCCAGGGAGTAGAAGGCGTGGCGGGCCTCGTGCGCGTAGTAAGCGGTGATGATGCACGAGTTGGATAGGTACTCAGCCTTGACGTAGTAGTCGGTGCTCCTGCCCGACCAGAAGGTAGCTACCAGGTCTGAACAATCCTGCTGAGTGAGATCGGCGCCGCGTCCGTCGGCCAAGAATGAAACGGTGAGATTAGTGAAGTAGGTTTCCTCTCCGGAGAAATCATCGCGATCCTGGGACACTTTTGCCCTGATAGAGATCTCGCGTCCGGGCAACAACGGTGAACTGGGAACCTGGGAGGGCGTGACTCTGGGAACAGGGATAGGATCGCCCGCGCCATAGGCTGGGTTCACACCACCAACCACACAGCACGCGGCCGCAGCCACGCACGCCAGCGCGCGTCTCACGTGTGTGCGTCGCGTTGTCGCCATTGATCCTCCTGTTGTGGTCAGCTCAAGGGATGGGTTAGCTTGTGCGGCGCCGCGCCCAGGTGATTCCCACCGCGGCGGCCAGGAGGAGGAGCGCGGCACCCGCGCCCACGCCAATCAGCAAGCCTCGCGAAGAAGCAGGCGAGGACTCGGAAGTGGCGTCCGCGCTGGTGCCCGAGGCTGGCTCCTCGGCCTGTGTGGGGGTGATGGTGAAGGGGTTGGCGGGCACTGTCAGGTCAGTGAAGGGCCCGACGGTGCCGTCTTCGACGGTGTAGAAGTTTGGTTCGGCGGTGCCTGTCATGAGGGGGTCGTCGGTGGTGGGGATCGTCGCCCCTTCTTCGGTGTTCCACTTGCAGGTGGTCATGTGGACATTGCCCGATAGGGGGGCGTCGAGTTTGGTGTAGGAGGGGTCGGCGTTGCATTGGGTGTTCACGATCGCCGAGAACCTGTATTCAAAATCCGTGAAGTGTACGGTTTCGAAGGATGAGGCGATCTGGTTGAGGTAGACCATGGGGGCGCGCGCCGTGATCGTTCCGTCTTCGTCGAGGGAGTAGAAGGCGTGGCGCGCATCGTTGGCATAGTGGGCTGTGAGGATGCAGATACCGCCGGTGTAGTCGACTGTGCTGTGGTAGTTGGGGGCGCTTCCCGACCAGAACGTGTTCGCCAGCATCGTGCACTCATCGAGCGTGATCTTTGGACTGGGATACTTGCTGCGCAGCCTGATTCGCAGTTCGCTGACGCTGACTCGCTCTCCCACTCCCATGTCATCACTGGCACTAGGCGCAAGGGTTGCCGTCATCTTGATCTCGCGGCCCGGCAAGACAGGCAGCTCGGGGGCACGGCTGACGGGGCTCGGGGGCACAGGAACGGGAGTGTCCGCGGCATCACTGGGCGAGGAAACCCCAACCACACAACACGCGGCCGCAGCCACGCACGCCAGCGCACGAAGCAGGGCAGTCCTTGTCATCATCTCTCCTCCTCGATGTCGGCGGCAACCCTCATCCACGGTGACCCTCTTTAGAGCATGGGCACGTTTCTGTGCGCGGAGATGTCATCTCCGGGGTTGTCTTTCCAGTGCTTCTTCATCGCCTCTGACTCATAGACCGAATCGATCGTAGTGAGTTCAGCATCGAGACCAGCGATCGCCGCGTCTAGCTCACTCGCCGAGACCATGTCCGTATTCGAGATCTTCTCGAGGGCTACACTCAGGTTGTCGGCGACTTTCTGGGCGTTTTTCGCCATTTGCAGCAGGGCAGCGTGCTCGGCGTCGAGGTACTCTTTGTACTTGCTGCCAAAGGCTGCGGGGCCGGGCAGCGTACCCCACTTGGCCTCGGTTTGGTGCTCCGACGCCCGCATGATATCCTCCGCGGCGCTGTTGAGCTGGTCGACGATACCGTCCCCTGCGCGTGTAATGAGGTCGATCCAGCCCTTCCACTGAGCCCGCGTGATCTCGAGGCGGTTGTCCTCCATGACCTGTCTCCTTCGAACAGCCTGACTGCTACCCGAGTTAGCCTAGCAGACGGTAAAACTGGGGCGCGGTGGTGTCTAACAGTGTGGGACACCCCGTTTGGCAGGCGGCATCAGCCGATAATGGGCTGCTCCTCGGGCATACGGATGACGCGGGAACGTTCGCGCAGGGCCAGAGCGGCGGCCACCGTCATCGAACCGGTACGACCGGCAAACATGAGCGCAATCAGCACATACTTCGCGGCCACCGGCAGATTGGGTGTCACGCCCGTGGACAGGCCGACGGTGGCGAACGCGGAGACAGTCTCGAACAGGATGATGTCCAGCGAGTGATCCGTCATGGTCAACAGCAGGACCACGGAGATAGCGACCATCGCCAGGCCCAGCAGGGACACGGCAACCGCCAGGCGTACCGTCGAGGTGGGGATACGACGTCCGAAGGTCTCGATATCGCGGTCACCTCGGGCCTCGGCGATGACGGCGAGGACCAGCACCGCGAAGGTTGTGACCTTCACGCCGCCCGCCGTGGACGCCGAGCCGCCGCCGATCATCATGAGGATGT